>OBLV0100000059.1_pt1 | contig 53699 bp, 57 predicted proteins | sample 1520071 | NCBI WGS metagenome assembly OBLV01 (sample SAMEA3888446, study PRJEB22518) | metagenome | reverse complement strand
AGATCGTGATGTGACTGGAGTTCAGACGTGTGCTCTTTCCGATCTCGGTGGTACGCGCCGGCGGCGGCATCGTCGCGGGCGGCGGCAGCGTGGCCGGCGGGGGCGGCGCGCTGCGCGCGCAGGCCGACAGCAACCCCGCCGCCAGCAGCGCCGAGAGTGAGAGCCGCGCCGCGGCGAGAACACCGGAGAGGTGAACGCTGGTTCTGCCGAGGTCGCCGTCCGGCGCGGCGCCGACGCGACGCTGAGCATCGTCGTTCCCGTCTACAACGAAGGCGACAATGTCGGCGAGCTGCTGCGCCGGATCGCGCAGGTCGTGCACGAGCTCTCCGACCCGCCGGCCGACTACGAAGTGATCCTGGTCGACGACGGCAGCCGCGACACGACGCTCGACAAGCTGCGCTGGGCCACTCGCGACGACCCGCACTTGCGGGTGATCTCGCTGTCGCGCAACTTTGGTCACCAGCTCGCTGCGACGGCCGGCCTCGACGCGGCGCGCGGCGACGCGGTCGTGCTCATGGACGGCGACCTGCAAGACCCGCCCGAGCTGATCGACGCCTTCTTGGCCAAGTTCCGCCAGGGCTACGACGTCGTCTATGCGACGCGCCGCCGGCGCGCCGGCGAGAGCGGGTTCAAGCTGTTCACCGCGGCGCTGTTCTACCGCATCATCCGGCGGCTCACCAACGTCTCGATCCCGGTCGACACCGGCGACTTCCGGCTGATGAGCCGGCGCGTGGTCGTCGCGCTGCGCAACTCGCGCGAACGTCATCGTTTCATCCGCGGGCTGGTCTCCTGGGTCGGCTTCGAGCAAACCGGGATCGAGTACGACCGCGCCGAGCGCTTCTCGGGGTCGTCGAAGTATCCGGTCTCGAAGATGCTGCGCTTCGCGCTCGACGGGATCACCGCGTTCAGCGAGCTGCCGCTGCGGCTGGCGACGTGGTTCGGGTTCGCGGTCAGCATCATCGGATTCTTGGTCGCCATCTACGAGGTCTTGCTGCACATTTTCACCGGCTACAACCTGCCGGGTTACACGTCGACGATCTTCGCCATCCTCTTTCTGGGAGGCGTCCAGCTCATCACGATCGGGATCCTGGGCGAGTACGTCGGCCGAATCTACGACGAGATCAAAGGCCGCCCGCTCTACCTGGTCGCCGAGAACGTCGGCCGCGGGCTCGACGCGCCGGCCGACTCGCTGCCAAGCACGGTCCCCGTCATCAGATAGTTCCGGACGTAATCGGTGACGCCGTCCTCGAGCGTCGTCATCGGCGCCGTCCAACCGGCGGCGCGCAGCCGGTCGATCGTGGCGACGGTCCGGTACTGGTACTTGCCGCGCAGCATCTCGGGCATCTCGACGTAGCCGATCCGCTCGGGCTGGCCGAGCGCCGCGAACACCGCGCGCGCGAGGTCGCGCCAGTTGCGTTCGACACCCGAACCGACGTTGAAGATCCCGTTGGCGGACGGCGTTCGCCCGAGGTAGACGGTGATCGCCGCCGCGTCCTTGACGTACAGGAAGTCGCGCGTCTGCTCGCCGTCGGCGATTCCCTCGCGGTAGCTCTTGAACAGCTCGATCGTACCTTTGTCAGCGATCTGCTCGAACGCTTTGGCGACGACGCTGCGCATCGCGCCTTTGTGATCCTCGTTCGGGCCGTAGACGTTGAAGTACTTGATCGCGACGGTACGGTCGCGCAGTCCTTCGCGCCGCATCCAAAGGTCGAACAAGTGCTTCGAGTAGCCGTACATGGTCAGCGGACGCAGCCCGTGCGGGTCGAGGTCCTCGCGCATGTCGTGCTCGCGCGCACCGTAGGTCGCCGCCGACGACGCGTAGGTGAAGCGCGCGCCGCGCGCCAGCGCCCAGCGCGCGATTTCCTGCGAACGCCGCACGTTGTTGGCGACGAGATACGACGCGTCGCGCTCGGTGGTCGACGAGCAGGCGCCGAGGTGGAACACGCCGGCGATCTCGCCGAAGGCGTCGGGCTGCGCAGCGAGGCGCGCGAAGAACTCCTCGGCGTCGAGGTAGTCGGCGAAGCGCAGCGGGACGAGATGCCGCCACTTCTCCGACGTTCCGAGCCGGTCGACGACGACGATGTCGTCGAGTCCCGCGCGGTTGAGCTCCCACACCACCGCGCTGCCGATCAGTCCGGCCCCGCCGGTGACGACCAACCGCCCGGCACGACCGTTCGCGGCAGAGCTCAAGAGTTCACCATCGACGGTGCGCGTTCGCCGACGCGCCCGCTTCTGCATCCCGCACGACCGTCGTCAGCACGGGGCGCGGCGGCGGCGCGGCATCGGCGACGGTGAACGCGCGCGTGACCGCGCCCGAATCGATCGCGGTTCCGGCGCATTCGGCGAGCACGTCGCCCGCGCGCACCACGGTGCCGACCCGCGCTACGATCCGGATCCCGGCGAACGGACCGTCGCTGACGGTGAGCTCGCGCGCCAGCTCGCCGATCGCGACCGCGTCGATCGCGGCGACCACGCCGTCGCGCCCTGAGACGGCGGTCACGCGGTGGGGATGCGCGGCGATCCGGTCGAGCGCGCCGCGGCTCCCGCCCTGCGCTTCGACCAGCCGGGCGAAGCGCTCGTAAGCCGCGCCGGACTGCAGCGCGTCGAGCAGCTGCGGCTCGACGCGCTCGGCCGCCACCCCGGCGACCGCCAGCATCTCGCGCGCGACCGCGAAGGTCGCTTCGGCCAGTCGCGGATCGCGCTCGTCCCCGCGCAGAAAGTCACGCGCCTCGACCGCTTCGATCCCGCTGCCGATCGCGGCGCCCAGCGGCTCTTCCATGTCGCTGACCAGCGCGCTCGCGCGGCGGCCGAAGCGCGCGGCGAGCCGCACCAGCGTGCGCGCGAGCTCGACCGCGTCGTCCGCCGTGCGCATGAACGCGCCCCGGCCGGCTTTGACGTCGAACACGATCGCGCCGGCGCCGCCGGCGATCTTCTTCGAGACGATCGACGCCGCGATCAGCCCGACCGACGCGACGGTTCCGGTGCGGTCGCGCAGCGCGTAGAGCTTCTTGTCGGCCGGGACCAGCTGCTCGGACTGGGCCGCGATCGCGCAGCCGATCCGGCGCACCTGGGCGGCGAAGGTATCGCTCGACAGGTCGGTGCGCACGCCGGGGATCGCTTCGATCTTGTCGAGCGTTCCGCCGGTGTGGCCGAGCGCGCGGCCCGACAGTTTGGCGACCGCGATGCCGCAGGCGGCGACCAGCGGGACGGCGATCAGCGAGACCGTGTCGCCGACGCCGCCCGACGAGTGCTTGTCGACGACGGGTTGCAGGTCGCCGAAATCGATCACCTCGCCCGACGCGACCATCGCCTCGGTGAGCGCGGCGATCTCGTCGCTCGACATGCCACGGATCGCGCAGGCCATCGCAAGCGCGGCAACCGGTGCGTCGTCGATCGTTCCGGCGACGTAGCCGTCGACGATCCGGCGCCAGGTTTCACCGTCGAGGCTCGCGCCGTCACGCTTGGCGGCGAGCGCCCGCCGGACCCAGCCGTCGTCCATGGCGGGCTCGGATTCGCGTCCACCCGGAACCGCACCCCGGGACCCGGCGTTGCTCGGAGGAACGATGCTCGCCCTGTACGTGCTGCCGCTGCTGCTCGCCCTGACGCAGGCGTCGCCGGAACCGCAACCGCTGCCGCCGCCGGCTGCGACCGCGCCGCCGACCGTCGCGCCGTCACCGGGCGCGACGACGACGCCGGTCCCGCCGACCCCGACGCCGACGCCGGCCGTAACCCCGTCGCCGCAGCCGACCGCGACGCCGGTTCCGTTCAACTACGTCGTCACCCCGTCACCGGGACCGAGCGGGGCGCCGCAGATCATCGAGATCGCGCTCAACGAGCGGGTGATCCACGCCGGCGGTATGCTGCTGGTGAAGATCACCACGTCGGCGGACGTCACGACGGTCGTCGGCCGGACGCTGGGGCACCAACTGGCGATCCCGCAAGGCGCGCCCGGTTACTTCGCCGGTCAGGAGCAACTGCCGGGCAACATCCCGTTCTTCTTGCTCAACCGGACCTTCCAGATCGAGTTCGTGGCCAGCACGGCCGACGGACGCACCGCGACGTACTCGCTGCCGATACGGCTCGAACGCTAGACCGGCGGCACGGCCGTCGAGGCGCTCGGTAGGGTCATCCCCCATACCGCCGGTTGCGCGCAGAGCGTATCGTTGGCGCGGGGTTCACTGCTCGAAGTCATGGGAGAATCCACGTGCACGTGTCACCCAACCTTCGCGTCGGACGCGCCTTCGCCGCACTCGCGCTCGCCGTTTCGATCCCCACGTTCGCGCAGGCCGCCGGTACCACGAGCACCTGGTCGATCAGCGGCACGATGGGAAACCCGCCCGTCGAGACGATCGGTCCGGTCTGCGTCTTGACCCGGGTCGGCAACGCGATGAGCGGCTCGTGCCGAGGTGCGGCCGGTACCGGACCGGTGACGAACGGCGTCGTCAGCGGCTCTCGCGTCACGTTCCGCTGGAACCGCACGGCGACATCGGGACTGCAGCAGAACGGCGTGCTCACGTTCGCCGGGACGCTGGCGTCGACCGACTTGATTCGCGGGACCTGGACCGACTCGTACCGGCCCGGCATCGTCGGCACATGGATCGGGCAGCGCCACCGGTAGCATAGGAGCGAACAGCCGAACCGCCGAGTCACGGTCGCGAGCCTCGGCCGAGCGTGGTAGACTGGAAGGCCGTGCCTGACGCCCTGCTCGCGCCGAGCCTCGTTCGCGCGCTGCCTGCTTCGTCTCGTCCGCTCGCCGAGCTGATCGAGCGTCTTCGCACGCCCCTTGCCGGCGCGAAGGGGGCGCACGACGCGGCGAAACCGGCCGGGCTGGCGTTCGCGCTGCACGAGACGACCGCGGCGGCGCGGCCGTACCTGTTGGCGGCGCTCCACGGCACGGTCGGCGGGCAGATCTTCGTCGTCGTCCCGACCACCGACGTGGCCGAGCGGACCTTCACCGACCTCACCTACTTCCTCGGCGAGCGCGCCGCCGAGACGGTCGCGCTGCTGCGGCCGCGCGACGAGACGCTCGGCGCGCTCGAGTCGCCGTCGGAGCGCAGCGCGCGCATGACGCTGCTGGCCGACCTGTGTGCGCGCAAGCCGCAGGTGATCGTCGCGCCGGTCGCCGCGCTGCGGCAGTACGTGATCCCGCGGGCGGCGTTCGAGGACGCGACGTTCCGGCTGCGCCGCGGCGAAAACGCCGACTGGGAAGCGACGCTGGCGCAGCTCTACCGGCTCGGCTACGCGCGGGTCGACGTCGTCAGCGCGGCCGGTGAGTTCGCGGTCCGCGGCGGGATCCTCGACGTGTTCGCGTCGACCGCCGACCTGCCGGTGCGGGTCGAGTTCTTCGGCGACGAAGTCGACGCGATCCGCGCCTTCGAGGTGCAGTCGCAGCGTTCGACCGCCGAGCTCGACGAAGTCCGCATCGCACCGTGGCTCGAGATCCTGCGCGACGGCGCGCTGCGCGCGAACGTGCTGGCGCGCGCGGCCGGCGAGCCGAACGTCGTGTCCGCGTTGCGCGCGTACCTCGCCGGCGGCGCCGACGTCCCGGAGCCGTGGTTGAGCCTGGCGTACGACGCGCGCGCGACCGTGCTCGACTACCTGCACCCGGAGTCGCTGGTGGTGCTCGAGGAGCCCGGGATGCTCGAGACCATCGAGCGCGGGCTCGACGAGGAGCGCGCGCGCGGCAGCGCCGCGTTGATGGCCGGCGTCGACTCGGGCGAGCTCGACGTCCGCGACGACGAGGTCGGCGAAGCGCTGCTGGCCGACGTCGTCGCCCCCGCGCCGCGGCTGAACGACTATCGCGACCGGCTCGGCGCGCGGCGGGTGCTGATCGTCACCGGCGGGATCGAGGCCGGCGACGTGCCGTGGCTGCCGCGCGCGGTCGAGTCGTTCGTGCTCGAGACGCGCCCGGCGGAGCACTTCAACCGCCGCATCGAGCTGTTCACCGGCCAGGTGCGCGAGTGGGTCGCCGCCGGCGACACCGTGTGGCTGACCGCGACCGGCGCGTCGCGGCTGGCCGAGATCGTGCGCGCCGCAAACGTGACCGTCGAGCGCAGCGCGCCGTTCGTCCACCTGCGGGCGGCGGGCACGGACGGCGTGGCGATGATGTCGCGCACCGGCACGGTGTACGTCGATCAGGGTTCGATCGAGGCGGGATTCTCGATTCCGGCGCTGCACTTGCACGTGCTCGGCGACCGCGAGATCTACGGCCAGCCGGCCAAGCGCGTCAAACTGCGCGCGGTCAAGGAAGGCGTGCCGGTCACGCTGGCCGATCTGCGCGTCGGCGACTACGTCGTACACGCGGTCCACGGGATCGGCCAGTACCTCGGGCTGCGCACCGAGACGATCCTCGGCGCGACCAGCGACTATCTCGACCTCAAGTACGCCGGCACCGATCGGATGCTGGTGCCGGTGCACCAGATGCATCAGGTCACCAAGTACAGCGCGAGCGAAGGGACGGCGCCGCGGCTGTCGCGGATGGGCGGCGCCGACTGGGCGCGCACCAAGACGCGCGTCTCCGAGAAGCTGGCCGAGATCGCTGAAGGGCTCGTCGCGCTCTACGCGGAGCGCGAGGTGACGCGCGGGCACGCGTTCGCGCCGGACACGCCGTGGCAAGCCGAGCTCGAGGAGTCGTTCCCGTACGATCCGACGCCCGATCAGGGCAAGGCGATCGACGAGACCAAGCACGACATGGAAGAGCCGCGCCCGATGGACCGGCTGGTCTGCGGCGACGTCGGCTACGGCAAGACCGAGGTTGCCGTGCGCGCGATCTTCAAGGCGGTCGCCGACCGCAAGCAGGTCGCCGTGCTGTGCCCGACCACGCTGCTGGCGGCGCAGCACCACCGCACGTTCAGCGCGCGCTTCGCGTCGTTTCCGCTGCGCGTCGAAGAGCTGTCGCGCTTCAAGACTCGGAAGGAAGCGCAGGCGATCCTCGACGACCTCGCCCGGGGCACGGTCGACGTCGTGGTCGGAACGCACCGGATCCTCCAGAAGGACGTGGTGTTCCGTGACCTCGGTCTGATCGTCGTCGACGAAGAGCAGCGCTTCGGCGTGATGCACAAGGAGCGGCTCAAGCAGATGCGGGCGACCGTCGACGTGCTGACGCTGTCGGCGACGCCGATCCCGCGCACGCTGCAGATGTCGCTGACGGGGGTTCGCGACCTGTCGCTGATCCAGACCGCGCCCAAGAACCGCATGTCGATCAAGACGGTCGTGGTGCCGGCCTCGGACGCGGTCGTGCAGCGGGCCATCACGAGCGAGATCGACCGCGGCGGCCAAGTCTACTACGTGCACAACCGGATCGAGTCGATCTACGGCGTTGCGCGCGCGCTCGAGCAGCTGGTTCCCAAGGCCCGGATCGCGGTCGGGCACGGCCAGATGCGCGAACACGAGCTCGAACCGGTGATGAGCAAGTTCATCGACGGCGAGATCGACGTGTTCGTCTCGACCACCATCATCGAGAACGGGATCGACATCCCCAACGTCAACACGATCGTCGTCAACGACGCCGACAAGTTCGGGCTCGCGCAGCTCTACCAGCTGCGCGGGCGCGTCGGGCGTTCGAATCACCAGGCCTACGCGTTTCTGCTGTACCAGGCCCACAAGGCGCTGACCGAAGAGGCGAAGGCGCGGCTCGAGGCGATCCGCGAGTTCACCCATCTCGGCAGCGGGCTCCAGATCGCGATGCGCGACCTCGAGATCCGCGGCGCCGGCAACCTGCTGGGCGCCGCGCAATCAGGGTTCATCGGCGCGGTCGGTTTCGACACCTACGCGCAACTGCTGGCCGAGGCGATCTCGCAGCGCCGGCAGACCGCGCCGCCGCCGGCGTTCAACCATCCTTCGACAGGCTCAGGACAAGGCGAAGCGGTGATCGACGTCAAGCTCGACGCCTACGTGCCCGACGAGTACGTCCCGCAGGTCTCCCAGAAGATCGCGATCTACCAGCAGCTCGCCGCCGCGCGCACGGTCGACGCGGTCGAGGACGCCGTCGCCTCGGTGCGCGACCGCTTCGGGCCGCCGCCGCCCGAGTTCGACGCGCTGGTCGAGATCACGCGCCTGCGCGTGCTCGCACTGCGCGTCGGCGTCACCCGCGTCGTGATCAACGAGCACCGCCTCACGCTGGGCGTCGGCAGCGGCTTCGCCCTCGATCCCGCCTCGATCCCCAAGCTCCAGTCGATCAGCAAGAACCGCTTCCGCTTCGGCGAGGGCCGCATCACGATCGACCTCCCCGCCCGCAACCCCGCCGAACAGCTCCCCACGCTGCACGCATTGCTCGAAGCGCTTTGACGGTCGCCGAACGACGGGACCCGTACCGATCTGACCGAACCACTCCGCGACTTCAGTCTCGGACAGTCCTCCTGTCATCGGGGTGATGCGACGATGAAAGCAGACCGAACGCACGGCGCGCGATCGAAACTCGGGTGCAAAAGTGCTGCTCTTGACGGATGAGCCACGTGCGAAAGCTTGTCTAGAGGAACTCCGGCATCGGCCGACGCCTGGAAATCTTTCGGCGAATGCCGTTTGCTTCTTGGTCCATTGGAAAATGGGAGCGTTGTTTCCCGAGAAGACCGCATATCCCGACGATGCCGTCTTCTTCGATTGACGGCTGCGGTTCAAGTAGGCGCGGGTGCCGGTCGCTCCGCAGCGCACGTGCTCCAACGCATAGCCAAGACCTGCCGAATGCACGGCCCCGCACCTTCGCTTCAGCCACGTTGAACGGCGTCTTTGATATGGCCGCCAAAGCGATCGCGGATCGTGCAGCACGCCAGCGAATCTTTAGCCGGTCCCACGTCGCGAGTGCCGCGCGCAGGGACTCGATCGCGCGATTCGTCTGGCCGCGGGCGGCCAAGACGGCCCCCTGTGCGTCCAGGTACCGGGCATTTGCCCATTCCTTGCCTCTATCAGGCTTCACGGTGACATGTCCGTATGCATCTAACCATCTGTTCGCAACCGTGGCGTCGAACGGTGCTGATGCTTCTGCCAGGTCGAGCAACGCCTCTGCCTCCTGGCCCGTGACAGTAGCCCAAGAGATGCAATGCGCGAGCGTTCCGGCTCGAAGCATCTCTTCGCGAAGAATCGTTCTTTCTCGAATTTTGCCCGCCAGGAATGCTCGATCAAGCGTCGATGCGAGAGCGAAGCTGAGCCGCGGTGCGATCTTCGCGCAGTCACGAAATCGCAACAGAGCTTCAGCATCGCGTCCGGCGAGCGCGGCGTGCCAGGCGAGCGCGCGGTGTACGACGTACCGAGCTGTCGATATCTCGCCGGTCCATTGGATGGTTGCTGCCACGCGCTTGAGAACCTCGGCCTCGTCCACGAGGTACAGCTCCCATACGAGAGGCGCGAGCGCTTGCAATATTGAGGCCTCCACCCAGATGTCGCGCTGCTGAACCGGTAGACGTTCGAGCATGGACCATGCGCTCAGCAGGAGTGTCGATGCGCCGGCATAGTCGTCGCGATCCGCGGCCAATGCGGCGGAAAGCTGGAGAACCTGCGCTTGCAACGTTAGGTGCGCCACGAGATAGCGATCCTCGGGCACGGAAGCAATATTTCGCGCTTTGTCGAGAAAGTCGCGAGCGCGCGCCCGATCAGCAGATCTCCAGGCGCTGAGCGCCCATTGCAACGCGATATCGAGGGCAAGAGCCCCATGCGCGCCGACCTGCATTTTCTCCGCCTGGGCGAGATGGTGCTCGGCCTCCTGCACCCGGCCCGACAGATCCAGCGATGCACTGAGCAGAAGACGCTGTTCTCCAGCGAGGTGGGCGGGAAGGACGGCGCCGGCGACGCCCTGCAGTGCGGCGTACGCCGCACCGCAGTCACCCAGCCGAAGGAGGCAGCGGGCTCGCAGTAAGGTGGCCTCGAGCGTCGTTTCACGCTCGAGTGCGCTCAACGCGTCGGCCGTGCGAGCGTTTAGGAACAGCGCCCTCGCCTCATGGTACGACGGCCCCCGGCCAAGGTAGTAGACGGCGCCCAATGCCGGCCTCGATTCCCTGTCTTTCCGAACCGCGCGCGCAATGGCAGCCTCGTGAAGCAGGCTGGGCGGCTCGGAATGGATTAGGGCCGCAGCGTACGTCCGGGCATCCGCCCTCCGCATCGACCAAATGAACTATGTGCGCCGAAAATCCCGATGATTGTAGGCTTCTCCGCATGAACCGGAGTCACGATCCGGTGTGAGCCGCGCAACTAGCCGAACGATGGCCGGTCCGGCGTACCAAGCACCTTCGCCGCGCTCCTAGCGCCGGTACGAACTCGATGCCATGACCTCCGGGACCGCTGGCGCGGCCTGGCGATACCCAGCTCTTCCGCGCGACACAGCGCCTGTGTCCGGCTCGACGCGCCAAGTTTCGTGTAGATGCTGGCAACCTGGCAGCGGACCGTCTTCGGCGACTTCCCGAGGGTTGCCGCGACTTGGACGAGCGTCGTGCCGTCCCACAGCGCTCGAAGAACTTCCGACTCGGCGGTCGTCAAGGCGCAACGTGGTCTCATGGCGGCCGACCTCCTCAGCGCGCTGTTCAGAAATCGAACATAACCACGCATCAAGGGCGGGCACTTGGTTTCGTCGACCCCGGCGGATCCGACGAGCACGTCGAGATCTCCGAACGCCGTAGCAAGACCACTCCGCGAGGACAATGCTCGACGACCTCTCGTGGTATCGCCAATGCTGAGACACACGAGAGCGGCAAGCGCTCGAGCGATCTTACGCCGTCGCTTCTCATGATGCAGCTCGTGACCACGAGGTGAAATCGTTTCACTGATCGTCAGGCGCGCCAGCGAGCGCGCCTTTCTGAGGTCCCACGTCGCGACACAAGCGGCCGCCGCAAGGGCATCGCAAAGCGCCTTCTCTGCGAGGGTCAGATTCGGCGAGCGCCGGATCGCTTCGATCGATTCCGACGCGAGGTCGAACCTCGTCCGCCAGCCGTTGTGGAGCACGGACACGATTCCGATATGGAAAGCCTCGGTTACGAATTGCTCGGCGCATTGGCGCCGGTGGTACGCCCGCCAGTACGTCTCGAGCAAGTCCGAGTCTCCCAGCTCAGCGCTCAGGAGGACCAAGCAAAGGTTGCCGAGTTTCTCCTGTGCTACGTCGCCGGCAAGCGCCGCGTTCAATTGAATCTGGCGGGCGAATCCCAGCGCGGCTTCTCCGTCGTCGTAGACGATGATAGCGATGGCATAGAGCATTGAATTGGCCGTGCACACGAAGCGCCAGCTGCCGACGCGCTCGCACCAGTGCGCGGCGCTTGCTGCCCGTTCGAAAGCTTCGTTCAGTTCACCCCGGCCGTAAGCCGCTAAGGCGAGCCGCATCAAGACGCGGGAATACACTGCATCGTCGCCCGTTCCACTCAGCATTCTCATCGCTTCGGCTGAGTAGAGCCGGCTTCCGCAAAGGTCGCCCCGGGAGGCTGACAGCACGGCGCGAGATGCGACGAAGCACGGTAGGAGCCGCTCAGCGCCCGCTTCGTAGCGCGTGAGATCTTCGGCCGCCTCGAGATCGCCCCGGTTGACGAGCACGGGGATCAAGATGTCCGCTAGGTACGACGCTTCCTCAGGCGATGCGCACCGAATAGCTCGCCGCATGAGCATCGTTCCACCGTCGACGTCGCCGTCCAGCAGAGCATCGACAGCGTCGGCGGCACGAGCGAACGTCTCGTTCGCCGCGTTTCGTGAGATCCGTTGGAAGCTGTGCCGATCGTCCCCTCGTCCGCGACCGACGAGTTCCCATAAGTCCTCGAACGTCGAGACGTTGTCCTCGGTGGGCTTCGCGAGCATGTTCACCCCGTTGAAATTGGACGTGCCATTTGTTTCGGACTTTGCGCAGCCTCGACCAACGGCCCACCCTCGATCGTTGAATTGAAGCCTCGAGTCGCTCGAAGCGATCGATGACTCCACGGTCGCTCAATCGGGAAAGTCCGGACCACCATCCGGAAACCGAATCATAAACTCCAGCCCATGCGAAGGCCGTGCGGAACGGCCATCGACTGCCGTGCGCGTCCCCGCTTTTCCTTCAGGGCACGGTCGAATCGGACAGGAAATGCGGCATCCTACCGAGCACTTTGTTGGATGCGGTGTGGGCTGACGTCGTTGTGAACGGGTTTGTTGTCTGATGGGTGAGCGAGGAGCGCACGGCGATCAGCCGTTGCCGTGCTGCGGTCATTGGGAGCGGTTTCATACGCCGGTCTGCGAGTACTGGATCCCCGGCACGAGAGACGAGGTGCCGAGGCCGTGCGGATGTACCGCGCTGGTCGGGAAGGTCGAGCCCGGCGCGAAGCTAGGCCCGGACGTCTCCCGCTAGCCGCAGCGGCACGGATTCGACGACCTGCGACGAGGCTGCGAGCCCTGACAGGCTCGCGTCGACCGAGCCGTTGCGCTCTTCGGCCGCGATCGCGATCATGACGTCGGCGATCGCGCCGTCCCACTGCGTCCCGCGACCGTCGGCCAGCGCGACGATCGCCTCGCCGTAGGTCAGCGCGCGGCGGTAGGGCCGGTCGCTGACCATCGCGTGGAAGGAGTCGGCGACCGAGACGACGCGCGACTCGAGCGTCAGTTCGTCGCCGCGCAGCCCGTAGGGGTAGCCGCGGCCGTCGAACCGCTCGTGGTGCGTCCCGACGATCGGCGCGTAGGTCGCCAGCGCGGGAATCTGGGACAGGATCTCGGCCCCGGCCTGGGCGTGGCCCTTCATGATCTCCCACTCGTGCTTGTCGAGCGCGGTCGGCTTGAGCAGGATCGCGTCTGGGACGCGGATCTTGCCGATGTCGTGCAGCACGCCGGCCTTTCCGATCCGCTCGACCAGCGGCGCGTCGAGCCCCATCCGAACGGCGATCCGACGGCCCCACTCGCCGGTCGCGCGGGAGTGGTTGCACGTCGCGTCGTCGCGTGCCCGAAGGATCGCGAGCAGGCTCTGGATCGCGTTCTGGGGAGCCGACTCCGCGTCACCGCCGAGGTCCTCGGCGATCTGCGCGCGGGCCCGGCCCTTGACGATCTCGAGAAAGACGACGATCGTCGCCAGGTCACCGTGATCGTTGGCCGCCAACTCCTCGGCCACGTCGCAGGCCGCGTCGATCATCGCGATCACCGTGGCTGCCGGATGTGCCTGGCGCACCATGCGCGACCAGTGAACGACGACGTCGGGCGAGCTCTCCGCCATCGACTTCGACAGCGCGTGGACCAGCGTCCGGACGATCAGCGGGGAGACGCTCTCGACGCTGCGGCTGCGCATGAGCGCGACGACGTCGTTCGCGACCTCGACCCGGCGCTCGTCGAGCAACTCGGCGATCTGGGCCCTGGTGGTGTGGAGTCCGTCGGACAGAAAAGTCTCGTCTTGCATGCTTTTGTAGATCCGTCTATCAGCTTGCAGAAAACGGTAGGTGTCGTGGTCGCGGCCGTTCACAGCCGCGGCGCACGTCAGACCGCGAGGGCCGGCTGGAGAGCCGAGGCCAGCACGTCGCGCCGGAACCCCGCGAACGCATCGCGTTCGATCTGGGCCACGCGGCGAATCACGTCATGGAGCCGGACGCGCGAGAGATCTTCCATCTCGTCGATCACGGCCTGGCCGGCCGCAGCGAGCACATCCTCGATGTCGTTGCACCACGCCCCAACTTTATGAACGAAATCGCGCAGATACTTCATGTCCGCCCCGTTGAGGACGTTCCGCACCAGCGAGACGGCAGAATCGACGAGATACATAGTATCCGCCGACGACGTCATAGAAGTGCAGGTCTGAATGAAGAGTTCGGTCTTGTCGACCGGGCGGCTTTCCGTAGCGATTGCGTACATGGCGTCCTTCCTTGGGCCCCGTTACTTCGAGTTGATTGTTTAGAGCGAAGCTGGCGGTATCGCGGGGACCATGAAACGTCTCCGTTGGGAGCCGACGAGTCGTCGGCTGGGGGTGTGGACAGCATACGGCCGGACAGGGGCACCCGCATGGGTCATACACCCCATCGCCTCCGAAAAACCCCGTCAGATCAAGGTTTTTTGCCGACCGGGTCTTATACGCGAAGGCCGAGGTCCCGAGCGCGCTGGATCGCCTGGGCCCGGTTTGCGACGTGGAGCTTGGCGTAGATATTACCGACTTGGCGCTCGACCGTCTTGCGGGATTTTCCAAGCGACATGGCGATCGTCGCCAAGGTCAGACCGGCGGGCAACGCCTGAAGGACCTCCATCTCGGCCTGCGTCAGCGAATGGCTCGGCCTGCTTGCATTACCAGCCTGAATCGCCGTGTTGAGGAATTTGACGTAACCGCGCATGATCGTCGGGGTCTGCTGTTCGTCGATCCCGTTCGAGTCCATGATTCCGGCAAACCGCTGTTCAGGGTCCACGAACCGCGACAGGGCACGCCGACCACGGATCGTGTCGCCGACCGCAATGCAGACCGCCGCCGCCAAGATCCGGGCGACCCGGCGGCGTCGCGAGTCGATCATCGGCTCATTGGCCGTGCGCTCGACCGTTTGGCTGATCGTCCGGCGCGCGATCCGGCGGGCGAGGTCGACGTGCCAGGTCGACAGCGCGACGATCGCGAGCAGCACGTCACAGAGGGAACGTTCCGGGAGCGTCAGGTTCTCCGTATTCCGGAGAGCGACGAGCGCGACGCGGGCCGGCTCGAACCGGCCGGCCCAGCCGTGGGAAAGCACCTCGGAAATCGTATAGGAGAAGCGTTCGCGGTAATACTGCTCGTTCATCGGGTTCGATAGCAGCCGCCCGCGGATCGACTCGACTCGGCGCACGTCCCCGGACTGCGCAGCGATGTCGAGCTGGGTCAGAACGCCCCAGTTTTCCATGCCCGCATCCTCGGCCAAATGGGCGCTCATCGTCGTCCGGCGCGCGTAGAAACGGGCGAGGTCGGCGTCGCCCATGAAGTCCTGCGATATTACGGACAGGATCGTATAGGCGAACGCCGCGCTGCGATGCTGCTCCAGGCGCTCGAACAGGCGCGCCGCCTCCAGCGCGCGGTCCTGGGCTTCCTCGAAGTCTTCGCGGTAGAACGCTGCCAGTGCCGTGCGCTGGATGATGCGTCCGACGATCACCGGATTGTCGAGCGCGCGGCCGCCCTCGAGGGCTTCCGCCGCGAGCCGCACACTGCCGGCGTCATCGCCGTGCCGCGCCGCGACCAGCGCTCGCGATGCGGCGAACGCCGGCATCAGTTCCGGGGCGCTGCCGTCGCTGGAGTCGAGCACCTCCTCGACCTCGGCTAACCGGTTCGTGTTTACCAGCAGCGGCAGCAACAGGTCGAGGAGGTACTCTCGCGGGCGTCCCGTGCATTGGGTCACCGCGCGTTGGAGAAGCGCCAGTCCGCCCGGCAAGTCCCCTTCGACGACGGCCTTCATGGCGCGCAGACCGATGGCGATGGGATCTCGTAAACGTGCGGCCGCGGGGAACCGGGCCAGCGCCGCGTCGATCTCGACGCGCCGGCACTCAGCAGCGATATGATAGAACTGCTCGAGCGTGAGCCCGTGCTCGTGCTCGCGGCCACTCGTCATGGTCGTCCGCCATGGCCCTGCTCCGGGCCGATTGAGCGCACACTTACCGACGGCAGGGTGATCTCCTGTTCGCCGTGCGCGCCGATGCCGGTCAGGACGGCCTCAGTGCGTGACGACGGCCGTCTCGACGGCGGTCCCCGGGCGAAAGACGCACGATCCGCCGTTCGTCGGCAGCGCGATGCGAACGCCCACCCGCTGGGCGACTTTGACGAAGTTGGTCGGGGCAGTCAGCGTCGGCAGCGTCGAGAGCGCGTTCTGCGCGACCGGTGCGAACCCGGTGACCGTGCCCCGCACCTTCGCGCCGCCGCACGCGTCGACGCTGATCTCGACCGGCATGCCGGGCCGGATCTGGTCGATCTGCGTCTCCTTGTAGTTCGCGGTGACGTAGATGCGTTTGGCCGGCGACAGCGTGATGATCTGCTGGCCGACCGTCAGCGTCTGACCTTCCTCGGCGTTGCGCGCCGAGACCCAACCGTCGATCGGCGCGGTGATCCTCGTCGCGTCGACTGCCAGCTGCGCCAGCCGCACTTGCGCCGCCATCGCGTCCGCCTGCGACTGGGCGGCTTCGGCGGCGTCCTGCTTGTCGACGATGCGCGACGGCGCCGCGACCTCGGCGATCTTCGCGTCGGCGATCGGGACCTGCGCCGCCGATGCCGCCGTGCCTCGTTCGGCGGCGGTGACGTTCGCTCGCTGCTGCGCCACCGTCGCCAACGCCGTCGTCACCGCCGACTGAGCAGCGCTGCGCTGGGCGACCGCCGAGTCGTATGCGCTCTGCGCCGCCGATAATGCCGCAACCGCCGTGTCGAGCGCCGACTGCGCGACGTAGCCTTGCTTCTCGAGGGCGACGTTGCGGTCGCGGTCCAGCTGCGCCTTGTGAAGTGCCTCCAACGCAGCCGGGACCGCGGCATTCGCCGCAACCAGCTGCGCCTGAGCCGACGTGACCTGGGCCTGCGCAACCGCGATCCCACGCGTCGCCGCATCGGCCTGCGACTGCGCGAGCGACACGGACTTGCGCGCCGCATCGGCGCCGCCGGTGTTCTCTCGGACCTGAGCGGACTCCAGCTCGGACTCCAGCGACGTCGCGTGGCGCGCCTCGGCCGTGGTGCGCTCGAGCGCGATCAGGTTCTGGCGCGCCAAGTCGAGCGCGGCCCGCTCGTTGGCGTCGTCGAGCACCACCATCAGCTGGCCCTGGCGCACGAACTGGTTCTCGTCGACGAGCACCTTGTCGACGCGCTCGGAAACCTTGGCGGTCACGTAGACCGGATCGGTGTCGATCATCGCATCGTCGGTGTAGACCCGGAACCTGTCGTACAGCAGCCAGTGGCCGCCGAAGTAGACCGCCGCTCCGACGACCAGCGCCGCGACGACGATTCGCACCCACGGCGTGCGGCCCGGCGAACGCAGCGGACCGCCGCGCGCCGGCAGCGGCGGCGTCAGTGGTTCGTCGGGTCGTTCGGTGGTCGTTCTCATGCCGGATCCGCCTTGGTCTTGGGAACCAAAGAGAACAATACCAGAAACGGCAGCGCCGCGACGAACAGCAGCGCGACGACCACGAACGTCTGCGAGTAGGCCGCGGTGGTCGCGGCGCGCGCGACGAGCTCCGCAAGCACGGCCGCCGAGGCGGTCGACGCGTCGTTGGCCGAAAACCCGTGCGCGACGAACCACTGGTAGATCGGCGCGACTCCGGGGTCCGTGGTCGCAGTCGCGTGCCGCACGCCGGCCGCCGTCAGCGCCGTGGCGCCGATGCGCATGCGCAGGATGAAGCTGCCGAGGATCGCGTAGCCCAGACCCGTGCCGACCTGCCGCATGAGGCTGCTCAGGCCCGAGGCGGCATCATAGAAGCGCTTCGGGACGTGTGACATCGCGAGCACGTTGATGGGAACGTAGAGCAACCCGAGCCCCAAGCCCTGAACGATGCGCGGCAGAATGGCGGCGGTGAACCCGGCCCGGTCGCCGAGGTGGGCGAACCAGAACGATCCGCTCGCGCATAGCACCAAGCTGACCGCCGCGAGCGCCGCCGGCGGGACGCGCTTCCCGATTCTCCCGGAGATCTCGGTTCCCACGATGCTGCCGATCGCCGACGGCACGACGATGAAGCCGGCGATGTCGGGAGCATAGTGGAGCACGTCTTGCATGTACAGCGGGATGATCAAGCCCGAACCGGAGAAGCCGATCCCGGTGATCAGGGCCAGCGCCATGCCGATCGCATAGGACGGGATCGCCAGCGGTCGCAGATCGACCAGCGGAGCCGCCGTGCGCAGCTGCATCCGGACGAACACGAACAGCGCGATGCAGGCGATCGCCGCGGCCAGTCCGACCCCGGGATCGCCGAACCACCCGCGCCGCGGGCCTTCTTGCACCACGAACTGCAGCGAACCCAGACCCGCCACGAGCACGGCCAGTGACGCCCAGTCGAACGGCCCCCGTTGTGCGCGTTCGCTCTGATCGCGCAACACGGACGAGATCAAGAAGAACGCGACGATCCCAAGCGGGACGTTGATGACGAACATCCACGGCCACGACAGGTTGGCGATGATCCAGCCGCCGATCGCCGGCCCGATCGCCGGACCGGCCATGACCGCGATCCCGTAGACACGAAACGCCGACGTCAATCCGTCGGGCGGATACGCGTCGATCAGTGCCGCCATCGCGAGCGGCAGCATCAGGCCGCCGCCGATCCCTTGCACCAACCGCATCGCGATCAGCTGGTCGAGCGACTGCGAAACGGCGCAGAGCAGCGAGCCGGCGGTGAACACGACGATCGCCGCCAGGAAGGCGCGCTTGCGGCCGTAGTTCGTCGCCAGCCAGCCGGTCAGCGGCATCACGAAGATCCCGGCTATGACGTAGATCGACGAGACCCAGGACGCCTCGTCGATGGTCGCGCCCAGATTGCCGGCGATGGTGTCGAGGCCGACGTTAACTATCGTCCCGTCGATGAGCGCCATCCAGCTCGGTATGAGCACGGCAAGCGTGACGAGCCGCAGGTAGGACGTTGATACCCGTGCCGTCCCCTGGGTCATTGGCGGCATTCTAACCGATTTCGGCTATGGCCGGAAAGAGCCGAGGGCTCCGCGCGGCCAAAAACGGGTACGCGGCTCCGGTGGACGAGAGCGAACTCTCCGATCAGATCGACAACACGATCGAGTCGATCGCCGAGCTCGAGCGCAAAGCGCTTGCCAGCGCGTCGCTGCAGCAGCGCGCCATCGAACGCTTCACGCTCGCGGTCGGCCGCCCGCGGGCGATCTGGTACACCCTGCTGTTCGTGGCCCTGTGGATCGCGGTCAACGGGCTCATCAAAGCGAGCGGGCACTCGCCGTTCGACCGGCCGCCGTTCCCCTGGCTGATGGACGTCGCGCAGGTCGCCGCGCTGCTGATGACCGTCATCATTCTGACCACCGAGAACCGCATGAGCGAGATCGAGGAGCAGCGTTCGCGGCTGCACCTCCAGATCAGCATGCTGGCCGAGCGCAAGACGGCCAAGGTGATCGCGCTGCTCGAGGAGCTGCGCCGCGATCTGCCGTCGGTGCCGAACCGTCACGACCCCGAGGCGCAAGAGATGACGCGCGCGACCAACCCGCACCAGGTCGCCGAGGAGCTCGAGCGCCGGACGCCCGCCCGCAGCGACGACCTGCAAGCCTAGTTGAAGGAGGGTCCCCGCCGGGCCCGAATCCGGGGCAGGTCGCGCGGAGGGCAGTCGGCCTCCGCCTTTTCACGTCTTCACTCCGACGGAGAACCGATGTCCCGTACACACCGCGTCGTCACCTTGCTGCTCGCCGGCACGCTGAGCACGTCGCTCGCCGCCTGCGCGAGCTCGTCCGGCGGGAACGTCGCGGCGGTGAACGGCCAGGCGATCAGCCGCAGCGACTTCGACCACAAGCTCGAGTCCAGCCCGGCGGCCAAGCAGATCCTCAACTCGATGGTCCAGATGGCGCTGCTCGATCAGTACGCGCGCGACAAGAACATCCAGATCAGCCAGGCCGACATCGACAAGCAGGAAGCCGAGACGCGGGCCAAGTTCCCGCCCGGCCAGTTCGAGCAGATCGTCAAGCAGCAAGGCCTGACCGAGCAGGACGTCCAGGCGATCCTGCGCCAGCAGCTGATCCTGCAGAAGGCGGTCGCGCCGCAGGTGCACGTCAGCGACGCCGACATCAAGGCGTTCTTCGACAAGAACCACGCCCAGTTCGACAAGCCCGAGCAGGTCAAGGCGCGCCACATCCTCGTCGCCGACCTGGCCACGGCGAACACCGTGCTGGCCAAGCTCAAGGCCGGCGGCAGCTGGGACGCGCTGGCGAAGCAGTACTCAACCGATCCGGCCAGCAAGGACAAGGGCGGCGAGCTCGGTTACTTCGGCAAGGGCCAGATGGTGCCGCAGTTCCAAGCGGCGGCCTTCGGTGCGAAGGTCGGGCAGATCGTCGGTCCGATCAAGTCGCCCTTCGGCTACCACATCATCCAGGTCGAAGACAAGAAGCCGGCCCTCAAGGCGACGCTGGCGAGCGCGACCGACCAGATCCGCACGCAGCTGACGCAACAGCAGGAGCAGCAGCAGTACCCCGCCCTCATGCAGCAGCTGCGTTCGGCCGCCAAGATCGACATCTACGACGACCGCTACAAGGACCTGTTCCCGCAGCTGCCGCCGCCGCCGAGCACCGCGCCGTCGGCTGCCGCCGCTCCGGCTCCGGCCAGCGCCGCCCCGGCACCAGCCAGCGCCGCCCCGGCACCGGCCGCGACCAAGTAGCGCGCGCCCCAGGCGCGAGCGAAGCTACCGCGAGGCGGGGGTCGGACGACCCCCGCCTCTCGAACTTGGGGGCATCGTGATCCGCATCGTTGGACTCGGGCCGGGCGACCCGGGCCTGCTGACGCTGGGCAGCCGCGAGGCGCTGCGCGCCGTCGGCCGCGCGGCGACCGTCCTCGCGCCGCCCGAGCTGGTCCGATTCCTCGAGAGCGACGGGGTCGCCGTGGAGCGCGGACTCATCTCGGACCAAGGGCTGTTCCTGCGCGGATCGAGCGAGGTCATCGACGGCTTCACCGACCGCCTGGATGAGCGCGATCTGGCGCTGGCAGTGCTCGGCAACCCGCTCTCCGACTTCCTGGGCCTGCCGGTGCTGCTGCGCGCGCTCGAACGCCGGCGGATCGCCGCCGAGATCGTGCCGGGGATGCCGCGCGCGACGCTCTCCGCCGCGATCGCGATGCCGCTGGTCCCGCTGCCGCCCGGCTCGACCCACCATACCTGGGACGACCTGGTCGAGATCATGGCCCGGCTGCGTCGGTCGTGCCCCTGGGACCGCGAGCAGACCCACGCGTCGCTGGTGCGCTATCTCATCGAAGAGACGTACGAGGTGGTCGAGGCGATCGAGGGCGGCACCGACGCCGACGTCTGCGAAGAGCTCGGCGACCTGCTGTTCCAGGTCGTCTTTCACGCGCAGCTCGCGACCGAGCGCGGGAAGTTTTCGGTCGCCGACGTCATCGACGGCCTCTCCGACAAGATGATCCGCCGCCACCCGCACGTGTTCGGCGACGTCGCCGTGTCCGACGTCGCCGGTGTGTGGGCGAATTGGGAAGCGCTCAAAGCCCAAGAGTCGACCGGGCAGTCACGCACCTCGAAGCTCGACGGGATCCCGGTCCACCTCGGCGCGCTGCAACGCGGTCAGAAGATGCAAGAGAAGGCCGCGCGGGTCGGCTTCGACTGGGAGAACGCGCGCCAGATCACCGAGAAGCTGGCCGAAGAGCTGCGCGAGTTCGCCGACGCGCGCTACTCGGCCGGGCTCTTGCCGGCCGAAGACCCGCACGTGCGCGAGGAGCTCGGCGACGTGCTGTTCACGGTCGTCAACCTCGCGCGCCGGCTCGGCATCGACGCCGAAGGCGCGATGCGCGACGCCAATGCGAAGTTCGAACGCCGCTTCCGCTACATGGAAGCGTACGCGGTCGCCAGCGGCAAGCAGCTCGGCGACATGTCGCTCGACGAGCTCGAAGACCTCTGGCAGCAAGCGAAGCTCGCCGCATGACCGACGTGTTGATCCGCCTGCGGATGAGCGCGCACGACGCGCACTACGGCGGCAACCTGGTCGATGGCGCGCGCATCCTGGGATTGTTCGGCGACGTCGCGACCGAACTGCTGATCCGCCATGACGGCGACGAAGGGCTGTTCGTCGCCTATGATCTCGTCGAGTTCAAGGCGCCGGTCTACGCCGGCGATTACATCGAAGCCCGCGGTCGCATCACCAAGACCGGCACAACGTCACGCACGATGGAGTTCACCGCGCACAAGGTCATCGTCGCGCGTCCCGACGTCTCGCCCTCTGCTGCCGACGTTCTCGATGAGCCTGTGCTCGTCGTTCGCGCGCGCGGAACCTGTGTCACTCCAAAGGAGGCACAACGGCAATGATCGGGCGCGTGTTGACGCTGGCCACATTGCTTTTCACCATGCAAGACCTCACTCCCGAGCAACTCCTCCCGCCTGCCGCAGTGCCGATCTACCGGAACTTGACGGCGACGGTCGCCAAGCATGGCTGGGCCTGCGTCGCGGTCGGAGGCAAGGCGTCACATGGAGGCTTCGCATACACGATGGGACTCAGCAGCAAAGATCTGCCTGAGCTTCTGTTCGACGGCGACAGCACGGAGGCGGCATGTGGAGCCCTCAACGAGGCCGCTGAACGGCTGATCGCGCGGCACCGGCCTCCACACGACGGTGAGACGATTGCCGAACGCAACGGGGTGCGCCTCGTCGTGCGACAAATCTACACGGACGAATTCTTCGCGAAGTGCGTTTTCGCCGCTGTCTGGCGCGATACGCACCACCTGTCCGCCACCGGCATGCAGGTACTCGCACTCGCCAAGGGCGAGACGATGCCGCCCTAGCGGGCGGCTCCGTACGGTGTTACAGCCCGACGCTGGCGAGAAGCGCGCCTTCGGCGAGGGCGCGGAGCTTGGCGTAGGCGATGTCGCGGTTCATCGGGGCCATCCCGCAGTTGGTCGAGCAGACGATGCGGTCGTCGTCGAGGTAGCGGCGGGCGAGCTCGATCGTGGCGCGCACGTCGTCGGGTGACTCGATGCGGTCCGATGCCACGTCGATGACGCCGACGGCAACGACTTTGTCACCGGCCAGCGCGAGGACCTCGGGCGGAACGTGCGATCCGGCCAGCTCGATCGAGATTTGGTCGGCGCGACTCTTCGCGAGCAACGGCAGCACGTGCGCGTACTGGTCCCAGCGGTCGCCGAGATTGCCTTTCCATTGCACGTTGGCGGGGATGCCGTAGCCGTAGCACACGTGAACGGCGGTCGTGCACGACGCGTTGCCCAGCGCTGTGTCGACCGCGTCGATTCCCCAGGCGGCTACCTCGTCGAAGTAGACGTTGAACGCCGGCTCGTCGAGCTGCACGACGTCGACTCCCGCGTCGACCAAGTCGGCGATCTCGTCGCGAATCGCGCGCGCGAACGCGAACGCGAGATCGGCGCGGTTGCCGTACGTCTCGTCGCAGACGGTGTCGACGAGGGTCATCGGGCCGGGGATCGTGATCTTGAGCGGGCCGTCGGTCAGCGAACGGGCGAAGCGCATCTCCTCGACGTGGATCGGCGACGTGCGTCGCACTTCGCCGGTGACGGTCGGGCAGACAGCATCGTAACGGTCGTCGCGGATTCCGCGCTTCTGCCGCTTCGTCGCGTCGATTCCGCCGAGCCGCTCGGCGAAGCCGTGCACGAAGTGCTTGCGCGCCTGCTCGCCGTCGGTGACCGTGTCGATCCCCGCCCGCAGCTGCTCGGCGACCGCGATTCGCGTCGCGTCGCGCTGGGCTTCCGCCAGTTCCGGTCCATCGAGTCGCCAGCTCGGAAAGATGCGCTCCGGTTCGGCCAGCCACGCGGGCTTCGGCAGACTCCCTGCAATCGTCGTCGAGAACGGCATGCCCGACTCTTCGACGCGACATCACACTAGGACTTGTGCCGACGAACGTGAAGCGGGTCGTAGGGAGTGAAGCATATGCGGAAGACGTATACGATCGTACTCGAACGGGCCGATGATGGCGGCTGGTGCGCCATGACGCCGGATCTTCCGGGCGTGCTTCTGATGGGAGATACGCGCGAGCAGATCATCGCGGAGGCGCCGGAGATCATCGAAGACTACTTCCACGCTATGCGCGAAAGCGGACATGCGATACCGGAGCCGGGCTACTTTGCGGTTCAGGTCGACGTAAGGGTCCCTGAGGTCCGGGTCGTCGTTTCACAACGCTGATACGGTTCGCCGTTGCCGGCCTGCTACGGCTGGTAGGTGCCGAAGCTCCAGACGTAGCCTTCCGGATCGCGGGCCGAGTAGTCGCGGGAGCCGTAATCCTGGTCGGTCAGCCCGCGGATGATCTCGGCACCGGCCGCGACGGCGCGCGCGTGGTGCGCGTCGGGATCGCTGACCACGACGTAGATGCTGCCGGCGGCGTAACCGAGCTCGCGCGGCGTCTTCATCTGAAAGACGTCGTCCTCGCGCTGCGTGCCGAGCATGATCATGCCGCCGTCGTAGGTGAGCTGCGCGTGGTCGACCCGCTCGCCCTCACCGTACACCACCTGCTCGACGAAGCCGAAGGCATCGCACAGCCAGCGGATCGCGCCGCGCGCGTCGTGATAGCGCAGCGCCGGAAAGACGCGCTGGTTCGTATCCTTCGTCGTCTCACTCATGCGCCGAATCTATCACATCCGGAATCCCTATGCTGAATTGAAAGTCGTTGCCCTCGTCGCGCCAATACATCGGGCCCGCTCGCCAAGGGGATGCGGCGGAGTCGCCGACTTCGGCGAGCCTGTGACGGCGTCGTCAGTGCAAGCAGTTCCCGCGGTAAGGTCCTCGCGTTGGACATGCAAACTACGGGCGATCTGTGGTGCTTCCAATACTGAGTCAAGCGACCGATGGCTTGACCAACTAACATAGCAAAACAAGCGAGTCGGACACGACAGAGTCAGGAGCGCATAAAGGCATCTGGCCCCGCGGCCGTCGAATGCCACCGATGACGGCCTGCACTTAGGCGGGACGCGTATACGCGAGAGAATCTTTAGCCCAATGGCGCGACCGAAAATTCATAGTCAGATGGACTGCGGCGGGACGCTCGTTCGGGTCTACATGCGTCCCGATCGGGCCCGCACGACGACGCCGGTCGGTTACGTATGCGGCGCTTGCCAACTCTACATCCCCGACGAGGAACCGCGAATGTCCCTCAGAGATATGCGCCCGGCCGCCGACGCGATGGCGGCCGAGATCAGCACACTTGCCCTCGACCGGGCTGTCCACGAGCGCTTCGTCGGGATCATTCAGCAAAACCCCGGGCTATTGACGGCGGCCCAGCATCGAAATCCGCTGCTCAATGGTGTGCGCCGGTGGTGGTCGACGACGGCTGCGATGACCCTGCGTCGCCACGTGGATCCCGGTTCGTCAACCAATCTGCGCGCGCTCGTCGAAGGACTTGCGGAGGACGAAAGCGATAGCCGGCACGCCCAATTCCAGGTTGACATCGAGACACTCGGGGGAATTAACCGACGATTTCGTCCCTATTTCAACGCGCTCGTCCACCAGGCCGAACCGGTGGCCGAAAAGCTCACCTTTGACGACCTTGGCGAGACGATCGATGTCATCCGGAGGATCGCGGAGCGCGCCTACGCGGCGCTTACTCAAATCTCATACGAAATGAACCCCGTCATCCAGTTTGACTGGACGGCGATCTTCAAGGAGCCATGGCTTCCAGAGGTGGCCCAGGCCTACGATCTCGGTACAGACGATGTGCCCGCCGACGCCCTGGCACTCACCCGCGCGGAGTCGGAGATGCTCGCGTATCTTCGCCCGGAGATCAGCTTACATCGGGGTGGTGCGGGGCATGTTGAGCTCGAGAACATCGGAAGACAGGTGGCGCTCGACGTGCGCCTGTTCATGCCGATTGCGCAAACGGTGATCGATGTGGACGAGGTCGCGGTAGGCGCAAAGGTCGGCTCGCGCGCTTTCCCCTCAGACCTGGGTTTGCGCTCGGCTCAGATCATCGTCGAATTCGAGGACCTGCAGGGGCGCGTCTACCGAGAGTACGCAGACATAACTCTGAGTTCGTTGCGTATGAGAAACCTACGGGGACCGTACCTCGTGAAGGGACGGATCGTCGCGCCGGCTCTCGTCCCGACCAATGTCTTATAGAATGACGCGAGCCCGACAAATTGCCGGGCCCGGTTTCGCAAGCTCCGCGGGGTCGCCCCCGCGCTGCACGGTGATAGTACCTGATCGGTGTCGATTCGTCCTGTTTCGCCTATCTTCTTTACATATTGCGAGAGAGGAAACCCGGCAAAATTCGCTCCGAAGCGTTCGCTTCGACCTTATGCATGACGATAAATCGGTCAACTCAGTAGACCAGCCGAGCGGCAACAAGTGATTACCTGGTGCCCCTGCGCTCGTGGGGATAATACGGTGGCACCGCGGGGCCGCCTCGTGACGGTTATCGTCGCGGGCGCCGCGGTTGCGCGCTCGGTGCTAGCCGTCTGCGTGAAGTGCGTTCGAGCCCAACTCGATGACGGTTCCGTCGTTCCCATCACGGCGACGGAGCGTCTCACCCTCACGGACGTTGCGCGACGCGTTTCATATGCGCGCGATGCCATCGGTCGGGGCATAGACGTGGACGTGAACCACTTGCCGACTGTCGAACAGCTCTCGGAGCTCGGACACATCAGGCCGATCCGCAGCGACGCGTTCCAGACGTTTTCGCGCACTACCAGCGACGCGGATATACGGCGACACATGCGAGGCCTCTTCAATATCCCGGAGGACTCCGAGAGCGTCAAGCTGTCAATCTCCGGGCTTCGGCACGGAATCATCGTAGGCCCGAGTTTCGTCGAACATCCCTTCGGCGAGCAGCGCCGGCGCGACGATCCCGATCACATGGATTGGTCTGTGCTGACGCCCCAAACGGTCCTCAGCGGCGTTGAGATTTTTACGGTTCGCCGGAGTGGCTCACGCTCATTCGTTTTTCTTGGCGCGTATCGTGATCTCGCAATCCCGGAACATGCGAAGGGGCAGTTTGTGTATCACGTCGCGTACGCGCTCGGTGATGGGCGCCTGAACACGTCTTTTCGCCTCAACGGCGGCGCACAAGCATTTCGCAGTGAACGCTCGGGCCGGCTATTGTTCGCAGCTTATGCGGTTGGTCACGCTGCGATCGTGCTACCGTCAGCTTCATAGAGCAGACGCCGCCCTTCTTCATAAGCCGGCCTGCGAGTATTCGATAAGTGCCGTGAAATCCGCAGACCGTGACCGATAAAGCCGGGAACGCCAGCTACGGTTCTCCTGGCTCACAGCTGGTCCCGATCCCGCCGCGGCAAGCTGACCCTTCGCAGCACGTCGTGCGCGGCATGACCGGCCCCAAAGGATGCTGAATCGGCTTTCGTTGCGGCTGGATAAGTTTCTGAAGGTTTCTCGGCTCGCGAAGCGGCGCGCTGAGGCGAAGGACGGCATCGAGGCGGGGCGGATCACCAAGGACGGACGCGCGCTCAAGCCCGGCTACGAGGTGAAGGCCGGCGACGTACTGGTGATCCACTATCGCACCAAGTTCCTGACCGTGCGCGTGCTGACGGTGCCGGAGCGTGTGCTGCCGTCGCTCAAACCGGCGGATCTGTACGAGATCGTCGAGGAGCGCAAGGACGATCCGGTCGACTGGCTTCGCGCGCCGCAGCCGTGACGCGTGGCTGAACGATCGCGCCTCTCAGCCGACGCAAAGGACGCGCTCGCGCGCGAGGTTCCGGCCGATCCGCGCGTGCGCGCCGCGCTGCGCGAGGGGCTCGCGCTGTACGGCGGGATCGAGGTCGCCGGTGAGCTGGTGTTTCGCACCCGCCGGCCGCCGGTCGCGCGGCTCGCTCGCACGCTGTTCGAGGAGGCGCGCGCGACCGCGTCGGTGCGCCGCGGTCACGATCCGCGGCTGTACAAGGCGACGACGTTCGAGATCGACCTCGGCCCGGCGCCGGGCGCACTGCCCCCGAAGCGGCGACGTCGCGACGAGCGGCGCGCCGAGCTGCGCGCCGCGTTCCTGTGCGCCGGGTCGGTCGCGGCGCCGGCGCACGGCTACCACCTCGAGTTCGTGACCACCGGCCCGGCGCTGGCGGAGCGGATCGCGGGACTCGTCGCCGGCGAAGGCGTCGCGACGCGCACGATGGTGCGCAAGGGGCGGCACGTCGTCTACCTCAAGGGGCTCGACGCGATCGTGACCGTGCTCGGCGCGATCGGCGCGTCGGGCGCCGTGCTGCGCCTCGAAGACGTCCGTGCCGTAAAGGAAACCAAGAACCGCATCCACCGCCTGGTCAACACCGAGGCGGCGAACGTCGTGCGCGCGGCCGCCGCCGCGGCGGCGCAGCGCGACGCGATCCAGTATCTCGCCGACGCTTACGGGCTGCGGAACCTGACGCCGGCGCTGCGCGAGGCCGCCCAGCTGCGGCTCACGCACCCCGACGAGACGCTGGCCGAGCTGGGGCGCCGCTGCGCGCCCCCGGTCGGCAAAGCGACGCTCAACGGGCGCCTCGCAGCCGTCATGCGGTTGGTCAAGCGTTTGCGCGGGGAGCGAGAGGGGCCGGAAGTTTCCTTCGTCTAAAGCGGCCGGGCTATGCGCATCGGAATCAACGGCTTCGGCCGGATCGGCCGCAACTTCACGAAGGCTCTCCTCGAACGGTACCCTGGCCTCGAGATCGCCGCGGTCAACGACTTGACGAGCGCCGCCGAGTGCGCGCACCTGTTCAAGTACGACTCCAACTACGGCACCTATCCGGCTGACGTCGGCGCCTCGGGCGACACGATCACGATCGACGGCAAGCCGATCAAGGTGCTGGCCGAGCGCGATCCCGGCAAGCTGCCGTGGCGTGACCTGGGCGTCGACCTAGTGGTCGAGTCGACCGGGATCTTCACCGACGCCGACAGGGCGCGCGCACACATCGACGGCGGCGGCGCCAAGAAAGTGATCATCTCGGCGCCGGCCAAGGGCGAGGACATCACCGTCGTGCTAGGCGTCAACGACGGGCAGTACGATCCCGCCAAGCACAACGTGATCTCGAACGCGTCGTGTACGACCAACTGCTTGGCGACCGCGGTCAAGCCGATCGTCGACAACCTCGGTTGGGTCAAGGGCTTCATGTCGACGATCCACTCGTACACCAACGACCAGAACATCCTCGACGCGCCGCACAAGGACTGGCGCCGGGCGCGCAACGCGGCCACCAACATCATCCCGACCTCGACCGGTGCCGCGAAAGCGCTCTACCTCACGATCCCCGAGGTCAAGGGCACGTTCGACGGGTTCGCGCTGCGCGTCCCGACCCCGACCGTCTCGCTGATCTACTTGGTCGTGCAGACGAAGAAAGAGACGACCCGCGACGACCTCAACGCGATCATGCGCGGCGCGGCGAACGGCGGACTGCGCGAGTACGTCGAGTACACCGAGGAAGAGCTGGTGTCGAGCGACTTCAAGCGCAACCCGCACAGCTCGATCGTCGACGGCAAGCTGACCAACGCGATGGGAGACCTGATCCAGATCGCGGCCTGGTACGACAACGAGTGGGGCTACTCGTGTAGGCTGGCCGACCTCACCAACATGGTCGGCGCGAAGATTCCGGCGAGCGTGGCGTGATCCGCCGCTTCGCCGTACCCGTCGCCGCCGCGGTGCTCGCGGCGGCGGCCTGCATCGCCGTGCCCGCCAGCGCGCGCACGATCCAGCTCAACGACCTGCGCAAGCTCGTCGCGCTGAGCTCCCCGGTGATCTCGCCCGACGGCAAGCGCGCGGCGGTCGTCGTCACCCGCATCAACTGGAACGACGACCGCTACGACCGCAGCCTCGACCTGATCGACCTCACCACGCACGTTCGTCGCACGCTGACCTTCGAGCGGCGCAGGCTGTCGTCGCCGAGCTGGTCGCCCGACGGCACCAAGCTCGCGTTCATCGCGGTGCAGGGAACCGGCGAGGAGGCCAAGGCGCAGGTGTTCGCGATGCCGATGGACGGCGGCGACGCGCGCCCGCTGACCAAAGCGCCGGAAGGCGTCGAGCAGTTCGCGTGGCGACCGGACGGCGCCGCGATCGTCTACGCGGCCGAGGACGCGCAGCCCAAGAAGATGGGCGCCGATCGCTACCGCGACGCGTTCGTGGTCGGCAACACGCCGATCACGACGCGCACGCCGCCGCGGCCGGTGCATCTGTTCGTGGTCGACACGAGCGACGGCGCGAAGGCGACCCAGCTGACCTTCGGCGACCACAGCGTCGCCGCCGGCGAAGGGCAGTCGACGCTGTCGTGGTCGGCCGACGGCAAGACGGTCGCGTTCCTGCTTGCGCCCAACGCCGTGCTCAACGACGTCGACCGCGGCGAGATCGAGTTGCTCGACCTCGCGACCAAGAAGCTCGCGCGGCTGACGACCAACGCCGGGTACGAAGGCGATCCGATGTTCTCGCCCGACGGCAAGCATGTCGCGTACGTCCGCTCGACCGGCGACAACCAGGTGAACCTGAGCGAGGCCTATCTCACCGCGCCGCGCGGCGGCAACGGCACGGCGATCTCGCATCCGTTCGACCGTGCGGTGCACGGCATCGCATGGGAGCCCGACTCGACCGCGCTGGTGTTCACCGCGCACGACGCGACCTCGACCGCGGTCGTGCGCGCGCCGGTGGCCGGGGGCGCCCTGCAGCGGATCGAGCTCGGCGATCTCGTCGTCAGCTCGTCGCTCGACGGCGCGCTCGGTCGCGACGGCGCGATGGTGTTCGCCGCCTCGACCTCGACACGGCCGTCGGAGCTGTACTACCGCCCCGCGAATGGCTCGCCGGTCCGCCTGACCGACTACAACGCCGCGGTTGCCGGGCTCGACCTCGCCGCAACCGAACGGATCACCTACCCGACCTCGCTCGGCCCGCAGGGCGACGCCGTCCTGATGCTCCCACCGGGCTACGCGGCCGGCCGGCGCTATCCGCTCGTGGTGTTCATCCACGGCGGTCCGACGTCGGCGTCGCAGCGGCAGTTCGATCGCCAAGCGCAGGTGATGGCGGCCCACGGCTGGCTCGTGCTCGAGCCGAACTACCGCGGCAGCGACAACCTCGGCCTGACGTATCAGCGCGGCGTACTCTACGATCCCGAGGACGGGCCCGGCAAAGACGTGATGGCGGCGGTCGACGCCGTGCGCGCGCGCGGAATCGTCGACGACCACCGCATCGCGGTCGGAGGTTGGAGCTACGGCGGGATCATGACCGCCTGGATGATCTCGAAGTACCACATCTGGCGCGCGGCGGTCTCCGGCGCGTCGGTCAACGACTGGGCGACCGACTACGGCACCGCCGACGACCGCGATTCCGACGCGGCGCTGTTCCACGGCTCGCCGTTCGTCGGCGGCAACGCGGCCGAGTACCGGCGCGCGTCGTCGATCAGCTACGCGCACGACGTGACCACGCCGGTGCTGATCCTGTCGGACGTCGGCGACAACCGCGATCCGTTCGCGACCTCGTCGATGTACTATCGCGCGCTGCGCGATAACGGCAAGGACGCGACCTTCGTCGCCTGGCCGGTCGACGGGCACTTTCCGGGCGATCCGGTTCGCGTCGCCGATGTATACGAGCACTGGATCGGCTACATCGCCGCGCATCTGAGATGACGGCGCGCAGGGCTGTGGCGGCGGCGCTCGCGCTCGCGGCGTGCGCCGTCGCGCCGGCGCCCGCCGCGGCGCCGCGCAGCTTCGACTTCGAAGACGTCTACCGCATCGTCGGGCTGTCGTCGCCGCAGCTCTCGCCCGACGGCGACCATGTGCTGGTCGCCGTGCGCACCGCCGACCGCGAGCGCGACCGCTGGCACCGGCGGGTCGACCTGATCGACGTCGCCGGCGGCGCGCGCCGCACGCTCGACCTCGACGGCGACCGCGTCGGCGAGTTCCGCTGGTCGCCCGACGGCACGCGCATCGGTTATCTCGCGAGCGGCGCGGTCTGGATCGCGGACGCGACCGGCGCGCGTGCCCGGCGCGTCACGGCCGAGGCGTACGACGTCACCCAGTTCGCCTGGCGTCCCGACGGCGCCGCGATCGCCTTTGCCGCGCTCGCGCATCCGGTGCCGCCGACCGGCGACGCGCGTTACGCCGACGCCTACGAGGTCGGCAACGACGCGCAGCTGGCGCGCGGTCCGGAGCACGACGCGCACCTCTACGTGCAGCCACTCGACGGAACGGCGGCGCGTGCACTCGGCCCGTCGGTCGGAACGGTCACCTGGGGCGAAGCCGAGTCGACGCTGTCGTTCTCGCCGGACGGTACCGCGCTGGCCTACCTGTGGGCGCCCGACGCGCTGCCGAACGACGCAGTCGCGGCGCGCGTGCGCGTCGTCGACCCCAACGACGGCCGCGAGCTCGCCGTCACGGTCCCGGCCGGGCACGTGCGCGATCCGCTCTTCGCGCCGGCCGGCGGCCGGCTCGCCTACGCGCGCAGCAGCGGCGACTCGCAGCTCACGCCCGCGGTCGCGTTCACGCAGCCGGCAGCCGGCGGCGCGCCGCGCGCGGTTTCCAGCGCCGTCGACCGCACGGTGCGCGACCTGGCCTGGGAACCGGGCGGCGCCGCGCTCGAGTTCACCGTGCGCAGCGACGCGCGCACGATGCTCTACCGCGCGCCGAACGACGGGACGCCCCGCGCGATCGACCTCGGTGCGCTGAGCATCGAGTCGGGGCTCGACGGCGCGTTCGCGCGCGACGGCAGCCTGGCGTTCATCGGCGACACGTCGCAGCGCCTCGGCGAGCTGTACGTTCGCGCCGCGAACGGAACGGTGCGGCAGCTCACCCACGACAACGACGCGCTGCTGGCCGAATTCGTTCTCGGATCGACCGAGCGGGTGACGTTTCCGACCTCGCTGGGCGTGCGCGGTGACGCGGTGCTGACGCTCCCGGCCGGCTACGCGCGCGGCCGGCGCTATCCGCTCGTCGTCGCGCTGCACGGCGGGCCGACGTCGGCGGCGACGCAAACGTTCGACGCGCTCGACCAGCTGTTCGCCGCGCACGGCTGGCTCGTGCTCGAGCCGAACTACCGCGGGAGCGACGATCGGGGCGCCCGCTATCAGGCCGCGGTCGGCGGCGACAAGCTGCGCGGACCGGGCGACGACGTCGACGCCGCGATCGCGGCGGTGCGCGCGCGCGGAATGCTCGACGGGACGCTGGTCGTCGGCGGCTGGTCGTACGGCGCCGGGCTGACGCTGTGGATGATCGAGCAGCGGCACGACTGGCGCGCCGCGGTCGCGGGCGCCGCCGTGACCGACATCGCGGCCGACTACGCGACCGCCGACGACATCGACGCCGACCGAGCGCTGCTGGGCGGCTCGCCGCTGGTCGGCGCGAAGCGCGCGGCGGGTGCGGCGATGAGTCCGATCACCTACGTCGACCGCGTGCGCACCCCGCTGCTGCTGATGACCTGCCGCGGCGACTCGCGCGTCGCGCCGGCCGGCGTGTACGAGTTCTTCCACGCGCTGCGCGACCTCGGACGATCGGTGCAGCTGATCGCGTATCCGATCGATGGTCACTTCCCCGGTGATCCGGTCCGGCGGGTCGACGTCTACCGTCGCTGGGTCGCGTTCTTCGACGCGCACCGCGGGAGGTAGACCGATGTGCACCGTGCTGCTGCTCTCGCGTCCGGGCGAACGGTGGCCGCTGCTGGTCGGCGCCAACCGCGACGAGCGCATCGACCGCCCGTTCCAGTCGCCGGACCGCCACTGGCCCGACCAGCCCGACGTGGTCGGCGGGCGCGACGTGACGGCCGGTGGCAGCTGGTTCGCGCTCAACGACGACGGCGTCGTCGCGACCATCGTCAACGGGATGAATCGTCTCGGACCGGTCGCGGGGATGGCGAGCCGGGGGGCGCTGGTGCTGCGCGCGCTGCGCGAGCACGACGCCGAGACGGCCGCGCGCGCGATCGGCGCGCTCGACGCACGTGACTACCGCGGCTTCACCCTGATCGTCGCCGACCGCACGCGCGCGTTCGCGGTGAGCAGCGACGAGCGCGCGCTGCGGGTCGACGCGCTCGCGCCGGGTCACCACCTGGTGACGCCCGACGGCTGCGACGTCCCCGGCTCGCCGCGCTTCGCGGCGCACATCGACGCGTTTCGCGCCGCGCCGCCGCCCGATCCCGGCCGCGACGACTGGTCGAGCTGGACCGACCTGCTGCGCCACGCCGACGACGACGATCCGCACCGCGCGATCACCGTCGTGACCTCGGAGCGGTTCGGAACCGTCTGCAGCACACTGCTCGGGCTTGCCGCCGATACCGCGACGCCGCCGAGGATGCGCTTCGCGGCCGGACCGCCGACGCGGGCGCCGTATCAACCCGTCACCTCGCCGTGGGTTCGCGGCGCGGCCGTCGAAGGGGAGCGCCGACCATGCCGTTTCGGAGCCTGAGCGAAGCCGACGTCCACGGGCGCCGCGTGTTGCTGCGCGAAGACCTCAACGTTCCGATGAAGGACGGCGCGATCGCCGACGAGACGCGCATCACCGCCGCGCTCCCGACCCTGCGCTGGCTGCACGAGCACGGCGCGAAGACCGTCATCCTGTCGCACCTCGGCCGCCCCGACGGCGCGCCGAACCCGAAGTTCTCGCTGCGCCCGATCGCCGCGCGGCTCGGCGAGCTGCTCGGCACCGGGGTCGTGTTCGTCGACGACTGCGTCGGCGATGCGGCGGTCGCAGCCTCGAACGCGCTCCCCGACGGCGGCTTCGCGCTGTTCGAGAACGTCCGCTTCCATCCGGGGGAAGAGGCGAACGACCCGGCGTTCGCGCGCGAGCTGGCGCGCAGCGGCGACATCTACGTCAACGACGCGTTCGGTACCGCCCATCGCGCGCACGCCTCGACGGCGGGTGTCGCCGCCGACCTGCCGTCGTACGCCGGTTTCCTGATGGAAGCCGAGCTCAACGCGCTGGCGCGGCTGATGGACAACCCGGCGCACCCGTACGTCTGCGCGATCGGCGGGGCGAAGGTCGCCGACAAGGTCGGCGTGTTCGAGAACCTGATGTCGAAGGTCGACGCGTTCGTGATCGGCGGCGGGATGGCGAACACGTTTCTGGCCGCGCAAGGCATCGACGTCGGGAAGTCGCTGCGCGATCCCGACCTCATGCCGGCGCAGCGAATCATCGCGCTCTCCCTCTCCCGCGGGGTGACGCTGCACCTGCCGACCGACGCGGTCGTCGCGGATGCGTTCGACGCCGACGACACGGCGCGGACGGTGCCGCTCGCGCAGGTCGGCGACGGGATGATCCTCGACATCGGGCCGCAGACCGCCCAAGCCTACGCCGCCGTGCTGCGCGCCGCGAAGACGATCGTGTTCAACGGGCCGATGGGCGTCTACGAGAAGACGCCGTACCAGAACGGCACGCGGGTGGTCGGCGAGGCGATCGCCGCCGCGACGCGCGCCGGTGCGGTCAGCGTCGTCGGCGGGGGCGACGCGGCGGCCGCCGCGCACGAGTTGGGCTTCGCCGACGCGATGACGCACGTCTCGACCGGCGGCGGCGCGACGCTGGAGTTCCTCGAAGGCAAGACGCTCCCCGGGATCGCGGCGCTCGAGCGGTGAGCGGCGCGCGCCGCCCGCTGATCGCGGGCAACTGGAAGATGCACAAGACCGTCGCCGAGACGCGGGCGTTCTTCGCCGACCTGCGCGGTCGCACGCTGCCGTTCGACGCGGTCGACGCGGTCGTCTGCCCGCCGTTCACCGCGCTCTCGGCCGCGCGCGACGAAGTCGCCGGCACGCCGATCGGGCTCGGTGCGCAGAACGTCGGCTGGGCCGTGCAGGGCGCGTTCACCGGCGAAATCTCGGCGCCGATGCTCGCCGAGCTCGGCGTGCGGTGGTGCGTGATCGGCCACTCCGAACGGCGCGCGCTGTTCGGCGAGCTCGACTACCGCGTCAACGAGAAGGCACGCGTCGCGCTGCAGTACGGGATCACACCGATCGTGGCGGTCGGTGAGACCGAGGACGAGCACGCCGACGGCCGGGCGCGCGACACGGTCTGCGCGCAGGTGACCGCGGCATTCGCCGGGATTCCGGCCGAGGACGTCGCGCGCTGCGTCGTCGCTTACGAGCCGATCTGGGCGATCGGTACCGGCCGCGCCGACACGCCCGAAGGCGCCAACGCGATCATGGGTGAGATCCGCCGCGCCGTCGGCGCGCTGCGCGACGTGCGAATCTTGTACGGCGGCAGCATGAAGCCGGACAACGTCGCGTCGTTCGTCGCGCAGCCGAACATCGACGGCGGTCTGGTCGGCGGCGCGAGCCTCGAGGCGGGGTCCTTCGCCGCACTGCTCGAGGGCGCGCGCGACGGAGCGCGGGCGTGAGCCGCCGGCGGCCGTTCGTCCTCGCGATCCTCGACGGCTGGGGTCATTCCGACGCGGAGCGCGGCAACGCGATCATCGCCGCCGACCTGCCGAACTGGAAGCGCATCCTGGCGACCTATCCGAACACGCTGCTCGACGCCAGCGGTGAAGCGGTCGGGCTGCCCGAGGGCGTGATGGGCAACAGCGAAGTCGGCCACATCAACATCGGCAGCGGACGTGTCGTGCCGCAAGGCCTGGTCGTGATCGACGACGCGATCGCGAGCGGCGAGTTCGCCAAGAACGAGACCCTGCGCGCCTGCATCGATCACGTCGGACGGACGAACGGCACGCTGCACCTGCTCGGGCTCGTCTCCGATGGCAAGGTGCACAGCTCGCTCGACCACGTCGACGCGCTGATCGAAGCGGCGTGCAAGGCGGGCGTCGGGCTCGCGATCGACGCGTTCCTCGACGGGCGCGACACGCCGCCGAGCTCGGCCGGCACCTACCTCGCGCACGTCGAGTCGGTGCTGGCCGCGCACGGCCGTACCGGCGCCATCACGACCGTCGCCGGGCGCTACTACGCGATGGACCGCGACAAGCGTTGGGACCGAACGCGCCGGGCCTACGACGCGCTGGCCAACGCATCGGCGGAGCACCGCGCACCCACCGCCGCCGCGGCGCTCGAGGCCGCCTACGCGCGCGGGGAGACCGACGAGTTCGTCGTCCCGACGATCGTCGGCGACGACCGCCCGATCCGCGACGGCGACGCGTGCATCTTCTTCAACTTCCGGCCCGATCGCGCGCGCCAGCTCACCCTGGCGTTCAGCGACCCGCGCTTCGACGCGTTCCCGGCCCACCCGTTCGAGAACTTCGTCTTCGCGACGATGACGCGCTACGAGGATAACTTTCCGAACCCCGTGTTGTTCGGCCCGCGGCCGCAGTTCCACGTGTTCGGCGAGGTCGTCAGCGACGCGGGGCTCACCCAGCTGCGTTTGGCCGAGACCGAGAAGTACGCGCACGTCACCTACTTCTTCAACGGCGGCCGCGAGGAGCAGTTCCCGGGTGAAGACCGCATCTTGATCCCGTCCAACCGCAGCGTCCCGACTTACGATCTGGTCCCCGAGATGTCGGCCAACGACATCACGACGGCGGCCGTCGAGGACGTCTCGCACCGCCGGCACGACGTCATCGTGATGAACTACGCGAACGCCGACATGGTCGGCCACACCGGCGTGTGGGACGCGACCGTCTCGGCGGTCGAGACGCTGGACGTCGCGCTCGGCCGGCTCGAGCAGAGCGTCCTGGCTGCGGACGGCATCCTCGCCATCACGGCCGACCACGGGAACGCCGAGGAAAAGATCGACGCCGACGGCAACCCGCTCACCGCACACACGACCAACCCGGTTCCGTTCGTCATCGTCGCCGCGCAACCGGTGGGGACGTTCAGCGGTCGCGGAAAGCTCGGCGACGTCGCGCCGACGCTGCTGCCGCTGATCGGCCTGCCGGTCCCCGACGCGATGACCGGAACGAACCTGCTCGTACCGCCGGATGCCACGCCATGAGACGAACGCCGGAGGCCACCCGATGAGACGACACCAGTGCGCGCGATGAAACGAAAACGGCTCGAGGCGGCGGCGGACTTTTTGCGGCGCAAGGCCGGCGGCGACCTCGACGCGGCGATCGTGCTGGGCTCGGGCTTCGGCGGCGTGCTGCGCGAGCGGATCGACGGCGGGACGGTCCCGTACGGCAAGATCGAAGGGATGCCGGAGCCGACCGTGCCCGGTCACGCCGGCGAGGCGCACATCGGCACGCTGCACGGCCGGCGCGTCGTCGCCTTCAGCGGGCGCTTTCACCTGTACGAAGGCCGCGCGACGCACGACGTCATCTATCCGGTCGCCGCCGCCGCGCACGCGGGCGCGAAGACGGTCGTCCTCACCAACGCGGCCGGCGGCGTCAACACCGGCTTTCACACCGGCGACCTGATGCTGATCGCCGACCAGCTCAACCTCACTGGGACGAGCCCGCTGCTGGGCGCGGCGCTGCTCCCCGGTCAAGAGCAGCGCTTCGTCGACATGGTCGACGCGTACTCACCCGGTCTGCGCAAGCTCGCGCGCCACGTCGCTGGCGAGTACGGGATCTCGCTGCAGGAAGGCGTCTACGCCGGACTGCTCGGACCGACGTACGAGACGCCGGCCGAAGCGCGCTATCTGCGCCGCATCGGTGCCGACGCGGTCGGCATGTCGACCGTCCTCGAAACGATCGCCGCCCGCGCGCTCGGCCGCGAGGTCATCGGCTTCTCGCTCATCACCAACGTCCACGGCGCCGGCGCCCCCACCTCGCACGAAGAAGTGATCGCCGCCGCCGCCGCCGCCGCCGAAAACGTCGCCCGCCTCATCGAAGGCCTCGTCGCCAACTTGTAGCGAAGCACGTCGCGCGCGTCGATCGTACGCGGCCGGAGGTCTGCCATGGCTCGTAACTGTGACATCGTGATGAAGGGTGGGATCACGAGCGGCGTCGTGTACCCGGCGGCCGTCGTCGAGATCTCCAAGTCGTTTACGTTCAAGAACATCGGCGGGACGTCGGCCGGCGCGATCGCGGCTGCGCTGACGGCGGCCGCCGAACGGCGCCGCGCGCGCGACGGCTCGAACGCCGGCTTCGACCGGCTGGCGGCCGTGCCGGGGTGGCTCGCCGCCGACAACCATCTGTTCAACGTGTTCGTGCCGAACTCGGGGACGAAGGCGCTGTTCCGGACCGTCGTCGGTCTGTTCGGTCGCACGAGCATCAAGCCGGCGGCGCTCGCGAAAGCCGCGCGGCTGGCATGGGCGTTTCCGATCGCGTCGGTGATCGGCGCGATCCCGGGGATCGCGTTCTTGGTCACGGTGATCCGCACGTGGACGTACACGTCGTGGTGGCTGCTGCTGATCGGCTTTCTGTTCGCCGTGTTCACCATCATCGCGGGCGCCGGCATCGCCGCCGCCGTCGCGCTGTTTCTCGACATCACGAAGTGTCTGCCGAAGAACTTCTTCGGCTTGGTCACCGGCGTCGACGATGCGAATCCCGCCAACGGGGTCGCGCTGAGCACGTGGCTCGCGAACGAGATGGAACTTACGGCGGGGCTCGACACGGCCGTCGCTCCGCGCGCGCCGCTGACGTTCGGGATGCTGTGGGACGCGAAACGCGACGTCACCCAGCCCGGCCTCGACAAGATCCCCACCGTGCCGGACGTCAACCTCGAGATGATCACGACGAACGTGACCTGGGGACGCCCGTACGACTTCCCGGTCACGACGAACGTGTTCTTCTTCGATCCCGACGAGTTTCGCCGGTTCTTCCCAGGCTACGTCGTCGACTGGATGATCGCGCACCAGCGCAAGCCTGCGGACGACAAGGAAGCGGCGCACTTCAAGGCCTACGCGCCGCGGCTTCCGTTGCCGATCGCCTCCGAGTTGCCGGTGATCGTCGCCACCCGGATGAGCTTGGCGTTCCCGATCCTGCTCAGCGCCGTGCCGATGTGGGTCGGCGACTTCTCGAACGTGCCGCCGAATGGGATCCCGCAGCTCGAGCACTGCTGGTTCTCCGACGGCGGGATCTCGAGCAACTTCCCGGTGACGCTGTTCGACTCGCCGCTCCCGCGCTGGCCCACGTTTGCCATCAACCTGGCGCCGTTTCCGCCCAACCATCCACGCGACCCGAACGACGAGTCGAAGAACGTCTACATGCCGCAGACGAACAGCGCCGCGCGCCTGATGGCGTTCAACCGGTTCGAAGGAAGTCTCACCGGCTTCCTATCGGCGATCGGCAACGCGATGCAGAACTGGAACGACAATACGCAGACGGTGCTGCCGGGCTACCGCGACCGCATCGTCACCGTGTTCCTCGGCCCCGACGAGGGCGGCCTCAACCTCGACATGCCGCCCGAGATTCTGGGGCGGCTACGCGCACGCGGCGTCGCAGCCGGCACGCTGATCGCGTCGCACTTCGAGGCGCCCAGCGTGCTCGGTCCCGATCTCGGCATGAACTGGGAAAACCACCGCTGGCTGCGGCTGCGCAGCACAATGGGTGCGCTCAAAGACTACCTATCGCACCTCGCGCACGGCCTCAACAACCCCGAGCCGCCGGACGTGACGTACGATCAGCTCATCGAAGCGACGGCCGGTCTCCCGACCAAACACTACCCGCTGCCCGAAGCCGATCGCACGACCGTCTCGCACATCGCCGACCACCTCGGCGCAACCGGCACTCAGATGGAAGCCACCCCCAGCATCGACACCTCGCTCCCGAAGCCCTCACCACGCCTCGTAGCCCGCAGCAGCCTCCAGAGCTAACGCAAGCGATACGACCCGCTCGGGTCGATTTCGAGCCGGTACGGGCCGACGTCGACGTTGCGAATGAGGTGGTCCCAAAAACCCAGCACGCGCACGATGACGGGTTGCAGACCGGCGAGAACGGCGCGTGCGCGCGACGAGACGGCGAGCAGATCGCGCTGCCAGGCGGGGTGGTCGCGCGGCAGCGTCGCGGCTCCGTCGAGGTCGAACCCTGCCGGCGGCGTTGCTTCGGTTGTCGCGCCGGCGACGACGAGCTGTCCGGTCGGCGGCGCTTCGCGGGTGGCGGCGTGTCTCATCCGGTGTGACCGAGGTCGGCGCGTAGGCGGTCGATCGCCATGAGGTGCAGCTGCGAGACACGCTGCGGCGAGACGCCGAGCGTTCCGGCGAGCATGCGGAGATGACGCTCCGCGAAGTAGTGGCCCAGGACGACGTCGCGCTGGCGCGGCGGCAGGGCATCGATCGCGGCCCGAATGCGCTCGCGCTTGAGACGCTCGAGCATGATCTGCTGCGGGTCCCCGCCGAGGTCGAGCTCCAGCTGCTCGCCGCAGGGCAGCGGTGCGTCGAGCGAGAGCGGGATGCGGCGCGTCGCCTGCACTCTCGCCCGGTACAGCCCGGGAACGCGCCGTTCCATGTCGCGCAGCGTCGGCAGCGCACCAAGCTCTTGGGCCAGCGCATAGCGCGTTCGGTCGGCGACGCGAATCGTGCGGCGCATCCGCTCCGAAACCGGGTCCATCCGGCGCACGCCGTTGAGGATCGTCCCGAGGATCACCCGGCGCGCGTAGGTTTCGAGCGAGACGCCGCGCGCCGCGTCGTAGGCGTCGAGCGCGCGCAGGACGCCGAGGCTGCCGTCACCGATCAGGTCGTCGAGGTCGGCGCTCGGGACCAGCCGCTGGACGCGGCGCGCGATCTGCCGCACGATCGGCAGCAGCTCGCAGGCGAGCGTCTCGCGCAACGCATCGCTCATCGGTCTCGGCGGACGAGCAGCTCGTCGGCGACCGCACCGAGCGCGACCTCGGCGACCGGACCCAAACCTGCCGCCAGCGGCTTGAGGATCTCGCGGAACAGCACGGCGCTCATCACGTCGCGCGCGGCACGCTGCTGCTGCTCGCGCGGGTCACCCGCGGTGGAGGTTGTTGGCGATGCGCAGCATCTCATCCGCCGCTTGCACTCCCTTCGCGTTGGCCTCGTAGGCGCGCTGAGCGCCGAGGATCTGCATCATCGCCTCGACGATCGAGACGTTCGAACGCTCGAGCATTCCGAACGCGATCGCCGGGCCGTCGCGTCCGCCGGGCGTCACCAAGTGCGCGCGCCCCGAGCCGTCGGTCGCGCCGAACAGCGCGCCGCCGAGCGGACGCAGCGCCTCGGGCGATGCGAACGTCGCGAGCTTCAGCCGCGCGACGGTGCGCCCGTGCGCAGCCGCCGTGTCGACGAGGACGCGGCCGTCACGTTCGACGCGCACCGCCACCGCCTCGGCCGGGATGCGCACGCCGCCGAGCGTCCAGCCGTTCGCGTTGCGCAACGTCCCGTCGGCCTCGCGCGCGAACTCGCCGTTGCGCGTATAGGCGTGCTCCCGCCCGTGCTCGACGACGAAGAACCCCGGGCCGTCGATCGCAACGTCGAACGGGCCGCCGCTGCGCATCAGCTTCCCCTGCACGAACACGGCGTGCTTCCCGACGCCGGCCGTCCCGAGCCCGACCGTCCCCGCGCGCACGTCTTCGAACGTCGCGGCCGTGCCCTTGAACCCCGCGACGTCGGCGTTGGCCAGGTTGTCGGCGACGATCTCGAGCTGCGTTTGCTGCGCAGCCATCCCGCTGGCAGCCGCGTACATCGCGCGATTCATGCGGCGATGCTACGCACCGCATATGTCCGCCGCGTTACGCGGACGTGCCTAGGTTATGTCCTCGAAAGTGGTGCGTCCCGCCGGGTCAGGCGATGACTTCGCGAACCCCGCCCGTGTCGACGTCGTAGACGAAGCCGCGAACGCGATCGCGGTGCGGCAAGAACTCGTGTCCCTTCACGGTCGCGATCGCCGCGCGCACGGCGTCGTCCACTTCCCCGAAAGCACCGAACGTGTATTGCGGTGTCCGGCCGGTCTCGGCGGCGATTTCCGCTTGCAGCGCCGGTTCGTCGAGGCCTCCGACGCCGCACTTCGTGTGGTGCATCAGCAGCACTTCGCGCGTTCCGAGCCGGCGCTGCGACAGCACCAGCGAACGCAGGACGTCTTGGGTGACCAACCCGCCGCCGTTCCGCAGCACATATGCCTCGCCTTCGCGCAGGCCGAAGATCCGAACCGGATCGATGCGGGCGTCCATGCACGTCACGATCACGACGTGCTTCGAGCGGCCGAACGTAGCGGGCCCGTTGAACCTGCGCTGCTGCGGGGCGGCGTTCGCGAGCAGCTCATCGATGGCCGAGCTCATGCGCTTCCGTTGGCCGCGCCTTACGCCGCTCCCCGCCGCGACACCCCTGACCGCGCCGGCACGAGGAGCGGACTCACGATGAAGCCATCGAACCGCAGCGAAGGTCATGGCCTTGCAGGACTTTCGCTACCAGCTTCCGATCCGGGTCGTGTTCCGCGACATCGATTTCTACCGCCACGTGAACAACGCGGTCTACATCACCTGGACGGAGACTGCTAGGATCGACTACTGCAAGGTCGCCTTCGACCGTCCGCTCGGTTCGGCACAGAACGTGATCATGGCAGCCCAGAACTTCACCTACGAGAAGCAGGTCGAGTACGACGAAGAGGTGGTGGTCGGCTGCCGCTGCTCGCGCATCGGGAACAAGTCGCTCGACCTGGCCTACGAGATCCATCGCGACGGCGAACGCGTCGCTCACGGCGTTTCGACGCTCGTCGCCTACGACTACGAAGCGCGGCGGTCGATTCCCGTTCCGGACGACTGGCGGCGAAAGATCGTCGAGTACGAAATCGTCGCGCCTAGTGAAACCGGGGCGACTGCGCGTACGGAGAGGGGCGCCGCGCCGTGAAACTCACGGCACGCGCGGCCGCCTCGGTACTCGCGGTCGCGGCCGTCCTGGCGGCCGCCGCGCCGGCCCCGGCCGCCGGCGTCGATCCGGTCATTGCGACGGTCGACGTCCCGGGCTCGCCGTTCGCCACGGTCTCGACACACGACGGCAGCGTGCTCTTCGTGTCGGTCTCGGGTTTCCGCGGCGGCGTCGCCGTGTTCCGGGTCGTTCCCAAGGGCCTCGAGCAGATCGGCTTCGTCGATCTGCACGCGCACGATGCGCTCGGTATGGCGTTGCTCGCCGACGACTCGCTCTTGCTGGTGGCGGACGGCGACGGCGTCGCCCTGATCGACGCAGCCGCGGCGCGGCAAGGACTGCACACCGATCCGGTCTACGTCGACGACGGCCCGGGCGCCGGTACCATCGAAGTGACCGTGACGCCCGACGGCCACACCGCCTTCGCATCCGACGAGCGCCACGCGCAAGTCAGCGTCTTGCGCATCGAGCGCCAACCCAACGGGTCGCCGGGCGCCGTTCGGACCGGTTCCATCCTCGTCGACGTCGCGCCGGTTGGTTTCGCGCTCTCACCCGACGGGGCGACACTGTACGTCGTCAGCGAAGTCAGCCGGCGCGGCGGCGAGACGCAACCTGCCGGAAACGAGCTGTCACGAAGCTGCGGACGGGTCGCGAACGGAACCCTGACGGCCATCGACGTCGCACGCGGCACGGTCGTCGCGCGCCTCGGCGCCGGATGTTCGCCGGTGCGCGTCGTCGCCGCCGCAGACGGTTCGACCGTTTGGGTCAGCGCCCGGGGCGACGACCGCGTCCTCGCGTTCGACGCTGCAAAGATTCTCGCCGATCCATCGCACGCACTCATCGCTCAGGTTGATGCCGGCTCGGCACCGGTCGGCATCGCGCTGCTCGCGCACGATTCACTCCTCGCCGTCGCGAACTCGAACCGCTTCAACACGACCTCACAAACGTCGACCGCAACCGTGCTGGCGCTCAAGCCTGCGCCGTCGCAGCGCACCAGCTTCGCGACCGGCTCCTTTCCCCGTGAGTTCTCCGTCTCACCCGACGGCACGCGCCTGTACCTCACGAACTACCGCTCGCACACCGTCGAGGTCATCGACGTCGGACGGCTCTAGTTAGGTAATACGTGCGATGTCGTTGGCGGCTTTCTCGCGCGTTGCATCGACGGCGAGCAGCGTCTTCTGAGCGGTTTCGAACGAGCGCTGCGCGGTCAGGATCGAGAGCGTCTCGCTGATCGCGTTGACGGTGCTCGTTTCGAGAGCGCCGGCGAGGATGTGCGTTCCGGCCGGAAGCGGGATGCGGTCCACCGCGCGGCCGTGATCGCGAACCGTCCCGTCGGCTTCGACCTTTGCGTCGGCGGAGACGCGGATCGGACCATGCGTGCCGTGGAGCGGGCGGCGTCGGTCGTCGACGAGCAGGCCCGTGCGATCGCGGGTGAAGGCGCCGCTCCGCGTCGTCGCCCCGCCGACCCGAAACGAACCTGGCCCGAGCAGCGCCAGGTCGAACCGCCGGCCCGTGGTCCGGACCGCGCCCTGCTCGTCGGTCGATCGGCTGCCGACTGCCAGCCCGGTCAGGGTCAGGGAAACGTGGGCCGCGGCGCGGCGGTAGCCGTCGGTCGAGACGTTGGCGAGGTTCTGGGCGGCGACGTCGAGCTGTGCCCGGGCTGCCCGCATCGCGCTGCCCATCCAGTCCAGGGCATCCATCCGCCGAGCCTACCGACCGCGCGTGTCCCCGATCCGGCCGGAAGATGTCCGGCCCATGACCGCGGGGGGAGGCGCTCCCTGCCAAGCCCTTCACCTCGCGTTCGGGTACACGGTCACGGAATCGGCGGCCTCGGTGGCGTAACTCCCTGTGATACGGCGGCCGGACCGGGTTTCCGGGTCGCCGACCGTGAGGAATCGGATGCAGATCGGGATCTTGGGCTCCGGTAACATCGGGGCAAGTGCCGCACGCGTGTTCGCGCGTGCCGGCCATCACGTGCGGATCGCCAACTCGCGCGGCCCGGAGTCGCTGCGCGCGCTGGTCGCCGAGATCGGCCCCAACGCCGAGGCGACGAGCGCCCAGGAGATGGTCGACGCCGGCGACGTCATCCTGGTCGCCGTCCCCTGGACCAAGCGCGAAGAGGCGCTGGGCGAGCTCGAAGGCTGGGACGAGAAGATCGTCGTCGACGCGATGAACCCGTACACCGAGGATTTCGAGATCGAGGACCTCGGCGCGAAGACCTCGACCGAGTTCATCCGCGCGCTGGTCCCCGGCGCGCGGGTCGTCAAGGCGTTCAACACGCTGTTCTACAAGCGCCTCGCCGGCGACGGCAAGCCGAAGGGCGAGGCCGGCCGGCTCGCGATCCCGGTCGCATCCGACGACGACGCCGCGAAGCGCGTCGTGATGGATCTCATCGAAGACATCGGGTTCGACGCGGTCGACAACGGCGGGCTCGTCGAAGGCGGCCGCAAGCAGCAGCCCGGCTCACCGATCTACAATCAGCCGCTGGGCGCGAGGGAGATGCGCGACCAGCTCGCGCGAACCTGAACCTACTCGACGATCAGATGCGCCGGCGCGCCGTTGCCCAGCGGCAGCGGTTCGAGCGCGTCGGTGTCGTGCTCGACCTCGGCGGAGACGGTGGTGACACCCGGCGACAGGTCGGCGACTGCGGGCTGCGGCGTGCGCTCGAGGATCGCCAGGTGCGACATCAGCAGCGAGCGCAGCTCGCTCTTGGCCTTCTCGGCGGTGTCGCTATGGCGCTGCGCTTCGCGGCGCGCCTCGTCGACGCGGTCGCCGAGCTCGGCGATCTCGCGCTCGGCGGCGATCCGCGCCTGCGCCTTGATGAGGTCGGCCTCCTTGTGCGCGTGCGCCTTCACTTCGTCGGCGGTGCGCTGCGCCAGCAGCAGCGTCTGGTTCATCGTGTCTTCCATCGCCTTGAAGTGCGAGATGCGCTCCTTCAAGTCCGCGACCTCGGCTTCGAGCGCGGCGCGCAGGTGTGCCTCGTCCTCGAGCGTCTCCATGATCTCTTCGAGGTACTGGTCGACGTCGCCGCGGTCGTAGCCCTGCAGCGCCTTCTTGAACGCCTTGTGCTGGATGTCGACGATGGTGAGCTTTGCCATCAGCGCAGGTCCTTGAAGCCGAGAATGCCTTCGTTGTCGAGCTGTTCGCGCACGCCGGCCGAGTTCACGTTGACGCCGGCCGGAACGACCAGGTAGATCGCGTCGGCGAGCTTCTGGATCTTGCCGTCGATCGTGTAGGCGACACCCGAGGTGAAGTCGACGACGCGCTGCAGCAGATTGCGGTCGGCGCCTTGCACGTTGACGATCACGACCTGCTTCGAGCGCAGGGCGTCGGCGATCTCGGTGACGTCGCCGAACGAGCGCGGCGCGAAGACCGCGACCGAGCCGCCGGCGCGCCGCGAGGCGTCGCTCAGCGGCACGACGTTGCGCTTGGGCGCCGCCGCCGTCGTCGTGACGTCGTCGGGCGTGTAGAAGTCGTCCTCTTCCTCGTCGCGGATCGCGAACCACGAACCGATCCTGGCGAACACGCTCATGCAAGGCTCCTCTCTCTGGCGGGCCGCGAACCGAAGATGGCGGTGCCGAGCCGCACCATCGTCGAGCCGTGCCGGACCGCCCGTTCCCAGTCGGCTGACATCCCCAGCGACAGCGTCGAGCCGCCGACCCGCTCGTAGGCCGCGCGCGCCGCGTCGAACGCCGCGTCGACGTCGCCGTCGAGCGGGCCGATCGCCATCACGCCGTCGACCGCCAGACCTTCGTCGCGCAGCCGGTCGGCCAGCGCGGGCGCGTCGGCCGGCTTCGCTCCGAATCGTTCGGTCGGCGAGACGTTCACTTGTACGAGAACGCGCAACCGCCGCCCGGCGTCGCGGGCGGCGCGCGCCAGCGCGAGCCCGGCGTCGAGCCGGTCGACGCTCTGGACGACGTCGAACAGCGACGCGATCGCCGACGCCTTGTTGCGCTGCACGTGGCCGAGAAAGTGCTTCGTCCCCGCCGGCAGGCCGGCGTACTTCGCGCGCGCCTCCTGCAGGTAGTTCTCGCCGACGTCGTGCAGCCCGGCGTCGAGCGCCGCCACCGCGGCGTCGCGCGGCTGTCCTTTGGTCACGGCGACGATGGTGACGGAGCCGCGTTCGCGGCCGGCGGCGACGGCGACTTCGTCGACGCGCTCACGGAGCGTCGCCACGCGCTGGGCGACCGACCCGGTGACCAGGGGCATGGACCGATTCCTTCGCCGGACCGGGGGAAACCCCGCTCGCTACGTGGTCGCCGGAGCAGGTGTGCGCGCCGCCGTGTACTTGCCGCCGCGGTACGACACGACGATCATCACGACGCCGATGATCAGCTGGACGATGGCGACGAACTGGCCACCGTCGAGCCCGAGCACCGTGAAGCCGGGCTCGCGCCAAATCTCGGCGATCGACCGCGTGATCCCGTAGATCGTGAACCACGTCCAGAACACGACGCCGTCCGGCGGGCGGCGGCTGTAGACGAACAGGATGATCGGCAACGTCAGGATGTCGAGGATCGCTTCGAAGATCTGCGACGGATAGCGATAGCCGTCGGGATAGGCCGGAAACCGGATGCAGTACGGCTGGTCGGGCAGACACAACTTGCCCGGCAGCTCGTCGTTGATGAAGTTGACCAGGCGCGTCGTGAAGATGCCGAGCGAGATCAGCGGCACGACTTCGTCACCCAGCACGCCGAAGGTCAGCCCCGGATGGCGCCGCAGGAACAGCAGGGCCGCGATGATCACGCCGACCAGGGCGCCGTGGAACGCCATTCCGCCCTGCCAGATCGCGATGAAGTTCAGCGGATGCGCGAGGTACTCGTCGGCGAAGTTGTGCTTGGTGATCACGTCGGCGATCACGAACCCGGTTCGGCCGCCGATCAACACGCCGATCAGCGCGTAGACGACGAAATCTTGGATTTGGTCGCTCGTCAACCCGAGCCGCCGGCGACCTGCCGCCCGATTCATCCACAAGAACACGCAGATGAATCCGAATAGGTACGAGATGCCGTACCAATGGACGGGCAGCGGATGGTAGGTGAACGGTCCGATCTGGAACTGCCAGCCCACGTGGAAGGCGATCGGATCGATGTTCGGATAGTCGAACCAGTGAGTCACCACCCGCGCAGCTTACGGCGCCCGGCGGCGGCCTCCCGCGGGGAAGGACGTTCCTGCGGAACCTCACCTGCCACCGCCCCGTATTCAGACAGGTTGTGAGCCCGGCCGCCCAGGGAGTACCGTGACCGCCAACGTCAACATCCTCACCGCGTTCCTCGCCGGACTCGTCTCCTTCGTCTCACCGTGCGTGCTGCCGCTGATCCCGGCCTACCTCTCCTTCCTCACCGGATCGAGCCTCGAAGAGCTCAAAGCCCAGGAAGACGTCGGCAGCCGCGCGCGGGTGATGCTCCACGCGCTGTGCTTCGTCGCGGGCTTCACGGTCGTGTTCATGGCGATCGGTCTGTCGGCCAGCGCGCTCGGTTCGTTCTTCGTCGACTACAAGGACTGGATCGCGCGGATCGGCGGGCTGGTGGTGATCATCCTCGGTCTCAACATGATCGGCGTCTTCAAGATCCCGGCGCTGATGATGGACAAGCGCCTGCAGGTGCGCAGCGCCAACCGCTCGTTCCTTGCCTCATTTTTGGTCGGGATCGGTTTCGCCGCGGGCTGGTCGCCCTGCATCGGGCCGATCCTGTCGGGGATCATCCTGCTGGCGTCACAAGAGAAGTACGGTCCGGCGACGTTCCTGTTGTTCGTCTACTCGATGGGCCTCGCGGTGCCGTTCTTGATCACCGCGGCGGCGATCACGCGCGCGCTCGGCGCGCTCAACCGGGTGAAGCGCTACCTCGGCGCGATCGAAATCGGCGCAGGCGTGTTCTTGGTCGCGACCGGCCTGGTGCTGATCACCGGCAGCTTCGGCCGCGTCGCGGGCTTCTTCTACCAGTACGTCAAGCCGCCGAGCCTGTAGTGCCCGACGCGCCCCGACCCGGCGACGTGATCTACGTCGACACCGATCTGTACCTGTCGCACGGCGCCGACGACTTTCGCGGCGGCAAGGCGACCGTGACGGCGGTGCGCCCCGGCCGCTCGAAGGGCGGCGACGTGCCGTTCGTCGAGGTCGCGCAGAACCCGGGCTGCCTCTATAACTGGGAGATGCTGGCGGCCAGGCAGGCGGAGCTGGCGGCGCAGTTCGGCGACGCCTGGGCGCACCCCGACCCCGACCTGCGGCCGGAGTTCAACGACGACGCGTTTCCCGCGGAGCCGAGCGCATCGTAGGAGCGGCGCCGCGGCGCGCGAACCCGCGCCCGGTGATCATCGTCGGGCTCGTCGCCGTGGTCGTGTTCGTGCTCGACCGCTGGTCGAAGACGGTCGTGCTGCACGGCTTCGCGCCCGGCGAGAGCCGCCTGGTGATCCCGCACCTGCTGTGGTGGACGTACGTGCAGAACACGCACGGCGCGTTCGGGCTGTTCGGCAACTCGCCGCTGCTGCTGATCGTGCTCGCGCTGCTCGTGCTCGGAATCTTCACCTACGCGTTCCGCGACGCGGTGCGGCGCTCGATGCTGGTGCGCGTCGCGTTCGGGATGATCGTCGGCGGCGCGATCGGCAACATCGTCGACCGCTTCCAGCACCGCTGGGTGGTCGACTTCATCGACTTCCGCACCATTTGGCCCAACGTCTTCAACGTCGCCGACGCCTGCATCACGATCGGCGTCGGGCTGCTGGTGCTCTCGCAGCTGCGGCGCGAGCGGCGCACCTGACCCACCTCGTCGCCGACGACGAGGCGGGGCTTCGCCTCGACGTCTTGGCCGCGCGGCTGACGGGATTCTCGCGCTCGCACGTCGCTGCCGCGCTGCGGGACGGTGCGGCGACGGTCAACGGCGCGACCGGCAAGCCGAGCACGCTGGTCGACCCCGGCGATCGCATCGAGTACGCGATCGACGCGCCGCGCCCGCTCGACGCGCAGCCCGAACCGATCGCGATCGACGTGGTCTACGAAGACGACGACGTGCTGGTCGTCGACAAAGCCGCCGGCATGGTGACGCACCCGGCGCACGGTGCGACCGACGGAACGCTGGTCAACGCGCTGCTCGCGCGCGTGCCGGTTCTCCCGGGCGAACGGCTGCGCGCGGGGCTCGTTCACCGGCTCGACCGTGACACGTCGGGACTGCTGCTGGTCGCGAAAACCGAGCCGGCGCTGGCGACGCTCGGACGCGCGATGCAGGCACGCTACATCGAGCGCGAGTACCGCGGCATCGTGATCGGCGTGCCCGACGATCCCGAAGGGACGATCCGCGGCGCGATCGGCCGCGACCCGCGCAACCGGCTCAAGTTCGCCATCCGCGAGGCCGGGAAGCCGTCGGTAACGCACTACGCGCTGCGCGAGCGGCTGCGCGGCGCGAGCGAGCTGACGTTCAAGCTCGAGACGGGGCGCACTCACCAGATCCGCGTTCACATGGCGGCGCTCGGGCACCCGGTCGTCAACGACCCGATGTACGGCCGCAGCGACGCCCGGTTGCCGCTCGCGGGTCAGGCGCTGCACGCCTGGCGGCTGCGCTTCAAGCACCCGCGCACGAAGCAGATGATCGCGCTCGAGAGCGAGCCGCCGCCGGAGTATCTCGCGACGCTCGAGATGTTCCGCGGCGCGCCGCCGTAGCGCCGCCGTGATCGGCACGTTCATCGTGAGCGCGACCTCGGGCGCCGCGCGCTGCGCGACGCTGACGACCGCGCACGGCGAGGTCGCGACGCCGTGCTTCATGCCGGTCGGCACGCTCGCCGACGTGAAGCTGCTCGAGCCGCGCGACCTGCGCGAGGTCGGTGCGCGCATCGTGCTCGCCAACACGTACCACCTGTGGCTGCGGCCCGGCGCCCAGACGCTGGCGGCGGCCGGCGGACTGCACCGCTTCATGGCCTGGGACAGCCCAATCCTCACCGACTCGGGCGGCTATCAGGTGTTCAGCCTCGAGTCTCGCCGCACGCTCGATGCCGGCGGCGTGACCTTTCGCTCGCACCTCGACGGCAGCGAGCACCGTTTCACCCCCGAGAACGTTGTCGCGTTCCAAGAAGCGCTCGGCGTCGATATTGCAATGGCGCTCGACCAGTGCGTGAAGCTGCCGGCCGAGCGCGCGGAGCTCGAAGCCGCCGTCGCGCGCACCAGCGCCTGGGCCGAACGCTGCAGCGCCGCGCGGCTGCACGCCGATCGAACGCTGCTGTTCGGGATCGTCCAGGGCGGCCTCGACGAGGATTTGCGCGCGCGCAGCGCCGCCGAGCTGGTCGCGTTGGACTTGCCAGGTTACGCGATCGGCGGGCTGTCGGTCGGCGAGTCGCGCGCCGAGATGGACCGCGTCGCGCGGTTCACCGCCGCGCTGCTGCCGGAAGCGAAGCCGCGCTACCTGATGGGAGTCGGCACCGTCCGCGACCTGCTGGCCGGGATCGACCGCGGGATCGACCTGTTCGACTGCGTGTACCCGACGCGCAGCGGCCGGCACGGCCGCGTCCTCACCCGCGCGGGCACGGAATACAACATCCGCAACGCCGCATACACGCGCGACTTCGGTCCGATCGACGAGCGGTGCGACTGTCGCGTCTGCACGACGTACTCGCGCGCGTACGTCTCGCACCTGTTCCGCGCCGGCGAGACGCTCGGCGCGCGCCTGCTCTCGTACCACAATGTCGCCGCCCTGACGTGGCTCGTCCGCGAGGCGCGAAAAGCTATCGAATCGGGGAGTTGGGAGGCATTTCGCGACGCGTTCGCAAGGGCCGAAGCGGAGGGTTCGGAAAAGGACCCGGCGTGAAGAAGGGACTCGCGAGCGCGGCCATGACGGCCGCGCTGTTCGCGTGGGCGCTCGCACCGGCGGCGGCCGATCCGGTGCGCGCGTCGCTGACGCTGACGCTCAACCCGCTCGACGGGCAGCACCAGGTCGACGGCGGCGCACGCGACCACGTCGATTTCGCACCGCTGCCGTTGCTGGAGCTCTCGCTTCGACGCCGCAACGACAGCCTGCGCATCGAAGGTCTGCCGCCGGTCACGTTCGGGTACGGCGGCAGCAGCGTCGGCGCGCAGACGACGCAGCTCTCGATCGTCAACGCGACCTACCGGCGGTCGTTTCGCGGCGGCTGGTTCGCCGGGATCGGGCAGACGCTCTACAACCAGTTCACGAACTACGGCGCCGCCGACGGCAATTTCGCCTACACACGCGGTACGCTCTACGTGCCGATCGACGGCTCGGAGGCGCAGTACTCGCGGATGACCGGGCTGCGCGCGGAGCTCGGACGCAGCGCGACCCGCGGCCGGACGAGCTTCGAGTACTCGGTCGCGGCCAACCCGCGGATGCGCGGCGTCCAGTACACGCGCATCCCCACCTTCGAGTATCTCTGCGCGTCGCCATGCGTTCCGCCGACGCACACGCTGACGTTCGCCGATCCCGAGAACGCCGCGCAGGTCGACCTGTCGGCTCGTGTCGCGCACCGCATCTCGCGCACCAGCGAGCTGTTGCTCGGCCTACGCTACTTGAACTACTCCGCGCACTACGACGACTACCCGGGCCAGATCGCCGACCGCAACGTCGGCTTCGCCCCGACGATCGGGATTCGCACTCGGCTTTAGACGATTCCGAGCCGGCGAGCGCGCGCTAACAGATCGTCGCGGCCGTGGGCTTCGAGCTTCGTCGCGGCGTTGCGCACATGCGTCCGCACGGTGTTCAAGTTCCGGTTCATGATCCTGGCGATCTGCGGCGTGTTCCAGCCTTCGGCGAGCAGCCCGAGGATCTCGATCTCGGTCGCGGTCAACGGGCACGTTGCAGCATCGACCCGGTTGGTCATGGCCAGATACTACGATGCTTCGAAGCGCGCTTCCTAGCAAGCACATGCTATGAGGAGCGCGTCCGTGCCCGCGTGAAGCGAACGACGTTGGGCGGCAGAGGCTCTCGCGGCGCGACGACGTCCTTGAGCTCGAACAGCCGCTCGATGTCGTCGCGCGTATAGCTGGGCATGTCGAGCTCCAGCCGCGCGGCTGCGCACAGCTCGAAGAGCGTGATGAACGACTCGTCATCGGGATCGATGAATCCCGAAACACCGGCCGGAAACGTGAACGTCACGACGCGACAGTACACACCGAGTGTGCCATATGCGTGTCACAACATCGATCGTTCAAGACCGGCCCTACCGCCTTATGAGCAGCATCCTCCCCGTCGAAGCCGGCCATACTACGGACCGACACTGCCGGTCAACTCCCGTTTCCGCACCCATTTTGAGCGCCTGATGTCGTTGTCGGAATCGCGTAGAAAAGGCCCGACAAAGCCGATGATGTGGTTTCCCTAGAACGATAGAGGAGCCGCGGCCCGCAGGCCTGAACCCGCAATGCGCAGGTTTGGACGCGTTTTGGGGGAAAGCGCCGCGTCCGACCAGACGGGGGTGGGCGTTATGAGTATTGGGTTGTCCTCGAAACCGGGACCGGGACGTTCTGGAATCCTGTGGGGCGCGGCACTCGCACTTGTCGCGAGCGCGGTCGCATGTAGTGGCACTACACCGCAGTCGTTTTCGAGTACCCCGCCGGTGAAGTCGCTTACCCTCAACCCGTTGAGGCCGCCCCAAGGGTCAGGCCACGAGTGACCGTAGGTTTGAGGTCTTTCGAT
>OBLV0100000058.1_pt1 | contig 53703 bp, 52 predicted proteins | sample 1520071 | NCBI WGS metagenome assembly OBLV01 (sample SAMEA3888446, study PRJEB22518) | metagenome | reverse complement strand
GAAGATCCGCGACGGACGCCGCGTCGAGGGTTCGGATCCGGTAGACCTGCGTGTACCGCTCCCCGAAACTCGGGAGATCGAGCTGGGCGATCAGCGTCTTGCCGCGAGCCACGACGTCGGACGTGCCCGACAGCACGACGGCGCTCCCGGACACGGAAGCGCGCAATCCCGCCACCTGTGCGACAAGGGAACGCGCGATGTCGTGAGGGGCGCGGCGCGAAACCGCAATCGCCTCGGTCGTTACGGCTGCCGGCGGCGGAGTCGTCAGCGGGGCGTCCAGCGCGGTCGCCGCGGCTTTGATCTGCGTCATCTCGGGCGCCGGCGCCGTTACGAGCAGTTGCTTATCGGCGGCGACGGCAAACTTCGCTTTCGGGAACGCCTTAGTCAACTGGGCCGCGAGCGCAGCGCCGTGCGTCGTGCGAAGCGGCACGGCCTCGGTCGTTGCGACCAATGGATCGCGGACGTCGATACCTTGTACGACGGCGCGGATGGCCTGGACGTCCACTGGCTCTGCGACCACGATCAGCGCATTGGCTCGATCGTCCTCTTGGATCGCGGCCTGCGGGAAAAGCGGTCGCACCATCGCCGCGGCACGCTTCGCCGTCACGAGCGCGAGCGGTATTACCGTCGGTCCCGCGCCGGCCCTCTGGGCGGGGCCTTTGGCAGGCTCGATGATGTAGACTCCGCCCTGAAGGTGGTAACTCGCGCCGAGCGGGTCAAGCACCGCGTGGAGCGCCTGGGCGAGCGCAACGGCGTGCAGCTCGACCGTGACGTATCCGCTGACGCCGTCAGCGACCGAGATGTTCGCCCTTGTCTCGTGTGCGACACGCAAGAGCACGGTTCGGACCGGCTCGTTCTGAGCGCGCAAGGTGACGCGGGGTGAAGAGTCTTTCGCACTCGCCGGGCCGCTCGACATGATAACGGCGGCCGTGAAGGTCGCGACGATGATCCGGAACATTTTAAGACACACCATGACCGTCTCGGCCGCCAGGACGTTCTGCGTGCGTCTTCCGCGGACCGGAAGCACGAGGTACGTCCGTCATCGAGTGAACTACTGCGGCCAGACGAGAACTTGGCCGAGAAGCCTTCGTGCCGTGACGGCTCACGCTCTGCGGCTCGGCCTTGTGCGCGAGCGGCTAGTACGTTTATACTGTCGGCGGACTGGTACAGCTGTACTGTCTGCTCGGCTTTAGCCGGAAGGGTGTACTACGAAATGGCATTGCTCATTGCGATGATCGTCAGTCTCTGCGCGGGCACCGCTACGGGCGGAGACGTTCCAGGAGGAGGGCCTTCCGTGAACGCTTCCGCTTCGTTCGTCACCGACGTGCCTGGAGGCGGGCCATCGTAGCGATCTTGAAGGGAAACAGCGCGATCTGCGCATAACATCCGCCGCGCGTGGGTGTTCAAAGGACGTCCCGTTTCGGGCGTCCTTTGTTTCTCGCAGAGGGTGTCGTGGATCAGGGTGGACGGAACGTGTCGAGGACGCAGGTTTCGAAGAACGACGCCTTTTCGGCGTGGTTCGAAGGCGAGATGGAGCATTGCCTCGAGTTCTGTGAGGCATTGGTAGCGCAAGGCGATCGAACGCGTGAGGCACAGCTCTTGCGCGCGCGAGCCCTGATGAGACTCGACCGCGCACATGAAGCCTTGACGGTGCTCGAATCGCTGGAAGCCGCCCCCGAACGAACCGACCTTGAAGTGACGCGGCGAATGCTGGTCGGCGCTGCGCTGATACGTCTCGAAGCTCCTCAGCGTGGCCTTGACGAGCTCCTGCGCGTTCAGGCGCTAGGAGACTGCTGTCACGCGACGATTCGAGCGGAAGTCGCGCTCAACATCGGCCTTGCGCAATACGCGCTTCGCGATCTCGAAGCAGCGGACGACGCACTCGACGACGTACCTACCGGCGCGGACGTCATTCACGCGCGTTCGCTCGAATACAGAGGCTGGGTCGCCAGCGCGCGCGGCGACTATCGTACGGCGGCGACGTTTTTCATCGCCGCGTTGACGCGGCTCGATGCCTGCCAGCGTTACGATCGTTTTTTGGAAGTGAACTGTCTGCAGGCGCTTGCGCATCTCGCCGTCGATGCTCTCGACGCCCGGTTGTGGCAGACCATCGCGGACCGCCGCGCGGCCGTAACAAAGGACACGAGCAGCCTACGATACCCAAAGTTTCGACTTTCCTTGAGTCTCGCGACGTTCGAGAACGATGTTGAGGGTCGTCCCGGCGAGGCAGCCCTGGAAGCGCGGCGCGCCTATGAGCTCGCGCCGACGGCGGCGTTTCGAGCCTTGGCGCTTTGCAAGCGCGCCGCGATCGCTCGCTACGCTCATGAGCCGATCGGTCAGCTCGACCACTTAGAAGCAGCGATCGAAGAGTTCGGCGCTGTTGACGCCGCGCGCTTGAGCGGTGACGAGCGATTCGTCGCCCTCGCCGTAGCCGAGGAACTAGCGAACGCGGGAAGGCCGTCTGACGCGCGCCGGCACTTCGGGAGGTACCACGCGTTTCCAAGTTCCGCCTCAGTCCTCGCGGCCAGTGGAGATCCGCGGAGCGAGGCGTACGAACAGCTCGTCGAGGCGCAGATCGTGGAAGCCGAATCCCATCCGTCCGAGGCGGCGTCTTTGTATCGTAGGGTCCTGGAGCGCTCGATGACGAGTTCCGTGCGTTGCGCGCTGATCGCGGCCATCCGGCTCGCGTCGCTCACGGGATGTTCGACGCATTTGGCGGGCTTCGCCGACCTGGCGACCCGCGATGTTAAGCAATCATCGTGGCTGCTCGCCAACCTAAGAAAGGTGCGGCTTGCCGGCGCGGTGTCGAACCTGACTGCGGTGCAGCGTGAGCACCTCGCGCTCATCTGTCAAGGTTACTCCAACGCGAAGATCGCCGCGCACCGTGGCCGTTCCGGACACACAGTTCGCAATCAAGTAGCAAACCTGTTCGAGATATTCGGCGTCCGTAGCCGTGCTGAGCTCGCTGCCGAATACCTGCGACACACAAGCGACTTTGGTGTCGCCGCCGATCCGACGGCACTGCGGACGCGAGACGTGTGATCCCGGGCGACAGTATGATCGTACTGGTCGGATACTAGTACGATTCTACCTGGACAGGCCTTCGCAGACGAGGCATTCTAGCGGCACGGCTCGCTGAGTCGCAGCACTTCCAGGACCGGGAGGTCTTCGTGCCGTTTCACCGTCACGCGCTCGTTGCAGCGCTGCTTTCTGCTGCCTTCGTGATCGAAGTGGCCGACCCGGCTGCGGCGTCGAACCCGAGCCACCCGGCCTCGCGCGTGACGGTCGCATACGATGGCTACGCGACGCCGATGACGCGGACTGTCGTCAAAGAGCCGGTACGGATCAAGCCGACGTTAGGACCGCGCGACATCGTCCGGCCCGTCGTGGTACGCGGTAGTCGGCCGCTGACGGGTCGGCACGTTGCCGGGCCGCCGCTGTTGCGCCCGGATCAAATCGACGCCGTAATCCGTGCGGTGCGGCAACGCCGCGCCGTACCTGTTCAGCAACAGCCGCTCTCCGTCGTCCAGCCGGTCGCGTTGCCGCGCCAGATCCCGCACGGCCAAGCCCGCGGCTCGGTGATCCAGGCCGCGTCGGCGCCGCCGTCGGTCCCCGCTGCATCGACGCGATCCACGCAATCGCTGCCGGGAAACCCAAATGCTTCGGGAGCGGGGATCAACCCGTGGTGGCGCTACCAGGAAGAGAACGTACCCGGCGGCGGTCATGTGATGGTCAACGTCGGCAGCGGAAACCTGTTACTGCAAGACGACGACATGAGCGTGGCCCACAAGGGGATCGCGCTGGCTTTTCGGCGCACGTACAACTCGCAAAGTCTGCACGACGTGTACGGCGACGACGGCGCGCCCGGAATGTACGGCAACGGCTGGACCAACACGTTCGACGCGCACCTCACCGGGTCGGCGAGCGCGATCAACGTCTGGGACATCGACGGCGCGGTCTATACCTACACCTATCAGTCCGGTGGGTGGCAGGCGCCGCCCGGCCAGTACGCTACGCTCGTATCCGACGGTGCATGCGGCTTCCTGTGGACCAAGAAGTCCGGCACGACCTATTACTTTTGGGCACCCTATCAGCCGTCAACCTGCGGCGCATCCTATGCGACCTACGGCGGCTATGCCGGGCTGCTGTCCGGGATCATCGGCCGCAACCGCAACGTCGTGCTGACCCTGTCCTACTCATGGGACGGCGGGATCACCACGCCGGCGGGCAAGATCAGCGAGATCGTCGTGACGACGGAGTCCGGCATGACGGCGAGCCTGGCGTTCACAGACGTCAATGGTTATCGTCTGTTGCAGTCGCTGACGTTTCCCGGGAGTACGCCAAGTACGACGACGATCGTCAACTACGGCTACGACGGGAACGGCGACCTGACGACGGTCACGCACCCGTCCAACAATGTCGCTGGCATCCTCCCGACGCAGATGTTCGGCTACGCGCGGGTCGGCACCAATTTGCTGATGTCGTACGCCGGCAGTCCGAGGTCGTACGCAGCCTGTCAAGGTTCCGGCGGTTGTTTTAGCGATGGCGGCGGCCTGATCTTCGGCTTTGCCGGAACGACCGCTCCGACGTCGACCGTGAGCTCGATCCAGCAAGCGGCCGTGGTAAACCCGATCGTCCCGGACGGCACCAATTCCGGACCGATCCAAGGCAGCGCCTACGCGAGCAACGTCATCGCCTACAACACGGAGTACTTTACGACCGGCGTCACGTCGTCGACCTTCCGTGATACCGACGGCCACATGACGAACTGGACGTTCGATCCCTCCGGCCACCCGCAGCAGACGCAAGAGTGTACGGCGAGCACCGGCCAGGGGACGGCGTGCAGCGCATGGTTGTGGACGTCCGAAAGGTGGGACACGAACAACCACCTTACGTCGGAGACCGACGCGCGCGGAAACGAAACCGACTACGCATACGACGCGAACGGCAACACGATTGCAGTTGCTCAGCCGGCGCCGGCCGCCGGAGCATTCCGGCCGACCGCCCTATACTCATACGACGCGTATAATAACGTCGTCGCATACTGCGATCCCGTCGCGACCAATGCATCAGTGACGAATGGAGATTGGACCGCCACCCCGCCGCCGTCGGATTCTCTCTGTCCGCAATCGTCGATCGCGACGCAGATGCAATGGACGTATCCTTCGTACGAGCCCTACGGCGAGCTCACCGGGATCACGACACCGGGCACCAGTGCTTTGCCGAGCGGCTATCACAAGGCCATCTCCTACGATCCGGCCCGGCAGGGCGGAACGGATTTTGGCCTCCCGACCTTGGTCCTCGGTGCCTCGATTGCCCAGACGATCGACGCGACGACTCCCACGCGCCAACCGCGCCAGGACCTCTGGTACGACGCAAACGGCAACATCCTGTGTTCAGGTAACGGCACCGGGGAATGGATCCTGACCTACGACTCGCTCAACCGGCTGACGAGCGCGGCAGACCCCGACGACTCGGCCAGCGGTACGGGCGTGTGCAGCAAGACCGGCGCACAGTCGGGCTGGAACACCACTTCCAGGACGACGTACTTCGCCGACGGTTTCGAAGGCATCCACGCAGACTGCATCGCAAGTCGCTAACAACGTCGCCACGAGCTTCACGTACGATCTCGACGGAAACGAAGCGTCCGAGACGCACCACTACGGGTGTCTCAGCACGTCGTCGTGCACGCCAGGTGTGACGACGAAGTGGTACGACGGAGCCGATCGTCTCGTCGAGGTACAGCTTCCCTACGACGGTTGGGACATCCAAGCGTACCCGTGGTCCACGCGGTACATCTACGACCTCAGTCAAGGCAACACGACGACGTATAGCGGAATGGGACTCAAGGGATATGGGAATCTCGTCTCCACGCAAGAGCTGCTGAGCGGAACGGTTTGGCAGCCGTCCAATGCGACGGCTTATCCGATCAGCTCCGGGACGTGGACGGACGTCCGTGCGACCTCGTACGACGCCCTGGATCGGCCGCTAAAGCAGTACGAAGCAGCTTTCGGCAACCAGGCTAAGGTTACGAACCTATGACGCCCCGGGCTACGCCGGCCTCCAATCGTCGCTCTCACGTGCAACTAGCGAGGTTGCGACCTACTCGTACGACCTTGACAATCGCCGTACCGCAATTACGTATCAGAACGATGGCGGCGTTACGCCGATGGCTCAGTTTTCATTTGATGCCGACGGTCGCACGATTAGTCAAGCGTCGAGCGTTCTCGGCACGGAATACTTCAACTTCAACCAGGCCGGGCAACTAACGAGCACCGTCGAGCCGGCCGCGGTCGGCGGCGGTACGATCAGTTACGGCTATTATGCTGACGGACTTCGCGCCAACGCCGGCTACAGCGACTCGACACAAACGTTCGCGCTCGCGCTGAGTTATGCGTACCGGTCCGACGGCCGGCGAGAACAATTGCTCCTCGGCAACGGCTCATCGTTCACGTGGAAGTACACGGCTGCTGGCCGTGAGCTCAGCCAGGCCGATCCATTGCTGGGGAGTACCATCACGCCAGAGGCCGCCTACACGGTAGGAAAGATCCCACATCCGTATTATCCGAACACGATTACCTATGGGTCGTGGACACAGTCATTCGACTCGTACGGGAGAATTAGCGGGATCACGTTCCCGGTGACCCTTTTCTCTGATGACTACGATGCGTACGACCTGGACGATCAGGTCGCAGAGCAGACGGCCCTGACCTACGTCCCGCCTGGGAGTGGCTTTCAGTCGGCAATCGTAACCTGCCTCGCATCGAACGTGCGCAATGAGAAGATCGCTTCCCCAACGTCCTCGTCTTGGCCATGCAGCAGCCGAGCCGTAGTCCCCCAGCTTCATAGCGGAGGTGACCAGGTCGCCGGCAGCTTCTGCGCCGGTTCGAACGGATGCCCAATCGCCCACGACTGGCAGATCGACTCGCGAAGCGGCATGCAGCTAACAAGCATGGCGCTAGCCTCGAACACGGGACTGAACCTCGGGTCGACGTACGCCTACGACCTTTCGGGACGCCTCACGCAAGATAGCGAAAGCCGGCAAGAGACAATTACCTACCCGAAGTCCGCGACATTTACGACCAACTGGTGCCCCATCGAGGCGATGACCGCTAGCAGTCCGCCCGTCACGTGTTCGACGAACGGCACGCGCCAGAAGACATACGACGCTGAAAATCGACTTCGTTCGGAATCGTTTTCCTGGGTCAACGACTATGCCTCAACTGCAACATCCTACGGCGCAGAGAACAACGGCAGCTACTGGGAAGACACGAGCGGCTATACGATCAATCTTCAGCCAGCCACGCTTCAGGCCGTGGATTACATGCCGTCGAACCATCCAATGCGGCTGGCGCTCTACCATCCTGATCAATCACTCTCCAATCCGAATGCCGAGTATCAGAATCGCGCATGGCTCTGGGACGGGAATGACCGTTTCCTCGAGTGCCACCTCTCCGGCACGGCTTGTCAGTCCCCTCGTCTTTCGATCGAAGGGCTTGGTGACTACGATCCGGGGCACGGAACTCTCCTCGACGTAAACGACCGAAATGACTATGGTGCGGTCGTCCTCAACCGCACTGCTACCGGCTTCAACACGTGGACCGAAGCGCCTAACCGCCCCAATCCGCTGTACGGGCTGAAAGCCGCACCCTGTTCAGGAGCATCTGCGAACGCAACATACACAGACGTCGATGGCTTCCTACACAGTTCGTGCGACGGCGTCCACGATGGCAAAGTCACTGTCGATGGCTGGACCTTCGAATACGAGACGTGGCAGGGGGTTCGGACGTTCGACCCCGCGATCGGACAATGGAATACGCCCGACGCATACGCCGGTGACGCGCACGATCCGATGTCTCAGAAGCCGTATATGTGGAATCGGAACAATCCATATGCGTACAGCGATCCTAGCGGCTACGAAGCGGGTGATCCCGACGCGAGAGAGCTGATGTCTCTGACAACCAGTCGCGTTGTACTTGGACCTGAGGGCTATCAGGAACGGCAGGCCGCGGCCGTATCACAGGAAATTCTAAAGCAGCAAGCAGCCTCTGAGACGCTCAGTGCTAACGTTGCTGCGGGTCGCACGTTTGAAGTAAAGGCCGGGGTTGCTGGCCCCAAGACACGAATAACTTACCCTAGCGGGAGACACGGATATCCAGACAAAATAACCACGACCAGCGTCGAGGAAGCGAAAGCGGGGTCATACCAATCACTGACAAAGCAACTCAAAGGCCAGAGTGATTACGCAGCGGCCCAAGGACTGGAGCACATCTTACATATGCAGACTGGATCCACCGTTAGCCAGCCACTACAAAAACTCATAGATGCGGGCCTGACCGTGTTGAAGAATTGGTAAGCAAGCGGAAAGTGTCATTTGCGCTGCGCAACGCTGCCATTGCGCGCGCCGATGCTGAGATTGTCAGGGCGTTGGGCACCGACTGCAACATCAAGGTTGACAGTATCAGCGCCTTGGTAAATTCTAAGGCGCGGTACCCACAGGCCTATCCGCTGCTGCTCGGTTTCCTTGATCGAAGCGACTTCCCGTTGCGCATACGTGAAATGCTAGTTCGTGCCTTGACCAGCAAGGATGCACGCGAAGCGGCATTCTCAAGGCTTCTCGGTCACCTGGAACAGTCCGTTAGCAACGAATGTATCTATAGAGAATGCATTGGTCTTGATTCGTATCAATTCGCGCTAACCAACGCCCTCGCGGTAATGGCCTCAAGAAAGGACCGAGGCATACTGAAAAACCTTGCGCGCGACGAGCGTTATGGAGAAGCTCGGTCAATTCTGATTAGTGCGATGCGTCAGTGGGTCGACAATGAGGTCGATCCGATTGTCGTTTCGGCGATTTCGAGCGGCTCAGTCAGCGTACGTTATCAAGGAATTCAGGTTGCGGGATCACGACGTATCGCCGGAGTTGTGCCACTACTGGATGAAGCCATGAGTGACTCCAGAGAGGCCATCCGCGAGGTTGCTCGCAAGGCCCTGGCTCGCATTCTGCGGCCCAAGAAAGCAGCTACCTAATTCTGCCGAAGCGCTGCCTCGATGCCTCAGCAATTCGCGCGTCGTCCTTAAGCGTCGGCGCTCTCGGGCAACTAAGCCCGTTCGCGCTGGATCCGTCGCGGAGGCATCGCCAATCGCTGCACCATCGCCGGGGTCGGAAGCTTGATGTCGCGCGCGAGTCGCAGCCAGGCCAGCACTTTGATGGTCAGCCAGGTGATGTCGAACTCGAACCAGCGCAGCCCGTGGCGGGCGCTGAACGGGAAGGCGTGGTGGTTGTTGTGCCAGCCTTCGCCCCAGGCCAGGATCGCGACGATCCAGTTGTTGGTCGAGCGGTCGCCGGTGCGGAAGCTCTGGTAGCCGCTGTAATGGGCGGCGCTGTTGACCAGCCAGGTGATGTGGTACGTCAGCACGATGCGCACGAAGAGACCCCAGATCAGCCACGACCAGCCGCCGATCACGAACAGGAGGATGCCCAGCGCGACGGACCAGCCGACATTGGTCGCTTCCATGAAGCGGTAGAAGCGGTCGTTCGCGAGGTCGGGCGCGAAGCGCGCTTGCTCTTCGGGCTGCAGCATCGCTTCGTTGCGCTTGTAGAGCCACTCCATGTGCGCCCACAGCACGCCGCGATGGATGTCGTGCGGATCGCCTTCCTTGTCGGTGTGCGCGTGGTGTTTACGGTGAGTCGAGATCCACTCGATGGGGCCGCCTTGCAGCGCCAGCACGCCGAGGATCGTCGTCGCCCACTCGATCGGTTTGGCGACCTTCAGGCTGCGGTGCGTCAGCAGCCGGTGATACCCGAGACAGATTCCCCATGCACCCGTCGCGTAGTACAGCACGGCGAGCACGATCAGCGCGCTCCAGTGGAACGTCCCCGGAATGAACGCGCACAGCGCGCCGACGTGAACGACGAACAGGGCGGTGAACGTCACCCACGGAGGAACTCTCCGGCTGGCGGTACCGGTAGCGGTTTGCATGGCCCTGGGAGGTGCGCCCTTCGGGCGGCGACTCCTGGCTCCGGGGGTGGCCGCCGGGTTAAGCTTGCGGGTCCTCACACCAGTCTATCGGCGCAACTCAGGCTTCTCCGGACCGCCTCATGCGGCTCGATGCAAGCGGGCCCCGGCACGCCGTGATCGACGTTCACACCCACCTTCACCCGCCGCGGCTGTTCGCCGCGATCAGGCGGTGGTTCGCCGAGCGCAGCGACTGGGTGCTGACCCATCCGACCGAACCGGCGGAGGTGGCGCGCGTCATGCGCGACCACGGCGTCGAACGGTTCGCCTTCTGCTCGTACGCGCACAAGGCCGGGATGGCGCGCGACGTCAATGCTTGGCTGACGGACACGGCGCGCAAGCTCGGATCCGGTGCGTTCGCGCTGGGGACCGTTCACGTCGACGATCCCAACCCGGCCGGCGACATGCGCGACGCGCTGCGCGACGGCTGCATCGGACTCAAGGTCCACGAGAACGTGCAGCGCTTCGGGCTCGACCACCCGCGGCTGGCCGGCGCGCTCGACGCGGTCGCGGCGGCCGACGGGTTCGTGCTGGTGCACGTCGGCGCGATCCCGTGGTCGACCGACACCGATGACGGTCCGGGCCGGATCGCCCGGGTCTTGGAGGCGCATCCGTCGCTGCGAATCGTCGTCGCGCACTTCGGCATCCCCGACTTCGCGCGTTACCTCGACCTGATGCCGGCCAATCCGCGCGTGTTCCTCGACACCACCATGGCGTTCGCACCCGAGTCGCCGATGCGCGCCGGCGCCACGCGCGCCGATGTCGAGCGCGGCGCGCAGCAGATCGTCTACGGCACCGACTGGCCGAACATTCCGTACGCGTACGACGGCGAATTGCGCGGCCTGCGTGCGCTCGGACTCGATGACGCGACGCTGCGCGCGATCACGACCGAAAATGCGCGGCGGCTAACGCCGGCCTTTGCCTGACCGGCGTGCCGTACACGGGGATGCGGCGCGTCAGGCGGGCGCCGCCGTGCCCGTGTGGTGCAGGCCGCGCAGCTTGAACGCCAGTCCGATCAGGAAGATGCCGGCCAGGATCGCGTAGATGCTGATCGTCCAGACCAGCGCGAAGACGCCGTACAGCGGCGCAGCGAAGATCACGATCCCGGCGACGATCGAGATCGCGCCGACCAGGATCATCAGGATCTCGTTGGCGATCGCGACCCGCAGTCGGAACGCCGACGCGATCGCGAAGATGCCGCTCAGGATCGCCCAGGCGGCGAACAGGTACACCAGCCAGAGCACGGTGATGCCCGGATAGACGTACGTCACCACGCCGACGAGGATGCCGAGGATGCCTTCGAGCAGCATCCAGATCCAGTTCGCGCCCGCGTGGTTCATGCGAATCGCCGCGGCGATCGCGACGATGCCGTCGACGAACGCGTACGCGCCGAACAGGATCGCGAGCGTGAAGATCGCCGCTCCGGGAAAGAGCGGCATCGCGATGCCGAGAGACAGTGCCAGCAGCCCTCGGATCAGGAACAGCCACCAGTGGGACGAGACTCGTTCGATCATCGACCGGATCGTACTACCGGGAGGCCGCTTGCGTCCAGCCTGGTCCCGACCAGGAGCCGCAAGAAGAAGCCGTACGACGCCACCCCCCGGCGGACGCCGTTGGTGCGCAGGAACCTGTCGTAGACGTGCCACTGCATCGCGAACAGATTCGGCTGATAGTGGCGCAAGAAGCGGTCGCGGCTGGCGGCGAAATCGGCGATCACGCGTTTGTCGAGGCGGAGCCGGCGGCGCTCCTTCTCCGGCAGCTCGCCATAGGTCCAGAACGCGCCCGAGTAGCGGATCAGCGGGTCCTTCGAACGCAGGCACGCCAGCGTGCCGATGTAGTTCGCGTCGCCCTCGTCGTTGAAGCCGCCCGCGTGCGACCACTCGTGCGCGAGCGCGCGCGGCAGCTCGAACGGCAGAAAGTCGGCGTTGAGCAGCGTCTCGAACGAGAACGGCGAGTACTGGCCGCCGATCCCGGCCGCCGCGTAGTACGGCTGCAGGATGGTGAACTTGGGACGGGTCACGGCGACGTCCCAGTTGTCTCCCAGCCGGTGTACGACCGGCTCGAACGCGGCCTGGAGCTTGGTCACGTCGACGTTCTCTTCGTGCGCGGCGGCGACGTTCGCGTTGAGGATCCCGACGATCCGCTCGCTGAACCGTGCGACGGCCGCGTCGGTGACGCGCGACTCGCGGTAGTCGACCCGCGCGACCACCGGCAGCCGGCGATAGTTGAATCCCCACAGCACTTCGAACAGCACGATCGAGAGCGCCGCGTAGCCGATCAGGTGCGTCGCCAGGCGAATACCGACGCGCGCGCGGCGCGGCCCCGGCGTGCGCCGCATCGCGCGCCACCACCAGGCCAGCACGAGCACGACGATGACCAGCAGCTCGAAGTCGCCCAGCGCGAACGGCACGACGTTGGTGACCGGCACGAACGCCCGGTTCATCAGCGCGAAGAGCGCGTTGGTGTAGCCGTGCTCGATCCAGCCGCGCGGGATCGGCGCCTCGACCGCGATCGCCGCGAGCACGATCGCCAGCACGTCGAGCCCGAGCGCGAGCGAGCTGCGCCGCGGCCGGAGCCGGCGGTCCCTCACGGAAACAGCAGCGTCGAGAACGTGCCGACGCGCGCGAAGCCCAGCCGTTCGTAGAGCGCGATCGCCGGCCGGTTGAAGTCGTTGACGTACAGCGAGAGGCTGGCCTCCGTGGCGAACAGGCGGCGCGCGATCCCGGCCAGCGCGCGCGTGGCGTATCCGTTCCCGCGTTGCTCGGGCGGGGTCCAGACGCCTTGCAGTTGTGCCGTCGCCGCGGTCCGCGGGCCGACGTTGAGCTGGAAGCGCAGTCGCCCGTCGACGATCCAGACCCACCACAGGCCCATCGCGATGGCCTGGCGGACCGCGGCCGTGAAGGCCGGGCGGTTGGAGCGCGGATCGTAGCCCAGCTCGCCCAGGATCATGCGGGCGCTGTGCTCGGCGATCACCGGCGCGTCCTCGTCGCGCGCCCGTCGCACGCCGGCCTCCTCGCCCGTCGCGCGCAGGGCGTCGGACGTCAGCGCGTAGACCGGCTGCGCCGCGCGGACGATCGACGGCCGGGGATGGCGGTCGTTCAGGCGCTCCCAGAGCGCGTCGACGTCGCGCTTCGGCCCGACGACGCTGCGCGGAGCGCGGTACCGGCGCATCTCGCTCGCGATCGCGCCGATCGCGTCGCCGCCGTCGGCGGCCAGCACCAACTGCGCGCCGAAGTAGGCCAGACCGTCGACCGCGCCGCCGGCACCGCGGCTGAGGACGAGGTTATCGGGCGCGCCGGGGCCGTGGCCGCCCTCGAGCACCCACTGAAGGAAGACGTTGTCGTACGGGCGCCGCGCCGCGTAGGCGATCGCGTCGCCGCGGTTGGCGTGGGTGACGGGTTCGAGCAGTGCGGTTGATCGTTCTCAGCTGAGCGGGCGGACGAAAGTCGGCGTCGTCGTCGGCGCCTTGCTTCCGCCGTCCGGTTCGACGCTGACCGCGACGGTCCCGACCCGGGTCGCGTCGACCGGCAGCGCGACGATCGCGACGCCGTCCGAGTTCGGGGTGAACGTCACGCTGGGCGCCATTGCGGTCGATCCTTTGGCCGCCGTCCAGGCCTGGTAGACGCGGCCCTTCGGCAGCGCGGCCAGCTTCGAGAGCGCGAAGTAGACGTGGTCGCCACGCACGATGACCGTTCCGGCCGCGACGGCGTAGCGGCGCGCGTCGGGGGCGAGCAGGTCGGTCAGCGTCCGGTTCTCGGCGGCGGCGGAGCGCTGGCTCTCGGCCAGCTCGGTCTGCAGGGTCCCGGCACGGCGCTGCGCCGCGGCCAGCTCGCCGCGCGTGTTGACGTCCTGCACGACGGTGACGACCGAGAACACGATCGCCGCGGCCGCCGCCAGGCCTGTTCCCCACATCCAAGCCGGGTACGCCGGCGACACGCGCGCCGCGCTGAGCTTGGTCGTCGCCGCATCGGCGCGCACGCGCGCCATCAGCCGTTCCTTGAGGCGCGCCGAGCGGGCCGAGTCGACCGGCTCGTCGGCGGTTCGCGCCAGCGCGATCGCAGCCGCGCGCAGGTCGTTCCACTCCGCCCGCGCCTCGTCGTCCGAAGCGAGGAACGCCGCCACCAGCGCGGACTGCTCGCGCGGCAGCACGCCCAGCGCGCACAGCGCGACCGTCTCGAGCATCGACTCGCGCGTCGTGTCGTCGTTCATCGCGTCGCGTGCTCCGAGAGGGCGTCGCGCAGCCGGCGCAGCCCGCTGCGAATTCGTGTCTTCACCGTGCCGAGCGGCGTGTCGGTGCGCCGCGCGAGCTCTTGGTGGGTGATCCCGCCGAAGAATCCCAGCTCGATGAGCCCACGTTGCTCGGGCGGCAAGAGCGCGAGCGCGTCGCGCACGCGCTGTGCGTCGAGCCGGCTCAGCACGTCGTCGTCGAGCGAGCCTTCGAGCACCAGGTCGGCCGGAATCTCGGACTCCGGCCGCACCGCTTTGGCGCGCAGCACGTCGAGCGCGCGGTTCCGCGCGACGCGCGACACCCACGCCACGAACGAGCCGCCCCGGAATGCGTCGGGCGTCGTCCAAACCTTCATGAACACGGTCTGCGTCAAGTCTTCGGCCATCGTAGGGTCGCCCAGCATGCGCAGGCCGATCCCGAACACGAGCCGGTGGTAGCCGTCATAGAGCGATTCGAACGCGGCGACGTCGCGCGCGCGAACTCTCTCCATCAGGCGGACCCCCGGATCCATCGGAACGGCCTTCGCGTCGTCGTAGCGGTCACCTCGCCGGGGTAACGGGCCGGCCCGGCGAACGGATGCGGCCCTCGCCGTGAGCACGATGAAGATCCGATGACAGACGGCCCTGCGCAGCAAGCGTTCGAGCTCGGCGACCTGCCCGAACGGATCGAGGCGGCACGTTCGGTGTTCGTGCTGACCGGCTCCGGCATCTCGGCCGAGAGCGGGCTTCCGACGTTTCGCGGCACCGGCGGCCTCTGGCGCACCCACCGCGTCGAGGAACTTGCGTCGCCGGCCGGCTTCGCGCGCGACCCGGAGCTGGTGTGGACCTGGTACGGTGAGCGCCGCCGCGCGCACCAAGGTGCCGAGCCGTCGGCCGCCCACTTCGCGCTCGCGCGGCTCGAAGCGCGCGTCGCCGACTTCACGCTGGCGACGCAGAACGTCGACTCGCTGCACCTTCGCGCCGGCTCGCGTACCGTGCTCGAGCTGCACGGCACGATGCGCGAAGCGAAGTGTACGCACTGCGACGCGCGCCGGCCGTTCGACGAGGTGGTGCGCGACATCGGCCGTGACGGCATCGGCGCGATCGAACACGACTGCGGCGGCAAGTGGCGGCCCGATATCGTGTGGTTCGGCGAAGCGCTGCCGGCGGGCGTGCTCGACGCCGCGTTCGAGGCCGCGCGGCGCGCCGACCTCGTGCTCGTCGTCGGCACCTCGGCCGTCGTGCAGCCCGCGGCCTCGCTGGCGAGCAAACGCATTACTCGCGGTTACGTGGTCGAGATCAACCCCGAGGACACGGCGCTGTCGCCCGAGGTCGACCGCGCGTTGCGGGGGCGCGCGTCGGACGTGCTGCCCGCGCTCGTCCGGTGAACGAGGTCGCGCACGGCGTCGGCGCGTTCGTCGCGCTGATCGGAGCCGCGGTGCTGATCGCCGTGCTCGCCGAACGCATTCGTATCCCGCCGGCCGTGGCGATGGTCGCCGTCGCGGCGTTCGTGCACATGCCGCCGCCGTTCGCCTTCGGTGACACGCTGCTGTTCGTCTTTCTGCCGCCGCTGATCTTCGAGGCGGCTTGGCACCTCGACCTCGACTCGCTGCGGCGCACGGCGTGGCGGATCGCGCTGCTGGCGATCCCGGGAACCCTGGCGACGGCGGCGATCGTAGCAGCCGGCGCGATGCTCGGCGGCGGGCTACCGCTCGCGGCGGCCGCCCTCTTCGGTGCGATCGTCGCCGCGACCGATCCCGTCGCAGTCGTCGCGGCGTTCCGGCGGGTGACCGTTCCGCTCGACCTTCGCACGCTGATCGAAGGCGAGTCGCTTTTCAACGACGGCGTCGCGCTGGTGCTGTTCGGCTTCGCGCTCGCGACCGCTCTCGGCCAAGCGGCGTCGGTCGCGGGCGATCTGCTGGGCGGCGTGGTCGAGACGGTCGCCGGCATCGCGATCGGCGCGGTCGCGGGTCTGGTGTGCGCGGGCGTGCTGCGCGTCATCGACGCGGCCGAGTACGAGGTCACCGTGACGATCGTGCTGGCCTACCTCGCGTACATCGGGGCGACCGCCCTGCACGCGTCGGGGATCTTCGCCACGATCGCGGGCGCGATCGCGCTGCGCGCTATGCTGCGCCGCGCGCCGCAGACGATCAGCAACGCGGACGACGTCGACCGGGTCTGGAACGCGCTCGCGTTCGTCGCCAACGCGGCGGTCTTCACCGCGACCGGCCTGGTGATCGAGCCGGCCCGGATCCTGCACGAGCCGGGACTGGTGGCGGGCGCGATCGTCGCGGTGATGGCGGCGCGAGTCGCGCTGGCCGTGGTCGCGACGCGGTCTCGGCCCAGCCGGATCACGACGTTTCTGGCCGGCATGCGCGGCGCGCTGCCGCTCGCGCTGGCGCTCTCGCTGCCCGACAGCCTGACGTTTCGCCCGCAGATCATCGACGCGACGTTCGCGGTGGTGCTGGTCACGATCGTCGTGCAAGGCGCGCCGCTCGAATTGATCCTCGCCCGCCTGTACGGCAACGAATACCGGGCCACGGCGTAGGCGCGGACCGTTCGCGGTCGCTGCCGAACCGCGCGGGATGGAACGAACGCACATCGATCTGCCGGGCAAGACGCTGCCGCCGAGCATGCCGCGCTGGCCGTTCAGCGACGCGGTGCGCGCAGGCGACACGCTCTACGTCTCCGGACGGCTCGGGCTCGCCCCGACGACGCACAAGCCGCCGGCCGACGTCACCGACGAAGCGCGCAACCTGATGGAGGACCTGCAACGCGTCCTCGCGACCGCGAACATGACGGTCGACGACCTCGTGATGGTCACGATCTTCGCGCCGGACGTCGCGAACTTCGCCGCCTTCAACGCAGTCTACACGTCGTATTTCACCGGACCGATGCCGGCGCGCGCGTTCATCGGTTCGGGACCGCTGCTGTTCGGCGCGCGGTTCGAGCTGACGGCGATCGCCGTCGCGCGCTAGCGCGGGTGCGGCTGACTACGCGAGGTCGAGCGGCGGCCCGTCGCGGTCTTCGTACGTCGCGCGCGGTCCCGGCGGATCGGGGATGATCGGCTCGGCATCGTCTTCGGGGAAGCTCCAACCACGCTCGGGCCGCGGCGTGAAGCCGGGCGGCGGCGGTGCGGCCATCCGGCGGCGCGGTCGTGCGACCGGCGGCTCGGGCGCGCTCGGCACCGAGACGAGCTCCGGTTCGGCCGCGCTGTCGGCGGCCGAGGCGGCTGCGGGCTCGATCGTGGTCTCGATCAGCGCGTCGAGCGGGACGGTGAAATGCTCGACGCCGCGCTTGCGCCCGCGCACGACGAACGCGTCGAGCAGCCGCCGCACGCCGGCCAGCGGGATCTTGGCGACCGGAACGAGGTGGTATTCCTCGGTCAGCGACGCGCACGTCGAGCGCGACGCGACGACGAACGCGTTGAGATCGAACGCCGCTTCCTGGAGGCGGTGCGCGAAGGTCGCTTCACTGCCGACGACGGTGAACTCGCGGCGGTCGCGGAAGCCCGCGTCGCCGGCGATCACCTGCCCGGTGTTGATTCCGATTCCGATCGTGAACGGCTTGCGGTGCTGCTTGGCCCAGCGGTCGCGCATCGCGACGACGTGGCGCACGACGTCGAGCGCCGCCTGCAGTGCGTCGTCTTCCTGCGTCGGGTTGTCGATCGGGACGCCGAACAGCGCGACGATCCCGTCGCCGAGCAGCGCGTCGATGATCCCGCGGTGGCGCTGGATCGCGGTCCCGGTCAAGGCGTAGAACTCGTTGAGGTAGCGCAGCGTCTGTTCGGGCGTCAGCGGCTCGATGAAGCGGGCGAAGTCGCGGATGCGGCAGACCAGCACCGTCACGCGCACCTCACGGCCGGTGAACAGCCGTTCGTCGTTGCGCGCCAGCAGGAGCTCTACGACCGACGGCGCGACGTAGCGCGAAAACGTCGCCCGGACGCGCGCCAGCTCGCGGCGTTCGGCGTGCCAGCGGCGCCACGCGAGCGCGCCGCCCGCGGTCGCGGCCACGACGAAGAGGCCGACGAGGAAGGCCATACCCGGGTGATCGGCCGGAAGGCGCCGTAACCCGCGCCATGACCGACCTCGAGTACCTCCAGAGCCGGATCGCAGGCTACGCGGACTACGCGAACGACGCCGCCCGGCACCAGGTCGACAAGCAGATTCGGGCCTGGCTCGGCGAGGCACTGGGGGTCGTCCGCGAGCGGCTGAGCCCGGCCGGCGCGCTCGGCGAACGTCTCGACGGCCTGCTGCTGCGCTGTGAGTTCACCGACCAGCGCGTGGTGCGCGCCGCCGACCACGCCCGGTTCGGAGCGGCGCTGGTCGACCGCGTCCACCAGCTCGACCGCGAGCTGGTCGAGGTCGCCGACCGCATCCGCGGCGCGGAGGGTGAGGACGTGCTCGCGACCGCGCTCGACGACGCGGCCCGCGTCCTCGACGAGCGCTTCGGCGCGATCGCCGACGCCCCGACAGCCTAGGTCGACAGTACGAGCGTAAGCGACTGGTAAGTACGAAATGGTTCACTGCCTGACGGCGGTCGCGAGCCGCCATCAGAGCAAGGAGAGTTTCGTGTCCAATCCAGTTCTCAAGGCGAACACGTCGACGCTGGTCTTCAACGGGACGTTCGCGCAGGGGTTCACCCTGCACAACACCGGCGGCGCCGACGCTCACGTCACGTCGCTCGCCATCTCCGGCGCGAACGCGGCGTCGTTTCACGCCGTCGCTCCGACCAGCTTCGTGGTGCATCCGAACGGGAGCCACACCGTCGACGTCACCGTCGTCGCCAACGCCGGTCTGGCGCACGCGCTCCTGACCGTCGAAAGCAACGCTCCGGCCGTGCACGTCACGCTGGACAAGCTCCCGAACGTCATGGTGCCCGGTCCCGGTATGCCCGGCGCAAATCCCGAGAACCCGTCGGACGGCACGCTGCCGGATCCCAGCGGTACCGGTTGGGGCGCCCCGTCGGGCGCGTGCTTCGCGCGCGGGACGCAGGTGCTGATGGCCGACGGTACGCCGCGGCCGATCGAGAGCGTCGTCGTCGGCGATGCGATCCTGGCGATCGCCGAACGCGACCACGCCGAGCAAAATGCGCCGGCGGTGCGGACCGCGCACATCGAGCGCGTCCTGCGGCACGGCGGCTCGCACGAGCTGCTCGACGTCGCCGGTATCCTGACGACCGCCGTGCACCGCTGGGCCGTGCGCGAGGGCGGCGACGCCGCCGGATTCATGCGCACCGATCAGCTCGTGCCGGGAACGACCGCGATGCGCGTCTACGACGGCGGTGCCGCGACGTGGCGCGCAGCCGTGGAAGCGATTCCGTCGGGTTCGGCGGACGCGGTCTACAACTTCACCACGACCGCGCGCACGTATCTGGTCGGCTCCGACGCGAACGGTCCGTGGTACGTCGTCCACAACGACAAGACCGCGAACCCTGATCCGCCGTCGAATCCGAACGACCCGAAACCGCCGGTCTAAGCAGGTCTCGCGAGCGTGCGCGCGATGACCGCGCCGCAGACGATCGCGAGCAGGCACCACAGCAGACCTTGCGCGACGTCACCGAGCACCAGCCGGCCGATACCGAACAGCGCGCCGTACACCAGGCCGAGGCCGGCGACCCAGTCCAGCAGCGCGATCCCGAGGCGGTCTTCGGAGCCGCCCGGGACGAGCCGCGCGATCGGCTGCCAGCCGCTCCCGGCCGGGCGCACGCGCTCGTAGAAACGCGTCAACGTCGCCTCGGTCTCGGGCTTGGTCACGAAGGTGACGACCAGCCACACCACCGTCGTCGCGACGACCGTGATCAGCAGCCGCTTCGCGGTCGCGTTGGGGTCGTCGCCGGCGACGACTCCGCTCAGATAGCACCAGCTGCCGACGATCGCCGACGCGGCCAGCGCGGAGATCTCGCTCCAGGCGTTGATTCGCCACCAGTACCAGCGCAAGATCATCACGAGCCCGACACCGGCGGTCAGCGTCAGCATGTACTTCCATGCCTCGCCAACCGAGGTCATGAAGAGCGTGACGATCGCGGCGAGGATCAGCGCGACGACGGTCATCCAACGCGACGTCACGACGTAGTGGTGTTCGCTCGCGTCGCGCTTCAAGAAGCGCCGGTACAGATCGTTGGTGAGGTACGACGCGCCGAGGTTGAGCTGGGTTCCGATCGTCGACATGTAGGCGGCCAGGAAGCCGGCCATCATCAACCCGCGCAGCGCGACCGGTAGGTGATCGACCATCGTCTGAACGTATCCCAGCTCGGGATCGGGCTTTCCGCTCGCGCCGATGACGCCGTGCGGGTAGAGCACGAGGGCGGCAAGCGCAACGAGGATCCAGGGCCACGGCCGCAGTGCGTAGTGCGCGACGTTGAAGAACAGCGTCGCGTAGACCGCGTCCTTCTCGCTGCGCGAGGCGAAGATCCGCTGCGCGATGTACGAGCCGCCGCCCGGCTCCGCGCCCGGATACGAGGATGCCCACCAGCTCACACCGATGAAGACCAGAAACGTCGTGATCGGCATCCAGCTCGCGTTCCCCGAAGGGACGAACGCGAGAATCGAACCACCGCCGCTCGCGACGTGCTGCGCGTCAACGGACGCAAGGCCGGCTTTGAGCGCCGCGATGCCGCCGACGGCTGCGACCGCCGCGACCGCCAGTACGACCGCCATCGTCATCTTCACGATGAACTGCAGAAAGTCGGTCACGAGCACCGACCAAAAGCCGCCGATCGTGACGTAGAGGGCGGTCAGGATCAAGCACACGTAGAGCGCCGGCAGCGTCGGAACGTGCAGCGTCAGCGACAGGATCTTCACCATCGCCAAGTTGACCCAGCCCATGATGATCGTGTTGACCAGCACGCCCTGATAGACGGCCCTCACGCCGCGCAGCGCCGACGCCGGCGCGCCGCCGTAGCGCAGCTCGATGAACTCGACGTCGGTCAGCACGCCCGAGCGCCGCCACAGCGCCGCGAAGAAGAACACGGTCAGGATTCCGCTGGCCGCCATGTTCCACCACAGCCAGTTGCCGGCGACCCCGTTCTGCGCGACGAAGCCCGTCACCGCGAGCGGCGTGTCGACGGCGAACGTCGTCGCGACCATCGACGTCCCGGTCAGCCACCACGGCGCGCTGCGACCCGACAGAAAATATTCGCTGACGCTCTTGCCGCTGCCGCGCGCGTACCACAGCCCGATCCCGAGGTTGATCGCGAAGAACGCGACGATGACGACGATGTCGAGCGGGCTCAGCGCCATCGCCGCGGCTTCGTTTGCGGCCTGGTAAGCACCCACGTTTGGCAGCGCAGGTCCAACGCCCACAGTTGTAAGAGGTCTAACAGCTGTGGTACCATCTCGGCATGGCCACCGCACTGAAGTCCGCCCAAGTGCTTCTGACTGAAGCCGATCAGGAACTCGCCCGCAAGCTTCAGCGGCGGCTTTCCCATCTGGATGCGGGGGCGCCGGGCCCAACTACTCTCTACCGCGCAGGCCTTCGAACGCTCGACGAAGCGGACGACGTAACTCTCATGCGCGCGATAGGCCAAGCGGAAAGGCGGATGGACCTGCAGACGCTCCAGCGTCTCTTCGAGACGTGGTGCTCGAGGATCGCTCAGGGCGTCGCGGAGGAATCGCCCGAACTTGCGTATTCCAACGACGCAGAACGCGGCGGTCAACCAGGCAGCTTCTCTAATCAAGGTCGCTTCGTCGTCCTCTCGCTCATGCACGACGGTCGAGTCCTCATCGGTGGCCTTGAAGCGATCATCAGCCCTATGCAGCCGGGACGGCCGCTTCCACGAAGTCCCCAACTGTTTCCCGGAGGCTTGGCGGTCACGCTGTCGATGAACGATGAGGGCGCGGCCCTAGCAACCAGAGCAATCGAAACGTGGCTCACGCGGAAAGACGGAGATCTTCCCGACGTCCGCAAGGCCATTAACCGTCATTCCGCTACGCCGTTGAGATAGTCGCCGATGAGCCCAATTGAATGGTTCTTCGCCGGCGCGCTCGCGACCGGCGCGATCAGTGGCGGGCTTGCTCTCCTGCTTCGTGATTTTGCGATCCCATGGCTCTTGGAGAAGGTCAAGGCCGGGCGCGAACGAGCATCGGAACTTGAGCGTGAGGGGCGCGCGCACGACCGCGAAGACGAGCCGGTACGACAACGAGTCGTGGAGAAGGTTCGTGCCCTGTTACGAGGCTTTAAGCGAGTCTTCGTCCGGGGATCGTTCACCCTCGAAGAATGGCAAACGAGGCACAACCAGATATACGAGCTCGTGGACTCAGACTCGGGCGCGCGAGCCCTTGGTTCTCACTACCGCGATGCGATGGAAGCGCTGAACTACGATCAGCTGTGGATTAACGTTCAGGCTGACGCGGCCCGAACTGGGTTGGAAAGAACGCGGCGCGACGGTCACGTAGTCGTTACTACGTACGTACAACGACGTCACGACGCACATCTAACTCAGATTGTCAGCGCAGTGACCCATCGGTTTGTCGATCTTCTCATGGCCCTTGGGGAACAAGATGCCGATGCGGAGTTTGGTGACATCGCACGACGGGCCGAGGCTTTGGCCGAAGTCATCACGAGCGACGCGGGACCCTATAACTAGAGGTCCAATTCACGGGTCGTCTGCCTGCGAAAGATCACGTCTCGCGCGGTTGGACTTCTCGGCGTCGACCTCCTAAACGAGGGAATCCCCCCTTTGGCGTGCTCTCCGTCGCCTGATGCTATGGAGAAAGCGCGCGAGGCTCTTGAGGCAGTCATCGTGAATGGCAGGCGAGTAGGTGACGTCCCCCGTTGGATGCGGTGGGCACTTGGGTGAGGGGCATCGCAGGTGAGTCGTAGATATTCGAACATGATCGTTCAGGCGGAGCGTCAGCGACTTCTAATCGAGCGGATCCAAATCGCTGCACAGCGCAAGATCGAGCTTGAACGCCGAAGGGCCGCGCGACAGGCGGCGCTGTCTGAGGTCGCGGCCCGCGAGTCTGAGGCGAACGATGAATCTGCCGACGTTCAAAAGCGTCTATCGGCTCTAAGTACGGTCCTGCGTGACTCCTTGTCGCGAAGTCCTGCCATCGATTTTGCGAAACTGAAGGTGCGCCCGAAGCTGCCTTCCTTCGACGCACATAGGAAGGATGTCGCATCTCGACCTCCGTCCCTCGACGAATTTCTTCCGCAGCCGATTTCATTTTGGGCTCGGCTCATCCCGCCGCTCGTAAGCAAATACGAACAAAGTGCCGAGGAAGCAAAATCTGCGTTCGACAATGCGACAGCACAATGGCGCGAGAGTGAACGGGTTCGAATCGCGGAGCTGGACAGGCTGAAAGCGGAATACCGTACGGCGTGCGCGTCGGCAGAGCAGGCCGCGGCGCAAGAAAACGATGACGTTGATCGATTCCAGGCCGACTACTCTAACCATGAGCGGGAGGCCGTGATCAATTATTTCGAGCTCGTGATCGAAGGCGATGTTCCTCCGCAGCCGTTACCGACTGCCTTTCGAGTCACGTACGTTGCCGAGTCGAAACAGCTCGTCGTCGAGCGGCAGCTGCCGACCCTCGATGTGCTGCCGCAGGAGATCGGGTTCAAATACGTTCGAAAGACCGACCGGATCGAGCCAATCAAGAGGAAGCTTTCGGAACTGAGAGGTGCGTATTCGGACCTCCTTGCCCAGCTCGTCTTACGCTTGGTCTCGCTCATCGCCCGCGCCGACAAGGCCGCATCGGTCGATGTCATCGCTTTGAACGGCTACGTCGACACCATCGACCCTGCGACCGGGAACCGGGTTCGCCCAACGCTCGTCAGTCTCAGCGTCTCGACGGAAGCGCTCGACAGGCTTGCGCTCGACCACGTTGAGCCGATGGCATGCCTACGCAGTCTTAAGGCGCTCGTATCACCCAGTGCTCACGAGCTCGCGGCGGTGCGCCCACTTGTTAGCTTCGATATGGCGGATCGAAGGTTCATCGACAAAGGGGACGTGCTATCCGAACTCGACTCGCGTCCCAATCTTGCAGAGCTGTCGCCGAGTGAATTCGAAACGCTGATGACGAATCTCTTTGAGAAGATGGGATTGGAGACTCGTCTGACGCAGGCGTCGAGAGATGGCGGCGTAGACTGCGTCGCTTGGGATATGCGACCGGTTGTGGGCGGCAAAGTAGTCATTCAAGCGAAGCGGTATAAGAATACGGTAGGTGTCAGTGCGGTTCGCGACCTTTACGGGACAATGATGAACGAGGGGGCGTCGAAGGGCATTCTCGTAACGACAAGTGGTTACGGTCCGACCGCATATGAGTTTGCGAAGAACAAGCCGATAACGCTCATCAGTGGAGGGAACCTCGTCTCGATGTTGTCGGAGTATGCTCACGTCGAGGCAAAGATAGCGTTCCCGGAGGACTGGAAGGACGAAGTGACTGCCGGCTGAGACTGTCGGGCTTCATCCCGCGATGTCGCACTGCAGCGCGGTGTCGGGGCCGGCGAGCGGGCCGGTTGCCGCGCGCTGGTTGCGGCCGTGATCGGTCAGCGCGTCGTAGTCGCGCTCGGCCTGCTTGAAGCGCTCGAAGCCCGTTCGGCCGGCGTCGTCGGCCTGGGCGCGAAACGAGAAGACATCGGGTGCGACGATCGGCGCACGGCCCGCGTTGAGTGCGTCGCGCACCGCGGCGGCGACGCGCACGTGGCCGATCTCGTGGTGTACGATCGCGCGGCGCAGCGCGTCGGCGCGCTCGCGGTCGGCGGCCGACATGCCGGGCCACGAGATCGACTTGGGGACCTCGACCGTGACGTCGCCCAGATCGAAGACGACCGTCCCGGTGTAGCGGCCGTTGCCGAGCGCGTGCGAGTCGTCGACGCGGAAGCGGAAACCGATCGTGGCCAAACCCGCCTCGGGCTCGTTCATGACGTCGCGGCAGGACGAGACCGCGACGTCCCGCGCCTCGATCCGCACGTGAAGCTGCGCGATCACGGCGTCGTCGTTGAGCGCCTCGGCGGCAGCGAGCAGCGCTGCGATCAGGACGGTCACGATCCCGGCCGGGCTGCGAGGAGACGGCGCACGCGCTGGTGTAGCGCGCCTCGTGCGTCCGTTCCTCGCGGCGGCTTTCATCGCCGCCCTGTTTGCATCGGCGACGCCCGCCGAGCCGGCCCCCGCCGCAGCCGAGGCTGCCTCTGCCATCGTGCCGGCACCGGCGACCCCGGCCCTCGTTCCGGAGCCGCGCAGCCTGCGTCCGGCCGCGTGCCTCAAGCCGCTCGCGCTCAACCGCCCGCTGCGCTTCCCCTACGCGACCGATCGCGGCGGCTTCGAGCTGGTCAGCGCGCGCTGGACCGCGCTCGGGATCCCGACCCCCGTGATCGTGCGCGAGCACGCGCCGGCCGACGTGATCCTGGTCAAGGCGCCGGCCGGCAGCGCGGCCCGGGCGATGCCGGGCGAGTACCATCTCGAGGTGGCGGCACACGTCACGATCGCCGCCTACGACGACCCGCGCGGCGGTGACGGGGCCTTCGACGGGCTGGCGACCCTCGCGCAGCTGCCGGTCCGGCGCCCCGCCGGCTGGGTACTGCCGTGCGTGCACGTCGAGGACGGTCCGTCGCTGCGCTGGCGGGTCGTCTCCGACGACGTATCGCGCGGGCCGTTCCCGACGATGGACTACGCCAAGGAGCGGATCCGCGGGTTGGCCGCGCTCAAGATCAACGGCTGGTCACCCTACATGGAGAACGTCGTCGCCGATTCGCGGTACCCGTTCGTGGCCTGGCCGAACGGCTGGACGACCGCGCAGCTGCACGAGCTCGCTACCTACGCGCGGCGCTTCCACGTGACGCTGATCCCCGAGCAGCAGACCTTCGCGCACATGCACGAGACGCTCAAGTGGGAAGCGCTCGCGCCGCTGGCCGAGCTCCCGCACGGCTACCTGATGGCCGGCAGCGACTCGCGCACGGACCATTATCTGCAGCCGCTCATCAAGAGCATCGTCGCGGCGGTCAAGCCCGTGCCGTTCGTACACCTCGGCGCCGACGAGCCGGTCGATCTCGGCCGCGGCCGCACGCCGCGCACCGCCCAGGCGATCGCCGACCACTTCTCGCACGCCGCGGCGGCGCTGGCCGGCAGCGGCGCGCGGCCGATGATGTGGGACGACGCGATCCAACAGGACCACGCGATCCTCGGGCTGATCCCGCGCAATACGGTGATCGTGCCGTTCCATTACGGCGTCGAGAAGACGTACCGGCCGTACATCGACACGATCGCCAACGCCGGTTTCGACCAGATGGTCGCGCCCGGCGCCGCGAACTGGAGCGAGATCTACCCCGACCTTGCGACGTCGTACGCGAACGTCGCGCGTTTCGTCGGCGAAGCCAGGGGCACGCACGGCGTGCTCGGGATGTTCATGACCGTGTGGCACGACGACGGCGAGACGCTCTACGAAGCCACCTGGCCGGCGATCGCGTACGCGGCCGCGACGGCCTGGCAGGCGCGGCCGGTCGACGACGCGAGCTGGAACACGACCTTCGCGCGCGCGTTCTTCGGCAGCGACGACCAAGGGTACGCCGGTGATGTCAGCGCGCTCGAGACGATTCGCCAGCTGCTGCACACCTCGCCGTCGGATCCGCCCGACTACGTCTTCTGGCACGACCCGTTCGATCCGCGACTGCAGGAGCGGGCCAAATCGCTCGACCTGGCCGGAATCCGCGAGCGCGCCGAAGGCGTCATGGCGCACCTGTGGTCGGTGCACCCGCCGCTGCACGCCGAAGCCGCCGGCGTGATGAAGCTCGCCGCGATGCGCTACGACCTGCTCGCGCGGCGGCTGCAGATCGGCAAGGAAGCGCGCGACGACTACGACGACGCCCGCGCGCACGCCGACAAGCCCGATCAGCAGATCGTGTACCGCGACCTCAGCGTCGCCAAGTACCTGTGCTGGGAAATGCGCAACGGCATGTCGGACGTCGTGCCGCTGTACGTCGGCGCGTGGCGCTACGAGAGCACCGAGTCCGGTGTGCAGCACATCATCACGCGCTACCGCTTGGCCGAGGACGATGCCCAGCGCTGCGCCGACCGGATCGACACGGTCATTCGCGAAGACTACCTGCGCCATGCGACGGTTCCGGCGTGGGACGAGGTGATGAAATCGGTTCACTGAGCGGGATCGCGATCGTCGCCGTCTTCGTCGCGCTGGCGGCGCTGATGATCGCGCGCCGGCTCCCCGCCCTGCTGGCGGTACCGTTGATGGCGCTGGCGACCGCCGCGCTCGCCGGGGTGCACGACCTCGGTGCCGTCGTGACCCAGGGCGCCGGCAAGCTCGCGCCGGTCTACGCGACGCTGTTCTTCGGCGCGCTGCTGAGCCGGGTCGTGCTCTCGACCGGGATCGCCGAGACGCTCGTCGCCTACGCGGCGGAGTTCGGCGGCGACCGTCCGCTGGTGCTGTCGCTGGTGCTGTGTCTGGTGGTCGCGATCTTGTTCACCACCGTGACGGGTCTCGGCGCGATCATCATGATCGGCACGATCGTGTTGCCGGTGATGATGACGGTCGGCGTCCCGCGGCCGACCTCGGCGACGCTGTTCCTGCTGGCGTTCGGCCTCGGCTACGTCCTCAACATCGCGCAGTGGCGGTTCTACAGCTCGGTGTTCGGCGTCGAGCGCGCGACGTTCCAGAGCTACGCGCTGGTGCTCTTCGCGCTGCAGGCGGTCGTGCTGATCGCCTTCGCGGTCGTTCGTGCGCGCACCACGCGCGACTACGCGGCCAAGGTGGTGCGTGATGACGACGCAGCCGAGCCGCGCCGGCGCGTCGGACCGCTCGCACTGATCACGCCGGTGCTGCCGCTGGTGCTGCTGATCGGCCTCGGGCTCGACGCGATCGTCGCGTTCGCGATCGCGGCGCTGTACGGCGTGCTCGTCACGGCGCCGCGGCGGGCGGTGCAGACGCTGGTCGCGGCCTGGATCCGCGGCATCGAAGACGTCGCGCCGGCGACGATCCTGATGATCGGAATCGGGATGTTGCTCGTCGCGGCGCAGACGCCGCAGGTGCAGGTGGCGGTGACGCCGCTGGTCGCTGCGGTCGCGCCGCGCTCGCCGCTGGCCTACGTCGTGCTGTTCGGATTGCTCTCGCCGCTGGCGCTCTACCGCGGTCCGCTCAACCCGTACGGCGTCGGGATCGGCGTGTACACCGTGCTGGCGGCGCTGCACGTCGTCCCCGCCGTCGCGCTCGTCGCGGCGGTGATGGCGGTGGTGCAGGTGCAGAACGTCTGCGATCCCACCAACACGCAGAACGTGTGGGTCGCCAACTTCACCGGCGTCGGCGTCGAGCGGATCACGCGTTTGACGTTGCCGTGGCAAGTCGGCGTCGCGACCGCGGGCACCGTCGTCGCGGTCGTCGCCGGCGGCGCGCTTTTCGGCGTCGCGCCGTTCGCGACGCGCGTTGCGTCGGCGGCGACCGTGTCGAACGGCCTGTACGCGTCGCCGTCGGCGGCGCACGCGGTCGCGGTGCTCGACGACGGGACCGCGGACGGCGCGCGCGCCGCGCGCGAAGTCGCCGAGACGGTCGCCCGCGGCTGGCACGGTTTCCGCGTCGTGGCAGCCGCCGGAGATCCGGCCGCGTCGGACTGCACGGCCAAGCCGTATGCGGCGGCGCTCAAGCTCACCGTCACGCGGCTGCTCGACGACGGCCGAGACGTCGGACTGGCGCTGCTCGACTGCGCCGGCTGGAACGTCGACGAGTGGCACGCGCAGGGTCCCGTGCGCCAAGCGGCGCTCGACGCGCTGTTCCGCATCCGGCTCTGGATGCGCGAGCAGCCCGACCTCGCGGACGAGGTCTTCGACCGCGGCCTGGCTTTCGATCCCAAGGCCCCGCGGCCGACCTACTTCTACGTCCTGTTCAAGCCGAACGACGGCTACATGCGCGCGCTGGTGCGGCCGGGCGGTCCGGCCTACGCGGCCGGCCTGCGCACCGGCGACGTGATCGACAAGCTCGACGGAAAATTCTGGTGGGAGTACGGCACCTACCAGACCCAGCTGCGCGCCTACGACGGGCTCCCGCACAGCTTCGACGTCGAGCGCGGCCGCGTCGGCGGCTCCGCCGCCCACGTCCAGCTCGGGGCGCCGTTCACGGGCTGAAAAAGTTTGGCACAGGTGTTGACTTGTACTAGTTCTACTGTTAGGGTGATAGTAGAACTAGCACAACTTGCCAGAACCTGGAGCCCGACATGGACAGCACCCGCCCGGTCTTCCGCCCCCAACAGCCCACCCGTCCGACCTCCGCGCCGACCGTCGTGCGCGCGCCCCAAGACTCCCGGCTGTTCCGCGGCTGGGGAATCACGCTCTGAGCTAGCCTTGCCGCCCGCGTTCTTTGCGGTCGATCCGCACGGCGGGGCCCCGCTCTACGCCCAGCTGATCGATCAGATCAAGCGAGCAGTCGCCGTCGGCGCGCTCAACCCTGGTGAGCGCCTCCCGACGGTGAAGGCGATGGCGCACGAGCTCAAGCTCAACGCCAACACGGTCGCGCGCGTCTACCGCGAGCTCGAGCGCGACGGAATCATCGACACGACCCCCGGCCGCGGCACGTTCGTGCGCGAAAACGGTGCGGTCGGCGAGACTCGCCGGGCCGCGACCGAGGTCGTGAACCGCGCGGTCGACGACGCGGTGCGCGAAGCGCGCTCGCTCGGCGTGACGCTCGACGAGCTGCGCGCCATCACGGAGGCGTCGACCGGACGCTGGTATTCGGAGGAAAGCACGTGATCGCGATCAGCGGTCTGACCAAACGCTACAAAGACGTCCTGGCCGTCGACGACGCGTCGTTCGAGGTCCCGACCGGCTCGGTCTGCGGGCTGCTCGGACGCAACGGCGCCGGCAAGACGACCACCTTCAAGTGCATGATGGGTTTCGCGCGGCCTGACGCCGGCGAGGTGCGCTTCGACGGCGAGCCGCTGACCCCGAAGACGTTCGAGAAGCTCGGCTACGCACCCGAACGTCCGGCGCTCTACACGTGGATGACGGTCGCGAACCATCTCGAGCTGGCGCGACGCTCGCAGCCGAGCTACGACGACAAGCGGTCACGCGAGCTGCTCGCGACGTTCCGGCTCGACGGGCGCAAGCGGGTGAAGAAGCTGTCGAAGGGACAGCAGACCGCGCTCGCGCTGATCCTCGCGCTGTCGGCGAACCCGTCGCTGCTGATCCTCGACGAGCCGGCCAGCGGTCTCGACCCGGTGATGCAGCGGGTCGTGCTCGATCTGCTCATCGACGCCGCGACGGGTGGCGCGACGATCATGCTGTCGTCGCACCAGATCGGCCAGATCGACCGCGCCGCCGACCGCGTGGTGATCATGCGCGACGGCAAGGTCGTCGTCTCAGGCGAGATCGACACGCTGCGCGAGGCGTCGAGGGTCGTCGAAGCAACCTTCGAGTTCTCGATTCCCGACCTTGGGACGCTCGGCGATGAGATGCGCGTCGAGCGGTCCGGCAAGAGCGTGCGAATCCACGCCAACGGCCGTGCCGACGCTGTCGCGGCGCGCTGCGGCGCGCTCGGAGCGGTCGGCGTGCGCGTGCTCGACCGTTCGCTCGAAGACTTGTTCTTGGACGCCGTCGGCGATGACGGAGGGACGATCTGATGGAATACGTGGAAGTCCTGCGGGCGCGGCGCGTCCTGACCTGGTTCTGCGGCATCCTGATCGTCGCCGTCGCCATCGTCGTCTACAGCGTCTACGCGGCCCATGGGTTTACGCAGCACGGATCCGGCACGGAACGCTTGAGCGAGCTGCTCAAGCTGTGCACCTTCGGGGCGATGATCGTCGCGACGTGCGTTGCGCCCGGGCTCAACGCCGAGTCGAGCACGGTCGCGATCACCTGGACGCGGCCGAGGTCGCGCGCTGCGATCGCCTGGCGGTACATCGCGGTCGACGCAGCCACCATCGCGATCGCGTATGTTTTTCTGGCCGTCGTCGAGATTGCGGTGACGGGGCTCTTCGGAGCGCTAGGTTACATCGTCATCGACGGCAGCGTGCCGGTCGTCGTGCTCAACGGGATCGGCTGCGCGCTGATGTGGTACGGCCTCGTGACGGTCGTGACCGCTCGCATGGACGGCCGCGGCGGGCTCATCTCCGGGCTGAGCTGGGCTGCGTTCCTGGTCGCGGGCGGCCTCTGGGCTGCGCCGTTTCCGCCGCTGATTCACAACCTCCTCACCTACGTTGACTATTTCAACCCGCTTACCTACGTGCTGAACATCGGTCCGGATACCGATCCGACGACCGTAACGACATCGACATCGACGAACGGGCATCTGGTGACGCAGCATGTCACAGCCCACGCCCATCACGTCCTCAACCTGAGCCCGGAGCTGCTGACGCTGATCGCGTGGTGCTTCGTCGTCGTGACGCTCGTAGCGACGGTTCGGCTCTGGTCGACGCGGGAGGTATGAGATGACGATCATGGCGACCCACTTCGCAGTGGTGCTGGGCGCGTGGCGGCTGCGCGTGCGCATCGACATCGACGAACCGCGCGAGAGCGAGCTGTCGGATGAACCTTCGACCGTCGCGCGGCATGCTACGCCGGCGGCCGGCGACGACGCCCTGCGCGTCCCGACGTGGGGGCGCAACTAAGGCGGCTGCGGCCGATCCGAACGGGACGGACGAAGCATCCGCAGCGGGGGTCGGCGAAAGGGGCGGCATGATCGCCCCGCACGCCGACGCCCTCATCGCGCACGTTCGTTCCAACCGCGACCGCTACGTCGACGAGCTCAAGGCCTGGATCGCGGTGCCGTCGATCTCGGCGCAGCCCGATCATGCCGCCGACGTGCGGCGTTCGGCCGAGCACGCGGTCGAGCGGATGCGCCAAGCGGGGCTGACCAAGGCCGAGGTTCTCGAAACGGAGGGGAACCCGGTCGCGTTCGGTTCGTGGCTCAAGGCGAAAGGCGCGCCGACGGTGCTCATCTACGGCCACCACGACGTGCAGCCGGCGGATCCGGTCGAGCTGTGGAAGTCGCCGCCGTTCGAAGCCGCCGTGCGTAAAGGCAAGCTCTACGGCCGGGGATCGGTCGACGACAAGGGGCAGTGCCTGATGCACATCGCCGCGCTCGAGGCGCATCTCAGCGTCAACGGCAAGCTGCCGATCAACGTCAAGGTCGTGATCGAAGGCGAAGAGGAGATCGGCTCGCCGAGCTTCGAGGCGTTCCTCGCGCGCGAGCGCGACCGGCTCACGTGCGACGTCGTCGTCGTCTCCGACACCGCGGTGTTCGCCGAAGACGTTCCCTCGCTCACGACGTCGCTGCGCGGGCTGGTCGGTTGGGAGATCACCGTGCACGGGCCGACCAGCGACCTGCACTCCGGCTACTACGGCGGGATCGTCAAGAACCCGCTCGAGGCATTGGCCCAGATCCTCGCGTCGCTCAAGGACGCGCACGGGCGCGTCGCCGTCCCGGGATTCTACGAAGGCGTGCGCGAGCTGTCGCCGCACGAACGCGCCGAGGTCGCAGGGCTGCCGTTCGATCCGGCGCGCGAAGCGCACGGACTCGGCGTCCCCGAGCTGGCCGGCGAGTCGACACGCCTGCCGCTCGAGCGGATGTGGTTCCGGCCGACGCTCGAGGTCAACGGCATGTGGGGCGGCTACCAAGGTGCCGGCTCGAAGACGATCATCCCGTCGTTCGCCACTGCCAAGCTGACCGCGCGGCTCGTCGCGCACCAAGACCCCGAGCAGGTGAAGCACGCGGTGACGACGTTCGTGCAGCGGATCGCACCCAAGGGCGTGCGGGTCGAGGTCGAGTCGCACGGCGACGTGCGCGCGGTCGCGACCTCGCGCGACCATCCGGCGGTCGCGGCGGCCGCGCGTGCGATGCAGCTGGGGTTCGGCAAGGCGCCGGTGTTCATCGGCACGGGCGGCACGATCGGTCCCGTGTCGTCGTTCGACCGCATCCTCCATCTGCCGCAGGTGCTCATCGGCGTCGGCTTGCCCGACGACGCGATCCACGCGCCCAACGAGAAGTTCGACCTGTCGCAGTTCCACGGCGGGATCGAGACGATGACGTACCTCTACGACGAGCTCGCGACGGCGCTGCGATGAGCCACACCGAACGTTTCTCCGAACGCGCGACCGACTACGCGGCCGCGCGGCCGTCGTACCCCGAGGCTGCGATCGACGTGCTGCTCGACGGGCTGGGCGATCCCGACGAGGTGACCGTCGCCGACCTCGGCGCCGGCACCGGGATCTCGGCGCGACTGCTCGCGGCGCGCGGCGTGCACGTGATCGCGGTCGAACCGAACGCGCCGATGCGCGCCGCGGCCGAGGCCGACCCGAACGTCGAGTGGTGCGCGGGAACGGCCGAGGCGACCGGCCTGGACGAAGCCGAGGTCGATCTCGTCACCGCGTTCCAGGCCTGGCACTGGTTCGATCACGCCAAGGCGCTCGACGAGATCGTGCGCATCCTGCGGCCGGGCGGCCGCGCAGCGGTCGTCTACAACGAGCGCGACGAGAGCGACCCGTTCACCGCCGGATACGGCGAGCTGGTCCGGCGCTTTCGGACCGACGAGACGGAGCAGCGCCGCGCCGACGCCCTGGCCGCGTTCGAGTCGTTCGACGGCTGGGTCACCAAACGCCGCATCGAGCTGCGCAACGAGCAGTCGCTCGACCTCGAGGGCGTGCTGGCGCGCACGCGCAGCTCCTCGTACTTGCCGACGTCCGGTCCGCGCGCCGACGAGCTGCACGCCGCGATCCGCGCGCTGGTCGCGCAACACGCGCGCCAAGGCGGCGTCACGATGGCGCTGCGCACGATCGTCGTCGCGGCCGACGTGGGAGCCGGCTGATCGTGGCAACATCGCGGCAACGCATCCGCTATCCGGACAATGTTGACTCCATGAGTGCGATGGCACTGCTCGAATTCCTACGCCGGCCGATCTCGGTCGACGAGTACAACCAGATGGCCGAAGCCGGCATCCTCGACCCGGACGAGCGAGTCGAACTGCTCGACGGCGACTTGATCGTCGTGCCTCCGCACGGTACACCCCATTCGTCGACCGTTCTGCGAATGGGACATACGATCACACTGCGGCTCAGCGCGGTCGCGCTCGTCTCGATTCAACTGCCCATCATCGTTTCTGACTGCTCCGAACCGGAACCCGATATCGCCGTTCTCAGGCTTCGCGACGACTTCTATGCGGCCGGGATCGCGCGGCCGCCCGACGTGCTCGCGATCGTCGAGGTCGCGGACACCTCTCTTGGGGTCGATTCCGTGAAGAAGCTGCGCATCTACGCCGAGGCCGGCGTGCCGGAATATTGGATCGTCGACGTCAAGCGCGGGGCGCTGATCGTCCACCGCGAGCCGAACGGCGTCGGCGACGACGCGGTGCGGACCGCGTACCGTGGCGCGCGGATCGCGTTTGCCGCCTTTCCGGACGAGACGTTCGCCGTCGAAGAACTGATCGGTTGACGGCTGCTCCGGCCGCCGGCGAGCGGCGGCTGCGGATCGGCATCGACGTCGGGGGGACGTTCACCGACGTCGTCGCCGTCGATGCCGGCACACGAGCGATGGTCGCATCGGTCAAGGTGCCGACGACGCACGATCACGCCGACGGGGTCGCGGCCGGGATCGTCGCCGGACTGGAAAAGCTATTGCGCGAGCACGCGATCGAGCCGGATGCGATCGCGTTCATCGCCCACTCGACGACCCAGGCGACCAACGCGTTGCTCGAAGGCGACGTCGCGAACGTCGGCGTCGTCACGCTCGGCGGACCGCTGGCGCGCGCGTTCGCGCGGTTCGCGCCGTTCGCGTTGGCCGAGGGCGTGCGCTTCGCGCCGCGCTGGTTCGACGGCCGCGACCCGGCGGTGCTCGACGCGCTGCAGACAGCCGGGGTGGAGTCGGTGGCGGTGAGCGAGGCGTTCGCGGTCGACCGCCCGCAGCGCGAGTCGGCGCTGGTCGCTGTGTTGCGCGCGCAGGGATTGGCGGCGACCTCCGGCGCCGAAGTTTCCGCGCAGTACGGCTTGCGCGCGCGGACCCGAACTGCGGCGCTCAATGCCGCGATCCTGCCGCGGATGCTGCGCACGTCGCGCGTGACGGCGCGCGCGGTCGCCGGCGCGCGGATCCCCGCGCCGCTGATGATCATGCGCAGCGACGGCGGCGTGATGGACGTCGCCGAGGTGGAGCGCCGGCCGATCCTCACCATGCTGTCGGGTCCCGCAGCCGGCATCGCGGGCGCGCTGTTCCACGAGAACGTCACCGACGGGATCTTCGTCGAGGTCGGTGGGACGAGCGCCGACTGCTCGGTGATCCGGCGCGGGCAGCCGCAGATGCGGCCAGCGAGAATCGGCGGTCACCGCACGCTGCTGCGGACGCTCGACGTTCGAACGATCGCGGTCGCCGGCGGTTCGCTGGTGCGGATCGCCAACGGCGCCGTCGCCGGTGTCGGCCCGCGCTCGGCGCACATCGCCGGCTACCGCTATGCCGCGTTCACCGAGCTCACCGCGGTCGAAGGTGCGCGCGTCGACCTATCGGCGACGATCGCGTCGCTCGTCGCTGTCGACGGCACCCCGATCGCGATCACGCCGACCTGCGCCGCCAACGTGCTGGGCATCGTACCGCCGGGCGCGTTCGCAGCCGGCGACATCGCCGCCGCGACGCTCGCATGCGAACGCGTGGGCAAGGAGATCGGACTCGACGCGGCCGGCTTTGCAACCGCGGTGCTCGAGCGCGCGACCGCGCAACTGCGCCCGACCATCGATGCGCTGGTCGCCGACTACGGGCTCGACCACGCGAACGCCGTGCTCGTCGGTGGGGGAGGCGGTGCCGCAGCGCTGGTACCGTTCGCGGCCCGGGCGCTAGGCTTACGCCACCGCATCGCGCGCGACGCGCAGGTGATCTCGCCGCTCGGCGTCGCGCTGGCCCTGGTGCGCGACGTGGTCGAGCGAACGATCGTCGATCCGACACCGGCCGATCTGGCGCGGATCCGGCGCGAAGCGATCGACGCGGCCGTCGCGTCCGGCGCCGCACCCGATCGCGTCGAGGTTACCGTCGAGGTCGACACCGCGCGCAACCGCGTCCGCGCGACCGCATCCGGAGCGACGGCTTTGGTCGAAGGCGCACAGCAGATGATCGCGGCGGCGGAGGACGAGCGGCTCGCCGCCGCGGCGTCGCACCTTCGCCGGGATCCGAGCAACGTTCACGTCATCGCGCGCACCGCCGGGCTGCTCGTCGCCGCTTCCGCGCACGAGAGTGCGGTCGTCGACGCGCGCGGGGTCGTGCGCCTGGTGCTACCGGATGCCGTCGCATACACGACGCGAGTCGCCGCCTTCGACCGGGTCCTCGCCGTGGCTCTCGACGAACAGACGACGTACGGCGACGTCGGCCGCAATCTGCCCGACATCTTTCTGCTGCGCGGCGCGCGCATCACCGAGCTTACGGGCATGGCCGAAGCGGCGCAGATCGCCGGCCTGCTCCGCGAAGAACTCGCCGGCGTCGACGACACCGAGCCGATCTTGGTGCTCGCCGTCCCGAGGCGCGCGTGACTTTCCTCGAGGGTATCCTTAAGCGATCTCTACCTGCGCTTCAGCGTCGAGCGATACGTCAGGTATTGCGTGCGCTTTCCGGTGCGAGAACAATGGAATGCCGGCAATGTGCTTGCTGATCGTATTTACAAAGCGTTGTGGAATAAGCTCATAATCGTTCAGGTGACGAAACTCACCGTGGATGCGTTCTACCATCTCACTTGCTGCCTCAAGCACAATGCCTCGCGGGACCTCGGCTCGACGCGCAAGACGCTCCAGTCGGTCGCTAGAGATCTGTCCCCAGTCTTTGGTGCGTGCGATCGTTAACGCGATCTTGTCGTTCGGAATGTAGACAATCGTTGAGAGATAGTCATATGCAGGCGTAAGTTGGGGCAGTTTTGCGTCTTGATAGATTACGCTCCAGTTCTTCAGATGCATGTCAGCATTTCCAATCCCAATCGAGAAGACGAGGCGGCGAACAAACTCAGCAGTCTGCTCCTCGCCCATCGCTCGCCAAATGCCCTTTAACATGTTGGCGTAGCTTATGTTCTTGTACTTATCGCCGGGATACTGGTTGAATATCTGCGCAAAGTCTTCAATGTGGACGCGGCGATCTCCGTCGCGATCAAAGCGCTTGATATACATTGCTTTGCCAAGATCCGTACGCACTTCCGGCGGCATGTTTCCTATGCTGGCGGGCTCGATTAGGCCAATCTCCGGAACATCGATACCAACGCGTCGTGCAAATGAAAGCATTGTGTACTCGTTCTCGGGAACGAGATCGTGAGTACTCGACGGTAACTTGGCTATCCACTGTCCACCTCGTCCATGAACTGGGATTGTTAGGCCGCCCTCGGCCTCACGAATCGCGCTAAACTTCAGTTGAACGCCGGCGAGTGAGAACTTTAGAACAGATGGATCTTCTTGAACGTCAGCTGGGACAACATTATCGTCGTCGTCTTCGATCAGGTCAGTTGGCGGTTCGATGGCTGTCGGATGGCGTGCAACGATCGCGCCGGGAAGGTCGCGTCCTAGGAGCCAAAGCAGCGGAAAGTCGCGCGTCGGATTTACCAGCGCTCGCCGGGCGAGGTAGCGTCGTAAGTGGCCCTCGGGCAGTAGATTCGCAAAGAATGGTGGCAGGCGCACTTTTGGGGGGCGCGTAGGCACGAACAAGTTCTGGGCCGCATTCAGGTAGCCTAGGCTTAAAGTCGGGCGATTCGGATCGGCTATGTAAGCATGGCGAAATACGAAGACGTTGTGGTCACTACCGAGATTGGTAATGGTCCCCACGTGGGAGTCGCCGAGAAAGATGTCAAGAGCGTGTTGCACTTAGTCCGGTTCCGCGGAGAAGAGTGGCATCTCGTCCGGTGAGAGCCCCTGATAAGCGAGAGAATTTACCGTATCGACCAGTTCGATCGGGACGAGCATTAGTTCGAGTGAGAGTGCACGCGCGAGGTCCTGTATGGTACTCAGGCGCGGGTCGGTCTTGCCGCTTTCAATCTTAGAGTATTGGGTCTGGAGCAGGCCGCCTCGTTTTGCGACTTGGTGCTGGGTCATCCCGAGTTCATTCCTGCGGAACTTCAGGCGCACAGGCAATATACTATCTAGCACAGACAGATTATATCTAATAATAGCTAAGAAGTCAAGACCGCGTAGGTCTAATAAGGCATATCTCGTTTGGGCTATTCCCGATTTGGCTTATGACGTGAGAGCAATGCGTCCAATGGGTCGCTTGGCTCGGTTGCGCGGAAAATGATCTACGCGGATGACCCGAAACCCGTCCTCTCGATGCGCGAGTGCGACGTGCTGGTCGTCGGCGGCGGGAACGCGGGCTGTGCGGCCGCCTTGGCGGCGGCGCGCAACGGCGCCAAGGTGCTGCTCGTCGAGCGCTACGGGTTCTTGGGCGGGACGGCGACCGCGTCGATGGTCGGTCCGTGGATGACCTTTCATTCCGGCGGCGACCGGATCGTGGGCGGGATCGCGCAGGAGATCGTCGAGCGGCTCGTCGCGCGCGGCGGTTCACCCGGGCACCTGCACGACGCGTCGGACTACGTGCCGACGATCACGCCGTTCGATCCCGAGATCCACAAGGCGCTGCTGTTCGAGCTGATGGCGGAAAGCAGCGTCCGGATGCTGCTACACGCCTGGTTCCTCGATGCGGCGGTGCGCGACGGACGCGTGGCGTCGTCGCGCTTCGCGACCGTCGGCGGGATCGTCGAGGTCGCGGCGCGGCGGACGATCGACGCGACCGCCGACGCGTACGTCGCAGCCAGCGCCGGCGTGCCGACGCAACAGGGCGACGCGCGCGGCCGGGTGCAGCCGGCCTCGCTGATGTTCCGCTTGTCACACGTCGACCTCGGCGCCCTCTCGCAGTACGTCCGCGCGCGTCCCGATCAGATGCGCAGCTCGCTCAAGACGCACGAGCGCACGCCCGACGCGCTGACCGCCGTCGCCGGCCTGTACGACCTGTGGGAAGCGGCGCGCGCGCGCGGCGCGGTCGACGTGCCGCGGGAGCTGGTCTCGTTCTTTGCCACGCCGTACGCCGACGAGGTGACGGTGAACATGACGCGCGTGGTCGGCGTCGACCCGCTGGATCCCGACGACCTCACCCGCGCCGAGGTGACCGCGCGCGCGCAAGTGATGCAGCTGCTGGAGTTCTTCCGGCGCGACGTGCCCGGCTTCGCCAACGCGCGCATCGCCGCGACCGCGACCCAGATCGGGGTGCGCGAGTCGCGCCGCATCGCCGGCGAGTACACGCTCACCGCCGACGACGTGCTGGCGGCACGCGCGTTCGACGACGCGGTCGCGCGCAGCGCGTACCCGATCGACATCCACAACCCGAGCGGCAGCGGGACCACGACGCGTCGGCTGCCGGCCGGCGCGTCGTACGAGATCCCGTACCGCTGTCTGGTTCCGCTGCTGGTCGACGACCTGCTGGTCGCCGGCCGCTGCATCTCGACCACCCACGAAGCGCTGGCCTCGACACGCTTGACGCCGACGGTGATGACGCTGGGACAGGCGGCGGGAACGGCGGCGGCGCTCTCGTTGCGCGAGAACGTGACGCCGCGCGCGCTCGATCCGCGGCTGTTGCGCGACCGGCTGATTCGCGACGGCGTCGACCTGCGCCGCGCCGAAGCGAGCGTCTCCTGAGCGCGGCGGTCGACGTCCGGGCGCTCGTCGCGGCCTACGGCGTGCGCGTCGAAATCGCGGACTTGGGGGATTGGGGTGCGGCGAGCCTGATCGCCGAGTACGACCCCGACGAGCCGACGATCCGGCTCAACCGGCGCGCGCTGTCGTGCACGGACGCCGACCGCGCGCTCGCGCACGAGCTCTACCATCACCGTGAAGCGATCGGCGAGGTCGCGCGCCTGCCGCGACGCGCCGAGCGCGAGCGCGCTGCCGACGCGTTTGCCGCGGCGCTGACCGGACGCGGCTGATGCGCTACGTCGGCGGGATCGACGCGGGGCAGAGCTCGACGACCGCGGTCGTGATCGGTGAGGACGGTGTCGTGCGCGGACGCGGGAGCGCCGGGCCGGCCGATCACGTCGACGAGCCGGTCGGCTCGCGCAAGTGCGCCGACGCGTGTGCGACGGCGCTGATGCGCGCCCTCGACGACGCGGAGTTGGCGCGCGATACGATGCTCGAGGCGGTGCGCGTCGGGTTGTCGGGCTACGACGAGCAGTTCGACGGCGCGCCGCCGGCGTTCGCGTCGCGCGTGACGCGGCTGCAGCACGACGCGCCGGTCGCGCTGGCCGGTGCGGTGCACGGGCGGCCGGCGGTCGTCGTGATCGCCGGGACCGGCTCGGTCGCCTACGGCGAGAGCGGCGAGGGAACGTCCGTGCACGTCGGCGGCTGGGGCTATCTGTTCGGCGACGAGGGCAGCGCGTTCGCGATCGCGCGCGACGCGCTGGCCGGAGCGATGGGCGACGACGACCGCGCGCAACGCAGCCCGCTCGGCGAAGCGGCGCTGGCGTATTTCGACCGGCGCAGCCTGCGCGAGCTGACGACGGCGGCGCTGCTGGGACGCATTCCACGCGGTGAGCTCGCTTCGTTCGCGCGCGTCGTGCTCGACGCGGCGCGGCTCGGCGATTCGGAAGCGGCGTCGATCGTGGCGGACGCCGCTTCGGCGCTCGCCGCGCTGGCGACGGTCGCGATCGCGCGGTTGGACTGCAGCGACCGGCCGGTCCCGGTCGCGTTCGCCGGCGGCATGTTCCTCAACGAGGAGTTCCTGGCGCGCACGCGCGAGCGGCTCGGCGTGCTGGCGCCCAACGCGCTGGCGGTGACGCCGCGCTACGATCCGGCGGTCGGGGCCGCTCTGCTGGCCTTCGGCGACGCAGAGCTGCGACTCCCCGAGCGGGTCGTCGAGTGACGCGCGGCGCCGGCGCGACGCTCGCCGCGCTGCGCGGCGGTCTGATCGTCTCGGTGCAAGCCGAGCCCGCTTCGCCGCTCAACGCGCCGGCGACGATCGCCCAGATCGCGCGCGCGGCGGTCGACAACGGTGCCGTCGCGGTGCGGGTCGAGGGACTCGAGCGCATCGCCGCGGTCCGGCGCGCGATCGCCGTTCCGGTGATCGGGATCGTGAAGCGCGCCTATCCGGGCTACGAGCCGTACATCACCGCCGGCGAGCGCGAGATCGCCGAGGCGATCGCGGCCGGCGCGACGATCGTCGCGTTCGACGCGACGGGCCGCGCGCGCCCCGACGGTCGCGACGTCTTCGCGGTCGTGGCCGCGATTCGGTCACGCGACGTGCTGGCGATGGCGGACTGCGCAACGTACGAGGACGTGCGGCGCGCCGCGGGCGCCGGCGCCGACATCCTGGCGACCACGCTGTGCGGCTACACCGACGACACGCGTGAGACGCCGCTGCCGGCGCTCGGGCTCGTGCGGGCCTGCGCCGCCAGCGGCGCGTTCGCGATCTGTGAGGGTGGCGTCGCGTCACCGGCCGATCTGCGCGCCGCGTTCGACGCCGGGGCGGCCGCCGTGGTGGTCGGTACCGCGATCACCAACGTCGACGTCTTGGTGCGGCGCTTCGCCGGCGCGGCACCGCGCGCGGGCTGATCGCACATCGAGGCGTCGTTCTCACCGGTCGCGAAGCGCGGCCGCATGGGGTTGGTTGCGCGCATCGCGCTCATGACGGTGCTGTTCTTCGCATGTGTCGCGCCGCGCGCGTCGTTCGCCCAGCAGGCGCCCGCCGAGCTGGAAGTCCGGGTCGCCGATGCAAGCGAGAAGCCGCTGGCCGACGCGCGCGTGTACGTGAACGGTCCGCTGACGAGCTCGGCGCTGACGCCGAACGACGGTGTCGTCCGGTTCACCGACGTCGATCCGGGCATCTACGCCCTGCGCGTCACGCTCGGCGGCTATGCGACCGTCGACATCCCCGAAGTCGAGGTCCTGGCCGGGCGCCGGAAGATCGTTGCGGTTACGCTGACGCGAACCGGCGCGCAACGCGGCAGTAGGCCCGCGGCGGCTGCGTCTCCGCCGCCCGGCGAGCTGACCGAGATCGGCCACGTGCGCGCGCGGCCGTACTCGATCACCAGTGTCGACGTCGATGAGGGTAATCCGCTCCGGCGGGTCTCGGAGAATCTGTCCGACGCGCTGAGCAAGCTGGGCGGCGTCAGCGTCGATCAGGACCAGCAGAGCGGTACGCTGACCATCTCGCTGCGCAACGCGTCGAACACGGTGTCGACGGTAGGCGGTGCGCCGATCCTCGGCGGCGGGGCCGCGTCGCTGCAGGCCGTCGCCTCCGACCTCGCTACCGGCGTCGGCGCCGACACCGGCACCGGCTTCGGAAGCACGGCAGGCGGCTCGATCAACTTTCGCACGCTCCAGCCGACGCTCACGCTGCAGAGCCAGCTGACGGCGTCGTACGGAACCTACGAACACACCACGACCCAGTTCTCGCTCAGCGGCAGCCTGCACAAGCTCGGCTTCGCCGTGCAGCACGGCGTGACGGGCGGTGACAGCATTCTCACCGGGCTCGACTTCGAAGATGCCAGCGGCGAGACGTACGTGCACGACGGTGCGTACGACCGCGACGGCAACTTGCTCAAGCTGCGCTATCCGGTCGGCCACGTGACGCTCAACGCGTTCTACCTGGGCGGGACGAACCGTTCGTCACCGTTGTGCGTTCAGTGGGTCACGATCTTGCCCTGCGGCTACGGGCCGGGCGGTACGCTGCACTCCGCTTCGCACCAGATCAACCTGAGCGCGCAAGGGCAGATCGGGAACGTCATCATCAGCAGCGGCGTGTTCTCGAACGCGTACAGCTCGCTCGACGACGAGCTGGGCCGCATGCTCGCGGGCGTGCCGTCACCGTACCGGGCCGACACCGCCGGCAACGGCCGCGGCGCCTTCACGTACGCCACGCTCGGGATCCACCGTCACACCCTGCTCGTCAACCTCTGGCACTTCACCGGCGCGGGCCGCACGATCGCGACCGGTGCGTTCCAAGGCACCGCCGAAGCGACCTCGCGGTACGCCGGGGCGGTCGTCGGCGACACGCTCAAGTTCTCCGATCGCTGGAGTACGACGCTCGCTTACGGCCTCAACCAGACGCTCGCGGAGAGCCGGTCGGCCGCCGACGTCAACCTCACCTGGACGCCGTCGCGCAGCGAGACGATGTCGTTCGGCACTGGCCAATACGCGAACGGCGCGAACTACGAGTACACCGGATTCTTCGGCGACCCGTCGGCCGCGCAGTACAACTGCGATAGCGGTCAGGTGCGCGTGCAGGGGCCGGCCGACGCGCCGACGGCGGGAACGTCCGACAACACGCAGATCGCGTACAGCCGGCGCGGTAAGCGCGGTTCGGTTCGGCTGAGCGCCTACGAGAACGTCGATCGCGGCGGATACCAGAGCGCGCTGCTTCCGCTGCTGGCGCTGCCGTCAGCGGAGATTCCGGCCGGCTACCTCGACCAGATCGCCGCCTTCTATCACGGTGCGACGGTCTGCGGTGCGCAGCCGTTCGATCCCGGCAACGTGTTCGTGAACGAGCAGATCTCGGGAACGACCGTTCGAAATCGCGGCCTCGAAGCGTCGGGTCAGCTCGTGCTCGGACGCGCGGTGATCGCGCTGCCGAGCTATTCGATCAGCAGCTCCAGCTTGGTCTCGTCCGACCGGCGGCTGCTCTACGTGGGCAGCCCCTATGTGCCCGGCGCCCAGGTTCCGTTTGCACCGCTGCACAAGGCGGGGCTGCTGTTCGACGCCGTGCAGCCTCGAGCACGGCTCGAGTACGTGCTCAACGGCACGTGGCTGTCGGCCAACCAGAATGGGCTCGGGTCGTACATCACTGTCGCGGCCGGCGTCAGCTGGAAAGCGTCGCGCGGCACGCTGTCGGCGTTCGTCAACAATCTCTTCGACGCGGATACGGGGCTGTTCGCGAGCAGCGAGTTCGCCCAAGCCATCCCGCTGCGGGGCGGCGGCTCCTACCTGCCGGTCCCGGTTCTGCTCGCCCCGCGCTCGTACACGTTGCTCTACAGCGTGCGCGCGGGCCGGTTGAAGTAGCGCCGCCGCGCACGCCGAAAGCGGGCAGCTACCGTGATGCAGATCCGTCCGACGAACCGTCCCGGCACGACGCGCCGCGCGTGGTGGATGGCCGTCGTCGCGTCGCTGATGCTGTCGTTGCCGGGGATGGCGAGCGCCGCGCCGCAGCGGCTGCACGGCATCGTGCTGGCGGTGACGCCGAAGACCGGCGAAGCGATCGTTCGCCACGACGCGTTCGGCTCGATGCCGGCGATGACGATGCCGTTCCGGATCGTCCCGCGCGAGCGCGCCGCGCAGCTGACGCCGGGTGCGACGATCGACGCCGACGTCGACACCCGCACCGACCCTTGGTCGCTGCGCAACGTCACCAGCACCACTGCGCAGTCGTTGACCACCGACAACGCGCCCGTGCATCGGGTGACGCCGCTGCGCTTGCGCGACGTCGTCCCCGACACGCCGTTCGTCGACCAGACCGGACGCCCGTTCCGTTTTTCCGACCTGCGCGGGCAGTACGTCGTGCTGTCGTTCATCTACACGCGCTGCAAGGATGCGCGCATGTGCCCGCTGATCAGCGCGAAGTTTCGCCAGCTCCAGGATCGGCTCGCCGGTCGCCGCGTCCACCTGGTCGAGGTGACGCTGGACCCGACCTACGACCGGCCGCCCGTCCTGGCGCGCTACGGCCGCGTCTTCGGCGCCGATCCGAAGCGTTGGAGCTTGGTCGTCGGCGATGCCGAGCCGACGCTGAACTTCGCCCAGCAGTTCGGCGTCGCCGTGTTCCCCGATCCGAACGTCGGCATCATCCACGCCGAGAACACGTCGATCGTCGGTCCCGACGGACGGATCCGCGAGATGACGGCCGACAACGTCTGGCTGCCCGCCGACATCCTGGCCGAGATCGACGCCGAGAACCGCCGCGACGACAACCCGCTGCAGCGAATCAACGTCTGGCTGTCGGAGCAGGCCGTCGCGCTGTTCGGGAACGCCGTCGCCGGCTTCTCCGGGCTCGACGACCTCGCGGTCGTGCTGGTCGTTTTGTGCGCGCTAGGGTATCTCGTCTTCCGGCTTCGCGGATCGGTCCGCAGGACCTAGCGCTAGCGCGTCAGGACGTCAGCAGCCCGACGTTGCGGCGATGCTGTGGTCCGCCGCGATCCCTTCGTCGGTCTGCACGTTGAGCACGTCGGCGTCGATGTCGTCCCCGATCATCTTGAACTGCTTGTTGTACGTGTCGGGTGGCGGCGTACCGGGGAGCACCGGCGGAGCCGCGGAGAGCGCGGCAGCCTGCGGGCCGGGCGGGACGGGATTGTTTTCCGCCATCAGCTGCTTGCCTTCGGCGGCGTCCTCGCGCCCGCGCAGGATCGTGACGTCGCGCATGAACTCGACCGCCGCCTTTTTCTGACGGTACAGTGCGCCGCCGAGCGCGTCGGCGAACGCCTTGAGCTCGGCCTTGCGCTGCGGATCGGTCGCGTTCTCGGCGTACTCGCGCAGCTTCTTGACCTCGACGTCGCCCGACGACGACGCGACCCGGATCGCTTCGGCCTGCCGCATCAGCGCCTCGATCGCGTTGCGCCGCTGCAAGAAGTTCAGCTTGTCGAAGTTTGTCGTGTGCGCGTTGTTCGACAGGATCGCGAGCGTGCGATCGTTATCGAGCGCCTGCGTGATCGCGCCGTTCGCGTGCGCGACGATCGGCACGCACGCCGGCAGCGCGCGAACGCGCCCGATCTCGGTGAGCGGGGTGGGCCGGGGCGTGCTGCTGGCGACCGGCGCGGGATCGGTCGCGAGCGCGAAGACGATCGGCAAGAGCATCAGCATCAGGCGTGCGACTTCCGTCGGAGCACCAGGGTATCCTCGGTACGAACTGTCGAACGACGGTCGCCGATGCGGCGCATCCTCGCCGCCCTCCTGATGGCCGCCGTCCTGACCGGCTGCCGCGAGGTGCGGGTCAATCAGCAGCGGTCCGGGACAACCCCGGTCTCGGGCGGGCGGGAAGTCGTCGTCGCGCGGGACCGCCGGACGCTCGACGCGCTGGGCGTCGGGGGACCGGTCGACTTCCGGCACGAGTTCGCGGTCGTGCTGCTGATGGGGCCGCACAAGGAGACCGGCTGGAGCCAGATCGTCGAGTCGATCCGCGCCAACACCGACCGGGTGCGGATCGTCGCGTTCGAACGCGCCGCGCTCGACGGCGGCGAGCCGGCCCAGCGCGAGTACCGCACCTACACGATCTGGATCGTCCCGAACGCCGCCTACCGTTCGGGCGCCCGGGTCGAGGTGGTGTCGCCGTCCGGCGACCCGATCGCTGCGACGACGCTGCGCTGATGGAGCCGTCCAAGGAGCTCGACGGCGACGCCCTCCGCGCCAACGCCGCCGCCTTCGCCGCGCTCGGCGCCCCGGTCGCGGCGGTCGTCAAGCGCGACGGCTACGGCTGGGGCGCGCGGCGGCTCGCCCGCGAACTCGACGGCGCAGTCGAGTCGTATGTCGTCAGCGACCTCGACGAGCTGGCCGCCCTGCGTCCGGCGACGGCGAAGCCGGTCCGGCTGCTCTCCGATGCGACGGCCGGACGGCTGGGGGCAGTGCTCGATCTGGGCGGGATCCCGAACGTCTCGACGCGCGCCGCCCTGAGCGAGGCGGCGGCCGAAGCGGGCCGCCGCGGTGCGCTGACCGTCCGCGTCGGGGTCGTCGATGCAGCCGGTTGGGCGGCGGTGCAGCCCGCCGAGGTAAGCGCCTTCGCCGCGGCCTTCACCGGTCTCGGGCTGGCGGTCGAGCTGTGGACCCACCTGTCGTCGGCCGCGCGGGCGGGCGCGCTGCTCGAGGCGCTGCTGGCGGCACGCGGCGCGTTCGAATCGGCCGGCGTGCGCGTCGTCTCGTTCGATGCGGCCAGCACCGCGACGGCGCGCCGGGGGCTGGCGTTCGACCGCCTGCGCATCGGCGTCGGACTGTTCGGCGCGCGGCTCGGCGCGTCGGTCGACAACCGCTGCGCATTGCGTGTCACCGCGCCGCTGGTGCGGCGGTACGGGCCCGGCGCGATCGCCTGGGCCGGCTACGGCGACCAGCCCGTCCCGGCAGACCGATCCATCGCCGTTTTGCGTTCCGGATACGGTGACGGGTTTCCGAAGAAAATGGTCGATGGTGTCGATATTCTGTCGGTAGGTATGCAGTACACGACGCGCGTGGTGCGCGAGGGCAGCGATCCGCGCATCCTCGTCGGCGCCGACGACGACGTCGACCGGTTGGCCGAGCGCGCCGGGATCGGCGCGCACGAGCTGGTGCTGGGGCTGGCGGCGCGGTGACGACCGCGGTCGACACGCTCGAACGGTTCGACGCGCGGCTCGCGCGGCTCGGCGTCGTGCTCAGTCCCGACGGTTCGCCCAACGAGATCGAAGGCGTGCTCAATCCTGCCGGCACGATCGCGCGCGACGGGTCGCTGCTGCTCTATCCGCGTGCGGTCGCGGCCGGCAACGTGTCGCGCGTCGAGCTGTGCCGCGGCACGCGCGAAGGCGACGGCGACGACGTGCACTTCGAACGGCTCGGCTTCGCGCTCGAGCCGAGCGCGCCGTACGAGCTGCGCACGGCCGCCGGCGGGATGGGCTGCGAAGACCCGCGGGTGACGTTCGTGCCCGTGCTCGACCGTTACCTGATGGCGTACACCGCGTTCGGCCCCGACGGCCCGCGGATCGCGGTCGCCCAGTCGCCCGACGGGTACCGCTGGGAGCGCGTCGGACTGATGACGTTCGCGCCGAACCTGACCCTGGCGCAGGGTGACGACAAGGACGCCGTGTTCTTCCCCGAACCGGTGCTGTCGCCGACCGGCGTGCGTTCGCTGGCGATGTACCACCGTCCGATGCTGCGGCTCTCGACGCAGGACGGCCGCGGCGCCGTTTCGACGCTGCTTGAGCTTCCGCCCGAGCAGCGCGAGTGCACGCGCATCGCCTACATCCCGCTCGACGCCGTGCAGCGCGACTCCGGTGCGCTGTTGCGCGTGGAAGAGAGCGCGCTGGCGATCGTTCCCGACCTTCCGTGGTGCTGCATCAAGACCGGCGCCGGCACGCCGCCGGTGCGGATCGCCGAAGGCTGGTTCTCGCTCTTTCACGGCGTCGACGCGGAAGAGGTGGCGCCGGGCCGCTACGCGATGCGCTACAGCGCCGGCATCGTCGTGCACGACGCGGAACGGCCCCATATCGTGCGTTACCGGTCGGCGATGCCGGTGATGGTGCCCGAAGGGATCGACGAGACGCACGGGATCGTGAACGACGTCGTGTTCCCGACCGCGCTGTGCGAAGTCGGGGACCGCACGTACGAGGTCTACTACGGGATGGCCGACGCGCGCGTCGGTCGCGCGCGGATCGAGCTGGCCGCGCCGAACGCCGCGCTGGAGGAACCAGCCGCATAGGCGGGATGTGGCGGTACTACGCGATCGCGACGGCGATCGTGTTCACCTTCGGTGCGATCGTCTTCGCGCACCGCGTCACGACCGGGAGCTGGACGATCCGGCCTGAGACCAAGCGGACGCAGCCGACCTCGAGCGGGAACGGCAACGCCGGGTTCGTCACCACGCCCGAGCCCTCGTTCGTCGGCCAGGGCGGCTGGGTGCTCAGCGCGCTGCCGTCGTGCTTCACCCAGCAGTCGGCGAAGGAAGGCCCGTCCGATCTGCTGGCCGGCGACGTCCCGCCGGCGAGCGCGCGGATCGCGCCGGGGACGATCCTGCACCGTGGCAACTGCACGGTGACGGTGCGCGCCGACGACGTCTGGGTCACGCGCGGGCTCGACCGGTTGCGCGTTCCGCCCGACGCGCGCCTGTACGCGACCCCGAAGGGCCTGACGCTGGTCTACCGCCGCGGGGACTACACCGAGGTGCGTATTTACTAACGCCGGCCGCAGCACCGGACACGGAGAGATTTCGGTGAGCGCCGAAGTCGGGCGGGTCATGGAGATCCGGGAGGAAGTCGCCAAGCGGCGCACGTTTGCGATCATCTCGCACCCCGACGCCGGCAAGACGACCCTCACCGAGAAGCTGCTGCTGTACGGCGGGGCGATCGTGACGGCCGGCCAGGTCGCCGCGCGCCGGCGCGCGCGCGCCGCGACGTCCGACTGGATGGAGCTCGAGCGCGAGCGCGGGATCTCGATCACCTCGACGGTCCTGCAGTTTCCGTACGACGGCCACACCATGAACCTGCTCGACACGCCGGGTCACCAGGACTTCGGCGAGGACACGTACCGGACGCTGCTCGCCGCCGACGCCGCGGTGATGCTGATCGACGCGGCGCGCGGGGTCGAGCCGCAGACCAAGAAGCTGTTCGCGATCTGCCGCGCACGCCGCATCCCGCTGTTCACGTTCATCAACAAGATGGACCGGCCGTCGCTCGATCCGCTCGCGCTGCTCGACGAGCTCGAGCACGTGCTCGGGATCGGCGTCTACCCGATGAACTGGCCGCTGGGCAACGGCGAGACGTTTCGCGGCGTGTACGACCGCGACAGCCGCGAGGTCCACGTGTTCGAGCGCACGCAGCACGGCGCCAAGCGCGCGCCGGTCACGGCGAGCGACCCGCACGATCCGAAGATCGCAGCGCTGGTCGACGCGCACACCTACCGCGAGTTCCTCGACCAGCTCGAGCTGCTCGAGGGCGCGGGCGCCGCGTTCGACCGCGGTGCGATGCTGCGCGGTGACGTCTCACCGGTCTTCTTCGGCTCGGCAGTGACGAACTTCGGCGTCGAGCTGTTCCTCGACGCGTTCGTGCGGCTCGGACCGCCGCCGGCACCGCGGGTCGATGCCGACAAGCACGTCGTCGAGCCGACCGATCCGCGCTTCTCCGGATTCGTGTTCAAGATCCAGGCCAACATGGACCCGCGTCATCGCGACCGGGTCGCGTTCTTGCGCGTCTGCAGCGGGACGTTCGAGCGCGACATGACGGTGCGCAACGTACGGACGGGCAAGGACGTGCGCCTCACGCGCGCCATGAAGCTGTTCGCCGCCGAGCGCGAGTCGGTCGACGTCGCCTTCGCCGGCGACGTGGTCGGTTTGGCCAACCCGGGCGTGTTCGCGATCGGGGACACGCTGGCCGAAGGACAGGCGGTGCGCTTCGAGCCGATCCCGTCGTTCGAGCCGGAACATTTCGCGCTGGTCCGCAGTACCGACACCGCGAGCTACAAGTCGTTCCAGAAAGGGATCGCGCAGCTCCGCGAGGAGGGAGCGATCCAAGTCTTCTACCCGTTCGGCCAAACGCGGATCGAGCCGATCCTGGCCGCGGTCGGAGCGCTGCAGTTCGAAGTCGTGAAGTATCGCCTGGAGTCGGAGTACAACGTGAAGACGGTCTTCCACACGCTGCCCTACACGACCGCGCGCCGCGTCGCCCATTCGACGAGCTCAGCGCAGGCAGGTGAGTCGCCCGCTGCGGCGACGCTGGGCTCGAGCGCGCGGCTGGTCGAGGACTGGGATGGCCGCCCGCTCGCGCTGTTCGAGAGCGACTGGAGCGTCGATCTGGCCCGGAAGTGGAATCCCGGCCTGCGCTTCGAACCGTTCGGCGCGAGCGATCTCGCCCGCGAGGTGCCGGCATGAACGTCCCGATCCCGCCGCAGCGCACCATCATGCCGCCGAACGCACGGCGGAACCAGATGATCGTGCTGGCCGTGATCCTGGTGCTGTTCCTTGTTCTGGTGCGCGCGTGCTCAGGACACGAAAACAAGTACGAGCACATCGCCCGCGAGCTGACCGAAGCGGTGCAGAAGAACGACGCCGGTGAGGTCGCCAAGCTCGAGAACGTCGAGACCGCCGCCGAGATGAACCATCAGCGACTCGGTGCGGCAGCCGACGCGTTGGGGCCGCTGGGCGCGGTGCGCACCGTTCGTGACGTCACGCCGGCGGGCTCCGGCCCGCGCGTCCACCAATTCGACGTGACGTTCGCCAAAGGCACCGATCACGAGACGATTCAGTTCGACCCCGAGGACAAGGTCTACCACTTCCACTACGATCCGCCGAAGCTGAGCTCGTGACCGACATCGCAGCGAGCCCGGCTTCGTTCGCCTCGACGTTCGATGACGTTCGTGCGGCGGCCGAGCGGCTGCGCGGCGTCGCGCACCGCACCCCGGTGGTCACCTCGACGACGCTCGACGCGCTGACCGGCGCGCGCGTGTCGCTCAAGGCCGAGAACCTGCAGCGCGGCGGCGCGTTCAAGTTCCGCGGCGCGTACAACGCGATCGCGCAGCTCGACCCCGAGGCGCGCCGCCGCGGCGTGGTCGCGTTCTCGAGCGGAAACCACGCGCAGGGCGTCGCGCTGGCGGCGCGGTTGCTCGGCGCGCCGGCGGTGATCGTGATGCCGACCGACGCGCCGGCACTCAAGCTGGCGGCGACGCGCGGGTACGGCGCCCAGGTCGTCACCTACGACCGCGCGCGGATGAATCGCGCCGAGATCGCGGCGTCGATCGCCGCCGAGCGCAGCGCGACGCTGGTCCCGCCGTACGACCACCCGTCGATCATCGCCGGCCAAGGTACGCTGGCGATCGAGCTGATCGAGGACGCCGGCGAACTCGACGTGCTGCTCGCGCCGCTCGGCGGCGGCGGTCTGCTCTCGGGTTGCGTGCTCGCCGCGCACGCGCTCTCACCCGGCGCGCGCGTCTACGGCGTCGAGCCGGAAGCCGGCGACGACTGGCTGCGGTCGTGGCAGGCGAACGAGATCGTCTCGATCCCCGTCCCCAAGACGATCGCCGACGGCCAGCAGACACAAGCACCCGGCACGCTCACCTGGCCAATCGTCCGCCGTCTCGCCGCCGGCATCCTCACCGTCACCGACGACGAGATCCGCCGCGCGATGCGCTTCGCCTTCGAGCGCCTCAAGCTCGTCGTCGAACCCAGCGGCGCCTCCGCCCTCGCAGCCCTGCTATCGAAGAAGATCGACGCGCGCGGCGCCCGCGTCGGAGTCATCCTGTCCGGTGGCAACGTCGATCCCGCGAACTTTGCGGGTGCATTAACGCTTAGCACGGCGTCTTATCTAGCGACGGGAAGCCGATAGCGAGTTTCCGGCGGTGCAGGACTGACGTGGGACGTGGGTGGATCGTAACACGATGGCGGCTGAGGAGATTGAGCGAGACGATGAAGACTTCACGTACGACTATTTGTACGAGGAGATAGGGCCTCAGTACGCCGAGGAGCACGGCGATAGGATCACCAGGGAGCAGCTGTCATCCATTGTAGCCAGCGCAGCGGTTGACGCTCACGTTACGTGCATCGACGCCGCCGAGGAGCAGATGAGGCAGGCGCATCAGCGGCTCGCTGAGGGTCGTTGGGACGAAGCTGTCTTTCATGCTGGCCGCGCGTTGGATGGCTACGCGACCGATGTCTTCATCACGCCGTTTTATACGCTCGCGCTCGGTCCGTTTCAGGAGGCGCTTCCGCACGCCAAAATCAGTGAAACCGCGATCTTCGGTGAGGTACACGGCCTTGAAAGCGGCGCTAAGTTCGTGTATATCGGCATCGCCGTGACCGCGGACAAGGACGACGCTATGCAACTCATGGGCGACATTAAGGCGCTGTTGAAAAAACCGAAGGCCACGAATCCCGTCACTTGGGAGATTCGCAATTCCACGCTACATTCCGTAACCGACCCTGCGCCTGAGAACGCTCAAGCATTTGTCGAAAAGATTGCTGGCCTGCTCGCACGGCTTTCAGCGCCGCTGAAGGTGCTCGCCGCAGAAGCTGACGCTGCGCGCGCTGAAGCTCGAAAGCGGTCGGCCGATTCGCGCGCTTACAAAGACTTCCCATAACGATCACAGTCGGCAAAGTCAAGGCGATCGACAGCGTGCTCCAGCGCCTCAACGTCAAGCTGAAGCCCGCGATCGGCGCGGTCGTTCAGAGCTTCGAGCTGGCTTAGTGCGACGCGCGGTGTCCCGTCAGCCCTCGGCCCTCGCTCCCGTCCTAGCGCAAACGGCGCACCAAAGAGCGCATCCTGAGAGGACTTCAGGGACGCGTTCGGCGAGCATCGGGGTATGGAACAGGACGAGGCGCGGGTTAGCGTCGGCCTGCCGGTGATCGGCCTTGCGGACGACAAGACGGCAGGCTACGAAATCATCAAGACGGAGCTGGAATCGGCGGGCCTTGTCGTTGACGACAAAGCTGCCGGGACGATCCGAGAGTCGCTTGAGCATCAGATTCTTGAGTTCATTCTGAAGGTCGCGAGTGTCTCATCAGCCTTATGCGACTGCTGGTGCCACGCTGGTTGGCAAAGAGCTAATCAAAGCTGCGGGTCGCGCGGCGATGAAGACTGTTACGGACAAGCTGGCAATTAGCGGCAAAGCCGCGTTTGCAAACATCAACAAGAAATTCAAAGAGCGCTTCCCCAACCGCAAGGTGCAGATCGTGGTTGAAGCACCGACCGGCGTGCTCTATCCGCTGCCTGACAACGACCCGGATGAAGCGGTCGCGCACATCGCGGCGGACATGGGAAAGCCGCGCCAGATCGTGGAGCGGTTCCATCACTGGGAAAATGGTCAATGGATGACCGCTGATGAAGCCCGCGAAGCTCGCAACGAGCCGAAATAACACTCCGCTTCCCCGGACAGATCGGAAGAGCACACGTCTGAACTCCAGTCACATCACGATCTC
>OBLV0100000057.1_pt1 | contig 55114 bp, 48 predicted proteins | sample 1520071 | NCBI WGS metagenome assembly OBLV01 (sample SAMEA3888446, study PRJEB22518) | metagenome | reverse complement strand
GCGGTCACTGCTGCACGGGGGCTTTCGCCGGGCGGTCACATCTTCTCCGGGGCGGCGACGCCGAGGAGGCCGAGACCGATGCGCAGCCCGATCCGGGCCGCCTCGACCAACCACAGCCGGGCCTGGGTCAGTTCGTCGGGCACGTCGGAATGCAGGACGTAGCAGTCGTGGTAAAAGCCGTGGAACCGATCGGCGAGTTCCCGCACCCAGGTTGTGACCTTGTGCGGTGCCCGTTCGACGCTGGCGATCTCGAGCACGTCCGGCAGGTCCGACAGGGCACGCATGACATCGAGCTCCCTCGGATGCACGAGGAGGCTGAGGTCCGCCTCCGCGATGGGCCGACGAGTCACGCCCCGGTTGTCCGCCTCCCGTCCGATACCGGCGATGCGGGCATACGCCATCTGGACATAGAAGACCGGGCTCTCCTTGGATTCCGCCCGGACCTTGTCGAGATCGACGAGCGTTGCTTGGTCGGGCGAGTTGACCAAGCTAAGGAGCCGCATGGCATCGGGTCCGATGTCGTCAACCAGGTCGTCGAGATCAAGGGCGTTGCCGGCCCGCTTCGACATCTTGCCGCTGGCGAGGGAGATCATCTGGCCCAACCGGATCTCCAGGCGCTCGGGGTCGATCCCGAGCCCGGCCATCGCCGCCTTGAGGCTGGGAACCTGTCCCGCGTGATCGGCACCCCAGACGTCGATCACCCGGTCGAATCCTCGATCGACAAACTTTGATCGGTGGTAGGTGATGTCGCCGGCCAGGTACGTCCAGTCACCGTTGGACTTGCGCAGCACCCGCTTTTCTCGTGAGTCGCCGAAGTCGGCGGTTCGCAGCCACAGCGCGTCGTCCTCGGTGTACAGCAGGCCTTTGTCGGCGAAGATCCGCTCGGTGGCGTCCATGGCCGGGCTTTCCTCGATCGACGCCTGGCTGTACCACTCGTCGAAGTGGATGTTGATCTCGCCCAACTGCAGCTTGATGTAGCCCAGGCTGCGATCGGCGGCCCACCGGCCGGCGGCCATGACATCGTCGGGCCCGTCGTAGGCAGCGGCCAGCCCCTTGATGAAGCCCCCCGGGTAGCCGCCCACGGGCAGGGGCTCGCCATTGCGGCGGGCCAGAACACTGGCGCCGAGGCTGCGAATCTGGCCCCCCGTGTCGTTGACGTAGTACTCCCTCGACACCTGCCAACCGGTCCGGTCGAGCAGCCGAGCGACTGCGTCGCCGTAGGATGCCCACCAACCGTTACCGACATGCAGGGGGCCGGTCGGATTGGCCGAGACGAACTCGACCTGGATGCGCTGACCTCGGCCCAGGTCCAGTCGGGCGTAGTCCGCCTCGCCGGCGCGGACGACCTCGGCCAGGACGTCGTGCAGCCAACCATCGTCGAGATAGAAGTTGAGGAACCCTGCGCCCGCGATCTCGATCCGTTCGACGTGGCGCGGAAGGTTGGTGCTCATCGCCGCTTGTAGTTCGGTTGCGATCTGGCGCGGCGGACGCTTCGCCGCGCGGGCCAGCGTCAGCGCGATGTTGGTCGACCAGTCGCCGTGCTCCGTGCGGGTCGGGCGCTCCAGATGGACCGACGAGGCGTCGACTTCGATCCCGAGGGTGTTCAGTGACGCGGCGAGGGCGTCGGCGAGGACAGTGCGGATGTCAGACACGGCAAGGTAAATCGTCGCAGGTCTGCAAGGGGGTGCGAAAACGTATTGCTGTCGTGCCGGGCGTCACCCGCCCGCGGGCGGCTCGGTGTTCGGATCAGGCGGTTGGTCGCTGGGTTGATCGCTGGGTTGATCGCTCAGTGGGTCGATCGGTTGGTCGATGGGTGGGTCGCTCGGTTGATCGCTCGGTTGGTCGCTCGGTTGGTCGAGAAAGCCGGCCACTCGATCCAGCAGTTCGAGGGGGTCGAAGGGCTTGGTGATGTAGTCGTCGGCGACCTCGAGCCCTTGCAGGACATCGTTCGCCTGGGCCTTGGCGGAAAGCAGGATGATCGGGATGGCGCTGGTGTCGTCGGAGCGCCGGAGCGTGCGGGCCACGTCTAGTCCGTTCATCCCCGGCATCATGACGTCGAGGATGATCATGTCCGGCTGATCGGCTCGGGCCCGGGCCAGCCCGTTCACGCCGTTCTCCGCCGAGATGACGGCGTAGCCCTCCATCTCGAAGTTGACCTGGAGCAACTTGACGATCACCGGGTCGTCGTCGATCACCAACACGGTCCTCGCCTCCATCATGAGGATGGTACGGGAACGCTCCGGAGTACTGTGTGGCGTCCGAGGGCCGAACTAAGCTGAAACGTCCGGCTCTCCCATCCGGCCCTCGTAGCTCAGTGGATAGAGCACCGGCCTCCGGAGCCGGTGGCGTGGGTTCGAGTCCCGCCGAGGGCACCAGACTGGACACATGGCAAATCAAAATTTGGTGCCGAGGTCTGTGCACGTGGGCTCCCTGCTTGCCGGGTCGCCGCCAAACAAGAAGCACTCCCGTCGCCCGGGGGCATCCCCCGAGCCAGTCGCCTCTTCTTCTTTCTGCTCGAGTACGCATGTCGCGGACATTTTCGCCGACGAATGACCACACCGTCGACAGGGCCGAAACGAGAGGAAAGATCCGGATGTCGGAGGCGTCACGTTGGCGGCCTACACGCGAGGGGCTCCGGGCGAGATCGAGCTTGCGAGAAGGCCGCGATGGTAGTGGCGGGGTGCAACTTGTTTCTCAGGTCCGGGTGTCTCATGAAGTGGCAGGTCGGAACCCGCGGCCCGAGCGCGTGTAAGTCATGAGAACATGTGCATCGGCTGGCATGCTCGGATCGCCGCGAGCACCAGATCTAGCACCCACGTGGGATCTCGTGCGTGGGCCGTCGTTTATCACGGCGCACTATCGAACCCGGTGCGCGCCCTATGCGAAGTATTGGGACGAATCGTTGCCGCTAGGAGAGGTCGAGGCAGAATGGAGGTGATTCGAAGCTCGCTGTCCCGAGCGCTCGCATAACGGCTACATATCCTGCCCTTGCGCCGTCGAGCAGGCTTGATCTGTTGGTTGTGAAATTTCCGACGGAGTGACCACCACATGGTACCTGGATACCCAGCGCCTGGATTCCACGGTACGTCGACTCACCTGCCGGCGGCGGTGGCGCAGACGATGCCCTGAGGTACGCAAATCCCGCGCCTGGGCTCCAGCGGTCCAACCGGCGGGCCAGGTATCGCTCGGCCAGAACCCGAGGCCGGCCCTTTGGCTCACCTGAGTCTGTCGACAAGAGCACGGCGTGTGTGCACCCGTCGAGGACGGCGACGTCGAGTGGGCTTCGAAAATACATTGCACCGTCGAGAAGTCGTCGACCGTTCACTTCAACTGGCGGTCCGGCGAGGACCGGAACCCAAGCGCCTGCCCGAAGGTATTCACGGACCTCCTTCCCCGAGGAAAAGCAAGTAATCACGTGACCTTCGTGAGCTTCGAGGTCCGATACCCCGATCCCAAGGGGGATCCGAGCCGTTGCAACGGCGGAGTAGTCGAGTCGAACCTCGTTCTCCATGATTTGGTCGAAGAGTACCGACATGTTCAATGCTGGCCGGCGTTCCCGCAGCGGTCGTGACAGATCAACGAAGCCATGCCGGGCCAGATGATCGTAGTAGACACTCAGCGTGTTCCAGCGACCGCCAGTGGCGAAGTAGGCAAGATTTATCGACCCGGCGGAAGTGCCGTAGTAGCCGTCGAAAACACCCTTCAGGCCCAAGTCATCGATGGCGATCAGCATGGCACCGGATACGACTCCTCGTAGGCCACCGCCTTCTACCGATAGACCGAGCTTCCAGCCGTCGTCGAATTGCTCGGCGTTGTCCGCCTTCTCGGCTCGTGCACGCAATAGCCGACCGACGCTCGGCATTGGGTGCTCATTCACGACTGGGCGAGACTCGCCGGAATGCCATTCAGGTCGACGTTGGCGTCAGGCTTCCGCTTTGACTGAGGCATCTTTCCTTTCTTCTCATCGTCCCAGAAGTTACGCGCCAGGTATTTTTGTAGCTCCCCGTGGCGGAACTTGTAGTCGGCTCCTTGGGTGCGCAAAACACGCCGACGGTGGGCATCGGCAAGAAAACGCATGAGGTCAAATGGGAGGCGTCCCGTGGTAGCAAGCCATAACCGAGCTAACACCGATCTACCCCATGCCGCCTGTACCATGGCCAAAACCAGTCCGCACGACAAACCCACCGCGAGCCCGGTCGCCATGCCATTAGCCACGACAAAACTCAACGTTGCTTTCACATGCTTGTCGACGGCCGCCTCTACTCCCACGATCAGCAGCGTCACCAGTCCGGTGGCACCGCCGGCAGCCATCACGATCTGGCGGAAATGTCGTCGGTCTCGAGCCAGTAACTCGTCCGGTCCGTTCGCTTCGTCGGCCGTAACGAGATGTCGCCCCTTTTCCATCTCCTCGACGGTACCGAACAGGCCCGAGACGGCGGCACACAGCGCAGCTGCGAGGGCGCCGGCCAAGATGCCGACCCACGAGCCGAGTACCCGCCATGCGACGAGGCCGAGGGCGATACCCGCCGCCAAGCCACCGAGCGAGCCGACCTTGTTCCACGACAAGCGCTGCGCCGGTTCTGGCTTTGGGGCAAGGTGAACCGTCAGTCCTGCTCCGATGCCGACGCCAAGCCCGTTCAATATGGCCGCTGGCGCTCCGTGCCCGACTCCTGGGATCAGCCCACCAAGTAGTCCACCACAAAAGCACCCGACGAATCCGGACCGGAAGCCAGTGTTGGGGCCGACTGCCAAGCCGACCCCCAGCCCCACGGCGACACCGCTGGCCGCTCCACGAGCGTCCCCGAACCCCAGCGCTGCGAGCAACCCGGCGGCCAGTCCTCCCAAAACTCCACCGGCGAGCCCCGCTGCAAGCCCAGCCGCTGGGCCAGCTTCACCGGGCCGAATCCTGACAAAGCGCGACAGCCGATCGCTGAATGTGCGCAAGGTCGGTTCATCGATCGGATCAACACGCTCGCCGGCGGGTGTCGTCGCGTACCGGTAGCCGTAAAGGCGGCGGCGAAGCAGGTGTCCGACGACCAGCGCGAGCAGGCTGCCAACTCCGAGCCCCATGCCGAAGCCGGTGCCGACCCGGCTACCGAGATAGGCCGCAATCCCGCAGGCGACGCCGCAGATCAGGCCGACACCAAGACCTGCAAGCGGGGGCCGGACGAAGGTTTCAAGGCGCCACCAGGAGACGTCATGAACCTTCTCCTCTGAATAGGACTGTCCTCCATCGTCGTCGCTCGCTGGTGGCGGTTCGTCGGTAAACCGACCGGCCAAGAAGGTAAGCCATCGCTCGGCGTCCGTCGATTCGTAATGTCGCAGGTCCTGCGAATTGTCGCCCCGGTGCGGCTTATTGCGACCGTTCTCCGTCGGCTCCTTTACGGCGTACGACGCGGGAATGAACCTGCTGAACAAGTATCCTTCGATAGCCGCCGGAGTCGCGAATTTGTTCGGGTCGAGGAGAATCGATGGCGATGCAACCTCCCGACTTTCCGGTTGGTCCGTTGGGTTGAAAATCTTCCGACCAAGATCGACCATCAAGGGAGTCCGAAACACCTGGCCAACGGGGCTTGGATCACCATGCTTGGCAAGGATGTCTGCCCATCTCTCGCTGATATCCGGCCACGTCAGCTTGTCCTGGCCCAAATAGGTCCTTATGTCTTGCTTCCTGGGTGGGCACAGCTCGATCCCAGCAGCACCCTCGATCCTGCACGGAGCCTGGTCGCCGTTGCGTTCTGCCAGTTGTTGATAAACTGTCGTTATGCAGGATATGACAAGCGTCTGTCCCCTTTTTGCTAAGGCAAAGTTTATCCCCGCTATTGCCGTGTGCCGGAACCGCTCGGACATTTCGTCGAGTCCGTCAAGGATCGGTAGGATCCGATCGTCGTCCAAGAGAGCCTCGATAGCAGTCCGACTACCTCTCTTCGCTGACGCCGGATCCTCCAGGTATGTATGACTACGGGCGAGTTCCTGCGCCAGCCACTCAACCAGTTTTTGCTTCGTCGGATCCCACGATGAGACCGAGACAAAGACTGGTACCGGCAATTTCGGGCCTTCGTCCCACTCGTTCAGGAGGTTGACCGCGAAATGTTGAAGGACGGTGCTCTTGCCGGCGCCGAGCTCTCCGAGCACGACGAGAGGACGGCGACGTTGGCTCTCGAATACCCGATACAGAACGAGCGCGCTTACATTCTTCGCCCCTACCTCGACGGATCCAGGGTCGCCCGCCTGGGACGAGTAGTAGTCCGATTGTGCCACATCGTCCTGCACCGCCCTCAGCTCTTTGTCGATATTACGATCGAAGGAATCGATGCGCGGCACGTCCCACGACATAGGCAAGGGGGCGCCCCGATCGAACAATTGTAATTCTGATCTTAGCCCGGTCCGCATGTCGTCGCGCAACGTCTTCGCGTAGCTGTCCAGATCGCCAAGGATAACGCGTGGGTCCTTCGTGGGTCGCCTCCATTGTCGGACGAAGTTCACGATGGCTCCTATGGAGACCGGAACACCGATCAGTGCAAAGACGAGACTTATCTGCCCATTGCGATGGTCGGAGCTGAGGAACCCCCCGCCGCTCGAACCCAAGGCGGCTGCGATGAACGTGACGCTCACTGTTTCGTACCTGCCCCAAACCGATCCGAGTGACGTGGTTGCTACCGGCATACAGTGTACACATGGCGACCGCCTCATATCCGACGGGGAATTGACTAGCTCACACGAAAGTCATGCCAATGTACTGAGAATTATGGAACATGTATCGCAGGTGTCGTGGGCTCGCGCCGGCGCCGCGAGCGGGCTTCCCGAAACGAAGGCGCTTCAGGGCCGGTTAGCGGAGCGTCGATAACGTTCCGTCTGCTCTTCGAGGCGGCCAGGTCGATGCTGACCAGCGCCATCGGAGGTGATCGTTGGAGGAAGTATGCCCGGCATCGATGAGGGCGATTCCGTCGCCGGTCTCCCAGTTCAAGGGGTTTCCGGCGATGGTCCACCGTTGATCCGACGCGTCGCCACGTCGGTCCGCGGGTGATCCTGGCCGCTTGAAGGGAACCCTCGGTTATCGCCGACAATCGGGCCCTGCACGCTTCCCTGTCGCCAGCGTGGGTGCACGGTATCCCAATACGGCCGGCAGACGATGCGGTGAGCGCACAACAGGTTCCCTCGTCGGGTCCTGCGAGACCACTAACAACGCCACGACGAGCTACGTCGGTGCCCTCAGCGCCTCGACCTCCGCGCCCTTGACACAACGAAGTACGCAAGAATAAGAGCGATACCTAGTCCGACGATGGCGAACCCGAGCCGATAACTATGAACCGTCGCATGATAGAAGCACGAGTTGACAGGCGATCCCGCCGGACAGCTGTGGCCGCCGCCGTTGGTCTGAGGAACCATCCATGCCAGGCCGTACCCGAGCCCCATCCCCGCAAGGCTTCAAGCAGGATAAAGTATGCGGCGACCCTGGGATTGTTTCGCCAGCTCCCTGACCGAGAATTGTTTTTCACTTTATCGTATTTCCTCCACCTATGGACGGAGGTGCTGGTGTGAGCGGTCGGGCGGTCCAGGGATCACGGCGGGAAGGGCCAAGGAGACGTTGCGATCACGGCATGGTATTGGGCTTGCCGGTTGGGTGCCGAGGAGTCTCCTATGGCGGGGCGCGCCGCAGGCCATGACCAGGGCAATCGTGGTCGGATAGGATCCCCGGTTCAGTGGGGTTCTGCACAGACTTTGGACCGCAGATCCGACACGACTGCGACGATCCGATGATCGCCGGGTACGACTCGTGCTACTGCAGCACCTGCGGTGCGATCTGCACCGGGAAGTTTGCCGCTTGTCAGGGCGTCTGGGATCGAGGTCCCCAGCCGGTGAGGCTGCGACGAAAAGGTCTCCGGGCGCCCGAAGCGGCCGCGCCCAAGCACGACGGGGGCAACTACAACGGTCCCGCGACGAACGGAACCGACGGAAATGGCGCCCACCACGAGCATTCGCTCACGACGCCGCGAACGGGTCCCGGCATCGACCCCGCAGCGCTGCAAGCTGTGTTCGACGAGATCAAACTGTTGCGACGACAGATCGAACAGGCCAACCCGCCTCGCTCAGTCTCCGCGCCGAGCCCCGGTGCTGCGGTCGACACCGGGGCGTACCTCGCCCGCATCAACAGCCTGCTCGAATCTCTTCCCGAGCGCATCGCCGATGCCGTCAGCGATGCCCTGGCACGACAGCACCAGCTGATCATGAAAGACGTCACCGCCGCGCTGCAAGATCAAGCCACGCGGCTGGCCGCCCTCGCCCGTCGCCCAATGACATAGGAGCCGATCGCGGCCCACGACGTCGAGCGGGAAGGGCCAGGCGGTCGTGGCCGTGGCCGTGGGCCAAGGGGGGTCGTGGCTGCAACCGTAGCCATGGCCGCGGCCATGGCCGTTGCTAACCTCGGTCGGACGTGGCCCGCAATGACAGCCTGTTCTTCGCTCGAGTTTGGGATCCGCACCTCCTCGAGGTCATCGGGTTCTACGCCGAGGACATTGCCGCCCTAACAGCACTGAGCGATCAACCGCCGGCCCTCGAGCATCGCCTATGCACGGCGTTGCGCCATCCTCCCGGCGCCACGTTCGCGTGGTGGTGGGGCTCCGCGCTACCCCTTGTCGTGCAGGCTCGGCTGTTGCGCCGACCCATTGTGGTCACGGGCGCGATCAACGAGACCGTTCGGTCCACGTTGAAGGGCAAGGCGCGAGCCCGACTGAAACGGGCGCTGCTCGTGACCGCGATGCGATTGGCCACCACGAACATCGTTGTATCCGACTACGAAGAGACCACCGCCAGGCGCCTCGGCGGGCGACGAATTGAACGCCTGTACCCGGGTGTCGAAACAGAGTTCTTTCGTCCTGGGCCAAAGGCGTCGTCGCCCACGGCGATCACCGCGGGCCAGCTGTATCCCATCGGCATACGTCGTAAGGGAATCGATGTCTCAATCGAGGCGGCGGCGTTGGTTCGCAAGTCCGTGCCCGATTTCCGACTCCTCGTTATTGGTCCAGTTTTCCCCGACGGCGAAGCCGCTATCAACAAACTGCGCGAGACGCTTGATTTTTCCGGCGTCGACATGCTGGGTGAGGTCAGCCGGGTGGAGAAGCAGCGCTTGTTCGCATCGTCGTGGGCCTACCTCCAGCCGAGCGTGATGGAAGGCTTCGGCCTCGCGATGGCGGAGGCCATGGCGACGGGCACCGTGCCGATCTGCTCAGACAAGGGCGCCTTGCCTGAGGTCGTAGGCGCGGCCGGGATCGTCCTTGGCGAGTGCACGCCAAAGGCGGTCGCCGACGCCCTAGTGCGCCTCATCCGAGACGACACCGAACGCGACCGGCTCGGTGCGGCGGCTCGTTCGCAATCCCTCAAGTTCGATTCTCACGCTCGAACGGCGCGGCTTGAGCAAATCCTGCGGACCGCGGGGTGGCCTCTAAAGCATACCGCGCAATAGGGCAACCTCCTGGGCGATTCCTTCGGCAAACGGGCGCGGGTCATGTCCGAGGTCACGGCACGCCGGCCCGATGGCAAACGCCTTGTTCTCGGCCGCTCGGGAGAGCTGTTCAGCTCGAAAACGGGGATGGCGGGCGATCCGTTCGTAGCCTCGAGCCATCCCAACGATCGGTGGCCACGGGATTGGTGCGAGCACCGGCCGACGTCCGAGTGCGGCCGAGGCCTGCCGAATCAGCTGTCGCAACGTCATGGGCTCTGGTCCGGCGACCTGGTAGCTGCGAGCCACCGCTGGCCGGCTTTTGAGCGCCGCGACGACGGTCCTGGCGCAGTCCTCAACGTGCACTGGTTGCTGCAACGCCGCGATGCGGCGCGGCGGCACCGGTACGACCGGTGTCCGGTTGAGGAGACGCAGCACCCGCTCGAGGTTGCGATCACCCGGCTCGCCATAGATCATCGTCGGGCGGATGATCGTCCAGTCGAGCGAGCTGGCTTGGATGGCTTTCTCGGCCACCCTACGCAGCGGGTTGGTCGTCGTATCGAGCGTCGAAAAAATCGCCGTAGTCGAGACAAAGACGGCGCGCACTACGCCGGCGCGCTCGGCCGCGGCCACGATCAGCGGCCCAAGCCCTGAACTGAGCGGGATCAAGCTCACGAGCGCGTCGGCCGCACTCACATAAATCGCGCGTTCGAGTGCGTGCGCGTCAGTGACATCGGCCACGATCGGTCTCCCACCGATGGCGCGCACCCGTTCGGCCGAAACGTCGGAACGGACCATGGCGGTGACCTCGTGGTCTTGATCGGCCAGAATCGGAACGATGTGCCGGCCGAGGAACCCGCTGGCTCCGAGTAGCTGTACCTTCAATCGCGCCCGGTGACGGTCAACAGGATGGTTCGATACCGCTCGGCCAGGCTGCGGCTGTCGCAATTCGCCACTGCGTAGAGGCGGGCTCGCGACCCCATCGTCGCGCGCCGCGTCGGATCATGGCCTAGCTCCCGAATGGCGTCGGCTAGCAGCGTCGGATTCTCAGGCGCCACGACAACGCCACCGGCATCGGCCAAAATTCCGGCGGCTTCGCCTCGAACGGTACCGATCACTGGACGACCCGCCGCCAGATACTCGAACAGCTTGGCGGGGATGAACGTGGTAAAGAGGGGGAGGTCGCGTCGTGGGAGCAGGCAAATATCGGCTGCCCCGAGCACGCCTGGTACGGATTCGAATGGCACACCGCGAAGCAATAGGAGCCTTTTCAACCCGAGGCTTACCGCGCGCTTGGCCAACATCTCCTTATCGGCGCCCTCTCCGATAAGCACAAATCGGATCGGTTCGTCCTCGAGTTGGGCCGCGGCATCGAGCACGGTATCAAGTCCGTGCTGCAGCCCATGCGTCCCTATGTACACTACTAGGGTTTCCTTGTCGGAATCGACACCCAGATTTGCTCGTATGGAGGGATCCGGAGACTGCACGGTGAAGACATCCGTGTCGGCACCATTTCGTACCACGTGGACCTTGCCCGCTGGCACATCTCGATCCGTGAGGTTTTGGCGGAAACCGTCGGTGACCACGACGACGGCGTCGGCGGCTCGGTACGCCGCCAACTCCATTCGCTCCAACACACCGATGAGAAAACGGCTGTGCAGCACGTCGAGGTCGACGAGGATACCTGGCCACAAGTCACGGACGTCGATCACAAATCGGGCTCTCTTGATCCTCGCCAGGAACCAGCCGGAAAAGATGGAGAAGAAGGAGGGCGAAGAAACGACGACGACATCGGCGGGACCCGACCGTCTTCCCCCGAGGACGACGCTGCTGATCATAAAGGAGAGATGGCTCAGTGTTCGTTTCGCCATGCCTTTGTTCGGTGAGGGAACGAGCCACGTCCGGAGGATGCGGTACCCATCGACCTTCTCCTGTAACACCGTATGACCACGATAGGCAGGAGGAATGATCCCGGTCGGGTGGTTCGGCATTCCGGTGAGCACGGTCACCTCGTCACCCATCAGAGACCAGAAATGCGCGTACTGGCTCATCGAGGCCGGCGCCGAGATCTCCGGTGCGAAATAGTGCGTTACCAGAAGGATGCGCATTACCGAATGAGTCGAGACCGCCGCGCTACCCACATGACTATCCGAGGATAGCCCGAAAGAGACGTCAGCGTTAGTCGCCATTGCGGCCGGCAAACCATTTCCTTGTGATCCATGGTGTTTCAGTCGCCTCCATCTCACCCACCCCAGAGCCGCCGTGTGTAAGGCTTTCGCCGTGTCGATCCAACCGACAAGGGTCTCGCTCTATCGCGAGTTCAACAACTGGTCGCTGCTGGCGGTGGTCGAGCGCGTGCTCCCTAAGGGTGGCGCCGTGCTGGACGTCGGATGCGCGTCGGGGGGACTGCTTGACCATCTCAGACGGACGGCTGGCCGGAGGGTCGGCTTGGAGGTTTCCGAGGCGGCAGCGGCAGAGGCTGCCTTGGTCGCCGATGAGGTTGTCAACCGCGCGGTCGATGACGAGACCCTTGAATTCGATGCGGCGACCTTCGACGTCATTGTGTGCGGCGACGTGCTGGAACACCTGGTTTCGCCCGACACGGCACTTCCTCGGATGAGAAGGTGGCTGGCGCCGGGAGGGGCAGTGGTGATCTCAGTACCGAACATCGCCAACTGGCAGTCCCGGTTGCGCCTCCTCCGAGGCACCTGGCGCTATGAGGCGTGCGGCATCTGGGACAACACTCATTTGCGCTTTTTTACCCTCGAAACGCTGCGACAGCTCGTGGAAGGCGCGGGGCTGGAAATCGAGTCGATCGACACGACCCAGGCTATCGTCCAGCAGTTCCCACGACTCGGGCCACAATTCGCAAGGGATCGCGTTGAGAATCTGCTGAAGTGGCTCGCACAAAGACGCCCACGGCTCTTTGGGTTCCAGCTCATCTGCGTCGGCCGGCTTCCCAGTGAATGAAGAATTGGGGATGCGATCGATCGCGTTCTACCTGCCGCAATATCATCCCATTCCGGAAAATGACGAGTGGTGGGGAGATGGGTTCACCGATTGGGCCAACGTGGCAAAAGGCAGACCGCGGTTTGACGGCCACTACCAACCCCACGTGCCGGGGGAGCTCGGTCCCTACGATTTGAGGGATCCGAGCGTACGGATCGCGCAAGCGCAGCTCGCGTCTGATCACGCAGTAACCGGTTTCTGCTACTACCACTATTGGTTCGAAGGGCGCCGCCTTCTACACGAGCCCATCGACGACCTTATGCGATCGGGCAAACCTGATTTTCCATTTTGCCTATGCTGGGCCAATGAGAACTGGACCCGCTCCTGGGATGGCAATCAAAGCCAAATCTTGCTCCAGCAGGACTACAGTCCGAGTGACGACGAACGCCATATCGAATGGCTGTCCGAGGTGTTTTCTGATCCACGGTATATTCGAGTCGATGGACGTCCGCTGTTCATCATCTACCGATGCTATGATTTGCCTGACCAATCGCTAACCATCGCCCGATGGCGGCAACGGGCCTTCGAGCTCGGTATCGGCGATCTTTACCTTTGCCGAGTTGACAGCTACGGCCAACCGAAGGAGGACCCTCGGTTGGTGGGTTTGGACGCGGCCATCGAGTTTCACCCCGACCGCGACATCCTGACCTCGTTTATGGCCAGGAGAGTCGGAAGACACCTCATGGGAGCGCGAGGACCGTTTCACGACAAGGTCATTGCCTACCAGGACTATGTCGACCGAGCCGTCCGCCGGCCCGATCCCCCGTACCCATGTTTTCCGTGTGTCGTCCCGTCCTGGGACAACGCGGCTCGCCGCGCCCGGGACGCGACGATCCTTCGCGACTCGACCCCCAACGCCTTCAACGCGTGGGTCGAGCATGCCATGCGGCGTGCTACGGACACCGGTCTGCCCGGCCCGACCATCTTTGTGAACGCCTGGAACGAATGGGCCGAGGGCAATCACCTGGAACCTTGCCAACGATGGGGGCGTGGCTACCTGGAAGCCCATGACCGCGGCGTGCGGCGGGCTCAACCAGACACCGACGGCGCCTGATGTCAAGGACCGCCCTCCCGAACTTGTGGGACTTGTCGCCCTTGTGGGCGTTGTTGCGCTATGGCGCGCCCCTTCGCCCACAAAGTCGCCAAAGCCCACAAGACTCTCATGCCATGGAATGGCTCCACGACATATGAAAATAGGCCGCTCTGCGGTCTATATTCCTTACAGAGCGGATTGATGTGCCCTGAACCGTGTCTCAGGTTGGGCGGCGCAACGTTGCCCGAAGGTCGGCACGACCACTGGGGCCCAGCAACAAGAGACCGGCTCCACCTGCGCCCGCACAGCCGACGATCACCCCGATAGCGGCCTGTGGCAGCGACGGCGACATCGTCACGAGGGGGACCGCGACAGCGACCGTGCACGTCAGCGAACCAAGCGCCAAGGCGATCAATCCCTCGATCAAGACGACGAGCACCGACGGCGTGAACTCATTGCGAGCCACGATGGGGAACAGGACAAGATCAAGGAACAGAAAACTCGCGACCGCCGCCCACGCCGCACCCGATGCTCCTATGCGCTCGACCAAGAAAACGGTCAAAGCCAGATTTACCACCAGCTCCACGGGGGCGAGCGCGGCCAACAGACCCTGGCGACCGCGGGCAATGAGGGTCAACACCATCGCGTGCAGCAACGAATCCACCGCTAAGGTCACGCTGAAGAGCACAAGTACGAGCTCGGCGGTCGAGTTTCGGTGGCCGAGCAGCAGTACGACCGCCTCACGGCGGAAGATCACCAAGAGGGTGAAACCCACACCGGCGACGAATCCCCAGACCTTCGTCAGGAACCGAACGATCGCGACTTGCCGTGACCTCTCCTCTTGCGCCAGCGCCGGGAAGCCGGCCGTCATCGCGTTGTGGATCGTCTGGACCGCCTGAGCTGGAGCGATCGATCCGACCCGATAGATCGCCACCGCCGCTGCGCCGACGACGGCGCCGACCACGATGGCATCAGAGCCCGCTACCACCTGGCTGTCGATGGCAAGGATCACCAGCGGCAGGGCGACCGCGGCGGAGCGGCGGAGGGCGGCGCGGTTGAACCGCCGCGGCCGGAACACGAACCACGGCAGGTGGCGCCGGATCCACAGAGCCAACAACGCCCTTTCCGTCGCTACCCCTGCGAGCTCGGCGATTCCGAGGGCGACGAGCCCGAGCCGGCCCAGCAGGGAGACGAGAAGGATCACCCGACAGGCGACTCCAGCCGTCGCGGCGACAGAGAGGACCTTGAAATCCCGCGAGCCACGGACCGCGCCCGTCAGAGCCGAAGTGGCGACCGCCAGGCCGGTGGCGGCCGCGACCATGACCGACATGGTCACCGCGGCGGACCATCCGGCGCTTGGGACCTGGGCGATTACGGGTACAAGGAACGCCAACGCGCCCGCGCCCACGGTGACAACAGCGCCGAGCGCAACCAGCACTGAGTGCGAGGTCAGGGCGTCGGCTCGGGCCTTGTCTCGTTCCTCTTCGGTATTCGTAACGACGAGGCGGGCCACCGCCAGGACAACCGACGTCCCGAGGCCAAAATCGGCCACGACCAACAATGTGACAACGGTGCTGGCCAATATGAAGAGCCCGTAGTCAAACGTCCCGATACGGCGAAGGGCGTAACCGAGCATGAGCACGGTGCCGGCGCCGTTGACGACGAGCGCCGAAATGATCCAGGCGACATCGCGTCCAAGGCCGAGGATACCGGTCACGGGATCGACGGGCTTTCCGGACCCCGCCGGCGTCGGCGGCACCGCGGTCAAGCCGTCAGCCGGCGCGAGGGCATGGCGGTCATCATGTCTCATGCCGGTGGGTCCCGGATCGACGTGCAAGGATGACGGCGGATGGGCGACCCCGACCCCGCTCCCCAGCCGCCCGCTGCGGTTGACGCCATCATCGTTAGCTACAACGGCGAGGATCACCTCGGTCGCGCCGTTCAATCGCTCTACGGCAGCCGGGGTGTCGAGGTCAACGTCATCGTGGTCGACAACGCGTCAACCGATGCCAGCGCGTCCGCCGCCCGCGGCGTCGGTGCTCGGGTCATCGAGCTGGATGGCAACCGTGGATATGGCGGCGCCGCCAATGTCGGCCTGGACGCGAGCAATGCTCCGTGGGCCGCCGTGTGCAACCAGGACATCGTGGCCGACCCTGACGCGCTCGGCCTGCTTCTCGACGCTGCCCTCGCCGAGGAGCGATCGTGCCATCTGCGGGCGATCGTGAGTCCCGGGCTCGTCGGTCCTGACGGTGCCCTGGTCGAGACCGGACATCGCCTTCCGTCGCTCGGCCGCGAACTGTCGGGACTACTGTTTGGCGAGGCCCGCTTCGGCGGACGCAGCCTTCTCAGCGAAAGCTCGTCACCGCAGCACTGCGGATGGGTATCGGGTGCGTTCCTCGTGGCCCGCCGCGATCTCTGGCAGTCACTCGGCGGCTTCGACCCCGGCTACTTCATGTACATGGAGGACGTCGACCTCTTCGATCGACTGAGGAGCGCCGGCCACCACTGCGTCTGGGTTCCGAAGGCGCGAGTCGTCCACTTCGGAGGTCGCCGGCCGATCGATGCGACCGTGTTCTCCCATGGACTGCGCAGCCGTCAGCGCTACTGGGCGGCGCGCCGGGGTCGATTCGCCGGACGGCTTGTCATAACCGCCGCCGTCGCAGGCGCGTCGGCCCGGTCGATCAAATGGGCTGCGCTCGGCGCTCGTGGCGATGCCGAGGCACGCGCCTACGCCAAGATGTTCCGGCAGGCCGCCTGGCGGTGTGCCTACCAGCGTGGCGGGACATAGCGTTGAACGGCACCACCGCCTTGCCGCGCTTCGGAGTCGGGCTTCGCTCGCTTCGTTGGCTCGTGCTCGGCGTGTTTCCCGTCCTGTACGTCATCGCGAATCGCGCCCTCGCTCCCTTGTCTCCCTGGTTCGCCGCGCTGACTCTCCTCGGTGCGCTTTCCTGCGCCCTCCTCCTCGTCCAGCTCGCCAAACCGCCGAGCCAGACACTGTGGGCCTGGGTTGGCCTTTTCGTCTTTATCGATGGCGACTTCTTCAAGATGATCATCCTGGCCCGGAGGCTGCACGACCCGACATACATCGCATCGCTCTACCCCGAGCTCGAGTCGTTGACGCGCGAGACCATCCTTCACGGCTACGCCTTCATGACGCTTGGCTTCATCACGTATTGCGTTGTTGCAGCCGCGGCTCTCACCCGGACATCGCGGCCCCGAATCGCCCCCCAGCCTGATCAGTCACGGGTTCGCCTCCGGACTGACCTCACCCTCGATCTCGCCGCCGGCGTCTTTCTCGTCTATCTGCTCGCGACCCTGCTCCAGGTCAAATCCGGCTACGGCGTCCTCGGAGCCACCAACCAAGGCTTGTCGGGCCCGATCGGGACCTTCCTTACCCTTCTTCGACGGTACCTGACGCCCGCCTTGTTGTTGCTTTCCTTGTGGATCTTTGATCGGCGCAATCCCGCGCTAGCCCGCTTTGTCGCCCTGTCGATTCTGATGGCAGGAGTGATCGACGCGTTCGCTACCAACAGCCGGGGCAGCGTCGTCGCCTTTATGACCCCGGTCTTCCTGCTCTATATCGTGACCGGCCGGGTCACGATGCCCCGTCGAGCCTTCGTCGTGGCGACAGCGGTCGCCATCGTCGTGCTGTTCCCGATCATCTCGGCGCTGCGCTTCCATACCAAGAGCTCGACGAATGCGGAAGGACAAACCATCCCGGCGATCCAGGAGTTGGTGGGATCAGGGACCGTAGTCCTCGCCCGGGTGCAGGGAGCCGAAGGCGTGTGGTTCGCGGTCCCATTCGCGGACACCGAGTTCAGCGTCTCACGAACGGCCCACTTCCTCCACTCCACGACCTTGCGCGACTACTATACCTACACCGTCGTCGGCGTGACCCAACCGAATACCTACGAAGCACCCGGATTGATCGGGGCCTTCATGATCATCGGCGGCAACGCCGGCGTGGTGATCCTGATGGCCGGCTTCGTACTCCTGGTGGAGCGCAGTTGGTCGTTCATCGCTCGCAGATTTCAAACCTGGCCGGTCGGACTCGCCCTAACTGCGTCGTATCTGCTCGGATTCATCAGCGAGGGGACATTGCTGGTCGGAGACCTGGTAAAGCTGGCGCTGGTCGTCGTAACCTGTGAACTCGTCTACACCCGACTCCTTGGTCGGGCCAAATCGCTCAGCGACATCGGTCGCGATAGCGGAGAGCACACCGAGCCAGCCCAGAAACCAGCCATCACCGGGCCCTGAGGGACGCGGCGGCGAATCACGAACGGTCGCGGGCGACCGACTCGAGGAACTCCTCAGCGGACTGGGGGTGGCTGCCCCGTTTCGAGTGGTAGTAGCCGGCGTATCGATCATAACCGTCGGCATTGCCGGCGGAAATGCCGTTGAGCACCGTCCCGAGGATCCTCGCGTGGGCCTGCTCGAGCACCTCGACGGTCCGAGTTATCTCTCGGCGGGTTGACTCACCCATATTGATAACCAAGATACTGGCGTCGGCGACGGACGAGATAATCGAGGAGTCTGTGACGGGAAGCACGGGAGGCGAGTCCAGGAGGACAACGTCGAACATCGACGCCAGGGAGTGGATCACTTCTATCGCTCGCTCCGAAGCCAACAATTCGGACGGGTTGGGCGGAAGAGGTCCCGATGCCAGCAGGGAGAGTCGATCGACCCCAGGTACTTTCTGAATTGCGCCCCGGAAGGATTCCTGACCGAGGATCACCGAGGTGTACCCAACAGCGTTATCGAGATTGAAAAATTCGTGGATTCGCGGTCGCCGGAGGTCGCAGCAGCACATGCAGACGTCGTCGCCCGAGTTCGCCAACGCGACCGCAAGGTTGGCGACGGTGGTTGTCTTTCCCTCGGCCATACTTGGGCTGGTGACCTGGACAATATGAAGCGGGTGATCGAGAGCGGCGAACTGAATAGCAGTACGAAGCGTGCGATACGCCTCGGCGGCGGGAGAGGTGGGATCCTCAAACGAGATGACCCGCGGTCGATCCGTACTCTTCCACCCGGCTATCCGGGGGATGAACCCGATGTCGGGGATGCCGCGGGCAGCCCGGTCGGCATCGTCGCGCGAGCGCACCGAGTCATCGAGGTAGTCGAGCAGGAAGCAGACGCCGACTCCGAACAGGACCCCGACGAGAATGGCGACGACGGCGGTGCGCTCGGGTCGGGGTGACGACGGCGCCATCGGGGTCGTCGCCGGGGAAACTACTTCGCCTCCGCCGGTCGCAACGGAAGCGTTCAGCTGGAGTTGCGCCAGTTGCTGCTTGAAGACTCCCTGCTGGGCGAGCAGGTTGTCGAGTTGCGTGGTGAGGTCCGCCTGATCCAGAGCTGGAGTCGCCGCCACCCGCGCATTCAGCGCGTCGATCTGGGTCTGCAGGTCATCGATCCGGGACTGAACCTGGGTGCCGGCGGATTGCAGATTGTTGATCGCTTGCGTCCGCTGTGAGTCGACGTAAGCGTTGGCGTAGGCGTTGGCCACCTCGGCGGCTTGGCCGGCGATGGTGGACGAAGCGCTGACCTGGACCACCGTCGTCTGGCCCACCTCGCTGACCGAAATCGCCGGGGCGGCGCCGAGCTCGGATCGGACAACGCCGACGACGGGCACGCTGGTGATGATCTGCATCTGGGTCTGGACGTCTTGGACCGAGGCTGTGGCCGCCGCACCGGTCTGGTTGAGTATCGACGAGGCACTGACAGTTGGTGTGATGAGCAGTTGTGCGGTGGCTCGATAGACCTGCGTCTGGGAGTAGCAGCAAGCCATTGCGGTCGCGACGACGATAAGCGCGGCGAACACGAGGGGCGCCTTCCGCCGAGCTATGACTTGGAGATAGCGCCGAAGATCGGGATCCGGGGATCGATCCTCATCGCTCATCGGCCGATAGTAGGTCCCCGGCGCTGCGGCCCCCGACTTTCGCCGACCTACACTCGGGCGAATGCGCTACCCATGGAGGATGCTGGCATTGATCGTCCTCGCCGGCATTGCGCTCGGCATCGCGGTCGGCGGCATTCCCAACCATCGCTCCGACGCACCACTGAAGGTCCTTACGACCACCACAACAACCGGTCGCTAAGAGTCGGCACCGGCGCCGTGAGCCGCTGACCACGATCCTCGACGAAACGCCGCCGCCGGACCGTTGCCCCGGCGACTACGAAAGCACCAGTCACCTAGTCGTCCCCTAGCCGATGCGGACAGGGTGCCGCGCAACGTCGCGTGCGAGCCGGGGGTAGATGACTATGAGACGCAATGACCATCCTGGAAGTGACCATCCTGGAAGTACGGTGCTGGTGTGGGTGGCGGCGCTGATTGTCTGCGGCGCCGTCGCCGCAGTGTTGCTGCCGAATTCACTCAGCCAGGACATCCATCTCACTGACCAGCCGGCGTCGGCGCAGGCGGCGACCCTGATGGCGCAGCGGCTGCAGCCCGCCAGCGATACCGAGTTATTCATTGTCACGTCAAACTCGAGGACCGTCGACGACCCCGCGTTCCGCTCCGTCGTGGAACGGCTGCAGTCGAACCTTCAGCATCTCGGCCCGAAGGTGGTGGTTGCGGCGGTCACCTTTTACCAGACGAAGGACCCCGCCTTCGTGTCGGCGAACCAGCGGGCGACGATCATCCCCACCGTCTTGGCGGGAAGCGTCGCCAACGCGCCCAAGAAGGTCCCGGCGCTGCGTAAGGCCGCCTTGCAAGCCAGCGCCAGCGGTTTCAGCGTCTACCTCACGGGTGGCGCGTCAGTGGCCGAGGAACTCAGCCGCCTGACTCAGAACAACCTGGCAACGGGCGGCTCCATCGGCTTCCTCGTGGCCTTGGTGCTCCTGGCGGTCGCCATGGGAAGCCTGACCGCGCTCAGCCTCCCGATCGGTGTCACGTTCGCGGTATCCGCCGTTGCACTTGGGCTGGTCGCAGTCGTCAGCCAGGTGGCGACCTTTATGGCTCTGGCCGCACTCGCCGTGTTCGTGTTGGGGCTCGCGGTGGCCATCACCCAATCGACGTTCGTCGTGTCGCGATACCGACAGGAGCGAGCCAGGGGACTCTCGCAGCGCGAGGCGGCACGGGTGGCCGGCGCCGCCGGGGGCCGAATGGCGCGATACAGCGGCGCGGCCGTCTGCCTTGGCCTGGCGCCGATGATGATCGTGCCGGCCAACGTCGTGAGAAGCGTCGCCGGGGCGATCATCTTCGTGGTGGCGGTCGCGACCATTGCTGCGGTCACGCTCGTCCCCGCCATCTTGGCCCTCCTCGGTGACCGCGTCGATCACCTCCCCGCCCGGCTGGCCGCCCCGCCCGCCGACGGCGGGAACCGATTCGTCGGTGGAATAGGTCGCAGCGTCGTCGCCGCCCCCGTCGTCTTTCTCGTCATCGGCTTGGTTGTGCTCGGTGCCGGCGCCAGCCAGTGGGGCCAGCTGCACGTGGGCACGCCGAGCGCCGCCACCTTGCCCGCCTCTAGCGAGTCGGCCCATGCCATCGGCGTGCTGGCGGTGAACTTTCCGACCTTCGTGCCCTCAGTCGATGTCGTCGTGGACGCCGCGGCCACCGATGCGGGCGTGTCGGCCGGAACAAAAGCACTGGTCGCGCGATTAGGCCAGGACAAGATGCTTGGCCCGGCGGCAATCACGAATGGGAAAGGGATCGTCCTCATCGCGGCGCCGCTGTTCGCCGACCCGACGAGCGACGCGGCCATGGCGGAGGTCGAGCGTGTACGCGCCGACTATGTCCCCGCCGCGTTCAAGGGCGTGCCCGTTTTCGTCGGCGGCGCCACTGCCGGATACAAGGACCAGGCCGACACGGCAAATCGTTACTTCCCGCTAGTCATCGCGCTGGCGCTCCTCGCCCTGTTCGTCGTCGCATCGTTTGCTCTCCGATCCATCGTCCTCCCGCTCTTGGCGGTGGTGTTCAATCTGCTCACAACCGGCACCGCGCTGGGCATCACCGCGCTGGTCTTCCAGCACGGCGACGGCGCCGGCGTATTGCAGTTCCCGGTAGGCGAGCACGTCTTCACCTGGGTCCCGATGCTGGTGTATTCCGCCGTATTCGCCCTTTCAGCCATCTCATTTCTCATGCTCGCCATGAGAATGGAGGAGCGCTATCGCCAAGGTGTCGACCCCCGCGAGGCAGTGGTGTCCGCCATGCGGAGTGCGGGAGGAGCACTGACTGCGGCGTCGATAATCCTGGTGCCGGTGCTCGTGGCGATCGCATTGGCCCCAAACGTGGTCCTGCAACAGGGCGCATTCGCCACCGCCGTCGGGCTTTTGGTGGATGCCCTTATCGTGCGACTCTTTCTCGTGCCGGCTGCGACCGGACTACTGGGAAAAAGTGCGTGGTACCTTCCCGGGGCTTCGGTGCCCGAAGGGACGCGGACCTCCGCCGGCGGCCGGCCGCGCACCGATTTCTCGGTCGCTCCACTTACCAGGTCGTGACGAATACCGGCGGAATCCGGGATCATCCGGCGCTAGGAGTGGTGGCCGGGGACCTAGGGTTGCGACCATGCTGCGGCGTATCGGCCGGTGCCGGGCGCGTTCCGAACCAGGGTTGGCTATCGGGGCGTCGCTGAGCGGTTGGTCTTTTGGTGAGGATCGATGACGCCCGACCCCGATCGCGGGCCGACGCCGGAGGCAGCCGGTCCTTTTCCCAGCACTGGTCACCTCAAATCCGGCCAGCTCGGAACGAGGGATGTGACCATATCCACCCTCGCCAACATCGGTCCCGGGATCGATTTCTACTTTGCCTTCGGCGTCATCGCGGTGACCGCCGGCATCGCCGCCCCGTTGACGATCGTCGCTGCGGGGATCGCGGTGGTCTTCCTGGCGACGACGGTGGCCGAGTTCACCCGAGCCGAGCCATCGGCGGGAAGTTTTATCACCTACGTGGAGACCGGCCTCGGTCCCCGGGCCGGCGTGCTGACCGCCCTGCTGGTGACCGTCGGCTACACCGTCGCCATAACCGGAGTGTTCACCATGTCGGGCGGCTTGGTGGCGATGACACTCGCTCACTACACCTCGGTGGATCTGCCCTGGGGTCCCATGACGATCGTGCTGACCGTGGCGGCCATCTGGGTGACCGCGAAAGGTGTCAAGCTGTCCACCTCCACCGTCGGGGTGGCACTGGTGGCGCAGATCGCGATCATGCTCGTTGTCTGCGCGGCCGCCTTCATCGACCAGCGTGGCCATCTGTCCGGCGCACCGTTTTCCTGGGCCCATCTCTCAGGCGGGCTGAGGGGCCTGTCAACCGGCTTCCCGTTGGCGCTCTATATGTTCATCGGTTGGGAAAACGGTCCGGCGCTGGCAGAAGAGAGCCGCGATCCGAAGCGAACTGTTCCCCGGGCCCTTTACCTCTCGATCGCGATCGGTGGCGGCCTGTTCCTGTTGTTCGCATATGCCACCGTCGTCGGGTTCGGCTACGACGTCTCATCCATCGGGCGGTCCTCGGTGCCGTTCCTCACCCTCGCCGACCGCGACCTCGGCGGGGCGGCGGTGTTGGCCTGGATCGCCGGGATCGTGTCGGTCCTGGCGGCTTTGGTGGCGGGATGCAGCTCCCAGGCCCGGATGCTTTTCGACGGAGGGCGCAGCGGGCTTCTGCCCGCCCGCCTGGCACGCCTGCGCCAGCAGACCGACACACCGGTCGATGCCCTAATCGTCATGGCCGCGATCGGCCTTGGCATCATCGTCGTGTGGTGGATCACCCACCTCCTCACCGGCCATAGCGGATCGATGGACCCGGTCACGCTCTACGCCGAGAGTTCCACCATGGGCACGATCGCGATCTTGGTCGTCTACCTCCTGACCAACATCTCCCTCCCAGTGTTCATGTGGCGCCGCCACCGCGCCATGTTCTCCCCAGTCCGCCACGTCCTCCTGCCCGCGCTGGGATCGGCCGTCCTCGTCGTCCCGTTCATCGAGCTGTGTAAACCGGGGCAACCGTCGCCCTACAACACCTACCCGTATATCACCCTCGCCCTGGTCGCTGTGGCCGCGGTGATCGCCGGCATCGTTGTCCATCGCCACCCCACCGCCGGGTCAAGCGAGGCCGCCCCGTCCCCAGGGACCTGACTTTGGACTCGCGACCCTTCCCGACGGGTCGGTCCTCACCGGCGTAATGTAGGAACATCTGTACCTCGGGGTGGTGGTGGCGAGGCACATGAGCAGCCGAGGGTTTAACCAGGACACGAGCGGCGCGAAGAAGGCGGCCGAGAGCGTACCGGTATTCTTCACCGATCGAGGCCTCCCCGCGCAGGTGCTCATGACGGTTGAGTCCTACGAGGAACTCCTCGGCACGCGACACGTCCTCGACCGCCTCGCCGAGCCGACCGGTGTCGAGGACGTCGAGTTCGTGGTGCCTGTTTCTGAAGAAGTGCCGCAGCCGGCGACGTTCAGGTGATGTTCGTTCTCGACACGAACCTCGTATCGGAACTTCGTGGGAACGTTATGGCAACTGATATCGAGCACTCCGTGAACCGTGGTCGATATCGCCTTAGGTAGGTAGATAACGGGTCCGGGATCTCTGGATGTCGTCTCAGGACCGCTTTGGTACCGTCGTCGGGCATGGGAGACGCCTACCAATTCACAACGGAATGGCGCGTCGCCGGGACCGTCGAGGAGGTCAAGGCAATCCTCGGCGATGACGACTCGACCTCGGTTGTGCGCTGGTGGCCATCGGTCTACCTCGGCGTCGAGCAACTCGACGCCGGCGGGGATGGGGGGCTCGGCCGCGTCGTCGCCGTGCACACCAAGGGCTGGTTGCCGTACACGCTGCGATGGACCCTGCGCGTCACGGAGGCCCTGACCGATGCCGGGTACGCCCTGGCCGCCTCTGGCGACCTGGAAGGAACCGGCCGCTGGAGGTTCGAACAGGACGGACCTGAGGTCGTGATCGTCTACCACTGGCGGATCCGTGCCACGAAACCGCTTCTCCGCAGGCTGGAGTGGCTCCTTCGACCCGCGTTCTCGGCCAACCACCACTGGGCCATGAAACAGGGCCAGGAAAGCCTGCGACTCGAGCTTCGCCGTCGGCGCATCGACGATTCCGCACCGCCAGTACCGCCACCACCGCCGCCCACCTTCCGGTGGCTCGTGCGGAAGTGATCGAAGCCCCGCTCCGGGGTGGAGCGCATAAGGGCGGCTCAGGGCCGCGCCCGAGGGAACCAGCTACCGGCTCAGCCGAGGCGCTGAAGAAGGACCGTGCGGATCACCTGGGGATTGGCCTTCCCCTTCGACACTCGCACGACTTGTCCGACGAAGAAACCGAGCAAGGCCGTCTTGCCTCCCCGATATTGATCCACCTTGTCAGCATTGCCAGCCAGGACCTGATCAACGATGGTCGACACCTCCGACTCGTCACTCACCTGGGCCAGACCGTTGGTAGCGATGATCTCCTCGGGATTACCGCCTCGCAGAACAAGCTCGGCAAGCACCTCCTTGGCGGCAGGACCGCTGACCTCTCCGGATTCGGTCGCCACAATGAGTCGACCGAGGGCTGAGCCCGTCAGCGGAATGTCGGCGGGGTCACGGTTGTCGTGCATGTGGGGAACTTCATTGATGATCCAGCGCGCCACCGCCATCGGCGCGGCGCCGGCGGCTACTGCGCCGGTAAAGAGGTCGCCGGTGGCGCGGTCACCGGTTAGGAGATCGCCGTATGCCTCCGATATTCCGTACCGTGCCGGCCAGCTGGCGAAGCGGTCGGCGAGTATGGGATCGCGCAAGCGGGCCTCGATTCGATAATCGGGACGGCTCTTCTTAGGTGGCCGGGTCGTGGACTTGGCCGACCTAACCTTTCCGGGAACCGAGGGCGTGAGCGACTGCGGAGCCCCCTTTTCCCCGCCCTGCCAGGAATCCCGCAGGGTGACGATCCGGTTGAGCACGAGATTGCCCGGCTGGGAATCCTCGCGGTCGAATACGAAATAGCCAAGCCGCTCGAGCTGCCAGCGGCTGCCTGGTTCGGCAGTGGCCAGGCTGGGTTCGAGCATGGCGCCGGGCACCACCCGGAGGGAGTCGGGATTGAGCGTGTCACTCAGACTGCCATCACTGTCCTCCGGGCGGGCGACCGCGAACAGCCGGTCATACAGCCGCACCTCGCCCGGCACGGCCTGAGGGGCCGACACCCAGTGGATGACGCCCCAAACCTTGACGCCGGGTGGGGCTTTTCCGACCGTGTCGGGAATGTGACGGCCTCGCACCTCCACGACCTCGCCGCCCTCCTCGATCACCTCGTCGCACGTGATGCAATAGCCATGGCGAAGTCGCACGGTGCGTCCGGGCGCCAGACGCTGGTAACCAGACGGTGGGTCGGCCGTGAAATCCTCGCGCTCGATTAAAATATCGCGGCTGAACGGCATGAGCCGCGAACCGGGCTTGCCGATATCAGGGGGAAAATAGGGGCCCGTGAGCTGCTCGACCTCACCCAGCGGCCACGACGTGACGGTCAGGCGCAGGGGGTCAAGGACCCCCATAACCCGAGGCGCAGTCCAGTTGAGATCGTCGCGGACACAGAACTCGAGCTTTGCCAGATCCACCGTCGAGTTGACCTTCGCGACGCCGATCATGTCGGCAAAAGCCCGGATCGCCTCGGGGGGGTAACCGCGTCGCCGCATCCCAGCGATGGTCGGCAGGCGCGGATCGTCCCAGCTCGCCACATGGCCGTCCTCGACGAGCACCTTCAGTTTCCGTTTGCTCATCACGGTGTAATCGAGATTCAGTCGGGCAAACTCGAGCTGTTGCGGGCGGCTGAAGTTATGTCGCTCGGACGCACCGGTATGGGCGATCACCCAATCGTATAACTCCCGATTGCTTTCGAACTCCAAGGTGCAGATCGAATGGGTCACACCCTCGATCGCGTCAGAAATTGGGTGGGCGAAGTCGTACATCGGGTAGATGGGCCATGCGTCACCGGTCCGATGATGGCGAACATGCCGGATCCGATACAGCAGCGGGTCTCGCATCTTCATGTTGGCGGCGCCGAGGTCGATACGGGCACGTAAGACGCAGGTCCCGTCGGCCAGATCGCCCGAGCGCATTTGCCGGAACCGGGTCAGGTTTTCCTCCACGCTGCGTGCTCGGTAGGACGAAGCAACGCCAGGGACCATGAGGCTGCCCCGGTACTCCTTGATCTGCTCGTCGTCCAGATCATCGACGTACGCCTCGCCCTTGCGGATGAGGACTTCGGCCAACTCGTACATTTCCTCGAAATAGTCGGAGGCGTAGCGCGCCTTCCCCTTGAATGAGAATCCGAGCCAGGCGACGTCGCGCTCGATCGAGTCCACGTACTCGACATCTTCCATCGCGGGGTTGGTGTCATCGAATCGAAGGTTGGTATGCCCCCCGTACTGCTGGGCGACACCGAAGTTCAAGCAGATCGACTTGGCGTGTCCAATGTGCAGGTAGCCATTCGGTTCTGGCGGGAAACGGGTAACCACCCGTCCGCCGTGTGCCCCGGTCCGCAGATCATCCTCGATCACGTCACGGATGAAGTCGGAGCGGACGGGTGCCGCTCGGTCGTCGCTGGTCACGGGCCACTGTACCCAGGACGGCGTAACTGGCCGGCGGTCATCGAGGGACAACGAACCCTTCGGGGCGGCTCTTACAAGCGGGCGATCCGAACGCTGCTGATCGTGGCGTCTCGCCATCCCCGGGCCATTGCCGGCGTGTCGAACATCACGGCGAAGTGACCGTCGGATGTCACCGAGATGGCCCCACCGACGCCGCCCCGATGCGAAACGGCTTGAAACGCCGACCTCAGCGACTCTTCGAGCGAGCGTCGATCATGCAGGTTCCAGTCCACCCGGTGGGCGAAGCCCGCCAGGATGAAGGCTTCCCCTACCCCGGTCGCCGAAATAGCCGCCGTCGCGTCGTCGGCCCAGGTGCCGGCCCCGAAGATCGGGGTATCGCCGACCCGGCCGGGGAGTTGCCCGCGACGTCCGCCGGTTGACGTCGCCGCGGCAACATGGCCGGCTCGATCCACGACGACAGCGCCGACGGTGCCTATGGCCTCTGACTGGCCCTGACCTCCCGATCCTGCCACCGATGACAGGCGAGGAAGGCCGCCGGCGCGAGCCACACGGTCGGCACCACCACCAGCCAACAGCAACGGCCCACCCTTCGCCCTGTCGAGGCCGGCGACCAGCAAGGCCGCTCGGATGGGATTGGCCGGCCAGGTGGCGGCACATACGGCGCCAGCAGCTCCACTGGCACCGTCCATGACCGCGGCGTCGGTTTCGATGGTGCCGTCGGTCGTGAGCACCGAGCCGCGTCCGGCGTTGAAGACGCCGCTGTCCTCCATTGACGCCACCGCCTCGACCGCCGCCCGCACCGAGTTCCCCCCGCCGGCGAGGACGGCCCAGCCGACCGCCAACGCCCGCTCTAGGCCCTCGGCCAGGTGTTCCCGCCCCTGCGTGGTTTGCGCCGCCTCACCGACGTCGGCGCCCCCGTGGACGACGATGCCCGGGCAAGCCAGCTGTCCCACTTCCCGTACCAGTTGCGCCGCCGGGCTGACGCCGGGCGTCGCTGCGTCGCCGGACATGGTCATCGTTCAACCAGACAACAGGAGTAGGACTAGAGGCGCAAGCACTAGGAATTGAGCCCGAGGCGAGGTTGCCGTTTGGAGACGGAAGTTCGCCGCGTTTCCCGATCGTCGACTCGACGTTGTGGACGAGTCCAGCGACGGTGACCGGGTTTGTACCCGCGGCATTATTCGAGGTACTCACGCCGCCGAGTCCAAGGGGATCGCGGCGACGGGCAAGCCGGTGGAGATCCACTACATCGATGTCCGGGTGTGACTCTGAACGCGGACCCGGCGGGTGACGCGGCTCGGGCGGTGCCGGAGGCACCGCCTGAGAAGCCTGAGATACCAACGAACGGCGACTACCGAAGCTTCGCCAGAACGGGCTCCTCGACCACCGGAGCCGGGGTGGTCAGATCGATGACGGTCGGCGCTGCGAGCGTCTCCCCGTCGATCTCGGGGGCATGCTCTAGGTCAGCCTCGATGTCGGCGAGGATGCCGACCTGGCGACGGCTCCTGGAGTAGAGCCATATGCCGCCCACGACCATGTACCCACCGAAGATGTAGGGGAAGGTCCACACCGGCCAGGGCGGCGCCGGATAGAAGCTGCCAACCAAGGGCACGAGGAGGCACAAGAAGCCCACGACGGCGATCACGACGTTGCGAACCTTGAGTTCGCCGAGCTTCTTCAAGTAGACGGGCGCCGCAATCGCGATCAGGAAGTAGGCGGTCAGGAACCCGAAGGCCGCCAAGGTCCCGGCGTCGTTGAACGTGGTGAGCGGGTTGGTCCAGATCTGCAGGACCGATGGCACGGTGAACATGACGATGATGAACGCCGTCAGGGCCACGTACGGGGTCTGATGGTGGGGGTGAGCCTTGCCGCCGGCGGCAGGAAAGACCTCATGGCGCGCCATCGGGAAGATGATCCGGGCACCGGCATTCAAGCATGACAGGGAAAGCGAGAAGAAGCTCACCATGGCACCGATGTCAATCGGGATCTTGAAGAACGAGACCTTGTACATCTCCGAGATGGTGGCCAGGGGCACGGCCAGGCTGCTGAGCGACGTCGCAGACGACCGGGTGGCAAAGACCTCAACGTAGGCCATGAACACCATGAATGCGCCGGTCAGCAGCAGGCTCCAGATGACGGCTTTGGGGATGGTTTTCAGCGGGTTCCTCGCCTCGCCGCCAAGGGTCGTCGCGCTCTCGAAGCCGACCAGGCTGAAGATCGTGATGACGACGGCAAAGCTCAGTCCGTGGATGCTGGCGCCGTGCAACTTGAGCTGCTGGGTGTCAACCGTCAGGCCGTGCTTGAACAACACGACGAACGCCAGACCCAGGATGCAGGTCACCGAGACCGCCTCAAGGCCAAGCATCAACAATGACGAAATGCGGATGTCTTTGTAGGCGACGAACCAGCACAGGCTGGCACTGCAGGCGAAGAGAATGACGGCCGGTAGCGTCGAGTGAATACCAATACCGTTGAGGAACTGGTTGGCAAAGATGGAGAAGCCGCTCAGGCCCGCGATGCCAATAAAGAGGTAACACCACATCAAGGTCCACCCCGAGAGAACCCCAAAGGTGGGGCCCAGACCTTTTCCGGTATAGGCGTACATCGAGCCCGCAGACGCCGAGCGGCTCGCGAACTGGTTGAGGCCGAAGACGACGAACAGGAGCATGATCGTTCCGAAGAGGTACGCCAACCAGGTGGCCTGGCCGGCGTCGGAGAACGCCAACGGAATGATCAATACCGCGGTCATCGTCGGTGAGATCAACGCGATCGACTGGGCAACGAGCGGCGGGAACCCGAGTGTGTTGGCGCGGAGACCGTGTCGGTGGTTCGCCGGTGGTGACGTGGTGGCTTCTTTGGTCTTCATAGATCTTCTCCCTTATTCGGCATCTATTCAGCGCAGCTACCGAGTCCTGTCAACTTGTCACTTTGCAACTCACGTATTGCGAGGGCAATGACGGCGTATTAACGCTCGGTTACGATCTACTTGCCGAACGATTTTTATTAGCAAAACGGGGCGCGCCAAAGGAACCCATCAACCGCGCACGAGCAGTCATCCTCGACGTTTGACTACGATAAAAGCGTCGTAAATACGGAAGTTATGGAGCCATTATTGCCGGTGGGCGGACTAACTCGCCGGTTCGATGTACTGATGAGCCTGTCGTAAGTCGTTGAGCGTCTCGGCCACGACAAGGAGTACTTCGGTTACCTCTCCGTGCGCGCCCAAGCGGTGGGATCGGTCGGCGTCGAAATGGGCCGATTGGCCCGGTGCGAGCAGGTGGACCTCACCGTCGTACTCAATCCGGAGGACGCCAGAGAGCACATACACCCATTCCTCGCCCCGGTGGCGAGCAAAGGGCGGCAGGACCCGGTCTACTTCGATCGCGATCTTGAGTGCCTCGAGCGAGCGTGACCCGGCATAACCGCTGTGCGGGGCGATCGTGAGCCCGTTGACGACATGGGTCGGTTGGTCGTCGCGGTAGATCGCGAACGGAGTCGCCCCGGCACCCTCGCCGAGCAGCACGCTCATCGGGACCTTGAGCGTGCGACTCAAGGTGAGGAGCGTGGCGACCGACGGCTGGCGCTCACCCGACTCCAACCGGGACAGGTAGGCCTTCGACAGTCCGGCCAGTTCGGCCAGTTGATCCAGGGTGTAACCCGAGCGGGCCCGAGCGGCCCGAACCGAGTCGGCGATGGAGACATGCAGGCTGATCGACGTGGGAAAGACCTTAGACCAGCTCGGCTAGAGGTTGCCTACAAGGCAACCAACAACCGGTGAAATGTCACACGCCCGTAACAACGGCGGCCGCGAACCTCGTTCCGACCGGCGCGACGGGACCGGCATTGGCGAGGACCAGGCCCGCAGCGAATCAACCGACTCCGGAGCGGATCAGGAGCTCATCGAGCTGCTCGGGCGGGCTTCCCGTCTCGGAGGCCTCGAGGAGACGCAGGGCCATCGCCCGATCGGCATGGTTGAGGTAGGCGATGAGCCCGACGGTAAGTGAGTGCGCCGGTCGGGACAACAACTCGACGCCGTCACCTGCGGCTACGTCACCGACCTGTACAACACTGAGGTAGGCGCCGGCCCGCCCGGCATCCAAGAAACGCTTCGTGAAGCGGGAATCGCCCATCCGCAGGCCTAGCTTCCAGCACGGGAACCGGGGTTGCACGACTCGAACGATGGCGGTGCCCACCCGCCATTGCTCGCCCAGGACCGCGTCATTGACCGGAATGCCGACCACAGTCAGGTTCTCGCCGAAGGTTCCGGGCGCAACGGGAGCACCGAGTTGCTTCCCCCACCATGCGGCATCCTCGGCGGCGTAGGCGTAGACGGCCTTTTCGGTACCCCCGTGGTTCACAAGATCGGCCTGCTGGTCCCCGGCCAGGCCGTGGGCTCGCACCGCGACCCGCCCGGCGACAGGCTCCTTCCAGATCCCCGTCGTGCGGATCTCGCCGTGAAAGATGACCTCCCGAACAACACCGACGTTGACCGAGACGACTCTCGCTCCAGCGCTGTCCCACGTCACATCGCGCTCTTCCACGGGTCGCCTGCGCACCGGCTGAGCCTACCGATCTGGACCGGACGATCCGGGCCTTGCCGAAGCCAACAATAATCGCCTGGAAGGCAACAGGCGGGATCAATCGGATCGCGGCCGCAGCCGCAGCTCCCGGCCGCCGCATACCGACCGATAGCATGCCGGCACATGGCGTGGAAAACGATTGATCCTCAACCCGTCCGGGCCTTTCGTGACGGCGTCGAGCTGACTGCCGATCGCTGGGACGACTTCACCGGTGCCATCGGCTGCGCCGTTGCCGAACAGGCGGCCGAGCGCATCACGGTCCTCGCCGGGGAGTACACCCCAGTCGACCAGGATGCATTCGAGAACGCCTGCGCGGGCGGCAGCCGAATCTGACGCGACGGCGGACCGGCGGACGGGCAAGGGTCGACGTGCTGGAACACCCCCAGCCGGAGGACCCACACCAGTACGAAGGCCCACGCCAGCACGACAGCCTCGAAGCCGACCTAATCCAGCAGGCGTGGACCGCCGTGGTCGGCCACGATGAGCCCCACCGCCGGATCGAGATCACGGGAACGGGCGGTGCGCTCAGGTCACGCTTCGGAGTGGAAGAAGTCGCGCTCGCCTGTGTGGGATCGGCGCTCTTAGCGGCCGATGCCCTGCACCGCCGGCGTGGTGGGCCTGCCCTTGACGTAGGCCTGAACCGGGATCACGTCGCTACGGCGGTACGCAGCGAGCGCTTCTTCCGCCCACCCGGTTTCGGCTTCGCTCCGCTGTCGCGCTTTTGGCCGACGGTCGACGGCTGGGTGCTCACCCATGCCAACTACCCGTGGCACCGCGCCGCCCTCCTGTCGGCCCTCGGCATGAGCGACGAGGCCAACGACGCCGACGACGACGTCGAACACGTCGCCGCCGCGATCGCCGAGCGGCAGGCTCTCGGCATCGAAGAGGCAGTGTTCGCAGCGGGCGGCGTGGCCGCTGCGGTCCGAAGCCGGACCGAGTGGCAGGCCCACCCCCAGGGCCAAGCACTTGCCACCGAAGGGCTCATCGGCCACCGGCTCGCGGGCAACGGAGGCAACGGCGGCATCGGCGCGCCTCGTCGGCGCAGCCGCGGGGACCGGCCGGCATCAGGCGTGCGGGTGCTCGACCTCACCAGGGTGATCGCAGGACCGGTGTGCACCCGGTTCCTCGGCGCCCTGGGCGCCGACGTGCTGCGGCTCGACCCGCCGCACCATCTCGACCTTGGCCCCGGTGAGGTCGCCGACACCCTGCTCGGCAAGCGAAGCGCCCTACTCGACTTCCGAAGCGACTTCCGAAGCGACTTCCAAACGGACTTTCAGACGGACCTTCAACGAAGAGATGGCGAACGAACCCTGCACTGCCTGCTTGACGACGCCGACATCGTCGTCTGCGGGTACCGCCCCGGTGCCCTCGATCGTTTCGGACTGAGCGAGGACGACCTGGCCGAGCGCCATCCCGGCGTCGTCGTCGTCTCCATCGCGGCGTGGGGCCACAGCGGTCCCTGGGCTCGGCGGCGGGGCTTCGACAGCATCGTCCAGGCGGCGACGGGGATCGCGATCGGCGAGACCGGCGAGTCAGCCGACCGCAGGGAACCCGGCGCCCTCCCCTGCCAGCTGCTCGACCATGGTACCGGTTACCTTGCGGCGGCCGTGGCCCTCGACGGTCTGCGCCGCCAGCCGGAACAGGGCGGTACGCACGCCTACCGGCTCTCGCTGGCGAGGACCGCCGGGTGGCTTACCGCAGCGGCGGCAAAAGCCGAGCAGCCCGAGGACCTCGGACCTCAACCGATCGGCTTGGTCGAATTCAAGACGCGCCGCCAATGCATTACCGCGGTGCTCCCACCGGGTCGCCTCGGAGGCCCACTCAAATGGCCATTCCCGCCGACGGGATACGGCGACGACGCGCCCGTTTGGCGCGAATCGAGTAGCTAAAGAAGTCGAGGGAACAACCGGACGCGTCACACTATTTAGGACACCTTGTGACAATCTCCACTCTTTACCCGTCGAGCGCAAAAATACGAACCGGCCCAACGCGCAGGATGTGTCATGGGAATACCTAAGAAAGTGCTAAAGCCGAGGCCACAGGCCCACCGAGACACCAAACTAAGGACCGCTGGTTTCGTCAGCGGCGGTTGAGAGGATGTCAATGGGTAAGAACCTTTCGCGGTTGGTTGTACTTTTGGTCGCTTTTGCGTTTCCGGTTTTGGCACTGACCGCCCCAGCCTACGCCGATCAACCGAGTACCTTTCTGGCGTCGGTCAATAACCTTCGAGCCTCGGTAAATGCCCCCGCTTTGGCAGTTAACTCAGCATTGACAACAGTCGCCCAACAATGGGCCAATGAAATGGCCAGCACGGGCGTACTCGCCCATAATCCCAACCTTTCAACACAGGCACCGCCAGGTTGGACCGTGATTGGCGAGAATATCGGCGACGGTTACTCCCTGACCGCGGTGTACAACGCACTCGTGGCGAGCCCACCCCACTACGCCAACATGGTCAACGTCAGCTTCAACCAGACCGGCGTCGGGGTGTCCATCGACAGCAGCGGACAGGTCTGGGTCGCCCAGGACTTCGCAGACTACCCGCCGCCGCCGGCCGCCACGATGGTCTTTCCGACGACGGGAACGACGATTTTCCCGTCCGCCCAGACCTTCAGCTGGAACCAGGCCACCGGCGCCCAGTACTACTGCCTCACGGTAGGCACCACCCAGGGCGACGTCAACCTCTACAACAGCGGCCTCCTGAGCGCCAGCCAATTGAGCGCCTCGGTCCCCGCGCTACCCGGCGGAACCCTGTGGGCTCGGCTCTATACCTATAACGGCGGCACCTGGCTATGGGGCGACACCAGCTTCTCGGTGACCGGGCCGAGCACGGCAATGTTCACCCAACCGACCAACGGGGCGACCAACATCAGCACGACGCAGCCCCTGACCTGGTCCGGGGTAGCCGCCGCCACGTACTACGGGATCTCCGTGGGCACCACCCAGGGCGGCTATGACGTGGTCAACACCGGCCCCCTTCCCTCCACGCAGACCAGCTACCAGCCGAGCGCCGCCCTCCCCGCCGGCCAGAAACTGTGGGCCCGGGTCTACAGCTACATCGGGGGCAGCTGGAACAACTTCACCGACGTCAGCTTTACCACCGCCTAACCAGAAGGTCAACGCTGGTGCTTCGGGCACCACCACGTCGTGCGGGTCGCAACGGTCGCCCGGCGCAAGGGGGTCCCGTCTTTGGGGCACAAGCCTCCTGGGTGGCGCTCGGGCATCAGCTCGCCGGTGTGGGACCCGCCCCGTTCCAGGAGATCCGCAAGGGTCGAGCGGAGATGGCGGTGAAGGCGCCGCAGGTCCGCCTCGCGCAGCGACGACGCCGGGCGGGTGGGATCGAGGGCCGCCCGCCACAGGATCTCGTCGGCCGCCAGGTTGCCTACCCCGGCCAGCCGGGACTGGTCGAGCAACCGGGCTTTGAGCGAGGGACTCGGGGAAAATGGCGGCCCCTTCGTCCGGTCGCCTTCGGCGCCCCTTCGAGACGGTGCCAAGGCGGTGCGAAGTTGGCCCAAGGTGATCGTGAGGGCATCAGGGCCCATCCGCCCGAGTCCCGGATCCAGGGTGACGCCACCCAACCGCCGGGGGTCGCGCATGGCCAGGCGCCCACCGTCTTCGAACTCGACAGCGAAACGGTCCCACCGCGCATCGTCTCGGTTGGACGAGTACCACAAGTCGGCAACGCCGATCGTCCCGTCCACCACCAACCGTCCGCTCATGCCGAAGCGAAGCCCGAGTGTCGGCCCATCGTTGCTGGTAGCCAACAGCAGCAATTTTCCCCTGCGATCAGTCCCCACCAGCCGACGGCCCACCAGCGCGGGTACGAGTTGGTCGGCCGTCAAGCCGCCTTTCAGGTACCAGGCGTCGTTCGCGGCGACCGCCGCGATGGGCCGTTCGAGCGCGCGATCGTCAGCGAGCCTCCGGTAGGCCTCCACCTCGGCGAGCTCGGGCATGCGACGTCAGGGTAGCTAGCCGACGGGCCACCGCTACGCTCGTTCCCTATGTCGCCCGAGACGACCGAGAAGCAACGCTGGCAGGCCCACTGGGCCCATCTCTACGACGAGGTGGTGACCACTGGGCTGTGTACCGGTTGCGCCGGCTGTGTCGTGGCTTGTCCCTACGACGTGCTGGGCTACGACGACACCAACGGCGTCTACAAGCCCTTTCAGCTCCAGACCGACCGGGGCCCGGGCGGCTGCGGCCACGGTGATCGGGGCTGCACCAGTTGCACGCGGGCCTGCCCCCGCTTCCGGTCCTGGGAACCGGAGATCGACTCGTTCCTCTTCGGCCGGCAACGCTGGCCCGACGAGATGGACGGCGTGTCCAAGGACATCATCCTGGCCCGGGCGACCGACAAGGAGGTCCATCAGAAGGGCCAGGACGGGGGCCTCGTCTCGGCCATCCTCCTGTGGTGCCTGGAGCACGGCTACATCGACGCCGCCCTAGTTTCCTACCTGGAAGGCGACGGCTCGTCGTGGAAGGCCATCCCCGGCGTGGCCCGCAACCGCGAGGAAATCCTCGCCGCCGCCGGCTCCCGCTACACGTATTCCGCCAACACCATGGCCTACGCCGAGGCCATCGCCGGCGGGGCGGAAAAGCTCGCCCTTGTCGGGATGAGCTGCCAGAGTTCGGTCCCGCCGGCCATGAAGGCGCGCAAGGCCGGCAAACCCGCTCGACGCTTCGCCCTCAACATCGGCCTGCTGTGCTCGAAGACCTTCGACGACGCCATCTTCGAGGAGCTGTTCGAGGCCAAGTACGGGCTACGCAAGCAGGACATGGTCAAGATGAACATCAAGGGCGTGTTCCAGATCTGGATGCGCGATGGCAGCTACCACGAGGTCAACCTCAAGGAGTGCCACGCCTGGACCCGCGAGGGATGCAAGACCTGCCCCGACTTCGCGGCCGAGCATGCGGACATCTCGACGGGCGGGATCGGGGCGTACAACGACTGGACGCTCACGATCGTGCGAACCGACCTGGGCCGGGAGATCCTCATCAAGATGCTGCAAGACGGCACGATCGAAGGCCGGCCGGGCGACGACGACCCCGGCGCCATCGAGTTGTTGCGCAAGCTGTCGATCGTGTCGCGCCGGCGTTGGCCCGACCAGTTCGTACCTTTCCCCAAGTTGGGGGTCCCCCCGCCCAAGCCCAAGGCCAAGAAACCCAAGGCCGCCTCTCCGGCCGCGGAGCTGGCGCCCGAACCCGCCGCCACGTAGCTCAAACCGGCGGGATCGACCAACGAAGCGCCATCCCTAGGCCCCGAGGGCTCGAGCCCGGGTAAAGACGGCGTCGAGCATGGGCTCAGTCAGCTTGCCGGTGAAGGTGTTCTGCTGGCTCGGGTGGAACGAGCACACCAATGTCAGCCGACCGATCGGGACCTCGACCAAGTGCCCGAACCGGGGACGCGGCCGGAGACCGAGCAGGCTCGCCACCGCCATATACGCGAACTGGCCTAGGACGACGATCACCCGTAGGTCAGCCAACGCCGCGATTTCCCGTCGAAGATACGGCAGGCAGCGGTCCCGTTCCTCCGTCGTCGGCTTATTGGCCGGCGGGGCGCAGCGCACGGCCGCGCTCACGTAGCACCCCGCGAGACTAAGCCCATCGTCGGCGGCCACGCTGGTCGGCTGATTGGCATACCCGGACCGCCACAGAGCGGCGAAGAGCCAGTCCCCGGAGCGGTCGCCGGTGAACACCCGGCCGGTTCGGTTGCCGCCATGGGCGGCCGGCGCCAGGCCCGCCACCAGCAACCGGGCGCCCGGATCCCCGAAGCCGGGAACCGGCCGCCCCCAATACACCTCGCCCGCGAACGACGCTCGCTTGGTGATCGCCACCTTCTCTCGCCAGGCAACGAGCCGGGGACAGGCGGTGCACGAGACGATCTCGGCGTTGACCTGGGTGAGGGAGTCGGGGTAAGCAGTCACACCCGACACGGTAGGTTGAGCGGCGAATGGCGATGATCCAAGACGCTGACGCCCCGACCAGGGCGGCCCGCAAGCCCCGGCCCAAACCGGTGCCTGCCACCCTCGTCCTGTTCGTCCGGCACGGCACCACCCCGACCACCGGCCAGGTCCTGCCCGGGCGGGCGTCGGGCCTCCACCTGGCGGAGCGGGGAATCGCCGAGGCCGAATCGGTGGCCGAGCGCCTGGCCGCCCTGGCCACCGCCGTCCCAGGGGCGCCGGGAGCAGCGGCGCCAGGAGCAGCGGCGCCGGGAGCAGGGGCGCCGAGAGCAGCGGCGCCGGGAGCAGCGCCGGCATCGCCACGCCGCCACGCCCCCGCCATGGGACGAGGCATCGCCGGGGTCTACGCCTCGCCCTTGGAGCGGGCCCAGGAGACCGCCGCGCCCATCGCCCGGCGCCTAAGCCAGAGGGTGGTCGTCGAGCCGGGCCTCATCGAGATGGACTTCGGCGAATGGACCGGTGCCGAGCTCAAAGCGTTGCGCAAGCTGCCAGAGTGGACCACGGTGCAGCGCTACCCGAGCGGTTTCCGGTTCCCGGGTGGAGAAGGGTTCAGCGCCATGCGGGCCCGGATGGCCAACGCCGTCGCCGACCTGTGCCAGCGGCACCCGGGCGAGGCGATCGTGGCCGTCAGCCACGCCGATCCGATCAAGGTCGTGGTGTCCGACGCGCTGGGCGCCCACCTCGACTTGTTCCAGCGCATCGTCGTCTCACCGTGCTCGGTGACCGCCATCAGCTACACCGCGACCGGTCCGATCGTCCTGGCCGTCAACTCGACCGGCGACCTCGCCGAGCTCCGCCCCTCATGACGAACCTCATGACGAAACTCATGACGAGGCCGGGGACCAACGGGTGAGCGAAAGCTTCGATCTGCCATCGGTCGATCACCTGACGGTGGGTACCGTGGGCGAGCCCGGGCACCGCGTCTTCTACCTCCAAGCTCAGCAAGGCGGCCGTGCGGTCACCTTGAAGATCGAGAAGCAGCAGGTCCGGGCGCTCGCCGAACGGATCCTCCCCCTAGTCCGCGAGGTCCTGCCGACCGCGGCGCCGGCGCCCGATCTGGCCGAGCCGGTCGTCACCGAGTGGGCGGTTGGCGCCCTGCGCATCCTCGAGGATCGCGGCAGCGGCACCTTCGTACTCATGGCCGAGGAGGTCGTCGAGTTCGACGAGGAGGGCGAGCCCCTCGCGACCGGCGGCACCGCCCGCTTCGGCGCCACCCGCGCCCAGATCGCCGCCCTCGCCCGCCGGGGCATGGAGCTGGTCGAGGCCGGCCGGCCCCTCTGCCCACTGTGCGGGTTCCCCCTTGATCCCGACGACCACGCATGCCCACGGACGAACGGCAACCGGTCGCCGACGCTCTGACGGTCCTCGGCGAGGGCTCGATCGACATCCTCGGGCGGATGCCGTGGAGCTCTAATGCCACGTTCCTCGTCAACGTCACCCTCGACGGCGTCGAGATGCGGGCGATCTACAAGCCGCACCGGGGCGAACGCGAGCTGTGGGACTTCCCCGATGGGCTGTACCGGCGGGAGGTGGCGGCATACGAGTTGGCCCACGTGCTTGGTTGGCCGCTGATCCCCGAGACGATCGTGCGCCCCGAGGCCCCCTTTGGCGTCGGGTCGCTCCAACGATTCGTCGAGGCCGATTTCGACCAGCACTACTTCACGCTCCTCGAAGAGGAGCGCCACCTCCCCGGCCTGCAGGCCATGTCAGCGTTCGACCTGGTGGCCAACAATGCCGACCGCAAGGGCGGCCATTGCCTGCTCGACCATGAGGACCAGATCTGGGGCATCGACCACGGCCTGTGCTTCAACGTGGCGCCCAAGCTGCGGACCGTCATCTGGGACTTCGCCGGCGAGGCGATCGCCGAGCCGCTCCTAGCCGACATCGGCCGCCTGGCCGGCGAAGACCTGCCAACGCTCGAGGCGCTGCTCGACCCAGCCGAGACCAAGGCGTTGCGCCGCCGGGCCGAGCGGGTCGTCGCCAGCGGCGTCTTCCCCGAACCGGGCGACGGTCGCCCCTACCCCTGGCCGCTGGTGTAAGCGAATCGCCGGTCAGGGTCGAGGTGGTCCCGGACCGCCTCCCACTCGGCGAAGCGGGGATACCACGCCCGCAGCGACTCGGCGCTGCGGCCGGTCGCGCTCCACTGCGGCCTACCGTCGAGGCCATCCACCCCGGCGATGAAAAGGGTCGGCCGGCCCTCCGCCGGTGAAAGCGGTACGTCGTCTCCTGCGGTCATCGAAACGACGATGGGAAAAGGGGGCGTCATGCGACCGCAAGCACGCACTGCCCTCGCCCGCCGCAGTGCCGGGCCCGAAAGGCCACGGGGGAAGGCGAACTCGATCTTCGGGCGGCGAAGTAGCCCGCGGTTCAACCACCGGTAGCCCCGATCGACCTCGCGCCCGTCGGGGGCCTCGGTCGTGCGGTTGGCGGTGGTGACCCGGGCGGTGCTGCGACCGCTGAGCCAGGACAGCTCGAAGTAGTCGTTGGCCTCCGCCGCCTGTTCGAGATCGGCGAGGGCGCGGTCGAGATCGACGGTCGATCTCGCCACCCGAAGGTTGAAGCCGCGCTGAGCCCGCAGCGTCACCGTGGCGATGACGCCCAACGCACCGAGGCCGGCACGGGCGGCGGTAAAGATCGCCGCTTCCCGGTCGGCCGAGCAGTCGATGACCGTCCCGTCGGGAACCACCATCCGCAACGCTTCGACCTCGGTGACCAAGCCGCCGAGCGACGGACCGCAGCCGTGGGCACCAAGGGACACGGCGGCACCGAGCGACTGAGCCGCGTCACGGCTGCCATTTTCCAATGAAAGCCCCCACGAACCGAGAGTTATCCCCAGACTGCGCAGCGAGATGCCGGCCTCGACTGTCGCCGAGCCGTTGTCCCGGTCGATCCGCAGGACGCGGCGGTAGCCGGACAGGTCGATCGTGACCCAATTGCCCTGCGGGCGCCGGCCGACGCGTACCCGGCGGCCGGCCCGGGCCGCCTGCGCCACGACCGCCACCAGCTCGGCCTCGGTCCGAGGCCGCTCGATGATCGGTGCCAACGGCTAGCCGCGAGCCTTGAGGGCCTCGATCAGCTTGGGGAGGACCTTGCCGACATCGCCCACGACGCCGAGATCGGCGATGGAGAAAATGGGCGCCTCGGGGTCTTTGTTGATGGCGATAATGTTCTTGGCGCCCTTCATCCCAACCATGTGCTGGGTGGCGCCGGAGATCCCGGCGGCGATGTAGACCGTCGGCTTCACGGTCTTGCCGGTCTGGCCGACCTGGTAGGCGTAGGGGACCCAGCCGGCGTCGACGATGGCCCTCGACGCCCCGGCGGCGCCGTGGAGGAGTTTGGCCAGGTCCTCGATGAGCTGGTACCGACCGACCTCCCCGAGCCCCCGCCCCCCGGAGACGACGACTGCGGCCTCATCCAACTTCGGGCCGCTGCGCTCCTCGACGTGGCGTTGGGTGATAGTGGCGGCACCGGTGGCGTCGACCTCGCAGCCGGTGACGGCCCAGACGGCGACCTGTCCGGCGGGCTGCTCGACCGCGGGAAACGACTTGGCTCGCACGACGAAGATCGCCGGCGCCGGCCCCGTGAACCGGGCCTTCAGGATCTCCGAACCGCCGAAGATGGCGTGCTCGGACACCAGCGCGCCGCTGTCGTCGGCGCCGAGACCGACGACATTGGTGAGCACGGATCGGTCGAGCTTGGCGGACAGGCGGCCCGCGATGTCTCGGCCGTCGTAGGTCGCGGGGATGAGGATGGCGTCGGGCTGGTAGTCGCCGATCATGGCGGCGATGGCCGAGGCCACCGGGACTCCGGGCAAGGCCATGCCGATGTCACCGATTGCGTAAACCCTGTTGGCACCGAAGGCCGCGAGTCGTGGCGCAGCTTCGGCGGCATCACCCCACGTGAGGGCGTCGACTACACCTTCCTCGCCGATGAGGTGCCTGGCCGCACTGAGCAGTTCGAGGGTGACGGGAAGCGGTTTGCCGCCCGAGCACTCGGCGACGACGAGGATGCGGTCGGTTGCCACCTAGACCACCTTCAGCTGCTCGAGGAATGCCATGATCCGCAGGTGCCCGTCGCCTTCGTCGATCACGATCTCGCCCGCCTTGCGGGCCTCGGATGGCTCGACCGACACAATCTCCTGGCCCGCGCCGGGCCAGCCAACCTGCTCGGACGCTAGGTCGAGGTCGCCGACGGTGAGTTGGTCGATGGTTTTGGACTTGGCCGCCATGATGCCCTTGAACGACGGGTAGCGCGGTTCGACGACGCCTGCGGTCACCGTGACGAGCGCGGGGAGGGGGCACTCGACCTCGTCGTAGCCTGCCTCGGTCTGGCGGTCCACGAGCACGCGGCCGTCGGCGACTCGGACCTTCTTGGCAAAGGTGATCGACGGTAGCCCGAGCAACTCGGCCAGCTGGACCGGAAGGGTGCCGGTGTAGCCGTCGGTCGACTCCGTGGCGGCCAGAACGAGGTCGGCACCGACGCGCTCGAGCGCCTTGGCCAGGACCTTCGCCGTCCCCAGGGCGTCGGAGCCGACCAGGGCGTCGTCGGTCACCAAGATGGCGCGGCTGGCGCCCATGGCCAACGCGGTACGCAGCCCGCTGACCTCTCCGTGGGGCGCCATCGACACCAGGACGACCTCGCCGCCGCCCGACTGATCCACCAGCTGTAGCGCCATCTCGACGCCGTACTCGTCGGACGGATCGAGCACCAACTTGCCCGAACGATCGAGGGTATGGGTGGCCGGATCCAGCCTGCCCGGGCTGGCGGGGTCGGGGACCTGCTTGACACATACCGCGATCTTCATGGCGTGATTGTCACCCATCCGTCCGTTGCGTTCCCCGTCAGGGCTCATACTACTAGCCAGTAACTTACGAGATTCGGTCACACTATCGTCCTAGCTCAGGGCATTGGGCGGCAAAAGGCGGGTGGTAGGTTGCAGCGGGTGACGGGCCCCGAGGAAGTAGAACTGTCGGTTCCGGCCACGCCGGAGTTTCTGCGGTTGGTGCGGGTCACGGCGGCCGGGCTCGGCAGCCGCCTAGGTTTCAGCTACGACCAGGTCGAGGACCTGCGCCTGGCGATCGACGAGCTCTGTTTCAGCCTCACCGGCGCCAGTGGGCGCCCCGGCTCGGTGCACGTTCGATTCCTGGTCGCTGACGACACCTTGGAGGTCGTCGCCGCCGGCTTGTTCGACGACGGGCGCGGTGCACCGCCGGAATCGGAGTGGTCCAAGGTGATCCTGGCCGCGCTCGTCGACAGCTACGAACTAGCGGCCGGCGCCGACAACCCAGGCTTCCGGCTGGTCAAACGGCGCCACTCGTGACGACGGATCCCATCCCCCGTGAGGATCTGCGGGCGATGTTCGTCGACTTCGCCTCCACCCGCGACCGAGCGTTGCGCGACCAGCTGGTCGCGGCCTACCTGGGTCTGGCCGAGTACCTGGCCCGTCGCTTCGCCAATCGCGGCGAACCCCTCGACGACCTCGTCCAGGTCGCCTCGTTGGGCCTGGTCAAGGCGGTGGACCGCTTCGATCCCGAGCGAGGGGTCGAGTTTTCGACCTATGCCACCCACACGATCGTCGGCGAACTGAAACGCCATTTCCGCGACAAGGGTTGGGCGGTACGGGCGCCGCGCCGGATGCAGGAACTGTACCTGCGCCTCACCAAGGTCATTGGTGCCCTCGGCCAAACCCTCGGCCACTCACCGACCATCGCCGAGCTGGCCGCCGAGGTGCAGGTGTCGGAAGAAGAGGTGTTGGAGGCATTGGAAGCGGGGCAGGCCTACCGCTTCGCCTCACTCGACGCCCCGAGTGGGGAGGCCGAGTCTCCTTCGTTCGCGTCCTATCTCGGCGACGTGGACCCGGCCATGGAGGACGCTGAACATCGGGCAATGCTGGCGCCCCTGTTGAGGAAGCTGGGACCGCGTGACCAGTTGATCGTGCATATGCGGTTCTTCCAGGGCCTGACGCAGTCCGAGATCGCCAGCAGCCTGGGTATCAGCCAGATGCACGTGTCGCGGCTGTTGGCCAAGAGCGTGAGCAAACTGCGCGCCGCTGCTGACGACGAGGCCTGATTTGCTCCGGCCCTCGGCGTGGGCGTTTTGAGGGTCCTGCTGCTGGTCAATGCTGCCGCGTCGTCGGTGACCCCTCGGGTCAAGGTCCTGGTCCAGGAGACCCTCGCGGCCGAGCACGACATCACCGTGGCCGAGACCAGTCGCCGGGGCCACGCGTCCCGGCTGGCCCAGGGGGCGGTGGCCGAGGGCTACGACGTGGTCGTCGTCCTCGGCGGCGACGGGACCGTGAATGAGGCGGCCAACGGACTGGCCGGTTCGTCCACCGCCCTCGGCCTCCTGCCCGGCGGGTCGACCAACGTGTTCGCCCGCACCCTCGGGTTCACCAACGACCCGGTCCCAGCCGCCGGCGAACTGCTGAGGGCGCTGCGGGCGCCGTCGGCATCGATCCGCCGCATCGGGCTCGGGATGGCCAACGACCGGTACTTCCTTTTCCACGCCGGCATGGGTTTCGATGCCGCCGTGGTCGAGCAGGTCGAGCGCCGTGGGTCGTTGAAGCGCTTCGCCGGCCACCCCCTTTTCCTGTACGCCTCGGTCGTCACCTGGATGCGTTACTACGACCGCAAGCATCCGCATTTCGACATCACCGTCGAGCGCGAGGGCGGCCCCGAGATCCGCGGCAACTACTTCGCGCTGTGCCTGAAGAGCAACCCCTACACCTTCCTCGGTCCCCGGGCTCTCAACGCCGCCCCCGAGGCGGGACTGGACAGCAACCTCACGGTCGTGGCCATGCAGACCTTGTCGCTAGCCACGTTGCTCGGCGTGATCGTGGCCACCATGACCAACCGCGGCGGCCCCCGTCTGGCCAAGCCGGGAAAGGTGACCTACAACGGCGACCTGACGGCGGTGTCGGTCCGGGGGCGAGCCCCGTTCCCCTACCAACTCGACGGTGATTACCTCGGCATGGTCGACACATTGGAACTGCGGTATCAACCGGATGTCCTCAGCTTGGTCGTTCCTCCTCGCTAGGGGCACCCGCCGGCGGGACCGGCCAGAGCCGAACGGGCGATATCCGGCACGTTGCTGATGATGGCGTCGACCCCGGCGTCGGCCAGTCGTCGGATTTCAGCGGGTTCGTCGGCGGTCCACGCCGTCACCATGATCCCGGCCTCATGAGCCGCCGTTACCAAATCGGTGGTTACGGCGTCGTGGTGTGGATGCAACGCGCCGTGGCCGCCCTCGATCACCAACCTCAGCGCACTCATCTGGTCGAACCAGCTCGGCGTCAGCCAGCCCGTGTGCAAGCCTGGTTGGGTCCCCGCGCCACGCCCGGCCTCGACACCGGCCGCGACGGCGGCGTCGAGGGCCAGGAGGTCGAAGGACGAGACGATCACTCGGCCGGCGAAGCCATGGTCGGCGACGAGCTGCGCCACCAACCGGGCCAGGGGGTAGCCGGCGTCATAGCTCGCCTCGCCCGGCAACTCCTTGAGCTCGATATTGACGACCAGGTCGTCGCACGCCTCAATGGCGGCGTCCAGGAGCGGGATGTAGTCGGGCAACTCGAACGCTCGCAACGCCGCGATCGGGCCGATCCCGTCCACCTCGGCGTCGTGGTGCACCACCACGACGCCGTCTCCGCTGCGGCGTACATCAAGCTCGACGCCGTCAGCGCCAAGCCGCCGTGCCTCACGAAAAGCATCGAGCGTGTTCTCCCGAGCGATCCGAGACGCGCCTCGATGGGCCAGGATCATCACCATTCACCCAGGATTTTCTCAGGTTTTCTTGACGAACCTCTTGCGTTGACGCCTCGCACGGTCGTAGATTCTCCCACGCACGGACGACCTCTGGAGACAGAGACCGTCTTGTGAACGTTTTCACATTCACATACTTTGTCGTTGGAGGCGCAGTGGCCCTCACCTGGAGCCGCTCGATCGAGTGGGACCTCGAAGACTGGCGCTGTCGAGCGGCATGCCGAGATACCGACCCTGACCTGTTCTTCCCGGTCGGTACGACGGGACCGGCAGTCGAGCAGATCGAGTCGGCCAAGGCTGTGTGCCATCAATGCGAGGCGCAGTCTGCTTGCCTCGAGTTCGCACTCGCGACCAACCAGGAGTCCGGCATCTGGGGCGGAACCTCGGAGGAAGAGCGTCGCAAGCTTCGCAAAGCCTGGCTCGCTCGCCAGCGCCGCGCCTGCTGAGCTGAAACCGACTTAGGGGTAGTCGACCCGGGGTTGGTCGTCGTCGGCGCGCGAGAGTGTAGGGACGGTCACGTCCACGATCGTTCCGCCGTCGGTGCGCATCGAGATCCGCCCTCCGAGCTGGGATCGGACCAGGTCACGCACGATCGACAGACCCAGGCTCGTCGTCGCTTCGATCGAGAACCCCTCCGGCAGGCCGCGGCCGTTGTCCCGTACCTGCACCAGCAACTCGCCATCGGCGCGGCGAAGGGATACGTGCACCCGTAGCGACTCGTCGCCACAAAAACCTGACCCCAACCCCGACACCGCCATCCCCGACCCCACCTCCGACGACCCGGACCCAGACCCCCACCCGGACCCTGACCCGGACCCCCACGACCCGGACCCCCACCCAGACCCGGACCCGGGTGATCCCGGGGCGCACGGGAAGGCGTGCTCGGCGGCGTTTTGCAGCAACTCGGTGAGAATCACCGCGAGCGGCGTCGCAACCGACGCCGGCAACTCCCCCGCCTCGCCATCATGGCCGATCCTGAAATGGGCCTCGGGGGCCATCAGGTCCTCCGCCATCCGGAGCAACGACGGCACGATGTCGTCGAAGTCGACCTGGTCGGAGGCGTCGCGCGACAGGATCTCGTGCACCAAGGCGATCGTCCGCACGCGCCGCTCCGATTCCTCGAGGGCACTCTTCGCCTCGCCGTCGGGCAACCGCCGGGCCTGGAGGCGCAGCAGTGAGGAGATGGTCTGGAGGTTGTTCTTGACCCGGTGGTGGACCTCGCGGATGGCGGCGTCCTTCGAAAGCAGCAACCGGTCCATGCGCCGCACGTCGGACACGTCGCGCATCAGCACCAGTGCCCCGGTCACCTTGCCGTTTTCCAGCAACGGCATGCAACGGGTGACCACGGTCACCTCGGGCCGACCCTCGACCTCCTGGGTAACGGGCAGCGCGGTCGAAAACGCCTGGTCGACGGCCGTTTCGTCGATCCCCACCTCATCGAGGCGGATGCCTTCGAGCCCCGAGTACATCCCCATGCGATGCAGGGCGTTGACGGCGTTGGGCGAGGCGTATTCCACCCGTCCCGTGGAGTCCAGCAACAGCACACCGTCGCCGACCCGCAGCTCGCTGCGAGCCGATTCCTCGATCGGGTAGGGATACTCGCCCGCCACGATCATCCGAGCGAAACGGTCGAAGACCTCCACGTAGACGCGCTCGAGCTCGCCCGGCCGCCGCCCAACCGATAGCGCCGACTCCCTCGTCATGACCGCGACCACCTGGTCCTGCCAACGGACCGGAATCGACACCAGCCGGCCCCGCTCGTTGCGGCTGGCGATGCCGACCTCGCCCTCCACGATGCTGGCCAACCGCCAGCAGCGCGAGACCAGCGGCCGTTCGACCTCGTCGATGACATGGCCGACGAGGTCCTCGCGGTGAAGCGTCTGGCTGGTCGTAGGCCGTATCTGCCCCAGGACGATAAAGCGGTCGGCGCTGCTCGACACCGGCACGAAGAGCAGGAGATCGGCGAAGCAGAGGTCCGACAGGATTCCCCACGACGCGACCAACCGCTGCAGATGTGACAGCGTCGGACCATCGAGATCCGTGTAATCCCGGGCCAACTCGGCCATCGTCGCCATCACGGCCCCCTGTTATGCGAAGCGCGCCACCCAGAGAAACGAAACCAACCTACGTCCAGAACTCCTCACCCAAGCGAAGCAGACCGTCGAGATCGTAGATGTCGGTTTCGAAGGACGGCACGATCGCCACCACCGACGGCACACGAGATAGGTCGGCGCGCTGTGACGCCTCTCGTTGGGCCACGACGCCAAAGTTGCAGAAGCTCTCCCCCACCTCGGTCAACACCCGCTCCACCTGGGCCGGATCCAAGGCGCCGGCAAAGACGGCCAGGTCCGCCACCTTGGCCGCCAGCTCCGGCGCCCGGTCGATGAGCACCGCGGCCCGCGACGAGGCCGCTTCATCGTTGAAATAGCCCGGCAACACCTTGTTGAGAACCAACGCGTCGAGGTGCAGCTTCTTGCTTGTCAACACATCGATAAAGAATTCCGCTTCGTGTACCGGCGCCGCTTCAAGGGTGGTAACGACGACGAACGTCGTCCGTTTGTCCCGCAGCAAACGGGCCACCTCCTTCGCACGTTCGACGAAGCCGTCGTACATCGTCTGGAACAGGATGAAAAACTCGGCGATGTCCTGAAGGAACTGCGACCCGAGGATGCGGTCGGCGACCTGGTAAAAGGGCCGAGACGCCACATTGACGAGGCGAGAGCGGTAGGGAACGATAAGCAGCCGCAGGAACCGGGAAGAAAAAAACTCCGCCATTCGCTCCGGAGCCTCGATGAAATCGAGGGCGTTGCGCGTCGGAGGGGTGTCGACCACGATGAGGTCGAAATTCCCCTCCACGTGGAGCTCGTAGAGCCGCTCCATCGCGACGTATTCGTGGCTCTGGACGAAACGGCCCGAGATGTTCTGGTACAGCGGGTTCTCGAGGATACGGGCCGCGGTCGCAGCATCGGGGGCGTGGCGCCGGACCAGGTTGTCCCAGCTCTGCTTGGTGTCGAGCATGGCGGCCCACAGTTCGCCTCGCGCATGGGGTTGGCCCGCGGCCCGAAATGCTGAGGCTGGCACCCGAGTTTCGACGTTGCCGAAGCCCTGCAGGCCGAGCGCGTTGGCCAACCGCTTGGCCGGATCGACGGTCAGCACCAGGACCTTGCCACCGAGCTTGACCGCGGCCATCGCCGCCGCAGCCGCCGCGGTCGTCGTTTTCCCCACCCCTCCGGACCCGCAGAAGATCGCTATCTCCTTGGCCGCTAGTAGCGACTCGAGCGAAGTGGGTTCGGTGTCCGACGCCGGAGTCTTCATCAGTACCCCAACTCGGCCGACAGGGCTTCGGCCAGTTGCCGGGTCGAGCGCAGCCCGTGGGAACGGGCGAACAAGTAGGGCAGGTACAGCATCGGCACGCTCGGCGCGACGCCGGCGCGCAGCCGATCCAGATGCGACGCCCGGGTCCGCCGTAGCGTTACCGCCATGCGGGCCCCGTCCAGCATGGGCTCGACCGATCCGCCGATCTCGCTTTCGAGGAGATCCCGGATATCGGGCTCCCAGAGGCGCTCAAAGATCGCTTCCTCCCGCCGGCCGAACAACTCCGGCAGCACCCGGTTCACGATCACCGCCGCCAGATCGACGTTGGTCTCCGTTTGGAGGCGACCCTGCAGCTCGATGGTTTCGTTGACCGGCATCTCTTCCGGCGTGGTGACGATGGCGACGCCGGTCGTCTTGGGATCGCCCAGGATGTCGAGCATCCAACCCGTCTGCTGGCGCACCGGCCCCACCTGGATCAGGCCGTTTATCGCTTGCGGGGCGGCCAGTTGGCCGACGATGTGTCCGGTGGGCGCGGCGTCGGTGACCACCAGGTCGTAGTGCCGTTCCTTTATCTCCCAGCACAGCTTGCCGACCGTGACGATCTCCTTGACCCCCGGCGCGGCGGTCGCCACGAAGTCGAACATACGAGCCAATGGGCCGATTCGGGCCATGAGCCCCAACTTCAGCTGCAGGACCAGGTATTGCTTGAGCGACGCCTCGGTGTCCATGGACATCGCCCATAACCCGGGCTGGATCTCCCGCTCCTCGAAGGCCGTCGGACCGGTCTCGAAAAACTCAGCCAGATTTCCCTTGGAGTCGACCTCGCAGACCAAGGTTCGCTTACCGCGCTCGGCGGCCAGCAACCCGAGGGCCGCCGTTACCGCCGTCTTGCCGACGCCACCCTTGCCGGTGACGAAGATCAGCTTGCGGTCGAGAAGGTTGAGCAGGTTGGCCGCCGGCGCTCGGCTATCGAGCGCTCGAAACCCTGGCCCCGAAACCGACCCGACGCTCGTCAGCGGGGCTGCCGATCTCGACATACGCCAGCTTGGCCGCCGGGACACCGACCTTGCGGCCCTTGCGGTCCGTCAGCCAGAGGACCCCGACGCCGCTGCTCAACGCGTCTTCGACCAGCTTGGTGATGGCTTCGGGATCGCCTTCGTCACCAAAGTCGACCTCGATCTCCTTGGGCGACTGGGTGACACCGATGCGAACCTCCACGGTGATCTTCCTCTCTCTAACGGCCCTGCTGGGCTTCCCATGCTACGCCGCGCCAGTCTCTACGCCCAGATGGCGATCGGGCGGCCACCGGGCCCCGGCTCGGGAGGATCGGGCCAGCTCCGCCCGCGACCGGCGATGAGCCGGCGGCAACTCCACGCTACGACCGCGGCGTCCAACACGTCGTCGACACCGGCGGTCCCGGCGATGCCCAGATCGTCAGGAAGGCAGATGCCGGCCCCGACGAGCAGGTTGCGCCGGGCCGTGCTGCCGTTCCACGTCTTCTTCCCCGCCGTCAGCGGCCTCCCGGCGAGGGTGGCAAAGCTCACCTCCGGATGCACCTCCCACGCCGCTACGCCGGCGCCGGGAAGCCAGCGCTCGACCTCGAAGATCTTGGCCCGGAGGCCATAGGCCTGGACGCTCATGCCTGATCCGGTGAGCCTGCGGGCCAGCTCGTTGCCGGCGGCGTAGGTGGCCGACTCCAGGGCCGGACGAGGAGGGATGGGGAAAATGGAGGCCCGTCGGGGACCAGCCGCTTCTCTCGCAACCACGTCGGCTTCCCGGAAACGATCGGCAAACAACCCGATCGGGATATCGATGCCAAAGCCGTCGGCGTCGGGCACCAATTCCGCCAGCCGCCCGATCGTTTCGCCGAACAGCGCCGCCACGAACCCTTTGTGGTCAACGACGACTCCCACCCAACCGCCCGGCGCACCGTCGATTCCCACTGCTCGCATCCTGACTCTCATCCTGACTCACATCCTGACTCACATCGTGACTCGCATCCCTAATGCGCTTGCAGCAGCTTCAGCAACGTCGTCCGAGCGGAGGGTTTCAGATTCTGGCGACGGTTTACGGTCACCTGTGGCAGCCAGGCGTCACCAAAATCTCAAGGTGGGACGCTGGAGCAAGAATGATGCGTGGCCATCACCGCCCCCGTCGCCGTGCGCAACGCCTACCAATGGTTCGAGTACAACAGCGGCTGGGCGCCGCCCGACCTCGACACCCTCGCCGAGTGGTTGGCCGATGGCGTGTGCCGTTGCCCCGACGAGTGCCTGGTCAAACCGGAGGGCTGGTGTGCGCACGGCTTGGCGTCGTGGCACCTGATCCTGCAAGACACCGGGGACTGAGCATTCCCGTCACATAGTCTGAGTACCGTGTCATCTGATGCCTAGCGAACGCGTTCTGTCGGATCGGGCCTTACGGTGGGCCGAGACGATGTCCGGCCAGGCCGACCCGGCGGCCGAGCCCGTTCGCCGGGCCCACGCCGGCGGCACGTCTCGCATCGGCGTCGCACCACTGCTCGTGCGCGAGGAGCGGGAAGTGGCCGAGGACGCCCTGCTTGCCCCGGGGGCGACGCGGGCGTCGGGCGCCGGCGACCGCGAGCGCTACGAGGAGCCGGACCCGTTGCGGACCTGCTTCGAGCGGGACCGGGACCGGATCCTGCACTCGGCTCCGTTCCGCCGCCTCGCCGGCAAGACCCAGGTGTTCATCTTCCCCGATGACCATCAGCGGACCCGGCTGACCCACGCCCTCGAGGTGGCGCAGGTAGCGACCGCGATCGCCCGAGCCTGCCGGCTCAACGTCGCGCTGACCGAGGCCATCGCCCTGGGCCACGACTGTGGCCACGGTCCGGGGGGACACGCCAGCGAGGACGCCCTCACCCCGTATGTCCCCGGCGGCTTCGATCACGCCGTCTGGGGCGCCGATGTCGTGCTGCGAGGCGCCAACCTGTGCCGGGAGACGAGCGACGGGATCCGCAACCACTCGTGGAACCGGCCGGCGCCGGCGACCGCCGAGGGGGAGGTGGTCAGCTGGGCCGACCGTATCGCCTATGTCTGCCACGACTTCGAAGATGCCGTGCACGCCGGGATCGTGACCGCGGACATGTTGCCGCCCTCGGTGACCGCCCGCTGCGGGACGTCGAGAAGCCGCCAGCTCGGCGCCTTCATCGGCGGTGTGGTCGACGCGACGTTGGCGACGGGCGCGGTGGGCATGTCCGCCACGCTCGCCGACTCGCTGGCCGACTTCCGGGCCTGCAACTACGAGAGGATCTACCTTCGCCCTTCCTCGTGCCGCCAAGGCTCGGCGGTCGTGGCCCTGCTACGAGCGCTGGTCGAGCACTTCGCCGATCGGCCCAACCTGCTGCCCGCGTCCGCCCCGGTCGGCTTTCCGGGACTCGAGTCGGGCAGCGACGAGGCGGTACGGGCCGCCGTCATCTATGTGGCCGGGATGACCGACCGCTTCGCCTGCCAGACGGCGGTGGCCCAGCTCGGGTGGGTTACCAGCCGCCTACCCCGATCAGGGATCGGGCTCTGACTCGCCCGCTTCAGCCACAACCGCCGTAGGCACCGCCTCTGGAACGACGTTAAGCGGCGAGGGCACCGGGCCGCTGCGCGCTGGACCCGCCTCTTGATCTAGGTTCGCCGGCCCGGTGGGCGGCGACGCCGGTTCGGCCTCCGTGGACACCGGCTCAACCGTCTTGGACAGCGGATCGGCTGGCTTGGGCAACGGCTCGGCCCCCGTGGACACCGGCTCAACCGTCTTGGACAGCGGATCGGCTGGCTTGGGCAGCGGCTCGGCTGGCGCAGACGACGGCGTCGCCGCCCGCGAGGGGTTGACCACGGACGGGCGGGAAGACGAGGTTACATCGCGGCGGGCCTTGATCTCCTCGGCCAGCCAACGGGGGGCATGGCGCTTGGCCCAACTCTGGCTGATGTCGCCCGTCAGCATGGACCCGAGCGAGTCGCGATCGGCGAAGGCGAAGAGCATGTGTCCGCTGATGGTGAAAAACAGGGCGATGGCGATCCAGTCGTGGACGAAGGTGGCGCCCGTTCGCCATTCCAGGGGAAACGGCTTGAACCAGTGCATGACCGACCCAGTCGCCAGCATGAGGAGGATGGCCCCACCGGTAAAGGCGGCGTTGAGCTTCTGGCCGGCGTTGAACTTGCCCTGCTTCAGCCCGACGATCCTCTCCTGATGCCAGCCATGACGCCGCAGCCACGTCCGATCTTCGGGGATCCAACGGTTGAGGCGGCGGAGGTCGGCTCGAAGGCGCCAGCCGTAGCGGGGGCCGAGGATGCCGAGCAGGAGGGGAAGTGGCAGCAGCAGGCCGGCGTAGACATGAATGGTCACGACCAGCTCCCGCCGGCCGACCTGGGCCGACAGCGGCGGGAGGTACAAGATGGCGGCGGTCGAGCCGACGATGGCGAAAAGGGTCGCGTTGGCCCAGTGGACGATCCGTTCGACCCGGTCGAAGCGCAGCAGCCGGCCCGACCCACCAGCCAGTCCGGCCGTTCCCGCGCTGACCACCCCCGCGCTGGGGGTCTCAGTCGACGGGAGTGTCACTTCGGCCATTGCTGTGCCCAATCCAGCCGTCGACGTCGTAGCCAAGATCCTCCCAATAGCCGGGTACCACCTTGGGGACGACGGAGATTCGTTGGAGCCACTTGCACGACTTGTAGCCGTACATCGGCGCGACATACAGCCGGACCGGACCGCCGTGGTCCCGGGTCACCGGCGCACCGAGCATGTCGTAGGCGATGATCACATCCGGCCGCATGGCCTGGGGAATCGTGAGGCTTTCGGTATACGTCCCGTCGAAGGAGTCGAATGTCAAGGCATGCCCGGCGGGCTTCAAACCCACCTCGTTGAGCAAGACCGAGAGTTGCACGCCGGTCCAGTGCACCTGCGGCACCCGCCAACCGGTCACGCACTGGAAGTCCTTGAGCAGCATGGTCGCCGGCATGGCCCGGAGGTCATCGAGCGTGAAGGTCATCGGCTTGTTGACCATGCCGTCGACGGTGAGGCGGTAGGCCAGGTCGCTCTCATACGGCAGCGATCCGGTGACCGAGTAGATCCGGAACCCACCGGCCGCCGGTATCAGTTGGGTGAGCCCGGTGGGGTCGGCTGCCTCGAGCGGGATCAGTACATCGTTCATCACGTTCTGCACGTGGGCCCCGCCGAGGATCCCGGCCGCGCCGAGGCCAAGCATGCCGAGGATCACCCGACGCCCGATTGGCTTTCCACCCTTCTCGGCGAGGGGCTTGGCATTGGCCACCTTTGCAGTGTTGCGCTCCGGGTGGGGAAAACGGTGGCGTTCAGCGAATCGTAAGTTCTGGCCGGAACACTCGTGTCGCGCCCCGGGCCACGATCGCCTTTGCCAGCGTCTCGAAGGCCAGGGCGGCCTCGCCGCCAGGGTCGGTCGCGGTGATGGGTTGGCCGACGTCACCGCCCTCCCGCAACGCCGGAATGAGCGGTAGCTGGGCCAGCAACGGCACGCCGAGGGACTCGGACAACGCCGCCCCTCCGCCGCGCCCGAACAGCTCGTAGCGCTTTCCGTCGTCGCCGGTGAACCAGCTCATGTTCTCGATCACACCCCGCAGCGGCATGTTGACCTTCTTGGCCATGAAGGCGGTGCGCTGGGCGACCCGCTGGGCCGCCGCCTGGGGCGTGGTGACCACGTAGATCTCCGAGCGCGGCAGGTACTGTGCCATGGACAGGGCCACATCGCCGGTCCCGGGTGGCATGTCGACGATGAGGAACTCCGGGTCACCCCAGTAGACGTCGACCAGGAACTGCTCGAGCGCCTTGTGCAGCATGGGGCCCCGCCACATGACCGGCTGGTCGTCACCGACGAAGAATCCGATCGAGATGCAACCCACGCCGTACGCCACCGGCGGGATGATCATGTCGTCGATGACGACGGGATCGGCGGTGATCCCGAGCATCTTGGGCACGGAGAACCCGTACACGTCGGCGTCGAGGATGCCCACGCTGTGCCCGGCCTGGGCCAAGGCGACGGCGAGGTTGACGCTCACCGAGGATTTGCCGACGCCGCCCTTGCCCGAGCTGATACCCAGGACGCGCGTCCGGCTCTCGGGCGACATGAACGGGTTCGGGGTACCGGACTCGTGGCCAAGCGGCTGCGCCCCGGTGGCGGCAGCCTGGCCTTGACGCGATCGCATTTTTTCCCGGACCCCTGACAACTCGGCCTCGGTCATGACCGTGAGCTGGACATCCACCTCCTCGACACCCTCGAGGGGCGCGAGGGCGGCGGTGACGCGCCGGGTGATCTCGGAGCGCATGGGGCAGCCCGCGACCGTCAATGCCACCGTCACGGTCACCCGGCCGCCGGCACCGAACACCAGGCCCTTGACCATGTCCAACTCGACGATGCTGATATGCAGCTCAGGGTCCAGGACCCCTCGAAGCGCCTCCATCAACCGCAGCTCGTTGGCGTTTTCAGGCTGCCGGTCTGCGGGCGGCTGATGCACAGGCTGCTGATGT
>OBLV0100000056.1_pt1 | contig 55651 bp, 51 predicted proteins | sample 1520071 | NCBI WGS metagenome assembly OBLV01 (sample SAMEA3888446, study PRJEB22518) | metagenome | reverse complement strand
GGATGGCCGCTGTCCTGCGTGCCCGACAGCGTGGTTTGGGTCGACACCTCGTCGCTCGGGCTGCGGCTCGACCGCCGAACCGGAGCCCGCCGTGCCGCATTGTTGCTGTCGTCTCGGCGTTCGCCCTACCACCTTGTGCACTTCCCCCGCTTCCTCTTTCGTCACACGCCGCCCCGGCTGGCGCTCGCCGTCATGATCAAGTGGTACCGCCCGCTCCTCGCGACCGTTGCCCGGTTCTACCTACGGCTGCTCTATCGACGGCCGTTTTGGCCGCGCCCCGTACGGTCCGAGCGACGTGGTACAGCTCCCGTCGCCGGAAGGAAGCGGCGCGGTTGACCGCGGGAAAGGGTCGCGCCGGTTCGGCTACGCCCAGGAATCGGCACAGCGGTGCCCAACCGTCGCCAACGTGATAGATCAGCAGGGCATCGGCGGGGACGGCCTTGACCACGTCGGCGGTGTGGCGGCGGAACACCTCAAGCAGATGTTGACGATCGCCGGCCCGGCCGTCGAAGACTCCGCCGGCGACAACGGTGCGGATCATATGGTGGACCTGCGTGGCCCGAGGATCGGCCCTTTGCCTGATCCGACGCAGCGTCCGATCCCACCGAGTGCTCGGGCGGAAAATCGTACGGGACATGCTCTCGCACCATTGCTCGGGATCGCGGACGGTAAGGATCACCTTCGCGTCGGGCCAGTGACCGACCAACTCTCGCCAGAACGCCGCGCCGGGCCAGTCGACGGTGGACTGAAACCCGGCGAAGACCTCATCCCATCCGACGCGTCCCGCGGCCGCCGCCAGCCAGTGCTCGGCGCGTTGCGGTTCATCGAGGACAGTTTGCATGTTGAAGCACGGCCCCAGTCCGAGCAGTTCGAGTGCCTGCTTCAGCGATGCGGTTCCGGTCCGTCCGAATCCGACCCCGAGAACCTTCATTGGTCATGAACTGCGTTGTCGGCCACCCGCGATCGGGAACGGCGCTGATGGCTCATATTCTCAATGCGGGCAATCAACAGCATTGTCGGCACGAATATCTCGCCGCTCTCAGTTCCATGTGTGTGCCGATCCCGACACAATACTACGAGGGAGCCGTCGGGGACGAAGCCGTTAACGTGTTGCTCAGTCACTACGACTACTCGCCGACACCGTGGATCACGATCGACTCGAACTGGAAGCTCACCTGGATCCTTCCCGTATTCTTGGCCCGCTATCCGGAGTCTCGCGTCGTGCATTTAGTCCGGGATCCGCGCTTGAACGTTACGGCCTGCCACAACTTGGATTTCTATGGGACGCTTCGATTTCTCGACGAGTTCCGCGCCCGTGACTTCTGGCTCAGGTGGATGCCCAACGTCGATCTCACTGGCTGGTCCGAGTTCTCGCCGTTCGAGAAGAACTGTGCTTTCTGGACCGAAACGCACCGCATCACGGCACGAGCGCTGGCCGAGCACGACTGGTCCCTGCGGATACGCCTTGAGGATTTGGGCACCGATGATGCGCTGAGGCGTGTCTACGATTTCTTCGACCTTCCTCGGCCCAGTCGACGGGACCGTGTGGGAGCCAGCCGAGCTCGCGTCAATGAACGTAACGAGGTCAAACGCCAAATTCTGGCCCGCAAGGCGGACGCGCTGGCGCCATACGAGGAATGGTCGCCCGAACGTCGGCACCGGTTGGCGGAGTTGTGCGGGGAGACGGCGGCCGGCTTCGGCTATGACTTGTAGGTCTGGCGGATGAGATCCTTGATAGCGCTGGCCGCTCCCCGGGAGTGCCGGTGGTACCGCCCGCTCATGAGTTCGGATGCCACGGTGGGCACACGCCCGAACGCCCGTCGAGTCGCCAGGTCGTCACGGGTGGTGAGGTGGTGGATCTTGTCGCTCAGGTAGGAGCGGCTTTTCGCCGCCCGCCCGCTCCAATCGTCAAGCCCGAGTCCCGCCGGTGGGGACCAGTCGCCCAGCCGGGCGAGGAGTTGCGACGCCAACCACAGGCTCCAAGAGTAGTCGCCCGGCTGGCGGAGGGAGGCGTTCAGGTGCTTCGCCGAGCGCGCTGCGGCCTGCCTTGGCGGCGTCGCCGCCAGCCGGTACCGCCTGACGCCGATGTATTGGTCCGGGTGTTGGCGGAAGAGCTGCAGGCGATCCTCCAGCGCGACCACGGGCGATACGGAAGCGGCAATCAGGTCGATCCAGATGTCATAGGCCAAGGTCTGGGGAAAAGAGGGGAGTGGTGCGATGAGGTCTCGGAGGACGGATCGAAAGGCCAGCGTGAACCCATACGGTGCCCGCCGGCGTGAGAACAACTGGGGCAAAGGCCCGACCTCCAGGCGGCGACGGAATCTCGGGTCGGAGCCCTGCAGCTCATAGATGGTTTGGCCCAGGGGCTGTAACGACCGGTCGACGATGTCCGCGTCGCTGCAGACCAGCCCGGAATTTCGAGCGGCAAAGATTTGTTCAATCCGCTCGAGTTTGTTCGACGACCATACGTTGTCCTGATCAGCCAGGACGATCACATCTCCGCGACAAAGCGAGATCGCCCTTTCGAAATTGGGATTGATACCCAGCCGCGACGTATTAAAGAATAGCCTTACGGGAAATGGCGCGTCGTCGGCAAATCGACGTAATATTGTCGTAGTCGAGTCCATTGAGTGGTCGTCGCAGATAACGAGCTCATCGGGCAACCGGCTTTGCCGCGCCATGCTCCGCAATTGCTCGTCGAGAAACTCCTCACCATTGTAACTGCACATGGCGACCGAGAACTCGTATCGCTGGTGCTTTCCAGGATGGGTGATGCCCCATCCTAAAGGACACGGCGTAGTCGGTCTTCGGTATGCTTCCAGCGAATGTTCGCCGGTGTGCTGTGGGCCGATGGCGGGGGCCGGCCCAGAGACCTCGTGGCGCCGGAGCAGTTGATCGCCGCCCTCACGCCCCGTCGAGCCGCCGATGCGTCTGGGTTTCGCTCCGATGGCCCAATGCTGGTCGTCCATGCCGCCCACCGTGGAGACAGGCAGTCAAACACCGCAGCTCTGCCGTCTCTCGATGCCGGCTCCGGTCGCTGCGTCGCCTTTTGGGGGCGGCTCGACAACCGCGATGGTCTGATCCAGGAGTTGGGCGTGGCGAGCTCCACCAGCGACCATGCGTTGGTTGAGGCCGCATTTGACCGATGGGAGGCATCGTGTCCCGCGAGGCTCACGGGGGACTTTGCCGGCGCCATCTGCGATCCTCACCGCCGCCGGGTCCTGCTCTTTCGCGATCGGCTCGGGGTGAAACCGCTCTACTACTGCGTTGATGGATCCCTCTTAATCTTTGCCACCACTGCGGCAATTTTTCCCCTGCTTCGAGGCCGAGCCCCCGCGGCGGACGTGGACTGGATGGCCGAACTCCTCGCCGGCGTCGACAGCAACAACAGCGCGACCGGCTGGTGCGGGGTGGCAAAGTTGGCGCCTGGTCACTATCTCGATTTCGACCGGCGCGGCGCCCGGCTCCGGCGCTACCACTCCTGGCGCGACGACCCGCCGTGGACCACAGTGCACGATCCGACGTGGGTAGAGACGTACCGGGGCCAACTGGAGGAGGCCGTGCGCTGTCGCATGCGAGGTGCCGACCGCATGGGCTCGGAGAGCAGCGGCGGGCTCGACTCCTCGACGGTCACGTCGTATCTGGCCCGTTTCCTCGGTGAACCGGGAGACCGGTTGTGTGCCCTCGGTTTTGCCTTGCAGGATCTGGAAGCCGGGTACATCGCCGAGACCAGTCGGCACGCCAAGATCGCGCACAACTATGTGGTGACCACCGGGTTGCGCCTCGATGATGCCGGCATCGCCCGGGGGCTGGCGACGGTGGGCTACCCCGAGCGGATGGGCGACGCCGTCGGTCATATTCGCTTCTACCAGGAGTGCGCCCGAAGAGGGATTGCGACGCTTTTTTCGGGCTTCGGCGGCGACGAGGCCGTAAGCAACAGCGGTCAACTCCTCGGTCGCGAACTGCGGGACCATTGTGCCTATCGTGAGCTGTGGCGCTACCAGCGAGGCACTTCAGTTACCAAGCCGTTACGCATGGGCAAGGCGCTCGTGTCCGGCCAAAGGTGGGGCGGTGGCCATCGGTCCCTATGGGCTGCGATGGAAGCGAGGTGGCCCCACCAGCTAGTGCGGGCCGATGTGGTCGACCGCCTCGATCTCCGTGCCCGGTATCGCCGGCAGGCAGCTTTCGATGGGCCCTATCGCCGAATCAACGACTTCATCGTCGACAATCGGTTGGGGCCGATCGTGGCTCGGCGGCTCGAGACCTGCACACTGCTCGCCTCGACATTCGGCGTCGAGTACCGATGGCCTCTCCTCGACGACCGACTCATCCAGCAGTACCTCTCCACGCCGTCGATCGAGAAGGCCAACGGTACGATGGGGAGGTATCTGCACCGCCGAGCGGTTGAGGGTGTCGTGCCGCCCAGGATTGTGTGGAAGCAGGACAAGGTCATGTCCGTATCGCCGTCGCCGCCACCCGCCCTGGCAGTGCCACACGACTGGGTGCGACGCGAGGCCCGGCGTCAGCGAGCACACCTTCATCCGGCGGTTTCCGAGGTCATCGATCTCCGGCGCCTCGATGCTCAGATCGCGGCCGCAGGCGGCCCGCTCGATGGACCCGCTCGCTTTCAGTTTGCTCGCAATGTCGATCACCTGCGTTGGTTGAACCAGTGGTTATCCGGGAGACCTCCTCCGTGAGCCGGGCCGGTCCGACCCGATCGAGATGGCGGGCCGCCATGCGTCGAGGGCTACCGCACGGCGTGATGCATTGGCGCTACCTGACCCGCCATCCCACTGAGCCGTACGCTCGACAGCGCTCGTTGTGGCTGGCCGCCGGGCCGATGTGGCCGCGCCCGGTCTGGCTGGTCGGCGAAGGATGGTTGTGGTTGCGCTGGCAGCTGTGGGATGGCCCGCGGTCGGTCTGGCGGGCCGTTCGCCAGTTCGGCCCCTCCGTCGGTGAACGAGAGGGACTCGGATCGGCCCGCCAGCTGTGGCGAGTCGGCGTTGTCAGCGCGGGTTACTGCGTGCTTCCCGTTGAGATCTACCGGTACCGGCTGTACCGCCGGCCAAATCGAGGCCGGGTGGCCGAATTCGTGTACTTCCAGTCGGTCGCTGCGTTCCACGCCTCTCGCAACTCTCTTTCGGACGGAGCCATTGCGTCGATGCAGCTGCTGGTGGACAAGGAGCGCCAGTTGGTCGAGTTGGCGGCACTGGGTATTCCGGCCGTCGCGACACTCGCTATCGCTCGACGGGGCTCGGCCGACCCACTGGATAGCTATCTCCATGACTACCAGCGAGCTGTCTTCTGTAAGCCTCGGCACGGCTCGGGCGGGCTACAGGCGTTCACCGCCCGCCGCTGCGACGACACCGTGGTCGTGGATACCCTCGGGGGCACGCGCCTGGAGGGTGACGCCGCCGCCGTCTACTGGCGGCGCCGGGTGGCGGGCGACGACGTGCTGGTGCAACCCCGCCTCACCACCCATCCCGCTCTGAAGGCGCTGTCCACGATGGACGACGTCGTCACGGTTCGGTACATCACCCAGCGTCGTGGCGCCGGCGACCCGGAGGTCGAATGCTACTGCGCAACGCTCGAGATACCGGCCGGCCGGTCGGGGGCGGGTCTTCATCCGTCCTATGTCATCGTGCCGGTCGACGCCGCCAGCGGAACAGTGACCAGCCCAATCGCCTCCTTGCTCCCGTTGCTCTCGGCGACAGAGGAAAGGAACTATCGACGGATCAGCGACCGCTTGGGTGGGTTGGTTGTTCCCGGGTGGGATGCCATCTGCTCCGGGAGCCAGCGGGCGCACAGCCGCTTCCCCGGCGTCTACGCCATCGCGTGGGACTGGGTCGTTACCCCGGACGGGCCGTTGCTCCTGGAGGGTAACGGTACCTGGAGGGTCCTGGTACCACAGCTGCTCAAGGGCGGGCTCCTCCGCCCCACTCTGTCGCTCTGAGACCCTTCGTCATGGCTTAGCACCGTCGAATCAGGTTGTTGTCGAGCAGTTCGGTGAGGAAGGCGGCGATATCGCGCTCGCAGGTCGCGGTGCTGACGTCGAACTCCGTCGTGATCCGAGCGCACAGCTCCGCCGCCGTGACGGGATTGGCCAGCATGGCCCAGACCATGCCGCCCACCCCGCCGAGTCCGAAGTACTCGCCCTCGTGAAGGCTCATCGTCACGGTCTCACCGTCCATATCGGTCGAGACCAGTTCATTCCGTTGCTGGAAGCGTTCGCTCATGGCGAGTAGGCGGCGGCGGGCACCGCAGTCGGGCGGCCGAAGGAGTCGATATAGCCCAGGCGCCTCATCGTGGGACCGTGGTCGGCAATGACGCGGGCCACCTGATCGGCGCTGAGATGGTCGCGCCAGGCTCCGGCTTCGCCTCGTTGGAAAAAGGTGGCGGTGTGGGCCGGGCGCTCCTCGAAGCCTTGTTCGGTTTCCTGTCGGCTGAGTTCGCTGAACTCGCTGAAGCGGATCGACTTCTCGATCCGGGACGTCTCAGTCGGAAGGCCGAGGAAGGCGGCGGCGCGACCGAAGGTCTCGATTGGTCGCGCCAGCATGTCCTCGTATCGCAGCACCTCACGATGTAAGCCGGGCGCGTCGATCCAGCTGGTCACGTGACCACTCCAACTCAGAACGCGTTGACGCACCTGAAGGTTGCTTTCCCCTCTGCGGCTGGTCAGAACCGAGGTTTCGTCGCCCATGAAGGCAATTGCCCTATCGAGCGTGCAGTTGAAGTGGTTGGCCAGCGACTCCGATACATCGAGGGGATTGCGGACGAGATAGACCGCCCCGAGGGTGCCGGCGCGCGAAACGATCGGCTCGCCGTCGGTCGACAACGTGTACGCGTCGTGGATCTTGTGGAACTGGGTCTCGCCATCATTCGTCGCCCACCGGTAGACCTCGGGACGCAGGCGATCGACCTCCTCGGGGGTCAGGTCGTCGATGTCGAAGCCCAGGACATCGTCGATCCACGAACAAGCGCTGGCAATGAGGCTGTCGTCGGGGGAGTTGATGTTGGCCGGGTCGTCGCCGTCACGGCGGAGGTTGTGCAGAAAGGTCCGCAGCCACGTGTTCCCCGACTTGGGATACGACGCCAGCCAGTAGATGCCTCCCACGATCAGCCCGTCAGACCGCGAGTTCCGACAACAGGCGGTCGGCGAGCTCGGCAGGCTCGACGCCCCGTTCTGGGCGTCGCACGCGTCGCACATCGGCGCAGCTGGCGAGACGGCCGCACGATGCCAGATGACCTGATCGCAGGTCCATGCCCTCCACGTATCTGATCCGGTACGTGTGGTTACGCAGTGGGGCCAGTCGGTCCATGCCCCGGACGACTTCAACTAGCACTTCCGAGCGGGGCGAGGGCTCCAGGACATAGATCCATCGAACGGGAGCCGCCTCGGCTCGAAAGAGGCTTCCGATCACCGGGAGGTTGAACTTCGCCACTCCGGGGCGTATCCGTCGCAGTCCCTCGGCGCCGAGGTCCAGTCGCTCGAGAGCGTCCTGGCACAGCTTTATCCGGGGTAGGCCGGGTAACGCCCGGCACGCGGCGTCAATGGGCACCACGTCGTCGGCCAAGATTGGGTATCCCCGGCGCATGAACTCTGCCGCCAGAGTCGACTTCCCTGCTCCCGTTCGTCCCACACAGACAAGGCACGCGTCGCCGATAACTACGGCATTGCCATGAAGGACGATGAGGCCCCGTTGAAGCAACATCGCGCCGAGGGCGGAGCCTAAGAGAAAGACCCGAACACTGTCGGCGTCTGCAGCCGGATCGGGTTCCACCACAATGCGGTCGCCGCCCGTCACGAGGAAACGACCCACACCTGGAACTTGCAACCACAACATGCCTGGCGCAGCCCAGACGAACGGGCCCAACTGGCGGCCGATGCCCGACCCAGCAGTATCGACTGGGCCTACCCGGATACTGGCGGCGGGAGTGGCACCAGGCGGCGCCTTCCGCGCCTCAGGCAGTTCGAGCTGGCTATCGACTGTGACGTCGTAGAGGTCGTAGAGCAATGCGGTCAAGATGGCAGAATCGATTGGCGGGCCGGACAGCGGCGCCTGGGGGCGCTTGACACTACTCGACCAGCGAAGTCGCGCCTTGCCCAGTGCCATGACACCACCAAACGTGGCACACCTACGTGTCGCTCAACACCGGCCTTCATGGCCCGACTGAACACTCAGCTCTCCCTCGACGCGCCGCTCCGCGGGTGGTGATTTTGTGCACCAATCCGAGAAGCAGGTCGACGAGCGAGTCGGCGATCTCTGCGGCGCGCGCCCAGCACAGCGCCGCCAGCAGGGTGAGCCGCACCGGCTCGGCGCTGGCCGCAGGTCCGACGGGTAGCAGCGCCCCGCCCGGCTCCCGACGCCGGCCGCCGACACCCTGCTCGCGGCCCGTGTGGCCCTGTTCGCAGCCGGCCTCGTGGGCCGGGGCCTCACCCGCCGGCGGGCGGCCCGGTGACCCTGCTCGGGCGCACCGCCCGGCCCGCTTCTGTCGACGCCGTTGAGAGGACGGCTTTGGTGGCCGACGACATCGGTTCGGCCTCGGATTTTTCGCGCGTTGTTACCCCTACAGGTAACAATGCGCGAGAAATCGGCCGCGCCTGGCGTTTCGGCCGCGCCTGGCGCTTCGGCCGCGCCTGGCGTTTCGGCCGCGCCTGGCGTTTCGGCCGCGCCTGGCGCTGATGGCTGGTCGGCTGGGTGTTGGCGGGCTGGCGGTGGCGGCGCTGGTGTTCGCCATCCTCGGACTGCAGCAGCGCAGCAACCTGCGGCAAAAGCACCGGCACCCCCAACTCGGATCAACTGAACCCGGATGAGTCGCTTGGCAACCCGATGGCTACCCCAAGCCCGCGTGACGCATCCGTTCCCGAACGTGCGATTTGACGCCCGTACCCGAATCAGGAACTCAGTGCGCTAGCAGTGCACGCTGGGATCTTTGAGGGGGGCCGCCCGAAAGGGCGGTCCCTACAACGCCGTTGGGGACGGCCGGCCGCAAAACCCGTCTCGCTGGCCGCCTGAGGCCCGCCGATCCTTGAATCGGTCCGATGAAAGCTGCTTCGACGCGTCGCTGAGTCGCACGTAGGCACCTCGGAGCCTCGTAACTGGCATCTTTATCGTGCCGTCACCCCGATTCGAGACGCTGCCGAGACACCAAAACCGCAGCATTGTATTCTCATGTCATTTGAAAGGCGCGAAGGGTTTGCGGCCAGGGCACGAGCCGACGCCATCGAGGCGGGCGGGGGCGCGTCAAGGGTCGCCTTGGCGTGTGACAGACCTCGTCGATATCTCCGTGCCACGTGGGTGGTTCAGTGGGTGCTCCAGCAGATCGCGGATCCAGTCGCTGGTGGCGGCGGCCGCGACGGTCTTGCCGTTCGCGTCGGCATCAGTCGGACTCGCGCCGTGTTCGAGGAGCAATACGATGATCCGGCCCTGCTCGTCCTTTGCCGCCTCTGAGCCGGAATTGCTCTTCCCCGTGTTCTGAACCGCGAGGTGCAGCGGCGTCGAACCGGTCTTGTTCATCAGTAACGGATTCGCCCCACTGTCGATGAGCGCGCGGACAGCCATCGAGCAACGATTCCGAACAGCGCGATGCAGCGGCGCGACGCCGCTTCTGTCCAACGCGTTCGGATCGGCGCCGGCTGCGATGAGATAGGCGACTACGTCACTCTGCGCTACAGGATTCCACCCGTTCGCGCTGGGACCGCCGTCGGCCGCGTAATGCAGCGGCTCAGCTCCCCTTCGGTTACGAGCGCGAACGTCGGCGCCTCTCGTGACGAGCCACTCGGCGAGTTGTCGCTGATGCGCGGCGGCACTGATGTGCAGCGCCGTGTCGCCACTGTAGACGTAGTGGTGGAGTGCAGTAAGGAAATACGTCTTTGCGTAATCGCGGGTAGCCCCGATATGAATCGGACAGACTGCAAGATCGCGCGATTCGGCCAAGCGCCGCGCCACCTCCCGGTCGTCGCCGGAAGCGATTGCGCGGAACAGCGCCAAGAGCGCACCGTCGTCAGGCCCGTCGCGCTGCGCGCCCGTCGTCGCCACCCGTACAGTTTGCCCGGTCGAGGCAACTTCATCACCAGTTGCGAGCGCTCGCCACTCACAGCGACCCGCCATGTTATTTGAGCGGCACAGCTCACACCACCAGGTCCCGCTACTGATCGGTCGTAAGACGCTCGATCGCGGCTTGGCGGTCCTGCCGGGTAGGCAGCGAGTAGCGTCGGGCGGTCTCGACGCTGTGGCCGAGGATCTCGGCAAGCAGGACGATGTCGGTGCCGGGCGGGTCTTGGTGGTCCCGGCGGTGTGACGCAGGACGTGTGGTTCGAACTCTGCCGTCCGCCCAACCTCGATACCGGCGGTGTCGGCGATACCAGATGTCAAGGGGCGACGTTGGCGCCCTGGGCTGACAGGCGGGCGCCGCGGCGGTTGAGGACGACGGCTGGGTTGACGGCGGCTTCGAACCAGCCGCTGCGTTCCCGGAGCCAGGTTTTCATGCCGACGCGCAACCGTCGGGTGGAGGCAAGAACCTTGCGCATCCACTGTCATCAGATCTGCGTTTGACAGGATGGCTGTGAAGTGAAGGAGATTGGCGGTGGGTGCGCAAGCCGACTGGCAGCCGGATGTATTGCAGATCGTCATACGCTAGGGCATATGGCAAACGCCGTGTCCGTCAGGCTGGATGATGAGGTGCAGCGTGCCCTTCAGACGCTGGAGGCGACCGGCCTAACCCGTTCGGAAGCCATCCGTCAGGCAATCCTCGATGCTGCCGCGGCCCTCCGTCGACGAGATGCGCTTCGAGCCGAGGTTGCAGCGCTTGAGGCTGACGAGGAAGATCGTCGCGAGATGCAAGAGGTTGCCGGACTTATGGAGAGGCTCCGTGCGAAGAGGTGACATCTATCGACTTCGTCCCGCGGGACGCTCCGGGCACGAGCAGCAGGGTCGTCGGTTTGGCGTCGTCGTGCGAGCCAACGCGTTGTTGCCGCGGTCGGTGGTCTTGGTCGCTCTGACGTCGCGTAGTGCTCGGCCCGCCAGCTTTCGGCCGGAGGTGATCATCGACGGCGAGGTGACGAAGGTGCTCGTCGAGCAGGTAGGGGCGGTCGATATCAATCGGCTGGGTGATCACGTCGGTGTTGCGGCGGCCGAGGAGATGTGGGGAATCGATGAAAGCCTTGTGACCGTTCTTGGCCTGCGGTGAGCTGAACGGGCTGAGTCACCGGCATACGGCTTCGCCCGCTGGGCGGGGGGCAAAACCGACCCGCTGCCATCCCGGCACCCGGCGCGTCGTAGGCCGACGCTCCCGTTGAGAGGCGGTCAGCCATTCACGGGGGTGAGCTTCTGCACCGTCGAGGCGCTGCACGAACTCAGCGGAGCGTCGCCCGAGAACTGCAGGTTCGGGGGTTCGAGCGCAACAACGAAGACGTGACCGAGCGCCGATTTGACGGTCAGACAGGCGATCTGGGCGTTGGCCGACACGGCCACCTTCACCGTCGATGGGTTCGCCGGAGGTACCAAACCCGGTCGCGAAGGTCACCGAAGGATCGACGCTCGTCAGCGTCGCAGGGTCGCTCGTAAACCGCCCGTTGTTGGTCCAAAGGACCAACTCAGCGGTCGAGACGTCGTAGAGCAGCGCATACACGGCACCGTCGCCCGTCGCGGACGTGGTGGTCGTCTCCGTCGCGACCGTCGTGCTCGTTGTGCCGGTCGTCGGCGTCTCCTGCAGGAATCGCAACCCCAGATACCCAGATCGAATCCCACTGGGGGTGATGGTGACCGACGGTCCCTCGACCCATTCCGCGTCCGATGTGGCATATGGACTTTCGCAACGTGGTGGCCCGGTTCAGGTGGTTCCCGTCGGCGTGGGTATCACGGTGGCCGTGGCGGGTTAACACGCCGCCGGCGGTTGGGCGAATCACTGTGTTGAGCCGGTGCATTGCCGGTGGCGCTGGGCGGCGCCGGCGGTGATAGGCACGGTTCGCATATGGGGTCACAATGTGTGTTCGCGCGAATATCGCATCTCATCGTTGCCGTGCGGCATCCGATTTCCGCGAACAACGGGATCTGTCGGAACGGGAAGGGGAATGCGATGTCGGTGAGCGGGTCAGCAACCCTCGGGCGGCCACGCGGAGTACCCATCTGGGTTTGTCACGCAGCAAGTGGCCGAGCTGACATCAGGTTTGCGCACATCGTGCACCAGACTTGCGCACCCACTGACACGAACCCTGCGCATCCACTGACAACAGATCTGCGCTTCACAACAGCCCTGGCCGCGACGGCCGCCCTGGCCCTAAGGCCAACCGCCGAGAATTGTCGTTATGTTAAGCTAGCGACACCTTACGGCCGACGCCGGGGTGATCGTCGCCGCGAACGGTGCCATGCCGTTGTGGGGTTGACGACTGGGGGGTCGTAGTCGACGTGCCACCCGGCGAAGAAGAACGCGGCCCGCGTGACTGGGTGCCGCGTAGACAGACAAGGGCCTCAGTGGCGTCGGCGCTGGAGGACACGAGGTTGTGAACCTGGGCGGCGACGTCTGCGGCGGTCAGTCCGCTTCATCTCATAGGCCGTCGTGGGCCTCAGGCGTGTAGCCATGCGGTGGCGCGTCCATGGTGGCGCTGTACACGGTGTCGGTCCGGTCGAAATCGGCCGGGGGGAGGCGCTGACGCGGATATGGCGATCGACGAGGGGCACCAGCCAGGGTCATGGTGATCTGGTGGATGGCGCTTGGAGACGGCGTCGGGGAACTCGCCCGGCATAGGTCCGAGGATTGTCCGGTTCGCGGTGACGGTTATGGCCTCGTGGAGCTGGACATCATCAGGCGTCAGGCGATGATCGGTGCCAAGAGTGCAACGGACCTTGTCAGCGGGGAGTGGCGCCGGGGCAGATACGTCGTGGTGTCAGTGCGCCGGAAGGCCAAGACCCGGTCCACTGGAGGTGTCGAGCCCGGCTGGGTTTCGTCACGGCATTCCTCGGGGTCGGCCCAGGCGCTACGGCGACCCGACGAGGCTCCTGATCGAAAAAAACCGTTCGGCTGATGGCGGTCATACGCTCGGACGGTGACCGACGAAGCGGTGCCCGGTGAGTTCGACGGGGAGTTCGCTCAGCTGTTGGAACGAGCGCGCCGGCTCGCCGACGACCTCTACGACGTGCTGGCAGGTACGTGGCGCAACGAGTTCCCCACCTCCACCGTCATCCGCGTCGTTTATGGCGACTGTCCCCCTATATGAGGCGGCGCTGGCCGCGCTGTCGGCACCGGAAAGCGCGTTGGGGGTCCTCGCGCTCCAGCGACCACTCATCGAGAACTGGCTCCATCTCACCTTCATCGTCGGCGGCGACGACGACATGGCCGACGCTCCATGCCGGGCGCTGCAGATGGAGTTGGGCTGGGCCAAGTGGACCCACACGCTTGTGACCGCCGCGGCCGATCCCGCGCAGGTACGCGAAGCAGACGCCCGTATTGCCGAGCTGACGAGGCTCCTCGCCGAGCACAACTGCACGCCTCAAGCACGCGACTTTCGTGCAATCGGCCAGGACACCAAGACCGCGGCGCAACGCTACGGCTGGGACTGGCTACCTCCTGCGTGGCAGGCCGCATCCCAAGTAGCCCACGGTTCAGGCTGGGAATGGCTGGTCGCCAGTACCTCGTCCGGGTCCATCTGGCGACATCCCACCAATGAACAACGGGCGGGATGGCTGAACAACTTGATCTTGATCTTCAACAACCTGGCCCAAACCGTCTTCCTGATCCTCCGGTTCAACCTGGAGTCCGGTGTCCCGCGCAAGTTGTTCATCGACGCCAACCAGATCTGCGACCACCCGCTCTTGGCCGCGTCCCGAAAGGTCTAGGCGACCAACGAGGGACTGGCTCACCAGTAGAGGCCGTTCGGAGGTCTCGCCGAACTGGAACCTAGGTCCGACGGATAATCACCATTATCAGTCGCAACCGTCGAAGCAGGCTCGCAAAGCAGGTCCGTGACCGCGCAAATCTGGACCGCGTTCTGCGGGCCAAGGTCCTCAAGCTGACCGAAGAGATGGCGCCAGCGCTCGGTATTGAACCCCGAGTCACCTTCGCCGGCCCCGGGCGGAGAGGCGAAAGTCCCTTCCGTCAAAGGTTCACGATCATGACCGGTACCTCGCAGTGCCGAGACAGCTCGCCGGTCACACTGCCGACAGCAGCGTCTCGCCCACCGACCACGATCAGGTCGAAGCCGGCCTCCTCGGCCCGCTGGCGCAACGCAGAGGCGGGAGGACCGTGGAGGACCATCCGGCTGGTGATCTGGGCGACACTGCGGGCCGACACCTCTTCGAGGGTCTTGTAGGCCCAACGCTCGTCCGAACCGATATGCCCGTACGGGACAACGGTTGCCACCTCGAGTCGGCACAGGCGGTCCCCAAGGAGGTCAACGGCACCGTCGACGGCGCGCGCCGAGGCCTCGGTCCCGTCGCAACCGACGAGCACCGACACCGACCCGCCGCCTCCCGCAGCGTCCGGAACGGGACCAGAGGTGGCTCGAAGGGACGTGGGTTGCAGACGTTCGTCCTGGCGGCGCGAATCGGCCGCCAGGAGCAAGCCCAGTGGCCCCAGCAATGTTCCCAGCACCAGCCACACCATGGCGCTGTGCCCTCGCCGACCCATCAGAACCGACAGGGACACTCCGATGCCGACCCATACGACGAAGACGACTTCCAGCCACACGACGTTGTCGAACATCGGTTCACCTCGACGCCGACAGGAGCCGAGCCTGGTCGGCCTCCAGCTGATCGATGACGGCGATGACCCCCATAACCCGCTCAACCTCTGCCACAACCGCCACCGCGTCATCGGGCTGAGACACGTTGCCGGAGACGGTGACCACACCGTCGTGGACCACGATGTCGACGCTCGCCCCGTCGGGGAACCTCAACGTCTCGATGTCGGCCAAAATCTCGCGGTCAGTGCGGTCGAACATCCGAAGAATGTCGCGGCAAGAAACCATGCCGACAATCTCCCCGGCCACCACCGGTAGGCTTTTGACGCCCCGCTGAAGCATGCGGCGGGCGACGAGGCGCACATCGTCGTCGAGGTGACACACCACCACGTTGCGAGTCATGACCTCGGCCGCCGTCATCCCAGACGCCTTGGCCGCCCAGTTGTGACCCCGCCCCGACAGCCGACCGACCAACTCCAAGAAGCGGCGCCGAGGACCGCCCGCCGCCGGCCTGGCAATCAGATCGGCCTCGGTCACAAAACCCACCAGGCCACCGTCGGCATTCACCACGGGCATTCCGGCTACGCCGAAACGGACGAGCCGCTCCGCAATGCTTTTAACCGGCGTATCCGGCTGCACCGAGATCACTGAAGCGGTCATGATGTCTCGAACTCTCATCGTCGACTCCTTCGTCGCTATGGACTGACAGCAACAATCGGCGATCCGGCACCCGGGCGACTAGAGCCGAAAGTCCCTCACGGAGCCAACACCTTCGAAGCCGCCAGCGCCGCCGTCCTGCGCCACCAGCACGACCATCCCTTCGCCGCCGCCTAGGGTGACGCCACCGGGTCTTCGTCGACGGGCAGCGCTTCACCGTCCCGGTGGCGTCGACCAAGGCGCGCTGGCTGCCCCGCTTCTTCGGTCTCCGACACCGGGGGGCTGTCGATCTACACCTGGACCACTGCCGCTGGGCCCAGTTCGACACCCGTGAGGGTGTCGCCGTCGAGGCGCGAGGCCACCTTCACTCGACGGCATCTTGGACAACGGGTTGGGGTTCCGTCCCACCGAGCACTCCACCGACATCGCCGCCGGGACCGACGTCAGGTTCTCCCTCTACGATCTGCTCGAGACCCAATGCGCCCCCGGCTGCGAGACGTCGGCGACCAGAAGCGCTACGGCCTCGCCTGTCGACAGCCGTCGCCTGTCCGCGCTGTTGGTGAGCGGCCGGGATGACTGGGATTTCATCACCAGGCATTGGGACGATCTGGTCCGCATCGCTGCCTCTTTGAACCAAAGGCTGGGTGACCGCCAGCTCGCTTGTCACCAAACTCCAGGCATGGCCACCCGTCGGCCGCCGGCGTCTCTGCCACCCCAGGCGCTAACCGCCACTTTCTGGCCAGTTGCTACCGCTACCCGAACAAGGCGCCCTTATCGCCGTCGCCCCCGGAACGGTCGTATTCGGCGACGATCCTCCGTTTGTACTCGGCGGGGAAACCCGTCGCCGGGGCTTGTCGGGAAGCTCAAGGAACGCCATCTTGTATCGCTTCATCCTGGCGCGCTGCATCGTCCTCGTGGGCATGGTCATCGTTTTGTAACCGAACCGTTCTCGCCCTTGAGGGATGGTGAGCTACAGCAGGTGTCTCAGGGTCATCCCGACAGAAAGGGCCTGGTGGTGTCGCATTGTCTCAAGCCCGTGGAACAACAACTTCTACGCCCCGCCGACGCTTTCTAGAACACCGGAACCGACACGTCAGAACCGTTCGGCAACGGAATTCTCGGCGATTCGAACGTCCCAACTTGCTAGCAGCCCAACGATGGACCCGCACACGGCGGCTGGTGAAAGCGTCCGTACCAGCAACCCAGTTTCGTTGACCGCTGAGGTTCCAAGCCCGATCTCAAACCGACCTTCGGTGGCGCCTACCGGGACCTTCGGCACTACCCGGCAGCGGCGGTGAGGCCGACGATTGCATCTAGACAATCGAGGAGGTCCAGTCATGCTTGCCGCAGTCGTCCGGGATTTCGCAAGGCCTTTGTCCTTGGAGGACGTCGCCATTCCCGAGCCGGGACATGGCGAAGTCGTGGTCAAGATCGAGACGAGCGGGGTGTGCCATACCGACATCCACGCTGCTCACGGGGACTGGCCGATCAAGCCGGCCCTGCCGCTCATCCCGGGCCACGAAGGCGTTGGGTTGGTTGATCGGGTCGGGCCCGGGGTGCGTGCGGTCCGCGAAGGCGACCGTGTCGCGGTCCCCTGGCTCGGCTGGGCCTGCGGGACTTGCGAGTACTGCGCGTCGGGGCGGGAGACTCTCTGTCCCAACCAGCAGATGACCGGGTACACCCGCAACGGCGGCTATGCCGAGTACGTGCTGGCCAGCGCCGACTTCGTGGGCAAGGTTCCCGATGGCGTCGACCCGCTGGACGCCGCCCCCCTGACCTGCGCCGGTGTCACGACCTATAAAGCCCTGAAGGTCTCCGGGGCGCGCCCCTCGGACCTGGTCGCCATTTTCGGCGTCGGCGGATTGGGCCACCTCGCGCTGCAGTACGCCAGGATTGCTGGTACCAGCGTGGTCGCCGTCGACCTGGTCGACAGCAAGCTGGAGATGGCGCGGCGCCTTGGCGCCGAGCACACCGTGAACGCCTTGACCGACGACCCCGTCGAGCGCATCCAGGCTCTCGGTGGTGCCGATGTGGCCGTCGCCCTGGCGGTGTCGCCGATCGCCTTCGAGCAGGCGTTCCGGAGCCTCCGGCGGGGCGGAACGCTCGTGTTCGTCGCCCTGCCGGCAGACAACTACATGCGGCTTCCGATCTTCGAGACCGTCCTCCGGGGCATCACCGTCGTCGGCTCCATCGTCGGGACTCGCGTCGACCTGGCCGAGACCTTCCAGTTGCACGCCGAAGGACGCACCCAGATCATCCGCGAGACCCGTCGCCTGGACCAGGTGAACGACGCGTTCGAGGAGATCGAGAAGGGCGTCGTCGACGCCCGGCTGGTCTTCGACCTTCGGTGATCACGACCAACCACGAAAGGAGATTCGGGTCATGAGCCAGTGCCACGACGACTACGAGCTGTGGGGCGACGAAGCAGGCGACGACCGCCCGCCGGCCGCTGCCGAGGCAACCACCGCCACCGAACGTGGTCACGTTCCGAGCGTGGACGGTGATCAGTGCCACGATAAGTACGAGGCCCCGGCGGCGTAGGTGGCCATCGCCACCGGCCGGAAAGGCATTTCCCCGGGGGTGTCTGTGCGTCTGGGGATGCTTCACGCTTCGCAACGGCGACCAACGCCCCTGCCGGCGCATGCCCGATCGGGGAAATGTTGGCGATGAAGCAACGGGAAAAAGATGACGATCGCCTGCGTGGACGAGCGGTTCGGATTCTCGGTCGGCGATGACCTCCAAGACCCGCTGGCGTCGGTCGAACCTCCCCTGCCGGTGGTGTGATTGTCGATTTTCGGCGTTTGTCCGCTCCCGTGACCTGCACGCCGGGAACTCGTCGCCACCGTCCTTTCAACTCTTGCGGGACCAGTGTCTGGTGATCGGGTCAAAACCGTGGTGGTTGGAGCCGGTGCTGGCCTTTGAGGGGTCTACTGGCCGGTCCCCGGAGATGGGCTTCGGAGCCACCGCTCAGGATGTCGTCCCTCACCAGGCCCTGGCGATGCGGGCGAAGGCCGTGCCGTGGAGAGAGCCGCTCTAGCGGCTGGGTCGGACGGCACTCGTGACCGCCTTGGGGTTGCCCGCGGTCGTGACCACGAACTCCGGCCCTCACTCAGGTCCTCGATCTCCCCCGCCGATGGCTCGGTGTTGTTCGAGCAGGTGATCGCCGTCAACGACGCCGGCCGGCCCGACCGGGTCTCCCTCGTCGTCGACCGCCGGGTCCCTCCGCTTCGACCACCCGACAACCCAGACCCTCCTCGTCGTCGCCGGGGTGTCCCGCACCAACCCTGGACGGCTTCTCCGACCCGGCGTCGATGTCGCTGGGGACGATGACCACCAGCTGCGCCGCCTTCGGCTCCCACGGCCTCTCATCTGCCGCATCCGCCACACCCAGCGCTGCCCGCTCAGCGAGTTCGGGCTCCGCCCGGGTGCTCACGCAGGTCAACAACCGATTTCTGACCACGTGTCGTGGCCGACGCCGCCAAACTGCCAAGATCGACAAGGGCCCCGGTACATTGTCGCTGGCGTGCCGGCGGCAGCTGCGCGCGCTGCCGAGCCCCACCTAAAGATCGTTGCATTGACGTCGGCCGTCACCAACCCGCACGGCGATGTTGTATCCGCTCGCCGGCGCCATCCGCCCCAGGCGGGTCGGAGCGCCATTGGATCCGACCGCGCCGGCGAGAGGCTCCGGCTGCGGAAGTTCCATGATTCCGAGTCTGGGCTCCACCATCCGACAACGAGGGGGGCCGCACGCCACTCGGAGCAGGTCGTCGGCCGCCGGTCCCGCCTGGCTGGTCCCGATACCCCCGGGCGCGGAGACCCTGCGATGATCCATACGTCGAAGAATCGAGCCAGGGCGCGGCGATGCGCCCGCACCTGGTTGGGCGGGCGCATCGTTCCTTGTTGCAGAGATGGATAAGGGGGTTGCCGGGTGACAGCTCAGGCGGCGTGGCGCCGACCGGGCGTGTCTCGGACCAGCAGCTCCACGTCGCCCCGGACCCGGCGGGCGTGCCAGAAGCCCAGGCCCGTGATGACCGCCATGACCGCCGCCAGGGCGAAGGAGGCGAGGGCGGCCCACAGCGCGATCTCACCGAACTCCGAGAAGCCATAGGCCTCGAGCAGCAGGCCCCGCAGGGTGGTCCCCCGGAAGGAGGTCTGGACCTCAGCGGCTAGGGCGGCGTTGCCGGGGTTCGCAATGGCGGCTGCGCTCACCTTCGAGTACACGCCACCGTAGGGCATCTCCGAGAGGTGGACGGCGATGAAGTGGTCGGCGTACGCCTTCGCTTCGGGGCCGGTGGTCAGCTGCTTGCCGGCGTACTTGTACAGGAACTGCTTCATGTCCGGGGTGATCTCGCCACCGGGCTTGGCCGTCGCGAAGGCTGCCTGGGCCGGGAAGGTGATCTGCTGCTGGGCCAGCTGGTTATGCACGTTGGACTCGGCAAAACTGTGCCCCCACAACAGCAGGCCGCCGGCAACGAGCAGGATCACGACGATGGCGACGCCGGCGGCACTGGCCAGGACGTCCAGGGTCTTGCGCTGCATTGCTTCTCTCCTTTGTTGTGCACTCCCGCATTCCGTTCGAGGGTGTCTGGGGAAAGCATCGTCCGGGGGCCGGGGCCGGCGGCAGGGGCGAAAGTCACTGGGGACGGCGGCTTTTGACCCCATGCGGCCCATCCCAACCCCCTTCGCCTAACGGCCGAGAGGCACCGATGGCCGGGGTCTCGTGGGATCGGGACGGCCCAGTTCAAGGGTGGGCTGACGTCGGTGACCTTGTATCTCGTGCCCGCCGACCTGCTGGTCTCGGTCTGACCCGCACCGGTGAGACGCCCTCGGGGGTCCTTCTGACTGAGCGGACGGGACCTCCGACCCTGGTTGCGGCCAGCAGGACTGACGATGCTGACAGCGTCGCCTCATTACGAAAGGGAGTCCGACCATGCGGGTGCGGGATGTCATGACCAACGCCGTGATCTCGGTGCGGCCGGAGACGCCCGTCAAAGACGTGGTCGCACGGCTCGTCCGATTCGGGGTCATCGGCTTGCCGGTCGTCGACGGCGAGGGTGTCTTGCTCGGCATCGTGACCGAGGCCGATGTGATCGCCAAGCCGGCCTTCGGCGAACGCCGACCCCGCCTGGCGGCGCTGGTCGATCTGCTCTCGACCAGGACCCATCACTGGGCGGCGAACGCCCGGGGCATGACCGCCGGCGACCTCATGACCCCTGACCCGGTCGTCTGCCACCCCGACGACGATGTCCGGGCGGTCGCTCGCCGGATGCTCGAACAAGGGGTGCGCTGCCTGCCTGTCGTGGCGGGCGAGCTGGTCGGGGTTGTGTCGCGCCGCGACATCCTGGACATGTTCGACCGTACCGACGAGGAGATCCTCGCCGATGTCGCCACGCTGACCATGCCGGCCGATGCCGAGGTGGTCGCGACCGTCATGGACGGCGTCGTCACCCTCGACGGCTCGATCGTCGCCCCAGGCGACTCCTCGAAGGTCGTGGCAGAAATCGAGCGGGTCATGGGTGTGATCGCGGTCGTCGACCAGCTGGAGTCCCGGCCCGGGCGGCCAGCGGCCCTTCCCCGGTGACATCGCGTACGGCGAGCACGGAAAAGGACCTTCGGCCCTGGTGAGACCGCCACCCGCGTTCCGAACAACGGAGAAAGGAGGTAGTCAAAATGATCCACATGCCGGGCGCGACGAGAATCCGGATGCTCGACCCTGACCGGTGCCGACGCTTGCTGGCCACCCAGGAGGTCGGCCGGCTCGGTTTCATCAACAACGGGCAGCCCGAGGTGCTGCCAGTCAACTACGTCCTCGATGGTGACGCCGTTCTGTTCGCCACTTCGCCCGGCTCCAAGCTGTGGGGGGCATCGTGTTCCCCGGTGGCGTTCGAGGTCGACTCGGTGGATCCGGCCACGCGTTCGGGATGGAGCGTCGTGATCCACGGCGTCGCCCAGGAGATCACCGCCGACGACACCCAGTTGGTGCGAGACCGGCTCGAAGCCATCGCTCCCGAGCCCTGGCCGGGGGGGAGGCCGCACAACCTGGTGCGCCTGCCGACGAACTCGATCAGCGGCCGGCAGGTCGGCGCTCCGGTGATGCCCGGTTAGGCCTGGGAGATGGACCCGGCCTGTTGGCGCCCTATGAAGCGCGAGGCGCGGCGCCGGATGCGACGTTCCCGTCGGGCGGAGAGGCTCCGGGTCGGCGCCGGTGGCCTGGGGATCCGGTAGAAGCGGCTCTTGGCCATTTCGACCAGTCCCAGGTATACAACGACCATGGCGAACAGCGCCGCGAAAAATGACGGTGGAAGTGGTGCGAAGCCCAGGAGGTGCGCCAGTGGCGTGAAGGGCAGGATCGCGCCGACGAACGCGGCGCCCGTCGGCACGACGAGCATCGCTCGGCTGGGACGGCTCTTGAAGAACGGGATCCGCCGGGTGCGGATGACATAGATCACGAGCGTCTGGGTTGCGATCGACTCCACGAACCATCCGCTGCGGAACTCGACATGACCGGCGTGCAGGAGGACCAGCATCACCCAGAATGTTGCGAAGTCAAAGATCGAGCTGACCGGGCCGAACACGTACATGAAATGTCGGATGAACCGCATGTCCCACGCCGCCGGCCGGGTGAGCGCTTCGGCGTCAACGGCGTCAGTTGGTATTACCAGTTGCCCGGCGTTGTACAACAGGTTGTTCAGGAGGATTTGCGAGGGCAGCATCGGCAGGAAGGACAAGAAGGCGGAGGCGCCGGCAGCCGAGAACATGTTCCCGAAGTTGGAGGACGTCGCCATCAACACGTATTTCATCGTGTTGGCAAAGATGCGGCGGCCTTCGATGACGCCCTCGGCGAGCACACCGAGGTCTTGCTCCAACAGAACCACGTCAGCAGCGTCCTTGGCGACGTCGGTCGCCGAGTCGACGGAGATCCCAACATCGGCGTGATGGAGGGCTACGGCGTCATTGACTCCGTCGCCGAGAAAGGCCACGTCCTTTCCGGTGCCGCGCGCCACCTTGATGATCCGAGCCTTGTCGGCCGGCGTTACCCGGGCGAAGATGGTCGTACCCGCGATCGCGGTGGCGAGGTGCGCGTCGTCGAGGGCGGACAATTCGGCGTCGGTGAGGACACCCTCCACCGGCATCCCGATGTCGGCGCACACCTTGGTCGCCACCAGGCCGTTGTCCCCGGTGATGACCTTGACGTCGACACCCAGTTGTCGCAGCTGTGAGATCGAACTGCCGGCGTCGCACTTCGGTCGGTCGGCAAAGGTCAAGAACCCCTCGAACGACAGGTCGCACTCGTCGTCGGGAGTGATCCGCTTCAGCCGCTCGGCCAACCGGGACGCCACCGCGACCACCCGGGACCCGTCTCGGAACAGGGCGTCCAAAGTGGCGCGGGCAATGTCGGGGGGCTCGACGCAGCGGGCCAGGACCGCCTCGGGCGCACCCTTGACGATGAGGCGGCACCGGCCGGCGGTGTCGGCCACCAGCACCGATCCCAGCTGGCGCTGGTGGTCGAAAGGCAAGGTGGTGAGGCGGGTCCACAAGGCCGCGGCCGCCCCGGCGCGACCGCTCGGATCGGCGCCGGGCTCCCACAACGCACGGTCCAAGGCGTTGCCCAAGGCGCCCTCGGCTGTCACGGTGGCCTCGTTGCACAGCAGTCCGAGCACGAGCACGCCCTCGTCGCGCTGTCCCGCTTCGTCGACGCAGCGCTCGAAGGTGATGCGCCCCTCGGTCAAAGTCCCTGTCTTGTCGGTGAACAAGATCTCGATGTTGCCCAGATCCTCGATGGCCACCAGCCTCTTGACCAGCACCTTCTTGGCTGCCAGCGCCCGTGACCCGGCGGCCAGGCTCACCGTGACGATCGCCGGCATCATCTCCGGCGCGATGCCCACCGCGATCGCCAAAGAAAAAAGGAGGGCGTCGATGAGCGGGCGGGACAGCGCTACGTTGGCCGTGAAGATGAAGGCCGTCAGCACCGCCGCCACGCCGAAGAGCAGCCGTGAAAATCTTGACAGGCCCAGCTCGAAGGCGGTCTGGGTGGGCCGCTCGGTCAGTCCGGCGGCGATCCTGCCGAAAGCGGTGGCGGTCCCGGTGGACACCACCAGCCCGGCGCCCGAACCCTGGTAAACGATCGTTCCCATGAAGGCGCACCCGGGCTGGTCGGGGCCGTGACCGTCGGCGACGGCCGCCACCGCCTTGGCGACCGGCAGGGATTCCCCGGTGAGCACGCCCTCGTCGCATTCCAACTCGTCCACCTCGCAGAGACGCAGGTCGGCTGGCACCAGGTTCCCGACGCGCAGTATCACCACGTCGCCGGGGACCAGGTCGGTGACCGGCACCCGCCCGGCGGTCCCATCCCTGCGGACTTCGGCCTCCTGGCGGATCTGGGCCCGAAGCGCCGCCATCGCCACCTCGGCCCGGTACTCGTTGAAGAAGCCCAGTCCCACGCTGAGCGCGACGATCACGGCGATGATGGCGGCATTGGTCCCGCCTCCGGTCAGGCTGGAAACCAGAGCCGCCGCCAGGAGCAGGAGCAGGATCGGATTGCGCAGTTGCCGCCACAGCACCAGCGACGGGCGCACCCGGTGGCTGCCCAGGCTGTTCGGCCCATGCCGTGCCAGACGCGCCGTCGCCTCCGCCGATGTCAAACCTTCCGGACTGCTCGCGAGCTGGCCGAACACGGCCGTCGGAGGCATTTCGGCCGAACAGGCAAGGTCGAAGGTGGTCGCGGACCGATCGGAGACGGTCATGGTCGAGGACTGAGCGCGGGCTTTCGCCTTCGCCTTACTCGCCGACGAGGTCCCGGTGGGCGAAGCGCCAGGCGCCCGCCACGGCCGCCGCTGACCCGACCGCGACCAAGGCCGCGGCCGAGACCCAGTCAGGAGCGACGGCGGGCGCCGGGTTGACCTGGTGGAACACCGAGGTGTCGAGCAGCCAGCGGTTGGAGACGGCCACCGACCCGAGCAGCTCCACCAGGAACGACCAGGCTAGGCCGCCGTAGACGGCGACGCTGGCCACCCTCGGCCAGACGCCCACGAACAGCGCGCCGATGCCCAGCAGGCACAGGGCCGGGGCTACCACGTTGGCGCCCGCGGCCACGAGGCTGCCCACCCCGACGCCGGCGTGGTCGGCGGCGGCGCCGGCCCACGTGGCGAGCCCGCTCACGACCCCGATGGCGGCGACGGCGGCGGCCGCGACCGCCAGGCGGCCCCAGAACCAGCGGAGCCGGCCGTAGGGACGGACCAGGAGGTGTTCGACGTGTCCCAGGGACTCTTCGTGGCGCAGGGCCGAGCTCAAGTTGGCGGCCACCAGCACGACCATGATCGCCAGGATGAGGAAGGACACGCCCAGGTAGGCCTTCGTGAGGCCCTGGCTGCCGCCGCCGAGGCGCTCGAGGGCGGTCTTGGCCCCCGCCGATCCGCTCAGCGACCTGGCGGCCACCTTGGCTTCGCTGCCGAGCAGCAGGCCCATGGCCACGATGCCGGCGAGCCAGCCGAGGATCGTGGGGCGGACCAGTCGGATCCCGAGGGGCACCGGGCCCCCGAGGAGGGCGTCGCGCTCCGCCGAGCTGGAATGGTCGGCGAGCGTCGAGGCCAGCAGGTCCCGGCGCCCGGCCAGCCAGACCGTCGCCCACGCCGCGACCGCGGTGAACGACACGATCGGCACGGCGGCCCAGGGGTCGGGACCGGCGAAGGGCCGCAACCGCTCGACCCAACCGAGGGGGCTGAGCCACAGCATCCATGACAGGGAGGTGGTCGAGTCGGCGACCATGCGGATGGCGTAGGCGACGCCGAGCGCCGCCGCGGCGTATGCCGCGGCCTGGCGCCGGGTGGCGGCCAGTTGGCTGGCCACGGCGCCGAGGGCGAGGAACATGACCCCCCCGGCGATGCAGGCAAAGGAGAAGTAGAGCGACGCGGCGACACCGAAGTGGATCGATGGCAGCAGCCCGATGGCGGCGATGCCGGCCGCGGTCAGCACAGAGACGGCGCCCGCCCCCACCGCCAGGCCTGCCAGGGCCTGGGCGGCGGCCCGGCGGCGGGTGGTGGGTCCGGCCAGGAGCAGCTCCCAGCGGCCGGCGTCCTCCTCGCCGCGCAGCAACCGGGTGGCGGTCATCAGCCCCCAAACGGCGCCCAGGATGGCCAGTGCGGCCAGGCACTTCCAGGCCGTGTAGCCCGCCACGGTGGCCAGGTTGAGCGGCGGACCGACGAGGATGGACAGGCCGCTCGACGAGCTGAGCGAGTGGGCCAGCGCCTGGCGGGCCGCCTCGGTCCGGTACGCACGGGCGTAGGTGGTGGCTTGGAGGGCGACGTAGATGGCGAAGATGGCACCCCACACGATCCCCGAGCGCACGGCTTTGCGGGCGGTGACCGCCGCCACCATCGGGGCCTCCCGCCCGGCGGCGACGGGCGCAGACGGCGGCGTGGCCTGCCCGGCGGGACGGGGCACGAGCGACGGGCGGCGGGGGTGCCGATCAAGTTGAGCGATGTCAGCGGGCATTGCCGGCCACCACCTCGGGAGAGTCGGTTGAGCCCGCGCCGTAGTGGGCGAGGAACAGTTCCTCCAGCGACGGCTCGCGGCTGAGCAGCTCCCGGACGCCCGATCCCGCCAGCGCGTCCACGAGCGGCTCGATGGAGCCCGCCACCTGGCAGCGCAGGGTCTGGCCCTCGATCCGGACGGCGCTCACGCCGGCGACGCGGGACAGGTCGGGCGGCAGGCCGTCGAAGGTGGCCTCGACCGAGACCGAGGCGAGGTGGCGCAGCTCGTGCAGCGTGCCCATATCGACCAGCACCCCGGCCCGCAGGATCCCGACCCGGTCGCAAAGTGCCTCGACCTCGGAGAGGATGTGGCTGGACAGGAACACGGTCTGGCCGCGGTCTCGGGCTTCGGCGACGCTGCGGCGGAAAGCCTGCTCCATCAACGGGTCGAGACCGTTGGTCGGCTCGTCGAGCACCAGCAGGTCGGGGCGGCTCATCAGGCCGGCGATCAACAGGACCTTCTGGCGGTTGCCCTTCGAGTAGGCCCGGACCTTCTTGCTGGGGTCGAGGTCGAACCGCTCGACCAGCTGGTCCCGGTACGCGGCGTCCACCCGGCCCTGCACCTGGCCCAGCAGGTGCAGGGTCTCGGCACCGGTGAGCGACGGCCACAAGCTGGCCTCGCCGGGCACGTAGGCGAGGCGACGGTGGGCCTCGACGGCCTGGCGGTGGCTGTCGAGTCCGAAGATCGAGGCACGCCCCTCGCTGGCGGTGATCAGGCCCAGTAGCAGGCGGATGGTGGTCGTCTTCCCGGCCCCGTTGGGGCCCAGATAGCCGACCACCTCGCCTTGTTCGACCCGTAGGTCGAGGTGGTCGAGCACGGTGGTCGGCCCGTAGCGCTTGGTGAGGCCAGACGTTTGGATCGCAGGTGTGGGCATGGTGACGGGTCCTCCTTCGCCATCAGTGTCGGCGACACCTCCGGCGCTGCCCTAGGGCCGAACGTCACCACTCCGAAACCGCTGGCGGCCGCGCCGAGGCCACGCGACCTGCGGGACGGTCCGAAGAAGTGACCAACGGCCCTTACCAACCAGCCACCTCGAAGCGCTCGTCGGCCGGCTCGGCGGCACTGGTTGCCTAAAGCTCGGCGGGCATCACCCGGAGCCGCCTCCCGGTGATGGCGTGCGGTCGGATGACGAACCAGTACTGCCGCTCTCCGGGCGCCCAGGTGACCAGCGCCAAGCGGCGGAGGCGTACCGAGGTGGCGTCGATGGCGTCGGCGATGTCATCGGCCCGACCTCGCACCAGCACGCTCCAACCTGTCCGGGTCGCCTCGTCGATGTGGTCGACTTCGAAGGCCACCTTCGACATGGCCGCCTGGCGGAGCACGCTGCCCTCGGAGGTTCGGAACAGCACCGTATCCCCGTCTAGCGCGTAGTTGACTGGCAGCACCACCGGCTCGCCGTCGACCACGAGACCGACCCGGCCGACCCGGCCGAGGGCGAGCAGGTCGAGGCACTCCGTCCGGTTGACCTCTTCGAGGCTGGCAAGAAGATTGGCGGGGCCGGGAAACTGGCCCTCGGGTTCCCCGGAAATGTTGGGCTGATGGCCCGTCTGTTCGTCGCTCACGAACCCATTATGGAGCCTCGCCCAAGTGTGGTCCACTGACGTCGGGCAGCGCCGGGAACGACCTTTGACTCCTGCCCGGGGCGGCACCTGGCCCGACGGGTTCGAGGCAGTACCGACCGAACGACCCGCCGACGGCCACCTGGTCGAGCGCGGCGACCGGTCCGGTCTGCACCGGGGCCGACCCGGCAGCAATGGGACGTTCGCGGGCCGCGGCCGGACCTTCGACCCTGCCAATGTCGACGGGATAGGCCGATGATGTCGCCGTGATGTTCGAACAGGCCGACCGGGTGGTCGAGACGCACGTGTCCTGGATTTATCTGGTCGGTGACCTCGCGTACAAGCGCAAGAAGCCGGTCCGCACCAGCTTCTTGGATTTCTCGACGGCCGAGGACCGGCGAAAGGCGTGCGAGGAGGAGGTGCGAGTAAATCGCCGCCTTGCGGATGTGTACCTCGGCGTTGCCGAGATACCCGGTCCCGACTGGGTCGTCGTCATGCGCCGGATGCCGGATGATCGCCGCTTAGCACGGCTGATCGCCGAGGACGCTTCCGTCGACGACGGGATCCGGCGCATTGCACAGCAGGTCGCCGCCCTGCACCTGCGCTGCGGCCGGGCTCCGTGGACCGACGCCGCGGCCACGGCGGGCGCCGCCCTGCGACGGTGGGAGGACAACCACGCCGAGTTGCTGGCGATGGGCGAGCTCTTGGCGCAGCCGGATGTGGCCGAGCGCGCCCTCGCGTTGGCCCGTCGTTACGGGGCGGGTCGGGAGGTGTTGTTCGCGGAGCGGATCGCAGCAGGGCGTGCCGTCGACGGCCACGGTGACCTGTTAGCCGACGACATCTTCCTGCTGGACGACGGGCCCCGGATCTTGGACGGCATCGAGTTCGACCCCTCGCTGCGAGCAGGCGACGGGCTGGCAGACATCACCTTCTTGGCCATGGACCTGGAGCAACGGGGAGCCGTGAGCCTGGCGGGCCGCCTCCTGGCGTGGTACGCCGAGTTCTCCGGCGACGTCTGGCCGCAGTCTTTGGCCGACTTCCACCTCGCCTACCGAGCCCAGGTCCGGGCCAAGGTCGCCTGCATTCGAGCCTCCCAGGAAGGACGGTCCCGGGCCCCCGAGGCGGACCGATTGCTGAAGTTGGCGGTCGAGCACCTGGAAGCTGGACGAGTGGTGCTGGTGCTGGTCGGCGGTGCCCCCGGCACCGGCAAGAGCACCGTCGCCCGAGCCTTGGCGTCGGGGCGGGATTGGGTCGTGTTGCGCAGCGACGAAATCCGCAAGGAACTGTGCGGCCTCACAGCCGACACGCCCGCCGGGGCACCCCTGATGGCTGATGTGTATGCGCCCGCCGTCACGTCGCTCACATATGGGGAGCTGCTGCACCGGGCGCGGGGCTTGCTGGAGCACGGCACCAGCGTCGTGCTCGATGCCACGTGGAGCGATCCGCAGTGGCGCGCCGAAGCCCGGATGGTCGGAGACGGCGCCGCCGCCGAGGTTGTCGAGCTCCGCTGCCAGGCGCCGCGGCCGATGGCTGCGGCCCGGACGGTCGAGCGAGGGCGCGACGCCTCCGACGCTACGCCCGACGTTTCACTGGCCCTGGCGGAACGCTTCGCCGCCTGGCCGGAGGCCGATGTCGTCGACACGAGCGGGTCGCGGGAGGCGTCGGTCAGCCTCGCTGCCTCATCGCTCCAGTCGGCGCTGCGACGGGCGACACCGGTCCCGACCGCCGAGCACTGACGGAACGGCAAAGTAGCTCGTGCCGGTTGCGAATCTTCCTGCTCGACGACCACGGGTTGGCCCGACGCGGCATTTACGTGACCTGCTATGGGGGTTGGCGACCGCACCGCGTTGGGCGACGCCCCGACCGCTGAGCGCGCTGACCGCGCAGGAACGGCGGATCGTGGACCTGATCGCCGAGGCCAAGACCAACCGGCAGAACGGCGGGAACATGTTCTTGGCCGAGAAGACCGTGAAGAAACTACATGTCCAATAGCGCCCCGGGAAAGACCCCGGCCCGCCGTGGTCGATCAGACGGCCGATGAAGACAACGGGACCTGCCAATCCACCACGGTGCCCCCCCCGGAGGCCTCCCGCAGCGTGAAGCGGCCGCCGAGTCGCTCGGCCCGGGCAGCCATGTTGCGCAGCCCGTAACCGTCCGCCGATTCCGCCCGCCCCGGCGCCAAGCCGGCGCCGTTGTCGGACACTTGCAATCTGACTGCCCTCGACGTGGCTTTGACGTCAACCGCGGCGCCGGTCGCCTGAGCGTGGCGCGCGATGTTGGACAGCGCTTCGCGGAGGCACGCCAGCAGTTCGTCGGCGATGGAGGTGGGCACGTTGGTGTCGACCGCCCCCGTGAACACCACCCGCGGTTGGAACCCGAGCACCGGGGCCAGCTCGCGGGTCAACTCCAGGACCCGGCCGCGTACGCCCAGGTCCCGGACGCTCCGAGCCGACTCGACGCCGAAGATGACCGTGCGGATGTGGCGGATGGTCAGATCCAAGTCGTCGACGACGCCTGCCAGCCGTTCCTGCATGGGCCGGTCCTCGAGGCGTTGGATCGCCGCTTGGACCGAGAGGCCGACGGCGAAGAGCCGCTGGATCACCGTGTCGTGCAGGTCACGCGCGATGCGCTCCTGGTCTTCGAGGATTTGGATCCGCTGCAGCCTTTGGCGGCCGCGATCGTGCTCCAGGGCCAGGCTTGCCTGGGCGGCAAAGCTGCTGATCAGCTCGAGGTCCTCGGGGTCGAAGCGGGGTGCGCCCACATGGCGGAAAAGGGCCAAGATGCCGAACGGCGATCCGTCGCCTACCAGGGGGACGAACACCGCCGGCCCGATGTCGCCGGCGCGGACCTGCGGTTGGGCGACCCGGTAGTCCTTGGAGGCGTCGTCCAGCACCACGGTCCGGCCGGACGAGAACACCTCTCCCGAGACGCTGCCCCGGCGTGGGAACCGCTCCCCCCGCAGGTCGTCGGCCTCGTGGCCCTCGGCTACCTCCAGCACCAGCTCATCGGACGCTTCGGCGGGCAGGGACACCGTCGCCAGGTCAGCGTTGACCAATTCTCGGGCGTGGCAAGCGACCAGGCGCAGGCTTTCCAGGGGCTCGGCCCCGGCCAGCAAGGCGTTCGCCAGCTGGTGCATCGCCGACAATGCCATCTCCCGCCGCCGGATGACGGCGAACAACCGGGCGTTCTCGATGGCCACCCCGGCCGCCGCCGCCAGTCCGAGCACCAGCTCCTCGTCGATGTCGGTGAACACCTCGCCGGCCGTCTTGTCGGTCAGGTACAGGTTGCCGAAGATTGCCTGGCGCAGCCGGATGGGGACGCCCAGAAACGAGGTCATGGGCGGATGGTTAGGTGGGAACCCGTGGCGTCCGGGGTGCTCGGAGAGGTCCGGCAGCCGCAGGGGCCGGGCGTCGGTGATGAGCTCGCCGAGCAACCCGAGCCCTTTCGGAAGGGGACCGATGGCGGCTTTGGTGGTCTCGTCTGCGCCGACGGTGATGAACTGGGCCAGTCCGGTGCCGCTTTCGTTGAGCACGCCGAGCGCCCCGTAGCGGGCTCCCACCAAGTCGACGGCCGCCTCCACGATGCGCTGCAGCACGGTCTCGAGATCCAACTCGGAGCCCACGAGGAGCACCGCGTCGAGTAGCTGGCGTAGCCTCCTCGGCCCGGCGTGCTCAGCAGGCACCGCACGAGATGGTAATGCACTGTCCCTGGCATCGTCAGGACCTTCGACCCTGTCGCGAACCCGGTTGGCGCGCCGATCCTTCGAGCTGGGCGTAGCGGTGAAGGAGGAACCGATGGGCGCGACAGACGTGGCGGCTGCTCAGGCGCCGTCGCAGGACCACAACGATGAGCAGGGGGGCCGGGACCACCTGGCGGCGCGACGTCGCCTCGCGGCGGCTGACCTGGCCAGTGACGTGTTGACCTCCGAGGGTCGGGTGGTCCATCTACGGGCGATCCAACCGGATGACGCCGAGGCCCTCGTCGCTTTCCACGAGGGCCTGTCGTTCGACACCGTCTATCGCCGGTTCTTTTCCGCCCACCCGCACCTCTCCCCCCACGAGGTGGAGGTCTTCACCCGCGTCGATTACCAGGACCGCCTGGCGCTGGTGGTCGAAGATGGCGGCCGGCTGGTGGCGGTGGGCCGCTACGAACGCGTCACCGGCACCGACGACGCCGAAGTGGCCTTCGTGGTGGCCGACGACCACCAGGGACGCGGCCTCGGGACCTTGTTGCTCGAACACCTGGCGGCGGCCGCCCGGGCCCGGGGCATCGTCCGCTTCGTCGCCGTGACCTTGCCTACCAACACCGCCATGCAGCGAGTGTTCAACCAGGCCGGTTTCGCGGTGGAGCGCCGCTCCGAGCCGGGGGCGGTGGCCTTCAGCTTTCCCATCGCGCCGACCGAAGCGTTCGAAGCGGCGGTCGCCCAGCGCGACCGCGTCGCCGAGCGACGCTCATTGGAGGCGCTGCTGCGGCCCGCGTCGATCGCGGTGGTGGGTGCCAGCGCCCGCCCGGGCGGTGTGGGCCACGGCCTCGTCGCCAACATCGTCTCGGGAGGCTTTGCCGGTCCTGTCTACCCGGTCAACCGGCAAGGCGACGCGGTCTGCGGCCGGGCGGGCTACGCCCAACTTGGGGACATCCCCGGACCGGTCGACCTGGTGGTGGCGGCGGTCGGGCCGGAGGACACCGTCGCCCTCGTCGCCGACGCCGCCCGGCTCGGAGCCCACGGCCTGGTGGTGGTCTCGGCGGGGTTCGCTGAGACCGGCGCCCAGGGCGCCGAGTGGCAGCGCCGCCTCGTGGACCAGGCGCGCCGGCACGGCATCCGGGTCGTCGGACCCAACTGCCTGGGCGTGGCCAACACCGATCCCGCGGTGGCGCTGAACGCCACGTTCTCCGCCACGCCGCCCACCCCGGGCCGCACCGCCTTGTTCTCCCAGTCCGGCGCCGTGGGCATCGTCGCCCTTGAGCAGGCGGCCCGCATCGGCCTCGGCATCTCGACCTTCGTGTCCGGCGGCAACAAGGCCGACGTGAGCGGCAACGACCTGCTCGAGCTGTGGACCGACGATCCCTCGACCGATGTCGTCTGCCTGTACCTCGAGTCCCTCGGGAACCCTCGCCGCTTCGCCCGCCTGGCTCGCCGCCTTTCGGCCAGCAAGCCGGTGGTGGCCTTGAAGAGCGGCCGGAGCGACGCCGGACAGCGCGCCGCAGGCTCCCACACCGCGGCCGCCGCCAGTCCCGACGTGGCCGTCGACGCCCTGTTCGCCCGGGCCGGGGTGATCCGGGTGACGACCATGACCGAGCTGTTCGACACCGCGTTGCTCGTCGGCGACCAACCCCTTCCCGCCGGGCCGGCCGTGGCCGTCGTCGGCAATGCGGGCGGCCCCGGGATCCTGGCGGCCGACGCCTGCAGCCTGGCCGGCCTCGACGTCCCCGTCCTGGCACCGGCCACGCAGACGGCGCTGCGGTCCCTCCTCCCCGCCGCCGCCGCCGTCGCCAACCCGGTCGACCTGCTGGCCGGCGCCACCGGCGCCCAGTACCGCGCCGCCGTGTCGGCGGCGCTGGCCGACCCCGGTGTCGATGCCGTCATCGTGGTATATACCTCCCCTCTCGGCTCCGATCCCAGCGAGGTGGGCGCCGGTGTCGCCGCCGCCACCATCGGGGCGACCAAACCGGTCATCGCCTGCTTCCTCGACTCGGCCACGCCGCCCGCGGCCCTGCGCCACCCGGCGGGAAGCGCGTCGGCCGTCCCCTGCCTGCCGTTCCCCGAGCGGGCCGCCGCCGCGCTCAGCCGGGCCTGGTCCTACCGTCGCTGGCGCGATCGTCCCCACGGCGACGAACCGTCGCTCGCCGGAGTGGACGCACAAGCGGGCCGCCGGGTCGTCGCCGGCGTCCTCGCTGCTCGCCCCGGAGGCGGTTGGTTGGACGCCGCGGACGCGTGGGCGCTCCTGCGGGCCTACGGACTCCCCCTGGTGGAGAGCCGCCCGGTGACCTCGGCCGCGCAGGCGATGGCCGAAGCCTCCGAGGTGGGCTTCCCCGTCGCCCTGAAGGCGGCGTCGGGCCGGTTGGTCCACAAGTCCGACGTCGGGGCGATCCACCTCGGCCTCGCCGACCAAGCCGCCGTGGGGTCCGCATGGTCGGCACTGGAGGCGGCGCTGGGGAACGGTCTTGGGACCGCGGTGGTTCAGCCGATGGCGGCGCCCGGGGTGGAGACGATCGTGGGGGTGGTCGACGACCCCGCGTTCGGCCCGCTGGTGATGTTCGGCCTCGGCGGCGTGGCCACCGACCTCCTCGGGGACCGGGCGTTGCGCAGCACGCCGCTCACCGACGTCGATGCCGCCGACATGGTGCGCTCACTGCGCGCCAGCCCCCTTCTGGCCGGTTACCGGGGGGCGCCTTCCGTCGACCTGGGTGCGCTGGCAGACGTGCTGCAGCGGGTCGGTCGCCTCGCCGACGACCTGCCCGAGGTAGCCGAGCTCGACCTGAACCCGATCATCGCTCGGCCGGACGGGGCGCTCATCCTCGACGCCAAAATCCGTGTCGTCGACACGCCCCGCCGCAGCGATCCTTGGCTGCGGCGCCTACCGTGAGCACCCTGGCCCTGGCCGGCCCCGAGGACGCCCACGGTCACCGCCTTGAAGGCCACCCCGAGCGTCCGACCCGGATCGCGGCGGCCATGCGCGGCGTCGACGACCTCCAGTTGGGAAGCGACCTCCTGGCGCTGCCGACACGGCTAGCCACCGGCACGGAGTTGCTGGCCGTGCATACCCGCGACTACCTGGCGTCGCTGGAGGCGTTCTGCCGCCTCGGCGGCGGCGACCTCGACGCCGACACCTACGCTGCGCCCGACTCGTGGCCATCGGTCCGCCGGGCCGCTGGGGCGGGACTGGCGGTCATCGACGCGCTGGCCGCGGGCCGGGCCGACGTAGGCTTCGTCGCCGTCCGCCCCCCCGGCCATCACGCCCTCCCCGACCGGGCCATGGGGTTCTGCCTGATCAACAACGTGGCGGTGGCCGCGGCCCGGCTGGCGCAGGCGGGACAGCGGGTCCTGATCGTCGACTGGGACGTCCACCACGGCAACGGCACCCAGGAGATCTTCTGGAACGACCCCCGGGTGCTGTACGTGTCCACCCACCAGACGCCGTTCTATCCCTGGACCGGCCGGGCCGAGGAGATCGGAGGCCCGGGAGCACCCGGCCTGACGGTCAACATCCCGCTGCCTGCCGGGGCGACCGGCGACATCGTCCGCCGGGCGTTCGACGAGGTGGCGGCGCCCGTCGTCGACGACTTCGATCCGAGTTGGGTCCTGGTTTCAGCCGGATTCGACGCCCACCGCGACGACCCTATGGCCGACTTCGCACTGTCCAGCGGCGACTTCGCGGCGTTGGCGAACCCGTGGCCGCCTACACCCCGGGGCCGGGCCGGCTGGTGTTGGTCCTCGAGGGGGGCTACCACCTTGAGGCGCTCCGCTCGTGTGTGCGGGCCACGATAGGCGCCCTGATGGGACGGCCGGCCGCGGACGAGCCGACGACGTCGGGCGGCCCTGGCACCTCGGACATCGCCATCGCGGCTCGTCGGCGGACCGAGGCCCTGGCCGGACGGGTCGTCCTGGCGAGACCGCCTGCAGGGGTCAGTCGGCCCGGCGCGGAGTGACCTTCGGCCCTGCTGTGCTCCCGGTCCGGTGGCGACACTGAGAACAGGGGACGTCGTGGCCGCAGGCGCGGCCCGCCCGGTCCATAGGAGGTACCAACGTCATGGAATCGATGGTCGCCAATACCCTCGCTGCAGCGGCCCTCCGGCCGGCCCAGCCCGAGCCATCACCGCAGGTGCTGGCCGCCGAGGTCGACGAGGTCGTCGAGGACCTGCGGCGACGGCACCCGACGATCAGCCCGCAGGCGGTCGCCGCCACGGTGAGCGACACCATCGAGGCGCTGCAACCGGTGCGGATCACCAGGTTTGTCCCCGTACTGGCCGAGCGGGCGGTTGGCGAGCAGTTAACCCGCCGCGAGCGGAACGACGCCGCCTCGGCCCCCGCCCGCTCGGACGTCGGGGGGCGGTCGCACCGCGGAAGCGTCGTCGTCGGCTTCGACGGTTCCCAGCCGTCGCGGTCGGCGCTCGAGTGGGCCCTCGGGGAGGCCGACCGGCGTGGCGTGTCGTGCAGCGTGGTGGAGGCCCGACCGGAGGACCGAGGGCACGGGGACCCGGCCACCGGAGAAGACCGGACCGAAGGCTCAGAACTGTCGACCCAGGTCGACGGGGTGTGCCGGCAAGCAGGCTTCGACCGGCCTGCGGACGTTCGGCTGGAAATGGGCAGCCCGGAGGAGGTTTTGGCCCGCGAGGCCGGCGACGCCGGTCTGCTGGTGGTTGGCTCGCGTGGTCACCGGGCGCTGGAGAAGCTGCTGCTGGGTTCGGTGAGCGACGGCGTGATCGACCGCCGGCCGTGCCCCGTCGTCGTCGTCCCCGCCGGTGCCGCCGTTCGCGGCCGGGACCGTCGCATCGTGGTCGGTGTCGACGGCTCGGCCGTCGCCGCCCGGGCGCTGTGCTGGGCCGCCGACGAGGCGCAACTGGCCGGCGCCACCATGGTCGTGGTGCACGCCTGGCATTCCCCACTCATCGTGGGCTCGCTTTACCTGCCGACGGTGCCGATCGACGCTCGACAGCTGCGCCGGGGCGCTCAGGAATGTCTCGACCGCTCGTTGCGCTTGGTGCCCGCGGCGGCGCCCGCGACCGAGTCGCTCCTGGTTGAAGGCGACGCGGCCGACGCTCTGCGCACGGCGGCCGAGACCGCCGACCTGCTGGTCGTGGGCAGCTCCAGCCACGGCAAGTTCGCAGCCACCCTGCTCGGTTCGACCAGCCGGGCCTGCGTGCACCACGCGCCCTGCCCGGTCGCGGTCATCCCGTAGCGTCCGGCGCCAGGACCGCTCGGACTCGTCAGCCATCGAAGGGGTGCCGTGGCGGCGCTCGTGGTCGTGGTGGCCACCCCGACTGCCAATGCGAGGCGGCGTCGACCCCGGTCGACCCATCCGCACCAACGACGATCCGCTTCTCCGACTACGTCCCTCAGGGTGTCACTGAGCGCATGGTGAGCGCCAGCGGCGGCGGCTAGGAGAGCCGAGGGTCTCCCCCGGACAGAACCGAAAGACCCACATGCCACGCTGAGCAAACCAGCGTTGACGTCAGCCCAGGTATCGCCGCTCGATCGCCGCCCGAAGGGCCGACCGACAGGCGGCCACGTCGCCGGCGTGGGGTCCGTCGACAAGGCCCGCTTCGGCGACGCCTAGCGCGGCCGCCAGTGTGGGGTCGCCGATCACCTCCGCCACCCAGCGCGACAGGTCGCCCCCTCGGGTGTGGTGTTCGACGACCGAAGGAGGAACGACGCCGAGTTGGCGGTGCAACTCGACCAGATTGGCGGCGGGCCGACCGACCGGACTGTCGTCGCCGTCCCGCCAGTAGAACCGGTGCCATTCCGGCAGTTCGGCCGAGGTGTATTTGTGCCAATGCCGCACGTGTGTGGTGGCGCGGGGGTCGAGAAGGCAGCGCGTTGCCGGAGCGTCTCGGGTCACGACCACCGCCCGCCCAAGCCCGCACTCCCCGAGCGCGTCCTTGAAGCCTTCAGCGCGTTCGCGGAACAACGAGGCCGCCAGTGTCACCAGGTGGTCGTTGTCGCTCGGCACGTCGCTGTGCAGCCCGACCAGCAGGTCGATCTGGCTCAGCGCCTCGGAGAGGATCTGGCCCGGGCGGTAGCTCACCAGCAGGTTCCCTGCCCCTCGCGGATCCATCAACGCTCGCAGGGGCCCCTCGGCACCGAGCGGCACGTGGGCCTCGTCGATCAGGACCCAATGAGGCAGGCCGCTGCGGTGCCGGAGGCTTTCGATCACGTCGGGGAGCTGGCGCAGGTAGGAAACGGAACTGGACAACCCATGGGCCGACAGGTCGACCACGACCGAGCTGAACCGGTGTTCAATCAGCTGGCCGACTTGCTCGGGCGCGGGGAGAGAACCCTCGCCGCCGACCACCAGCACCCCTCGGAGCGCGGCCAGGCTGGCGTAGTCGCCCTCCGGGTCGATGACCAGCAGCGAGTACCCCAACTCGATCAGCTGCTCCGCGATCAGACCGGCTGCGAAGGACTTGCCGCTGCGGCTCCCGCCGGCGACAAGGATGTTGTGCGGCGAGGCGGAGGTCACGACCGCGCCGCCGTCGTCGCCGAGGCCCAGGCGGACCCGCCAGCGCCGCGACGGCGGGACCGGTACCCCATCCAGCACATGCCGGCGGACGAAGTCAGCCACCCCGGCCGCACCGGGGGCGTCGAGGACCACATCGGCGTGGGCTTTGAGCGAGTCGACGGCGCCTGCCACGGCGACGCCGACCTCGCAGTGCTGAAGCAGGTCGAGGTCATTCTCAGCGTCACCGAAGGCGACCGTCGAGTGCTGGGACACGCGCAGGTCGCCCAGGCCCTGGAACAACCCGCTGCCCTTGGTCACCCCGGCCGGCAAGACCATCAGCTCGCTGCGGTTGTAGAAGAGCTGGCAATCCAGGCCCAGGCGGTGGATCTCGGCCAAGACGGCGGCATCGTGGCTGGCGCTGGTAGCGAGGAGGGTTCGGCCGCGACGAGAGGGCACGCCGCGGCCATCGAGGGCGGCGTCCAGCGTCGGATCGACGCACGGCGCCAGCTCACGGGTGCCGGCAGGGCCGGCCAGCACGCCGCCGTTCTCCGCCACAACAAGGTCGAAGGATTGGTAGACGTCGGGGAATACCACCAGCAGGTCGGCCATTGTCCGACCGGTGGCAAGGACCGTCTTCACACCCTCCGACCGGGCCTCCGCCAGCGCGGCCAGCGCGTCGGGGTCGGGCCGGTCGTGCTCGGCGATGGTGCCGTCGAAGTCCGTTGCGACCGCCCGGATCATGCCCGCCATGGCAACCAGCGTGACACAGTCCCGGCGACCGCCGATCAGCCTTCAGTCGCCAACATGGGCACGACCAGTACTGGCACCGGGCTGTCGTGGGCCAGCCGGAGCGCCCGATGCCCGAGCGCTACTGCACCTGGATGCCTCGCCGTCGGCACCATCGCCGGAATCGACGCCCCCGGGACGAGCTCGGGTTCATCGGTCATGGCACGGCGTCGCCGTTGGCGGCGTTCGAGGTGAACGCCAGTGAGGTGGTGGCGACCGACATCGCCCGGAACGACTCGGTCACCTCATCGACTTCCTCGCCAACATCGACGGAACGTGGCATCCGAGCTGACTGTTCACTTGGTCCGCGATCACGGCAGTGCCCACGTGTCGAAGGCGACGAGAGGTTGGTTGGCTGAGCATCCCCGTCTCGTGGCCCCTTACCCGCCGGTGCACCCGGGTGGGTGAACAAGGTGGAGTTGTACTTCTCGATCATCACCCGAAAAGTCATCAAGCGAGGCAACTTCACCGCCCGCGAGGACCTGGTCTCCAAACTCATGCGCTCCATCGCCTCCTACAACCAGACCGCCACCTCCTTCGCCTGGGCCTAACGGCCAGCCCCTCCAGGTCGCCGGATAAACACGGCCGGAAACGACGGGCGGCTGCACTACGTGGTCGAATTGCGCGGCCAGGCGTCGCCTGCGCTTGGCCGCGGCCGTTCGACCGAACGCAGACACGACGTCTCCGACGCCACATTTGGGATCTCCCTCGCCTTGGCCGAGCGCTGCCTCGCCCTTGGCCCGAGGCCGACGTCACCGAAACCAGCGCTTCGCTGGACGCCTCGACCCGCCTCGTCCAGTCGTCACTCCAGGCAGCGCCGCACAGGGCCGCGCCCGAGCTCAGCCCTGAGCGCTGAGCAAAGCGGCACAATGGGTCCGTGCCCGTTCGCATCTTCCTGCTCGACGACCATGAGCTGGTCCGCCGCGGGATCCGTGACCTGCTGTGGGGGGTCGACGACCTCAGCGTGGTAGGCGAGGCCGCGACCGCGGCGGAGGCGCTGGAGCGCATCCCCCAAACCCGCCCCGACGTCGCTGTCCTCGACGTGCGACTGGGCGACGACGGCGGTGAGCGAGGCGGGATCGAGGTGTGCCGTGAGATCCGCTCGGTCCATCCCCAGGTGGCGTGCGTGATGCTGACCAGCTTCGCCGACGACGAGGCCCTTTTCGCCGCCATCTTGGCGGGGGCGGCCGGCTACGTCCTCAAGCAGATCCGAGGCGCCGACCTGGTCACCACCATCCGGCGCGTGGCCCGCGGCGAGAGCCTCCTCGACCCTGCCGTTACAGCGCGGGTCCTGGAACGCCTGCGCCGGCCGCCGACAGACGACCCGTTGGCCGCACTGACACCACAGGAACGGCGGATCCTGGACCTGATCGCCGAAGGCAAAACCAACCGCCAAATCGGCGAGAGCATGTTCCTGGCCGAAAAAACCGTAAAAAACTACGTGTCCAACCTGCTGGCCAAACTAGGAATGTCACGGCGAACCGAGGCGGCGGCATTCGCCGTCCGCCTAGCCGAGCGTCGCCGGCCGCTCGGCCACGACAGCACCGACACCCACTGACCGGCTCTGGTCCACCAGCATCGGGACAGCCCGCCAAACACGAACCCGACGTCATACGCTCCTCACACCGCCCCGGCGCAATCTCAATCCTGGCCGACGGTGGGTGGCGCGGGTCAGCACGTTGTCCGCCGCCGGGGGGTGACGAGGCGTCCCGTCATCTCGGAGGTGGCCAGCCCCAGCACATGGTGGCGGTGGCCGGAACCGTTGGGGACGACCGGGGCGTCGCTGAGCCGCCGCACCAGGTCCTGACCGGCGGTAGGGGGCAGTAAGCGGGCGCGGCCGTGTACGACCACGCTCCAGCCTGTGCCAGACGACGGGTCGAGGTGGTCGACCTCGAAGACGACCGGTGCATGCAGCGCCCCAGACAGTTTGGTCCCCGGCCCTGTCCGCAGCAGCAGTTCACCCGCGTCGTCGAGCGCGTAGTTCACCGGAAAGATCTCGGGCCGGCCGTCGGCGATCACACCGAGCCGGCCCACAGTCTCGCCTCGCAGCAAGGCCAGGCAATTCTCGCGGTCGAGGATCTCGAGGCCGGTGTTCAGGTCCGGGGTTGACGAGCGGTGCAGGTCGGCCGAGCCGCGGTCGGACGAGTGCTCCGAGATGGCCATGGCCGGCTCCTTTAGCCTCGAGACCGGTCAACGCAGGGGACGACGACCACCGGGGTGGTGGCATGGTCCACGCACTGTCGGCTCACCGAGCCGAGCAGCAGGCCGGCGAAGCCGCCCCGTCCACGGGACCCGACTACCAGGAGGTCGGCTCCCTTCGCCTGTTCCAGCAGCGACTGGGCGGCGGGCCCCTCGACGAAGACCCGGGAGGCGGCCGCCGCAGCCGCGGGCCCGGCCGGCGTGGCCGCGGCCAGAGACGCTTCCACCGTGTCCTGCGCGGCCTGCTCCGCCTGGTGGGCCCAGCTCTCGATCTCGGGGAGATAGCCGCCTTCGACCCAACCGTAGGACAGCGCCCATGCGTTGACGACCTCGAGCTGGGCGCCGGTGACGGTAGCCAACTCGACCGCCCACGACAAGGCCGCGTTGGCCCCCGGCGACCCGTCTACCCCAACCACGATCCGCTTCATCTGGCTACCTCCTCGTTGGTGTCCTTTACCGGACATGGTGGACGTCGGCGGAGCCGACGGGAAGAGGCGAGGGTCTCCCCTGGGCAGGGCCGAAAGGCCCGGGCGCCATGTATCGCGCCGCGTTCGTGCGCGCCGGTCGGGTGGACGCACACGCAGGTGTCGGCGCCGCACCGAAACGATGTCAGGCTCGCAGCGTTGCGTGCACCTGCCGGACGATCTCGAAGGTCGGGACGTCGCAGCAGCAGGCAATGACCACGTCGCGGATGGCGGTGCCGTCGTTGCTCGCCCAAGACCCAAATACCGACCCCCAGTCGCAGTGGACTGCGGCCTCGTCGATCGACAGCCACACCGGGCCGGGTTGTTTCCCGCCGACTATGACGTTGACGAAGTTGGCAGTCCGATTGACGAAGATTGTGGAGCGACCTGAACAGCGAGGTTCGGATCGACACGCCAAACGAGCAGAGAAATGCAACGTAAAGTCCTCGACAGGCTGGCCAGCCGTCGGCGTGGTCCTCGTCGGTGTGCTGCTCGTTGCGGGAGGCCTGTTGATGGTGGGGGTCTAACTTAGCCAACGCTCGGCGAGGACGATTACCGCGAACACTATGACCGCGACACCAACCGCTGAGCCGTTGGTGTGACCGATCTCGTCGGCGACCTTCTCCAGACGTTGGAGCGGGGCGGTGCCCCCGCCGGAAAGCCTCAGGATCGTAGGGAGCTGGCGGGTCACGATCTTCACCGCGACGCGGCCAAGACGCCGGTCACCACCGGCGTCGACAGGAACTCGGCGATCCAACCCAATCGCACCAGTCCGATTGCATGACAACCACCCCGACCATCACGGCTAACAACGAAAATCAATCCGCCATAGCGAGGTTGACGGCCACCACCACGACGGAAACGCCGGCCAGCATCACGGGCGCAATCAGTGGAATCCGTCCCGACCGACATTCGTGCGGCCACGGCCGAACAACCCAAACGTCACCGATCCGGCAACGACGGTGTACAGGCGGGCGACCGCGGGCAGGCTTACCAACCGTACCGCTGCCATCTGCTCGGGAACCGCGATGGCAGCCAAGGTCAGGCCAGCGACCGCGTCGGCCCCCAACCACGACCGTTGATACCCTCTCAAGGTCCGGGCCACCAAACGAACGCGCATACGAGCATCCCTCCCACCGGGCACGTGAGGACACAGGCGGAAGAAATCCCCCAAGCAAGAAGGACAGGCTGACATGGCGGAACTCCACGTCGAAGGCGACGAGTTGGTGCTGCACCTGACCGGGGTCGAAAAGGCCGAGGCCATCCACGGGGACCTTCGCGTTCCCCGATCACGGGTACACCAACTCGAAGTAATCGACGATGCCGTGGAGATGACTCGCGTTCGGACCGGGTTCAAAGTCGGAATGCGGGTCCCCGGCGTGGCAAGCGTCGCCGTCGTCCGAGGCGGCGGCCGCAAGATGTTCGTCGCCATCCACAACGACACGCCGCGAGCGGTCCGCGTCCTGCTCGACGATGAATCCTACGACGAATGGATCGTGGGTACGCCCGAGCCCGAGGCGGTGATCGCCTCGCTCAAGGCGGGCCTCCTCGACCCAGAGGTCTGAGCCCGCGATCCTTTGGGCCCGCCAAGTGTTTCGAGGACGGCCACCAGATCCGCTTCGTCCACGTCCGCGACGTCGCCCGGCCCAACGCCGACATAGTCGAACCGGGGGCCGACAGCGTCGCCGACGGTGTGGGATGTCGCGCTGGCGAGATGGCCCAGGCGTTGGCCTACAGTTTCGGCCCGGACGCGCCTGCGCCTCGAGTGACCGGCGGCCCCCCGGTTGGTGATCGGGGCACCTTGGGGCCGGCCGAACCGGCATCCAGTCCGACGGGTTCCTGCCCACCGATCCCGCCGGACTCGCGTGCCTTTTATGAGCCGTCGGGGTGCTCGCGCCGCGTAGGGTCTGGGCGGGGGCGACCGCCGTCGCCTTTGCCTGGGGGTCTGCTTCTTGGCCGTCCCGATCTTCGGGGCCGTGTTCACCGCCGCCGGCTACCGGCGCCAATGCCGTCCTTTGGACGGCCATCTACTTGGTCCCGGCCGCCCGAGCCCGTGCGGCCGGCGCGTGGTCGCACGACGCGCCCGATGAGCGACAGCGACCCGCCCGTGCGCCGCGGAAGACCCCCCGGGCGCGGTAGGAATCCCGTTACCGCTGGACCGGGCGGTGGTCTGCGGGCCGTTGTGGCGGTCACCTGGTGGCCAGGGTGGCTCGCACCAGGCGGGAGATCTGGAGGTCCTCCCGGGCGGCGACGACGGCGGTGCGGCACGAGGCGTGGGCGGCGCTGATGTCGGTGTCGCCGGTGGCGTTGGTGTTGGTCGCCGGGTTGAGCGCGACGCCGAGCAATGAAAGGCCGTCGCAGGTCCGGTCCCGCAGCTGGGGTTGGTGCTCGCCGATGCCACCGGTGAATACCAGGACGTCGATGCCGCCGAGGGAGGCGGCCATGGCGGCGATGGCCTGGCGGAGACGGTGAACCCATACTGCGACCGCCAGCTGGGCCCGGTCGTCGCCGGCGTCGGCTGCCGCGACTACGGCGCGCATGTCGCCGTCGGTGCCTGACAGGGCGGCCAGACCGGATTTTCGGTCGAGCGCGGTTTCGACGTCGTCTGGGTCGATGCCGCCGGTGCGGATGAGCCACAGGATGACTCCGGGGTCGATGGTGCCACTGCGGGTGGCCATGACGAGGCCTTCGAGTGGGGTGAAGCCCATGGTGGTGTCGATCGACACGCCGTCACGGACGGCGCAGGCTGAGGCGCCGGCGCCGAGGTGGCAGGTGACGACGCGCGACCCTGCGAGGGGCACGCCGACGATTTCCAGCGCCCGTCGCGAGGCCCACTGGTGCGAAAGGCCGTGGAATCCGAAGCGGCGCAGCCCCCATTGCCGCCGCCACGTCTCGGGGATGGCGTAGGTGGCGGCGTCGTCGGCGATAGTGGTGTGAAAGGCGGTGTCGAAGCACGCCACGGCGGGCACGCCCGGCATGGCCCGCATGGTCAAGCGGGCCGCGTCGAGTGCGGCGGGCTGGTGCAGCGGGGCGAGGGCGGTCAACGTCTCCAGTTGGACGATCACCTCTTCGTTGAGGACCGTGGGGGCGGAGAAGCGGGTTCCGCCGTGCACGACGCGGTGGCCGGTAGCGGCGAGGGGGGCGTGGTCGGCGCACAATCGGCCAATGGTTTCGTCGTCGCCAGGGGCGACGGTGGCCGTCGCCAGGGTCTCGTCGCAAGCGCCAATGACGCTGAGTTTCAACGTGGACGACCCGGCGTTGACGACCAGGATGGGAGTCAGGCCGGCCATTGCCAGTCGTCTACTTCGGGGAGGTCCTCCCCGTGCTCGCGGGTCCAGGCCCGGGCCACGACGCGGCGGTCGGCCATGTCCTGGCGCACGTCGGCGGCCCGGGAGCCGAGACCGGGGACGCGGTCGATGACGTCCATCACCAGGTGGTACCGGTCGAGGTTGTTGAGCATGACCATGTCGAAGGGGGTGGTTGTGGTCCCCTCTTCGATGTATCCGCGGACGTGGACGTTGTGATGGTTGGCCCGCCGGTAGGTGAGACGGTGGATGAGCCACGGGTAGCCGTGGTGGGCGAAGATCACCGGGCGGTCGGCCGTGAACACGGTGTCGAAATCGCGGTCGGATAGGCCGTGGGGGTGTTCGGATTCGGGTTGGAGGCGCATGAGGTCGACGACGTTGACGACGCGTACGTGCAGCTGGGGCAGGTGTTGTCGCAACAGGTCGACGGCGGCGAGGGTTTCCAGGGTCGGGACGTCGCCGCAGCACGTCAGGACGACATCGGGGTCGCCCGCGATCAATCCGTTGCCGTCGCCCGAAGCCCATTCCCAGATGCCGAGGCCTCGCGTGCAGTGCAGCACCGCCTGGTCCATGGTCAGCCATGACGGCCCGGGCTGCTTGCCGGCCACGATGACGTTGATGTAGTTGCGGCTTCGCAGGCAGTGGTCGGCCACCGACAGCAGGCAGTTGGTGTCGGGCGGCAGGTAAACGCGCACCACGCTGGCCCGCTTGTTGACGACCAGGTCGATAAACCCTGGGTCTTGGTGGGAGAAGCCGTTGTGATCCTGGCGCCACACGTGCGACGACAGCAGGTAGTTGAGCGACGGCACCGGACGCCGCCACGGCACCTCGGCGCTTGCCTCGAGCCATTTGGCGTGCTGGTTGAACATGGAGTCGACGATGTGGGTGAACGCCTCGTAGCAGTTGAACAGGCCGTGGCGGCCGGTCAGCAGGTAGCCCTCCAGCCAACCCTGGCAGGTGTGCTCGGAGAGGATCTCCATGACCCGTCCGCCGCCGGCCAGATGTTCGTCGGTCGGAAGGACATCGCCCTGCCAGGCTTTGCCGGTCACCTCGAAAAGTGCGTCGAGGCGGTTGGAGGCGGTCTCGTCGGGGCCCATGACCCGGAAGTTGGCGGCGCTGCGGTTGGCCGCCATGACCGCCGCCAGCCATCGGCCCAGGGCCCGGGTCGGCTCGGCGGTCGGCTGACCGGGGTCGGTCACCGCGACGCCGAAGGCACGGAAGTCGGGGAGCTCCAGGTCGCGGGTCAGCTTCCCGCCGTTGGCGTAGGCGGTGGACCCCATCCGTCGGGTGCCTTTGGGGGCGAGGGCAGCGATATCGACGGCCGGTCGACCGTCCTCGTCGAAGAGCTCCTCGGGCCGGTAGCTGGCCAGCCACTCGGCGAGCTGGGCGCGGTGGGCGGCGTTGGTTCGCACCTCGGCCAGCGGGACCTGATGGGCCCGCCAGGTGCCCTCCATCGGCTTGCCGTCCACCACCTCGGGTCCCGTCCACCCTTTCGGGGTGGCGAGGACCAGAGCCGGCCAGCGAGGCCGGCCGCGTCCGCCGGCGCGGGCGGCGGCCTGGATGGCGTCGATCTCGGACACGATCTCGTCGAGAGCCGCCGCCAGTGCCCGGTGCACCGAGGCGGGGTCGTCGCCCTCCACGAACCACGGCCGGTGGCCGTATCCTTCGAGCAAGGAGGTCAGGTCGGCGCGGCCGATGCGGGCCAAGACGGCGGGGTTGGCGATCTTGTAGCCGTTGAGCGCCAGGATGGGCAGCACCGCCCCGTCGACGGCAGGGTTGAGGAACTTGTTGGAATGCCACGCCGCGGCAAGCGGTCCCGTCTCGGCTTCCCCGTCGCCGATAACACAGGCCACGAGCAGGTCGGGGTGGTCGAGCGCCGCGCCGTAGGCGTGAGCCAGCGAGTAGCCGAGCTCGCCGCCCTCGTGAATCGAGCCCGGCGTGGTGGGCGCAGCGTGGCTGGGAATCCCACCGGGAAAGGAGAACTGGCGGAACAGGCGGCCCATCCCGACCTTATCCTGCGCCACCGCCGGTAGGCTTCGCTATAGGAGCCCTCCAGCCAGGTGCTGGCAACCATGGCCGGCCCGCCATGGCCGGGGCCACACACGAACAGCACGTCACGGTCGTCGCGGCGAATGACCCGACGCAGATGCGCCCACAACAAGTTGAGGCCCGGCGTGGTGCCCCAGTGGCCCAGCAGCCGGGGCTTGGTCAGCTCCACCGGCAACGATCCGTCTACGGGCGGGGCGCCCAGCAGGTAGATCTGGCCGACCGACAGGTAGTTCGCCGCCCGCCACCACCGATCCAAAACGGCCAGTTCGTCAACAGTCAACGCAGCGAAGGGCACGGTGCATTCTTACCTTTGCCCGAACACACCGCGACCGTCCACCGGTCACGGCCCGCCCTCGACCCGCCGACCCCCAAGCCGGTACCGCGCGTCAACTCGCTGCCCCAGGAGGTCACGACGGGCGGGTCGTCGCCCCCTGGTGATGCGTGAAGTCTGCGGCGCGGTCGGGCTTCGCGCGCGTTGCAGTGTTCTCCTCCGTCGCGTCGTAGGGCGGTGGGATTATCGTGATCGATTGGGCAAAACGAGGCCGACCGCCGGCTCCCAGTCGCAACTCGAGGTCCCGGAAGGCGACCGCATGATCGGTGACGAGCATGCTTGGCATGGTCGTCTGGCGCCTGAAACGTACAGCGGTCCGACGGATAACGACACTTACCCGTCGAACCGGACGTGAGCGCGTGCGACCGGGCCCGGCGCGGCGACCTGGCCCGGTGGGCGCGCCTGTTGGCTGAGGTACTGGGCCGGATCTCCGAGCGGGATGCGAATCTCGCTGGTGAGGAGGTCCTCGGCCGGTTGACTCTGCGGGATTTGACGGCGGAGAATGTGGTGCGGTCGATCGCAGCGGCCAAGGCTGGCTATGCGGAGGCGACGGTCGCGCGGATGCTGTCCCATCTCCGGGGCTGGACCCGTTGGTTGTACCGCACCGGCCATCTCCCGTCGGACCCGTGCGAGGACGAGATGCTCCGGGCCCGCCCGTCACCACAGCGTCGTCCCCGGGCATTGAGCGCCGACGACGTCGAACGTCTACTGGCCGAGGCGGCCCGCCCAGCGGGGCAGGGACGGATGTGGTGGCCGGCCCGGGATGTCGCGGTGGTGCGCTTCATGGCCACGACCGGCGCCCGGGCGGAGGAGGTGTGTGAGGTGACCGTGGCGGAGATCGACCGCCGCCCGGAGCGGCCCATCTGGCGGGTCAACAAGGCCAAGGGTGACCACCAGCGCGACGTGCCCCTTCCTGGCCTCACCATCGGGTCGATCGACGCCTATCAGGACGAACGGACCAGCGGAGCCGACCAGCGCCCCGCCCTCCCAGCCCGGCGCGGTGACCCGCTGTTCGTCCGGGTGGACGGGCAGGCGCTCACGGTCAACGTGCTCGACCGGCTGCTGCGCCGCCTGGCCGCCCGAGCGCAGGTGAGCTTTCCGGCTGGCGCGGCCGCCCACGCTTTTCGTCACTACTACGGGGTGACGCTTGCTCTGCGTGGGGTGCCCCAGACCGCTATCGCCCAGCTGATGGGCCACGCCGACCCGAGGACCACTTCGATTTACACCACCGTCGGTGGCCAGCAGCTGATCGGTGTTCTTGACGACGCCGGCCTCCTGTAGCCCGACAAGTCGCCGCGATGGCCATGCCTCAGCTCTGAATCAGTTGTGAGCGGAGCCGCGTCGGAGGCGAATGTCCTAAGCGAGGTCCAGGCCCGTCGTTACGGCGAGTTTCCGGAGCAGGTCTCCGACGAGCAGCTGCAACGTTTCTTCGCTCCGTCGCCCGACGACCGGGCCGACATTGACCGGATGCGCTCCGAGTGGTCTCGGCTGGGGTACGCCGTCCAGGTTGGCACCGTCCGCTTCCTGGGCCGCTTCGTCGAATAACCCCATCAAACTCCCGAGCACGTGGTGAACTTCGTCGCCACACAGCTGAGCGTCAGCGGCGACGGCTGGCATCGCTATCTGTCCCAGGACCGCACCCGATTTCAGCACCAACGCGACATCTCCGGGCGGTACGGTTACACGCCTTTTGGCGAGGGGCCTTTGGCTTGGGGTTTCGGCCGGTTCCTGTGGCGGCGGGCGTGGACCGGCGCCCGCGCCCCAGCCTCATGGTCGACCTGGCGACGGGCTGGCTGGTCGATCATCAGGTGCTACTCCCGGGGATCACCACCCTCACTCGCATCGTGGCGCGGATCCGCCAGCGCACGGCCCGCGCCGCCTGGCGGCGGGTCAATTCCCAAGTTCCGCCGGCAGCGGAGCGACGCTTGACGCGACTGTTGGATGTCGACCCCGCCACGAAGGTCTCGCAGCTCGAGTTGCTGCGCCGGCCGCCCCGCTCCCCAACTATCGACGGGCTGATCGGGGGGTTTGACCGCCTCTCGGACGTCCAGGCCCTGAACGTCGCACACCTCGATCTCTCCGGCATCCCCGCCGCTCGGCTGAAGACTCTGGTCGACGACGCCGGCGACGCCTGGGTCCAACGACTTGCCCGCCGCACGACCGACCGCCGAAAGGCGACACTGGCGGACTTCGCCAGCCAACTCCATCGCAGCGCCCACGACGACGTGATCGACGCCTACCTCGCCGCCGCCGGCGACCTGTTTTCCCGGGCCGAACGAGCCGCCACCAAAGACCGACTGGCCACCCTGGCGGACCTCGACGCCGCAGCTCTCGTACTCCGCCGCGCCGCGCTGGTACTGCTCGACGACAACGTCTCAGACATCGACGTCCGCCGGACCATCTTTGAGCTCGTCGGCCGAGACGACCTACAAGCCGCCACCGACATCGTGGGAGATCTACTCGAACCCGACGCCGACGACCGGCACCGCCGCCTTCTCACCAGGTACCCGACACTTCGCCGCTTCTGGCCGAAGCTGCTCGCCGTGGTGCGCTTCGAATCAACCGTCGCCGACGACACGTCGTCGCGGCGGTCGACCATCTCCGCCAGGTCGAAACAGGAAGCGCACAGATCAGCGACGCCCCGAAAGGCGTCATCCCGCCCTCGTGGCGGTCCTTGGCGCTCGATGACCAGGGCAACCCGGACCGGCGCGGGTACACACTCTGTGTCGCCGACCAGCTCCGCCTTGCCATCAAGCGCCGGATCGTATTCGTGCCCGCCGGACAGCGGTGGGGCGATCCCCGCAATCTGTTGATCCAACCAGCAGCCTGGAAACGACTGGCACCCACCGTCACCCGGGCGTTGCAGCTTCCGAACGCGCCGAAATCCTGGATCGACCATCTCGGCTCCGAGCTCGATCGGGCCTGGCATGCCGCGGCGGCCGCGGTCGAGAAAGAGCCGAGTATCCGCCTCGAACCCGATGGGCGGCGCGACCGCGTACATCTGACCCGCCTCGACGCCATCGATGAGGCTTCGTCCACCGCCCGGCTACGAGAATCGGCGTTCCGGTTGATGCCGACCGTCGACCTGCCCGAGGTGCTCCGCGAGGTCGAACGCTGGACCGGATTCGGCCGAGCCTTCAGCGCTTCCACCGGCGGGCAGAGCCGGATCGCCGATCTCGAACTGTCGATCTGCGCCGTGCTCCTAGCCCAAGCCTGCAACGTCGGCTACCGGCCTGTCGTCAGCCACGACCACCCGGCGCTCACCGCCGCCCGGCTCGACTACGTGGCCAACACCTACGTCCGCCCGGAAACAATCGCCGCAGCCAACGCCCGCCTCGTGGATTATCAAGCCACCATAGGGATCGTCCGCCAGTGGGGCGACGGCACCCTCGCGTCCGCCGACGGCGTCCGCTTCGTCGTGCCGGTGGAATCGCTCCACGCAGGCCGCAACCCTAAATACTTCGCCACCGGCCACGGTGTCGTGTTCTACAACTGGCTGGCCGACACCTACTCCGGCCTGAACAGCATCGTCCTGCCGGGGACCAAGAAAGACAGCCAATACCTCCTCGACGGCATAGTCGACAATCCCACCGCCCTGGAACCAAGAGAAATCACCGCCGACACCGCAGCCGACTCGGACCTCATCCACGGGCTGTGCAAACTGCTCGGCTACCAGTTCTCACCCCGCCTGGCCGACCTCCCCGACCGTCGATTCTGGCGCCTCGCACGCCGAGCCGACTACCGCGTCCTCAACCGTGTCGCCGTCAACCGGCTCGACCCCGACCTGATCGTTGCCCACTGGCCCGACGTGCTCCGAGTCGCGGGCACCTTGCACACCGCAGCGGCGACCGCCTCCGAAGTGATACGAGCCTTGCAGCGCAACGGCCAGCCCACGCCGCTGGCGCGCGTCATCTGCGAAATCGGCCGGGCCGTGCGGACCATCACCATGCTCAAATGGATCACCGACGACACCTACCGTAGGCGAATCCTCGTTCAACTCAACCGGCAAGAGAGCCGCCACGCCCTGGCCCGCGACATCTTCCACGGACGCCGTGGCCAGCTCTACCAGTCCTACCGGACCGGCCAGGAGAACCAGCTCGGAGCACTCGGGCTGGTCCTAAACGTGATCTGCCTCTTCAACACCCGCTACCTCGACCGCGCCGTCGCCGCTCTCAGCCAGCGAGGAGATGACGTCGCCGACGATGACCTCGCCCACCTCAGCCCGCTCACCCATCAAAACGTAAACCTGCAGGGTCGCTACGTGTTTACCCTCCCCAAGAGCGTCACAGCCGGCGAGTTACGCCCACCACCCCGCCGACAAGGTCCTGTTGCACTCCTCGCGCCGATCATCGCCTGACCCCCATCAGCGTAGGGCGCTGCGTGACGTATTTGTCGGCCGACCTGTCCCGCATCGGTCATCATCGTTTCACTCCACGAGGCGGATCCGATGCTGCTTATGATCTCCACAACCCACGAGCCGGCGACCGACCTGGGCTTTTTGCTGCACAAGAACCCGGATCGGGTCTTCACAACTGAGCTCTCATTCGGCCGAGCCCATGTCGTGTACTCGGAGGTTTCCGATGAGCGGTGCACGGCGGCGTTGATGGTCGAGGTCGACCCAATCGGCCTCGTTCGCGATCGTAAGGGTCCCCAGGGCAACGATTCCTCCCTTCAGCAGTACGTGAATGATCGGCCGTACGCTGCGTCGTCCTTCCTGTCAGTGGCGATCAACAAGTGCTTCCGAACGGCGCTGGGCGGGCGAAGCAAGGAGCGTCCCGAGCTGGCCGAGGCGGCTATGGCGTTGTCCGCCCATATGACCGTAGTCCCGTGTCGGGGCGGCGAAGCTCTGCTGCGCCGGCTGTTCGAACCGCTCGGCTATCAGGTCAGCGCTTCCGCGCTGCCGCTGGACAAACAGTTTCCCAGCTGGGGAGACAGCCGATACTTGGATGTCGAGCTGGACGGTACCTGTCGGCTGCGCGACCTGCTGGAGCATCTGTTTGTCCTGCTGCCGGTGCTCGATGACGACAAGCATTACTGGGTCGGCCGGGACGAGGTGGAGAAGCTGCTGCGGCGGGGTGGCGCGTGGCTGGCGACGCACCCCGATCGTGAGCTGATCGCCCACCGCTACCTCCGCCATGACCGTCGTTTGACCAGCGACGCCTTGGCCCGGTTGATGGAGGAGGACGTCGCTGACGATCCCGGCGAGGTGGAGGCGGCGCACGATGCCGAGGAGGCGGCGGTCGAGGAGCGGATCAGCCTCAACGACCAGCGTTTGGCCGCGGTCATCGCAGCCATTCAGGCGTGCGGCGCCCGGCGGGTCGTGGACCTGGGCTGCGGGGCGGGAAAGCTGGTGCAGAGGATCTTGCAGGACACCACCGTCGACAAGGTGCTCGGAGTCGATGTGTCCTACCGGTCGCTGGAGGTGGCGTCGCGCCGGCTGCATCTCGACACCATGGCCCCCCGGCAGCGGGAGCGGGTCGAGTTGATGCAGGGCGCGCTCACATACCGGGACCGCCGATTGGCCGGCTTCGACGCGGCGGCGGTGGTCGAGGTGATCGAGCATCTTGACCCACCCCGCTTGGATGCGTTCGAGCGGGTCGTGTTCGCCCACGCCCAACCCCGAACGGTGATCGTGACCACCCCGAACATTGAGTACAACGCCCGGTTTGAGAACATGGCGGCCGGGTCGCTTCGCCACCGCGATCACCGCTTCGAGTGGACCCGCGCCGAGCTGGGTAAATGGTCGACCGGAGTGGCCGACCGGCACGGCTACCAGGTGGAGCTGTTCGGGGTCGGACCGGAAGACCCGGAACTGGGGTGCCCGACGCAAATGGCGGTTTTCCGCAGGTGACTATCACCATTCCTGAACTTTCACTGGTGGTATTGGTCGGCGTAACCGGGTCGGGAAAGTCGAGTTTCGCGGCCCGCCATTTCTCGCCCACCGAGGTGCTCTCATCGGACTTCTGCCGAGCCCTGGTGAGCGACAGCGACAACGACCAGGGCGCGACTGACGCTGCTTTCGAAGTGCTTCACTTCATAGCCGGCAAACGACTCGAAGTCGGCAAACTGGTCGTGGTTGACGCCACCAACGTCCAGTCTGACGCCCGGGCGTCGCTGATTGCCCTGGCTAAGCGCCACCATGTCCTGGCCCTCGCGATCGTGCTCGACATCGCCGAGTCGGTGTGCGCCCAGCGAAACGCGGGCCGTCCCGACCGCGACTTCGGGCCACACGTACTGCGCAACCAGCGCAGCCAGCTGCGACGCTCATTGGGCGGCCTGCGGAGGGAGGGGTTCTACAAGGACTGGGTTCTGCATGGCGTCGAGGAGATCGACGCGGTGACTATTGAACGCCAACCGCTGTGGAACGACCGCCGCTGGGACCACGGACCCTTCGACATCATCGGCGACATCCACGGCTGTTACGACGAGCTGTGCGAGCTCCTCGACCAGCTCGGCTACCAGATCACCGCCGATGGCGCAACGGCCCGCCACCGTGACGGCCGCCGTGTGTTCTTTGTCGGCGACCTCGTCGACCGGGGACCGGCCACCCCGGCGGTGTTGCGGTTGGCCATGGGCATGGTCGCCTCGGGCGACGCGCTCTGTGTCCCGGGCAACCACGAGGCCAAACTGCTCCGGGCCCTCAAGGGACGCAATGTCACCCCCAGCCACGGGCTGGCCGAGACCCTGGCCCAGCTGGCCGGCGAGCCTCCGGAGTTCTGGATCCAAGTGGCCGCGTTCATCGACGGGCTTGTCAGCCATCTTGTGCTCGACGACGCCAACCTGGTCGTGGCCCACGCCGGCTTGCGGGCCGACATGCAAGGCCGGGCTTCGGGCGCGGTTCGCTCGTTCGCCCTGTACGGCGATACCACCGGTGAAACCGACGAGTTCGGCCTCCCGGCCCGCTACCCGTGGGCCGAGGACTACCGGGGCTCGGCCATGGTCGTCTACGGGCACACCCCGGTGCCCGAGGCGACCTGGCTGAACCGGACCATCTGCATTGACACCGGATGCGTGTTCGGCGGCCGTCTCAGCGCGCTGCGATACCCCGAACGCGAACTGGTATCGGTCCCCGCTCACAAGGTCTACTGGGAACCGGCCCGGCCACTGGTTCCCGCCCGACCCGAGGAGATCGGTCGGGCACCGATCGACTTGGATCTCGATGACGTCGTCGGCAAGCGCATCATCACCACCCGCCTCGCCCAAACCGTGACCATCCGCGAGGAAAACGCCATCGCCGCCCTAGAGGTGATGAGCCGCTTCGCCGCCGACCCACGATGGCTTGTCTACTTGCCGCCGACCATGGCGCCAACCGCTACCAGCGACCGCCAGGACCTGCTCGAGTACCCGACGGAGGCGTTCGCCTCATTCCGGCGCGACGGCGTCGACCGGGTCGTGTGCGAAGAAAAGCACATGGGGTCCCGCGCCGTCGTGGTGGTATGCCTTGACGAGGGCGTAGCAGCCCGACGGTTTTCGGTGGCCGACAGCCCCGCCGCCGGGGTGATCGTAACCCGAACCGGCCGACGCTTCTTCCACGACGCCGCCCGGGAAGAGGCCCTGCTGGCAAAGGTGCGAGCCGGCCTGACCAAGGCCGGAGTATGGGACGAACTCGACACCGACTGGCTGGTGCTGGACTGCGAGCTGCTGCCCTGGTCGGCCAAAGCCGAGGAGCTGCTCCGCCGCCAGTACGCATCCGTCGGCGCCGCCGCCACCACCACCTTGGCCGCCGAGGTAGCCATCCTGGAAGCTGCCGCCAAGCGCGGCGCCGACGTGACCGACCTGCTGGCTCGCGCACATGGACGACAGGAGATGGCCGCCGGGTTCGTCGACGCCTACCGCCGTTACTGCTGGCCGGTCGACTCCATCGACGACCTCCGCCTGGCCCCATTCCAGGTCCTCGCCGGCGAGCGAACGGTCCACGCCCTCCGAGACCACCCATGGCACCTCGACCTACTGGGCCGGCTCTGCGCAACCGACCACACAGCCTTCCGCCCAACCTCGACGATCACCGTCGACCTCGCCGATGAAGCCAGCGAAGCGGCGGCGATCGCCTGGTGGGAGGAGCTCACCAACCAAGGCGGCGAGGGCATGGTCGTCAAGCCCGTCAACGTCATACACCGCGGCCCCAAAGGACTCACCCAGCCAGGCATCAAATGTCGCAGCCGCGAATACCTCCGCATCATTTACGGGCCCGAGTACACCGCCGAAGAAAACCTGAGCCGACTACGGTCGCGCGGTCTCGGCCACAAACGCTCCCTCGCCCTACGAGAGTTCGCGCTCGGCATAGAAGCCCTCGAGCGGTTCGTGGCCGGCGAGCCGCTCTACCGGGTCCACGAGTGCGTTTTCGGTGTCCTCGCCCTCGAAAGTGAACCAGTCGACCCGAGACTGTGAGCGATCCGGGACCGTATCCACTGCGAATATCGCCGGGTACCCAGGTTGTGCCCAGCCTCGCAGCACCGGCGTGGTCGCCGTGACCGCGGACAGACACCGACCCGCCGTCGTATTTGGTCCGCTTCCCGCCCGGCGATGACGCCGTTTTGCGCCGCGATCAGCTCGCCGTCGAAAAACAGCACAGCAGGCCTCGATCGGGCCGCCCCAAGACACCCTCGCTCTTATGGACGACCTCCTCGACGGCTGGGTCATCTACCGTTGCGCGAGGAACTCTTGGACTGCGGGACGCCTTCTTGTCCCGGCTCGTGCATAAGACGTACAACGGCTATGTCCTCTCCCAGTTCAAGAAACTCGAAGGAGATTTGCCGACGAAAGGAGTACCGAAATGGAAGCATGAATGGCGGAGTGGGAGGATCTCGCGAGATTGATCATTGGTCCGATCGGATCGACCGCGGCATTGTGAAGTGAAGGACGATTGACAGTGGGTGCGCTAGTCGACTGGCAAGATCGGAAGAGCACACGTCTGAACTCCAGTCACATCACGATCTC
>OBLV0100000055.1_pt1 | contig 57954 bp, 46 predicted proteins | sample 1520071 | NCBI WGS metagenome assembly OBLV01 (sample SAMEA3888446, study PRJEB22518) | metagenome | reverse complement strand
CCGCGTTGACCTGCGGTGATGAGGCTGGGACGGCTGGGACGGCTAGGTCGGTGGCGGCGATGAGTGGTTCCCAGGTGTCGGCGGTGCGGTCTTCTACCGGCATTACCGGTTCGGCGGCTTCCAGGGTGTTTAGGTGGTGACGTAGCCAGGTGTGGAGCCGGCGGCGGATCAGATCCCTGTGTTATCAGGGGGGCCTCTAGCGGCCTAGCGGCCTAAGCGCCGGGGGCGGGGCATGCCTCAGCGAGTTGTCTGGGGTGTTGGTCGGCAGGGCTGCTAGGTGCTAGGTCGCAGGTCAGCGGGGGGTTCTGGTGCTAGCGGGGCTGCTAGGTCAAGCAGATCGGGTGCTAGGTCCTAGCAGCCCCTACCCGGGGCGCCTGGTCGTGGCGCCGCAGTCGAGTTAGGTCGGTGTGTCACCTCGCGTACCGTCGTTTGGGCGCCCGGCGAGACCCTGGCCGACCCGACCTAACTGGCTAACTAACCTAACTCGCTGCTGGTCAGCGGCCTAGCTCCCCGACCTAACTCGACGAGTTAGGAACCTAACTCACTGCCGGGGACCTAACTCGCGACCTAACCGGCCGTTAGCGGCCCGGTTAGGGGGGCTGAAACAGGGAGTGCGGGCGGGTCGGGCAGGCGGGGCCCGCGATCGTCGCTTCGAGCGCGGTAGCCGCAGGCGGGTGTGCTGTGGGGAAGGGAGGGAGGCGCAATGGAGTGTCTCGGTCCCTGGTTTGTGGGTGTTGGTGCTGACCGATGCCCGGGGGGCTGGGGCCTCCCCTTATGGGTGTTGATGCTGGTCAGGGTGAGGGAAGCGCGGGAGGGAGGCGGTGAGGGAGAACTCCCTTGCTCCTCCCGCGCCTCCCTCACTCCTCGCCTTAAGGTCGGCGTCATCCACTACCCCCCCAATGTTGCAGCAGCGTCCTTCCCTCCCCCGTTGGCGCAAGGGCCGGCCAGGAGGTGGACTCCAGCGTCAGCGGAAAGTCAGCACACCTACCGCCAACCGTTGACAGCAGACGACACCAGATGGTGTCCGCCGCGCACTAGGTGACAGCAGATGCCGTCTCGCCGTGGATGCCTATCAGGGTGAATCCTCGTTCGCATCGAGGGGGTCAGGGGTTCAAATCCCCTCAGCTCCACCATGGCAGCCTTTGCGAACCGTTAGGCCCTTGAAGGATCAAGGGCTACGGCTAGTAGGCCTGCCGAGTTCAAGGCGTCCCAGGCAGGGGCATCCTCCATGAGGATGCCCTGCTGTTGTCGGGGGTGCGGAGTGGGTCCAGGTCTGCTGTGCCGCCCCAGGCGGCGTCCAGCGGTCCGCTCCTGGGCCCGCCACGGCACCAGCCGCAGCACCACCGAGGGCGACTTCGCTATCCAGTGTCAGGGTGCCGCCGTCCAACTCCACCCTCTCTCCATGATCCAAGGCCGTCCGCAGCCGGTCCGGGTCAAACTACGTAGGGTTTGTCATCGGATCCATCCTCCAACCCAGGGTCGGGGATCAAGGCCGAGGGCAGGTGCTTCCGACACCGGCCCTCGGTCGCCTACCCAAGGGGCCATCTCGGCGCAGGTCGTACGATGGCTAGGTGAGCGCGTATGCCTTCGAACTGCACGGCGACGAGCCGGCCAACCTGGAGCGGTGGGCTGACGCTGCCAACTCCGGCGAGGTCATATACCTGACCCGCGACGGCGAGCGGATCGCCGCTGTGGTCGCTGTGGATGCCGCGGAGGCGATCGAACGGGCCGAAGATGTCTGGCTGGCCAAGCTCGCCGCTGAATCCCTGGCCGAGGAAGGCGAGTCCATACCGCGCTGGAGCAGGTTAAGGCGGAACTCGGCCTGTGACCTTCTACCGCGTGACGCTGCGCCCAGCAGCGCGGCGCTGGCTGGCCAAGCTCGACCCCACCATCAGCAAGCGCATCGTTACCGCCCTGGATGCGCTGGCAGAGGACCCCAGACCGCCGGGCGTACGAGCGCTCACCGGACCCCACGAGTGGCTTCGTGTTCGGGTTGGCGACTGGCGTGGTGTACGAGATCCCCGACAACCCTCTGCACGTCTTAGTCATCGAGATCGCCCACCGCCGCGAGGTCTACCGCGACTTGTAGGCGCTCCGCGCCGGCAGTTGTACAGCAGCGAAGTACAGCACCGGCACCGACCAACACCGGCCTGGAGTGCCAATACCGGTCATGACTGAACATGAATGGCCTCACTGGCCGCCAAAGCTGTCGGTTCGCATCGAGGGTCAGGGTTCAAATCCCCTCAGCCACCATCAACCTCTTACTTGAACCCTGGCCCGTAAGGGCCAGGGCAAGTGAGTTGATCATGACTTCCCGGTCAGCAGCGCCGGAGTCAACACCACATCGTTAGGTACTGATAGCCACCACTGCTCACGGACTAGACTCACCCGACTGATCTTGAAGCGGCCGGGTGCCCGTCTAAACGTTAAGCGGCGCCTTCCGGTGCTCCAGGGTTTGATTGACAGACCCGGTCCGGGGCTGGTCGGTCAGGGGGTACGGCGGAGCGCGGCGTTGAGCAGTTCGGCGAGGCCGAAGGTGCCTTGGTGGGCGAGTTCCGGCAGTGGTGTGAAGTTGTCCGCGTGCAGGACCGAAGTTTGGTCACCTTCGAGTAGGGCGGCGAACACTTCGGCGACGAGGTGGCCGCCAACCGGGCCGAGCCGGATCGGGATCGTGTCTTTGTCTGGATTGTTCGGCTGCGCTGCCCATGAAGTCACTTGGGCCTCGGACAGCACGTAGGTCCATAGTGGGGCATTGTTGGCGAACGCCGGGGAGATGGCGACCAGGGGCTGCTTCGGGTCGTCTTTGGTGGCCTTGCCAATGACCAGTTCCTCGTCCGGGATGACCTTCACGCCGAGCGCTTGGGCCACCGTCTGGCCGGAGGGCAGTTCGAAGGTCTGGCCGCGTAGCAGGTTGCGTAGAGTCAAGGAGGAGGGGTTAACCGCGACCAGCGCGGGCAGCATGCCCAGCGGGTTCACCAGTGATGTGTCGATCTTGTACGCGTGCTGCGGCTTGCGGGTGAGGGGGTCATTGGCGTCGTTCTGAGCTGGCGTGTTGCCATGGTCGAGGTCGATAAAGAACTGCCAGTCGATGGCCCAATCCAGCGGGATCGGCCGCATGCCGCCGAGGTCGCCGGCTGGGTCGGTCGCGGTGGAGAAGATTTGCCGGCGGGAAATCGACTCGTTTAGCCGGTAGATCGGCCGGATCATTGAGTGCCCGAACCGGTACGCGGCGACGGAGAACTCGACCGGCATGAGCTCCAAGCCGGCCGGCTGGAGGTTGCCGAAGAGCCCGTTGCGGCGCAGCCGCGGGATCCGGAACTGCGGCGGGTCCGCGGTGATGCTGGTGCCCTTGGCGATGTGCGGGAAGACCTCACCGATTGTGGTCGCGTTGATCAGCGTGGGCAGGAAGTCGTGCACCAGCACCCACTGGTAGTGCCAGCGCACCTGCTGCCGTACGGTGTCGAAGTCGGCGTCCGGCAGCCGGTCAGCCATCGCATTGTGGAAGCGCAGCATGGCCGAGTGCAACTGGGCGACGATTCGATTCTCGTCGTTGCGTGGATCACCGACCAGTGCCCGGCCATTCGGGCCGCGCGGCAGGTCCACCGCCGCCGGGTCGTGCGGGTTGCCGGACATCGGTGCGCCCAGTTGCAGCCGGATGCCGTCCGGCTGGTAGAGGTACGGCTGGTCGTCTGGGCCACGGCCGTAGAGGCTGTCCAGATCGAACCGGGGGGTCCGGAAGTCGACCAGCGCGGTGAGCTGGTCCTTGCTGAGCTGCTGCCGCAGGTGTGAGGTCGGGTCCAGGGTCAGGTCATGGTCGACGAACTGGCCGAGATAGGTGTACGCCGCGGTGACCGCGGGGTTCTCCTCGGCGTCGACTTCGTTCTCGCTGGTCGGCGGGATGTCTGGATCCGCAGTCATCGCGGCCGCTAGCTTGGCGAGGTCGCCGTCGTCGAACTTAGCCGGCAACGCGTCGTCGAAGAGGCGGGTGAACCGGCCCTGCATGGCCTCACTTAGCGGAATGCCGGAATCGGAGAACCGGTTCCACCAAGTCCCATGTCGAGTACCAGTGCTCATGGTTACTCCTTCGCGCCGCCCAGCGGACGGCATGTCATACGGCACCGCCAGCACGGTTGGCTGTGGTGTTCGTCGAGGATCGAGCACGCCGGTAGGACCACGGATACCGCAGGCCTCCGAATCGACCCGGTTGGGTGGCCCGGTTGGGGCAGCCGCAGCTACTGCAGCCAGGACAAAAGCGATTAACCATGCCAACCGGAGCACCGGTAACACCGAGCTCACCGCTCAGCGGCTGGTCAGCAGACGTTAACGCCTTTACGACCTAACTGGCCGGCCAGCCGGCATCGACGCATCCACTGCTCTGCTGGATGTCGCGGCCACCGATGCCACGGTGCTGGAGTTGCAGGCGGCGGTCACGGTCGGCCTGACCGTCGCTGGCCCGAGCTAACCAGCCGGCTTCGGCAGCCGGGGCCGCATCCGCCGGATGAGCTGCCGAGCCACACCCCAGACTGCCAGGAGCAGCCAGAAGTACTTGCCCGCGGCCGGGCTCACCGCCGCCACCGGGATCGACGCCAGGAATACCACCGCCAGGGCCAGCGACCGCAGGCGCAGCGGCCGGCTGGCCGCGGCGTCGGTGAGGTGGTGCCGGCGCCGGGCCACCTGGGCCATCGCCAGTTGCAGGCAGAAGATCGTCCCGACGACACCAGCGTATAGCTGGGTCGCGATCGGCCGGCTGCCATAGTTGGCCAGCAGCGAGGTCGCGAACGGCAACGTGGCGACCAGTCCGAGCAGCACCAGGTTTAGCCGGGCCACCCGCTCGCTGATCTGTTCGAACGTCTGGAACTGCCGGTGGTGCCCAAGCCAGAGCAAGCCGATCACCAGGTAGCTGAGCGCGTACGCGCCGACCGTCGGCAGCAGGTGGTGCAGCGCATCGGCCAGCCCGGACTCGGTCAGCCCGGCCGGTATCCGCAACTCCAGTGCAAGCAGGGTTGCGGCAATGGCGAACACGCCGTCGGACAGCGTCAGCACCCGGCCGGGGTCGACCTCGCCGGCCGGCTCTTCCCGCTCGTCACCCTCGACTTCCAGCTCGGCCACAGCGTGGAGCATAAGGTCCGCAGCCCCGCGCACCAGCTTGGTCAGTGGCGAACAGGTTCCTGGCGTACGCGTCAGTCATCCCCCAGGATGCTGTTGCCGTACGCCGTGGCGAGGTCGAGTACGGCCGACCGACTACCCTGGCACAAGTCAGCCACCAGCCGACGACATCTGGAGACGCGGCCCGTGTTCGACACGCTTTCCGAACGCCTGGAGAAGGTCTTCTCCGGCCTGCGCAGCAAGGGTCGGCTGTCCGTGGCCGACATCGACGCGACCTGTCGGGAGATCCGGATCGCCCTACTTGAGGCGGATGTCGCGCTGGGCGTGGTCCGGACGTTCATCGCCTCGGTCAAGGAGCGGGCCCGGGGCGAGGAGGTATCCCGGGCGCTGAACCCGGCCCAGCAGGTCATCAAGATCGTCAACGAGGAGCTGATCGCGATCCTCGGCGGCGAGACCCGCCGGCTGCGGCTCGCCAAGAACCCGCCAACTGTGATCATGCTCGCCGGCCTGCAGGGCTCGGGCAAGACCACGCTGGCCGGCAAGCTCGGGCTGTGGCTGCGCAAGCAGGGCCACACCCCGCTGCTGGTGGCGGCCGACCTGCAGCGGCCGAACGCGGTCACCCAACTACAGGTGGTCGGCGGCCAGGCCGGGGTCGAGGTGTTTGCCCCAGAGCCGGGCAACGGCGTGGGTGACCCGGTAGCGGTGGCCCGCGACGGGGTCGCGGAGGCCCGGCGCCGGCTGTACGACATCGTCATCGTGGACACCGCTGGCCGGCTCGGCATCGACGTCGAGATGATGGCCCAGGCCGCCGCGATCCGGGACGCGGTCAGCCCGGACGAGACCCTGTTCGTCGTCGACGCGATGATCGGCCAGGACGCCGTGACCACTGCCGAGGCGTTCCGCGACGGGGTCGGGTTCAGTGGCGTGGTGCTGACCAAGCTAGACGGTGACGCCCGCGGCGGCGCCGCACTGTCGGTACGGCATGTCACCGGCCAGCCGATCATGTTCGCGTCCAACGGCGAGAAGCTTGCCGACTTCGACGTCTTCCATCCCGATCGGATGGCGTCCCGGATCCTCGGGATGGGCGACGTACTGACCCTGATCGAGCAGGCTGAGGCGACCTTTGACGCCGATGAGGCCGAGCGGATGGCGAGCAAGATCACCTCCGGCAATGACTTCACTTTGGAGGACTTCCTGGAGCAGATGATGGCCATCCGCCGGATGGGCTCGCTGCAGAACCTGCTCGGCATGCTGCCCGGTACCGGGCAGATGAAGGAGGCGATCAACTCTATTGATGATCGAGACCTGGACCGTACCGCGGCGATCATCCGCTCGATGACTCCCGCCGAGCGGACTGATCCAAAGATCATCAACGGTTCCCGGCGAGCCCGCATCGCGCGCGGCTCGGGGGTTGCCGTCAGCGAGGTGAACGGCCTGGTCGAGCGGTTCTTCGAGGCGCGCAAGATGATGCGCCAGATGTCGGGCCTGGCGGGATTCCCGGGTGCCCGTAAAAGGGTGTCGAAGACCCGCAACAAGAAGGGCAAGAAGGGCCGGTCCGGTCGGGGTCCGACGCCGCCAAAGAGTTCGCTAGGCGGGTATCCGGGTGGCATGCCCGGGATGCCCGCGGCCGGCAACCCGCTGCTTGAGCTGCCGCCGGGCATGGAGCTGCCGGACCTGTCCAAGCTGAAATTCCCGAAGAAGTGACCACGGCGCAGCGCACCGGCACCGTGCCCCTGCACCTGCGGGGCGTACTGCTCCCGGACGATGTCGAACGCGACCTGTACGTGATAGCCGGCCGGCTCACCTTGGAGCCGATAGCTGGGGCGGAGACGGTGGCCCGGTCCGGGTGGATCCTGCCGGGTTTGGTCGATGCGCATTGCCACCTGGGGCTGAGTCCGGCCGGGCTGGTCACTGATCCGGACGGCGTGCGGGAGCAGGCGTACGCCAACCGCGACGCCGGCGCGTTGCTGCTGCGCAACCCGGGCAGCCCGGTGGACGACCGGTTCCTGGCCGATGACCCGGCCGCGCCGCGGGTGCTGCGGGCCGGCCGGCACGTGGCCCGACCGCAGCGGTACATCCGGGGTCTCGGCGTGGACGCCGAGCCGGCCGAGCTGGCCGCCGTACTGGCCGGCCAAGCCGCGGCCGGCGACGGCTGGGTGAAGCTGGTGGGCGACTGGATCGACCGGTCGGTGGGGGACCTGGCCCCGTTGTGGCCGGCCGGCGCGCTGCGGGCCGCGGTGGCCGCCGCGCACGAGGCCGGGGCCCGGGTGGCGGTGCACGTCTTCGGCGAGGAGGCGTTGCCTGACCTGATCGCGGCCGGGGTGGATTCCATCGAGCACGGCACTGGGCTGACCGACGACACTATTGCGGCGATGCTTGAGCACGGCACCGCGCTGGTGCCTACGCTGGTCAACATCGAGAACTTCCCCGGGATCGCCGAGCGGGCTGGCAAGTATCCGACCTATGCGGCCCGGATGCGCCGGCTGCACGGTAGCGCACGGCATCGGGTACGGGCGGCGTACGAGGCCGGCGTACCGATCTACTGCGGTACCGACGCTGGCGGCATGCTGCCGCACGGGCTGGTGGTCCACGAGATCCGCGCTCTGTGCGAGGCCGGGCTGTCTACTGTGGACGCGCTGGCGGCCGGGTCGTGGGCGGCCCGCGACTGGCTCGGCCTGCCAGGGTTGGTGGCGGGCGCGCCGGCCGATGCCGTGCTCTACGACGCGGACCCGCGGAAGGATCTGTCCACACTAGACTGTCCAACCCGGATTTTGCTGCGCGGCAGGGTAATCCGGTAGGGGTGGAGGGAGTTCGACGGTGATGAAGGCGACCGGCAGGTTCAACCTGGACGCCTGGGAGGAGGAGGCGGTCGATGCCGTGGAGGATTTCGTGCTGGCCCGGGTCCGGGTGGGCAAGACCTTCCACGGCGATGCCGAGGCGACCAGCTCCACCGAGCTGGTGATAGCCAAGAAGGGCGAGGCCGGGGTCGCCTACGGCGGGCTGGAACGCTTCACCGGCAGCCTGCACGGCAAGCAGGGCACGTTCGTACTCCACCACGACGCGAGCCGCTCGGCGGACGGCGGGTGGTTTCGGTGGTCGATCGTGCCGGGCTCAGGCGCCGGTGAGCTGACCGGGATTCGCGGCGAAGGCACGGTCGTCCCACACGACGACAGCTACAGCTATACCTTCGACTACGACCTGTGACCGTAGCCTGACGCAGCCTGACCGCAGCCCGGGGCCGCCGGGTCGATGTGCTGGCCGCGGTCAGGTTACCTCGATATTGCTTATCTTGCGGGTGGACTCGATAACCTGAGCGTCGTTCATGGTCGCTGCGCTGCGCACCGGAAAGGTGCCCAGGGATTTCCCTGTCGTGAGGTCGTTCACCTTAACTGTTATGACCTGGTCGACGTGACAGGCGCAGATTATCTCGATAGGTGCCCCAGTTGGATAGGGCGGGAGGTTGATGGTGATCCGGTCCAACCGAAGTACCTGACCCGGGTTGGTAGCATTGCCCTGCGTCACCTCGACGTCTATTCGGGTCTGGTTGTTGCGTACGGTCTGGAACACGTCGCGCCAGGTGGCTGGTATTCGCGCGTTGGCCGGGATGACGATGACGTTCCGCTGGATTCCGCTGTGCGCGTCCCGGGCGATTACGCCGAGCCCGTGGCTGGTCACTTCCTGGATTGTTGCCCGGCTGGAATCCGGTAGCTGGCCCGGATTCAACTCGGCGCCGATTAGCTGGGCCTGAATTGCGGCACCGAAGGCGACCACCTCGTCGGGGTTGACGAACCGTTCGGCGGACTTACCGGAGATGTGCTCCATCGTAGCCCGTACCATCGGCATTCGGGTCGACCCGCCGGCCAGCAAGAGTCGGTCGACGTGTGACCAGCACAGCCGCGCATCCTGTACGACCATCGTGGCGAGGTCCCGGGTGCGGCCGAGCAAGTGGGCGGTCAGCTCCTCGAACTCGGCTCGGCTGACGGAGATGACCTCGGTGACTCTGTCCGTGCTGAGCACGACACGTGTCTGTTCGAGGGTAGACAGGGTGTGCTTGGCGATCTCTGCTTCGACCCGTAGCTGCAACTCGGTTGACCTGTCTGCCACCAGGTTCGGGCCGTCTTGCTCCTGGAAACGTTGGTTGAGCAGTTTCATCAGTAAATTGTCCCAGTCGATGCCACCGAGGCTTCGGTCACCGCGGGTGGCAAGTGTCTCGAACGTACCATCGCTGATTCGGATGACACTTACGTCGAAGGTACCGCCGCCGAGGTTGTATACCAGGACAGTACCTTCCACCGACTGATCTAGTCCGTACGCCAAGGCGGCCGCGGTCGGCTCGTTCAGCACGCCCCGGACCGTCAGACCAGCAATGGTGCCAGCGTTGACGGTAGCTATCCGCGACCTGTCGTCGTAGCAGGCCGGTACGGTGATCACGGCGTCAGTTACCGGACCGTTCAACGCCAGTTCGGCGTCCTCTTTCAGCCGTTTCAGAATGATCGCGGAGACTTCTTCTGGCCGAAGCGTCAAGCCGCTCGCGGTCTCGTACCGCCAAGTAGGGTCGCCCATGGCGCACTTGACAAACTGCACAATGTCCGGTGCGGGCGAGGCTGGCCACTTAACCCTGCCGCCGACGATCGGCACGTCACCATCGAATAGTACGGTCGAGAGCGTGCGCGGCCGGCCATCGCGAGTCGGCAGGATCTCCGGTTGGCCGAGGCTATTCACCTTGGCCGCGACGGAGAAGTGCGTGCCTAGATCAATTCCAATCAGGTGCCCCATCGTCGGCTGCCGGTCCCGCTACCGAACCGGTCGGCGTGCCGCCGGGCCAACCTGCGCGGATGGCGCAGGTAGCCATGTCCCCGGTCGCCCGGATCGGCGGTGGACGTCGAGCGCCGCGACGGCATGAGTCCTTGCCGGCGGGTCTGGACGAAGAGCGGGGATCGGGGATGTGCCGGCCACCCTGCCAGGCATCGCCGAGCCGACGACCGCGGCATCGACGATATCCAGCAGTGCAAGGATCCGGCGACCGGCGCCCCCGGTTACCCGTATCGCCGAAGCCGGCTGCCCCCCGGATCGCCGATGAGATCGACACGCACTCAGGCCGGGAGCGGTTGGTGCTGCGTCTGACATCGTGATCCCCAGTCGGCTGACGCCGAATCGACACATCCCCGATGCCCTAAGCGTCTAACCCTACGGCCACGTGGGATCAGACCATTTCATAGACATTCTTAAGCAGAAAGGACACTCGGACCCGGTATGGACATAGGATCCAGGTAGATGACGAAACCTGGCCACCTGTCGTTGGCTCTTGCCCGCATCCGAGATGTCCGGGGTGGACAGGCCTAGACTGACCATGTGCCAATACGATCGATTCTCGGTCCGGAGGGACTGGATGGCTCCGTCCATCGATCTACTTGAGGAACTGAAGACGCTCCGCAAGGGCCGCGGGGTCTACACGCCGCGGATCGAAGCTCAGGTAGGGCCGGGTCTGCGCGCAGCTTGTGGCGTCACCATTGGGGACGAAAAGGCTACTATCCGACAAAAGGTAATCGAACGCCTGAGCGAATTCGCAAGCACGCTGCCGGGTGATCTCGGGCTGGCGGCGACCGCGGCGTTGGCGGTGCATCCGCAGGCTCGCCAGGCGTTTTTAAACCAGCGGATCCAGTGGTTGGCTGAACGGCTCGGCCGTGACGAACGTACCGCCCGACGGCGGATGGACGACGGGATCGCCCAGCTTGCCGAGGTGATGGGCCGGCACGCAACCGGCTCGGCGCGACCCCAGGCAGGCCCAAATGAAGGCTGGTACGTGGCGGAGTTCAGCGCCGCTTTAATGCTCGACCGGCCGGCCCCGGTAGCCATCGAGCGGCGGCGGATCGTCGCCGAATCCGACGGGATCGACCAGATCAGCTTCGCGATCAGCCTTCCCCGCGACCCCACCGATCGCAGCGTATCCCGCGATTTGCTGGGGGAAGTCATCTACGGTGGCACCTTGGTAGCCAAGGAACATGCTTCCGATAGCCAGTTCCGGTTCGTGCTGAAACTTCCGCTGCCACTACGGGTTGGCGATCAGCATGAGTATGCAATGATCTTCCAAGTTCCGCCTAACCAGCCAATGCGGACGCACTACGTACACATCTCGCCGCGCCGTTGTGATTTGTTCGACCTGCGCATCCGCTTCGACGCCGAACGTTTGCCCGAGCAGTTGTGGCGGGTATCCGGACTGTTCCACCGAGCCCTCGACGACGGCCAACCTTCAGGTGAAATGCTTATCCCGGACGATGCTGGCGAGCTCCATCTGCAGTTCCATGACCTGATGCCAGGCTTCGGCTACGGGGTGCAGTGGAAGAATCCGGCAACATATGAGCTGCAACATGACGCTGGTATCCATCCGATCCCCGTTCCACCCGGCTAGTGGCCACGGCCGCCCCGGCCCCCTAGGGGCTCTATTGCTGAACCTGTGGGTAAGTTGATCTCCTCGTACGCTGGGTGATCGTGGGGTGGGGATGCGCCGTGCCTCGGCAAGGTCCTGGCCTCTCGACGGGCCGACCGACGGTGGAGGTACGGCGTGTTGGGAGTCCCGTCGTTTTCGATGTGCCTGGGTTCGAGCCCACGCAGTCAAGGACTCCTCGGTAGGCACCGGCATCGATGGTGAGGTCCTCGTGCCCGGGTTGCCGCCCGTGGCCGTAGGGGTTGTGACGACGGCGCTGGTTGCCCCCAGGTGGGCCGGGAGACCTGGCAAGTGGGTACCTGTGGTTCCTACTGAGCAGCCACAGGTGACCAGTTGTCCGCAGGTGGGCCGGTCGGCCCGCTGCTCACCCAGCAGGCCTCCCCGACATGGTCTCGGCATTCCTGGTACCGGTCCCCCGGACCTTTGAGGAACTGCGCCGGCTGGGCGTGGTGTCCACCGGTCGAGGCCGGATTGTCGTCCGTACCAACGAGCTACGGGCGTTGCTGTCGACTGAGATCTGGTAAGTCCGCCGAAGCCTTCCAGCCAAGTTCGCACTATGCGTCATTAGACGCAGAACACGGCTGTGCATGGCGATACGGTCACCGTGTCGAACAAAGCTGATGCTGAGTCCGAGCCCCCGAGACAACGGTTGGGCAGCGATTCAACACTGTTGCGGAGGCGGTCCACATTGAATGTTGTCTGCAAACTTTCAGTTGTCCTGAAAGTAGTGCTGGTTGCCTTCTTTCTCGGGGTTGGAGTCGGCTTGTACTTGGGCCTGAGTATCGCTCTTGATGCGCGCCGACCCTCCGGATCGATGTCTCAGCAGAACGCATCGTGCCGGCGCCAGCCGGGAGCTGACGATCGGGAAGGAGGTGGCCCAGTGGAACCGCACGTTATCGCAGCCCTCTTGCTTGGTTGGCTGACCATGTGGCTGGGATGACGGCAGGAGCCTAGGTTGCTGGCCAGTTAGCTCCTGCCGTCCAAGCACCGTAACGGATGGGTGCCGGGTTGATCATACCGGTGCCGGAGACGAGGTGACTCAACGGTCGGCCGGCCCGAGATCCGGGCTGGCCGACCTGCAGGTGTTCCTCGCCCTAGCCGATCATCGAACCCGGCTCACCCCGTGGGCCGGTACCCGCAGCGGCCTGGCTGCCGCGTCCGTACGTCCCGGCCTGGATTCGGGCCACCTCGGGACGTGCGCCTATGGCCGACAGGCCAACCACTACCGCAGGCTTCCGGTCGTGGCCAGTGAGCTGGTGCTGCCGTGCAGGACTCCCGAGCAGCCAGCCAACGACCACTGGGCTTGCTACGAGCAGCGACCGCAGTCATCGACTCGTGGGCGCGTACCCGACAGCGGTCTACCGTCGGCGCTTCGTTCCTCGTTGCCAATCTCACGTATTAATGCCAGGTCCGCACCACTCTGTTTGAGCGCAGGTCCACGGTCGAGAATTGTCCGGTAGTATCAAGGGGGGATATCTGATGGAACAGTCGGGAACAGTGTGTGCGTCCAAGCAGTCGGTCCCGCAAGCACCGATCGTTGTGTTTGGTGGCCAGGACGACTATCTCATGGTGGCAGCGACGGTTGAGCAGGCGGTCGAGGAAATACGCTGCTACCTGTCGACCGGCAGCGGCGAAGAACAAGGTACGGGTTGCCCAAAGAAGCAATATCCTCGGCTCGAGGAGTTCGAATTTTATGACACCGCCGGCCAACGGCTGGAGCCGGTGGTAGCAGCGGGTCAATTGAAAGACCTGGTCGTTCAGGACAGCCAGCAGGAGATCCGTGACCGGATCCGAAAGATGTTCCGTACGGCTGAGGCGAAAATCCTGCAGGAGACGCCGAGAAACTTCAGCGCCAACCAGCCGCCGATCAGCCTTCCAGACGAGGCCGTGGGGTTCGAAGAATTTACCCAGCAACTTGCGGTTGGCTTCGCCAAGCGGCAGTTTGCCCCTGGCTGCAACTTCTGGCGGCACGTTGTGCTGCGCGAATGTTAAGTGAATGTTGAGGCGCCGGTAAGGCACCACGTCGACTGCGCGGATAGTGAGGATGTGGGCTCATGGTCACTGGTGCAGAGCCAGCGCTAGATAGTGGGGTCGGGACGCGGCGTTCAGCCGCTGCGCCTCGCGGGTTTGTGCCCACCCTGACGGTCGTGTGCGGGCTGTTGCTGGGCGCCATCGTGATAGGCCAGGTGTCCCATCTTGCCGCTGGCCCGCACCCGCCTGGTCTTCTTGACTTTCCCTCGGCGGCGGCGGTCATGTTCACGCTGGTGGGCGCGCTGGTGGTGCCTCGCCAACCGCATAACCCGATCGGCTGGCTGTTCACGGCGATCGGGTTGAGCAGCGCGTTCGTCGTCCTCGGTACCAGCTTCAGCGGCTTCCACCTGATGGCTTGGGTGGCCGCGTGGTTGCCTGCCGTAGCTTACGGCCTGCTACCGCTGGCGCTACTGGTCTTTCCCAACGGCCGCCTCCCGTCGCGTTTCTGGCGGCCGGTAAAATGGGCCGCAGTGGTCTGCCTGAGCCTGGCGGCAGTAGGCCTTTCGGTGGCCGCCTGGGCCGATCCGAGCCTGTCCATCCATTCTCATGATGTCCCGCTGGGGCGTATGATCGCACTAGGGGTCGCTCGGGTGGCTCTGGTCGGCGTCATCGTGAGCATAATTGCAGCGGTTGGCTCGCTGGCGGTGCGTTGGCGGCGGACCAATGGCGACACCCGCCAGCAACTGAAATGGTTGGGGGTGGGCGCGGGCTTTATTCCAGTCGGAATCGTGCTGCAACTTTTTGACGTGCCAGGTGCGTGGGTGCTGGTTGCGGCAACGGTGCCGACGGCCGCGGCGGTAGCAATCTTGAGGTACCGGTTGTACGACATTGATCTGTTCCTCAACCGGTCGTTGGTCTACGCGACGTTGACGCTGCTGGTTGTAGCCACCTACACGGGGATTGTGACATTGCTGGGGACGGTGTTCCACGCCGGTACGAAATGGCAGCAGGTGGTTGCCACCGGGGCCATCGCGATGGCGTTCGGCCCGTTGCGGGAAAGGGTACAGCGCGGCGCCAACCGGCTGCTCTACGGTGACCGGAATGACCCCTATGCTGTGATCAGCCGGCTGGGCCGCCGCTTGGCGCAGGCTGTGGACCCTGCTGAGGTGCTGCCCCAGGTCACCGAGACGGTCTCGGATGCCTTGCAACTGCCTTTTGCCGCGATCGAACTGACCGAGGGGGCGGACGGCGAGCGGCTGGTGGCCAGCTATGGCCGACGGATGGGGGAGCCAGATGCGTTTGCCATGACCTATCAGGGTCAGGTCGTCGGCCGGCTACTGGTCAACCCCCGCTCACCCTCCCAGCCATTCACCTCCGCTGAACGCAGCCTCCTAGAGGACCTCGCCCGGCAGGCTGGTTTAACCGCCCACGCGGTCGGTCTGACCGCTGATCTGCAGCGTTCCCGCGAGCGTCTGGTGCGTTCCCGGGAGGAGGAGCGGCGCCGGCTACGCCGTGATCTGCACGACGGCCTTGGCCCTACCATGGCCGGGATGATCATGCAGGTCGGGGCCGCCCGGGCACTGCTGACTAACAACGCCGACCAAGCCGAAGGCGTGCTCGGCCAACTCGAGCAGCAAATGCAATCGTGTATCCGAGAAATCCGCCAGCTCATTGACAACCTCCGCCCCGCCAGCCTTGACAACCTTGGCTTGATCGGGTCGATCCGGCACCATATCGGTGCGTTTACTGCTGATTCGGGCGGATCAATAGTTCACATTACCGTCACTGCCGCGGACAACCTGGGGGAACTGCCTGCCGCGGTGGAGGTGGCCGCGTACCGAATCGTCACCGAAGCCATCACGAATACCGTACGCCACGCGGCCGCCAGCCATTGTGACGTTCGGTTGACGATCCAGGATGGACTGCTCGTGGAGGTCATCGACGACGGGGTGGGGCTACCTAACCACTACCAGGCCGGGATTGGACTGACCTCCATGCGCGAACGCACCGAAGAACTCGGCGGCTCCTTCACCGCCCAGAATCAACCCGACGGCGGCAGCCATATTTGCGCCCTACTGCCATTGGCGGTCTCATGACCACTAGCCCGGTCAAGGTGATAATTGCCGACGACCATCCCATCGTACGGGAAGGGTTACGCGCCGTCCTGGCCACCCTTCCTGATTTCGAGCTGGTTGCCACGGCCGCTACCGGCAGCGACGCGGTCGCCGCTGCCGCGACACATCACCCGGACGTGGTGGTGATGGATCTGTACATGCCCGACCTGGACGGCGTCCAAGCCACCAGCCAACTACTCGCCGCATACCCACAGGTGGCCGTGCTGGTGCTGACCATGTACGACGACGACGAGATGCTGCTTTCTGCGCTGCGGGCCGGAGCCCGTGGCTACCTGCTCAAAGGTGCAAGCCACTGTGACATCGCCCAAGCATTGCGCTCGATCGTCACCGGTGGTGCCGTCTTTGGGGCCGGCGTGGCCGACCAGGTGCTGAGCCGGCTGGCCGGTCACGCCGCGCACAACCCGTTTCCGCAGCTCACCAGGCGGGAGCTGGAGATTCTCGAACTGCTCGCCCAAGGTTGCGGCAACCATGACATTGCCCGGCGGCTGCACCTCAGCCCTAAAACTGTGCGCAACCATGTCGCCAACATTCTCGCCAAGCTGGAATTACCCGACCGGGCGCAAGCAATCGCAACTGCCCGGGAAGCCGGGCTCGGCAGCGAGCGTACCTCCTGAGCCGGAGCAGCCAGCTCCGGACAGTCCCAACCTTGACCGGGAAACCCCGGGACATCTGCCTATAGACGGCAGGACGCCCACCATTGCAGGCTGTTGGGAGCAGCGGTGGTTGTGGTGCTGCCGCTGAGCGGGGACTGAGGAGACACGGGGATGCCGCAGACAATCCTGACGCACATCACCTATGCCGCTGCCGGGGTGGCCGCAACCAGCGACGCCTCGCCGAACACAATGCGGAGCGTCACCGAGTTGCTGTCGCTGGCCCATCAGGGCGACGCTGCCGCGTGGGAGGAGATCGTGCATCGGTACGGCCGGCTGGTCTGGTCGAAGGTGCGCTCGTTTCGGCTGCAAGACGCTGATGCGTTCGACGCAATGCAGATGACCTGGTTGCGGCTGGCCGAGAACTCCCACCGGCTGCGGCACCCAGAACGCTTGGCCGGCTGGCTGGCCAAGACCGCCTGCCGCGAATGCCTGCACATCCTGCGGCAGACAAGGCGGACCGCAGAACCCCCAGACGTGGCGCTAGAAAACCTCGTTGACCCCGCCGCCGACCCCGAAAAGCAAGTCATCGACGTGGACACCGCGCAAGCGCTACGTGGCCTGCTTAACCAACTGCCGCCACGTGAACAGACCCTGCTGCGGGCACTGTTCGCTGACGGCCCCCAGCCGTACACCGAGATCGCCCGCAGCACCGGTATCCCAATCGGTAGCATCGGACCGACTCGAGCCCGCGCCCTCCAGCGGCTGCGGGGGATGCTTGAGGAGCATGGGCTCGGCCGGGCGGTCTAACCACCCGGACAGTCAGCTTCCGGCGGCGGTCAGCCGCCGGAAGCAGCGGCCGCGGCCAGCCAGGCGATCTCGGGGTGGCGAATATCGGAGTGCGCTCCCGAGAAGGAGGACTGGGAGGTGTTGGCGACCACCGTGCCGCAGTCGACGCGGTAGAAGGCGCCGTGCTGGAGCCCGTACCGTTTTCCGGCGGCGAGTACGGTTTGGTCGTCGGTGGGGGCGACGCCCTGGAAGCCGTCGGAGCCCATCCCGCCCCATTGAGCGTTCGGTTCGGTCTCTGCGGAGGCCATTTGTTGGGCCAGGAAGGACGCCTTCGGGTACCAGCGGCCAACCGCCCAGTCGTGCTCGCTGAAGGTCGCCACCAGCGGGCCGTGCACCCGGTCGGCGTACTGGTTGAGCGCGCCGGCCTGGCCGAACGGCATGTCCTGAACGTGTGCGAACGACCAGTGCGAGAACGCGCCCTGGATGAGGTATAGCGAGGCCACCGGGCTGGCGGCCGCCGAGCTGATCCCGGCCAGTGCAAAGGAGACCAGCCGGGCGCCGAAACTGTGCCCGATCAAGTGCACCCGGACCTTCGGCGCTTGGGCATGCAGTTGCTCCAGCAGCGGGCCCACACCGTGGCTGCCGACGTCGCCGGCCCGAGCCTTCATCTCCCAGTACGACGCGGCTCGCAATGTGCTCTTGGCGCCGTTCCAGACCTTGCCGAAGATGTCGCCGAGCCCCTCAGCAGCACCGCCCTCCGGAGCGCTGCCCAACGTGTCGGCGATGAAGGCGAAGTCCCGCTGCGGGTCATCGGTGGTGACCAGCGCGGACTCCCCGGAGTCCTCTACCGGCTGCGGGCCGGTCGGGGTGAGGTTCTGCAGCAACCCGTGGAACTCCTCCAGCCGGGCCTGCTGAGCGGCGGGCGGTTCAGTGCCCGCCGCTGCGGCGGCCGTACCCTCATCGACGAGCCGGCCCATCGTGGCGAGATCGGCCTGCTGGCCCGGATCGGTAAAGGACGGCTGCAGTGCTTGGGCGATCTGGCCGCCGGTCACTGCGGCGTCGGCCGCACCTGGCCGGCCGGCGGCCACCGCCGCGGCCACCGCGGGCGCCGCGTCCGCCGGCGGGTCGGGGAACCACAGCGACGGCCAGATCACGCCCGCGAAACCAATCGGGCCGAGCCCGGCCGCGTCCTTGGCGGCGGTGGCAATCATTGGAAACATCGCGCCGTACAGGTCGCGGGCCGACTGCTCGGAGTTGCCCCAGCCGTGGCTGAGGACGAACAGCTCCGTCACGCCGGAGGTGGCGATCTCGGCAAGCAGTTGTGGCGCTGCGGGTGCGGTGAGCGTCCCGGACTTGTCAAAGGTCAGCTCCCAGTACGGTTTGCCTGCCAGCTCAGACATTGCTTTCTCCTTGTCCGGCCCATGCCGGTGGGGTAGCGGGGAAGGGTTTAGGAGTTCGCGAGCATGCGCATCAGATCGACCAAGCCGGCGCCCTGGGCATAGCGCTGCCGACCGATATCGGTTGCGTTCTCGCACAGCAGCCGCTTGACATCCCGTGGCCGGCCGATGAACTCCGGCCGGGCCGACAGGAATGCGGCAATCAGGCCGGAGACATGCGGGGCGGCCATCGATGTACCGGACTGCTCGGCGTAGGTGAGCAGCCGCTCGGGGTCGTCGACCGGCAGGTCGTCCATGCCGGCCCGGCTGCGCACCGCGCCGGTGGCCGCCGAGGTGATCCACTCACCCGGAGCCACCACATCCGGCTTGTCCCGCCCGTCGAGGGTGGGCCCCTTGCCCGAGGTCCAGGACACCCCGAACACGTGCGGGGAGTCGCGGTGTGTGGAGCCCACCGCGATGCATCCCTCAGCGTGTGCTGGTTCGGTGATCGAGCCCAGGATGGCCAGCATCCCGGCCGGGTCGGACGACTGCCCACTGCCACCATTGCCGGCCGAGACGACCACGACAACACCGGTGTCGACGAGCTGGTTGACCATCTGGGACAGCGGCGACTGGCCGGCGGCGTAGTGCCGGGGATCCCAGGAGCAGCCCAGGCTTATATTCACGCCGTGTACGCGCAGCATGCTCCGGTCGACATTGACTTCTGTACGTAGGTAGTCCAAGGCGGCCATCACCGCCGCGGAGGAGGTCACCCAGACACCCTGGGCGTTGCGCCGCAGCACCTTCAGGCTGACCAGCTCACAGGCGGGTGCCATCCCGGACAGCTCGCCGGTCCGTTCGCGGGAGACGAACCCAGTACCCTTCGGAGGCTCGTCCGAGCTGGCCACGTGCGGAGTGCGCCCGGCCGGGCAGGCACCTGCGAGGATGCCGGCGACGTGGGTGCCGTGGCCCAGCTCGTCGGTCAGCGGCGAGGGCGGGTCGGCCGGGGGGTTGCCGGGCAGCTTGACCAGGGCGGTGAAATCCCGATGTAGCCCGGCTGTGGCCAGCGAGGGGGTCATGACGGCGGAACTACTGGCGGCCGGCGGTTGACCGTCTTCGGCGGCCAGTTCCAGCGTCGAGAAGTGCGGGTGGGTCCGGTCGATGCCGGAGTCGATGACCGCCCAGACGATCCGGTGGCCGCGCGCGTTGTACGAGCGCCACGCGGCGTCGGCTTTGACGGTCGGTGCGGACCGGTCGATCTGCGGGTAAATCTCGTAGTCCGGCCACACCTTGAAGATGGTCGGCGGCCGCTGTCGGCGTTCCGGGCTGTCCCAGTCGATGAGCCCGCGTAACTGGGCGCGGGTCAGCACGCACTGGTAGATCTTCGCGGTGACCCGCTCCAAACCCGCCGGCACCGGCGGACCCGGTACTGGTCCGGAGGCTTGTTCGGTCGGGGCCGGTGCCTCGGCCCACGCCTCATAGTTGGCCCACACCTCAAAAAATGCCTCGGTGACCGCGGTCAGCCCGCCTGGGAACAGCAAGTTGAGCTCGATCAGGACGGTCACCGGCTCATCCGGTGTCGGGCTGCTGGCCGGCTCGTCAGCCCCGCCGTAGCGGCTGTCCGTACGGTGGTCTGGCGGTAGGTAGAGGCCGCCAATCATTGGCGACCGGAAACGGCTCTCATCGTTAAGCGCCATCAGCGACATCCCCCTGGAAAGCCGCCGTTGCAGCCAGGCTCTCCGGGTCGAGAATGTACAGTGCTCGGCCGGCCGTCAAGTGAGTTATCCCGGTGAGTTATCCCGGCCACTAAGGTGTTTGGTCGAAACGGCCCGATCGGGTAGTCCAACCTGCCCGCAAGGACGGCAGCCAGATAGCCTAGTGGCCCGCGCCTGCCTTTTGAGGCAGGCTCCGGTGACATGGCCGCGCGGTCTCGATTGGCGGAATACGGTTTCGAGCACAGTGCGTGGCGAGGGGGGAGATGCAACCCGTACCTCATCCGCAACCAGCCCGGAGACCGCAGCCCTGGCGGGCGATGGCCTACGCCGGGCTGGCGGTGGCGGCGTTCGTCGCGATGAACGAGATCGACCGGATCGTACGCGGCGTCTCCGCTGGCGGCTCCGCGTGGAGCCTCAGCCAGGTGTACGGGTTGGGCACGGCGCTGCATGTGGGGCATCCGCTGGTCGAGCCGTGGCAGACCTGGGCCCTGGCGACCGCGCAGTTTCCGATCCGGTCCTGGATCACCATCCACCTGGGCTTCGACCTGCTGTTCATCCTCGGGTACACCGGCCTGCTGCTGCTGACCGCCGGGCGATGGTCGGCGGTCAGCAAGGGGTTGATTGTCGCGGTCGCCGGGCTGGATGTCACCGAAGACCTCGCCGCTGGCCTGACGGTGAGCCTGCTCGGTCCCGCCGGCCCAGTCTCCTGGACGGTAGTGATCCTGCAGGTGACCACCACACTGAAGTGGCTCGCGGTACTCGTACTGCTGGTCTGCCTCGGCTACCAAGCCCGCGCCGGTGGCGTCGCGCCGGTGTGGCGGGTCTTGGGCGCGGTCAAGTTCCAGCGGTACTCCGCGGTGGTCATCGTCCTACTCGGGTTGCTGATGGTCGGGCCGGGCGGGGGGATCTTCGACCAGTTACCCGACGTGGAGCGGGCCTGGTTCACCTCCGGCGCGCGCGGGCTGGGCCTGCTGCACCTCGGTGTGGCGGGACTGAGCCTGCTGCTACTGGCTTTTTTGCTGCTGTACGTCGGCCGGCTGCGGACCAGGCGCTCGGTGGAAATCTTCACCACCGCTCCGGACCACGCTCAGCCACACCGCTACCGGTGGTGGGTTGGTGCGCCACTGGTGCTGGTCGCGGTCGCCTGGTTGGCGCAGCGCGGCCACGTGGTCAAGGTGGACTGGAGCCGGGTTTCGGTGTTCGCGCTTGTACTCGCGGTGACTGCGGGGGTCTCGGCCGTCGCGGGGGTGGTGCACCGGCGGTTCGGGCCGGCGGTGCCAGCGGGGGCGGCGGGCTACGACGCGGATGGGATCCGGTTGGTCCCGGTGGTCGCCCCAGCGCCGGACAACGCCATGGTCGACCTGGTCCGCGCGTGCGGTGATGTGTTTGCGGTCGCTGCGCTGGCGATTGCCGGCGTCGGGCTGGTGCGCTCCTTCGTCACGCCCGCGCTGCTGCTGCACGACGGCGACTCGATCGGGTCCTGGCTGCTCGTGCTGGTTGGCTTGGCCGCGTCGTCGGTGCTGTTCGTGCTGTGCGGCGGCCCGGTCCAGGCGGTGCTGCGGGCGCTGATGGACTCCGCCCGGGTGCCGGACAGCCGGGTGCTGCAGTGGGCCCGCGACGGCCAGCCGCCGGTCGGGCGGTGGGTCCTGATCATGCTGCTGGTCACCTGGCCGTTCCTCGTTGCGGTGAGCTGGCTGCTGGCCTACCCGCTGACCGCCAGCCATCTGCTCGGTGTACTTGGCACCGTGGTGGTGTCGCTGGGCAGCCTGACCACTGGGCTGGCGGTGCTCGCTTTCCAGGTCCATCGGCGGTACCCGCTGCCGATCTTCCGGCTGCTCCGGATCTGGGCGACGCCGGTGATCTCGATCATTGCCGTGGTGGTCGTCCTCGGCTCGATGGTAGATCGCGGCTCGCCACTGCACCGGATCCGGCTGCCAGCGGGTGCGGCGGGTGTGGTGGGTGCCCAGCCCGGCACGCTGCTGGCCAGCCTGCAGACCTGGCTGGACCGTACCGGCTCGACGACCTGCAGGCTGAAGACGGTTACCGTCCCGGCATCGGACGGCAGCCCCGTGACCACCGCGCGGGTCGCCCCGCTGCTGCTGGTGGCCGCCTCCGGTGGGGGCATCCGGGCGGCGTGGTGGACGGTGCATGCGCTGTCCGACATCGCCGGATCGGCCTGCGGCCGGGATACCGTCTTCGCAGCCAGCGGGGTCAGCGGCGGGTCGGTCGGGTTGGCGGTGCTGGCGAGCAGTACTCAGCCGGTGGCCGCCCTGACCCGGATCGCCGGGCCGGACGCGCTGGCCAGCGCGCTGGATGGGCTGCTGCTGCGGGACATGCTGGCCAGCAGCACCGGCATCATGCTGGGTGCGTTCGACGTACCGGCCGGCCAGCGGTTCCCCGACCGCGCCGGGTTGATGGAGCTGTCCTGGGAACGGGCCGACCCGGGGCTGCGCAAGCCGTTCCCGCTGGCTGCGCCGGCCGTACCCTGGCGGTTGATCTTCAACACCACCGCTGTGGAGTCCGGGTGCAAGGCAGTGCTGGCCGACCGCGCGCTGTCGACGAAGCCGGCCGGCGATCTCCCGGCATCGGCCTCCCCGCCCGGCTGCGAGCTCGGCTCGGCCGGCGCGATACCGCGTGGCTATGACGTGCTCGCCGCGCTGCCCTGCCTGCGCGGTCTGGACACCTCCACCGCGGCGATGCTGTCGGCGCGTTTCCCGTACGTGACGCCGTCGGGGGTCGCCGGCTGCAATGGTCGTCCGGTCGAGCAGTACGTCGACGGCGGGTACGGCGACAGCAGCGGGCTGGCCACCCTCGACGACCTGGCGCCCGGCGTGCTGGACCGGGTCCGGGCCCACAACGCCGCGGCACTGGCCGATGCGGCGAGTACCGGCCGGCCGCCCACCGTGGTGGTGCCGATGGTGGTGTACCTGGAAAACGACGTCCGCGCGGACTCGGGGTTGCGCGCGGTCACCCACACCAGTGAGGGGCTGGTGCCCACCCACGCGGGCTCAACGGCCACGGCCCAAAATGACGCCGACGCGTTGCTGGAACGGGCGCAGGGCCAGTTAGCGCCGTGGCTGGCCTGTGCCGCCACCGACCCGGGTTGCGCGTTACTGCGCTCTGCGGTCGGCCGGCTGATCCCGGACCAGGTCATCTTGGTCGCTCCCCGCACCGCGCCCCGGCTGTCGGCGCCGTTGGGCTGGGTGCTGTCCGGCGGCACCCGCAGCGCGCTGGACGATGCGCTCGCGGAGGAGCAGGCGAGCACCTGCTGGCATCGCAGCAGTCCCGCTCCGCACTGCATTGCCGGCGTCGGCCGGCTTGGCGACCTGCTTGGCGTACTCCCTACCGGATGATCGTGGTCTGCCGCCGGCACGAGCCACACCGTGCGGTTGGGGTAACGGGGACGACGTACCGCAAAGAGGCGTAAGGAAGCTCATTCTCCTGACTCGTATAAATAGTGCGGTACTCCGAATGACCCACGCCCCCCGCGGTCATCGGCGTACGGGCACTCCGCCGGCTACAACCTCCCCCCGAACCTGAGAGGTGCCATGATCAACCGAATGACGGGCCACGGCGCGATGACGCTCGGGTCTGGGCGGCACGACCCCTCGAACCTGGGACCGGCGGGGGCACGACCGGCGCCATGCCGAGACACCCCCGCCGGCATCGCAGCGGAGGCGATCGATGGGGAAACCCGCAGCCGCATCGTTGCCGCGCTGCGCGCCATGCTCGCCCGGGCCGAAAGTGAACGGCTGGAGCTGGGCCGGGTTGCTGGGGCCGGCCTCATGCTCGTGTTGGAGCACGAGGGTGTTCGCTGCATGCTTGTCGTCGATGCTCCTCATTCCAACCACGGTCTAAGCCCCCGCGAGCTCCAAGTCGCCCGGTTGGTGTCTCGTGGCGCTACCAACCGCGCCACCGCGACCGCTCTTGACATCAGCACGTGGACGGTTTCGACGCACCTTCGGCGCATCTTCGCCAAGCTCGGCGTCAGCAGCCGCGCGGAGATGGTCTCTCGGCTGTTCGGCGCCCCGCAGTTGCCGGCCGACTCCCCGCCCGTTCCTCCCTCCCGCCCTCCTACCTCTTGCCCCTCTCCTCCCCCTCCCCGCCGATCTTGACAAAGATGTCGCTATCCGGGCCCGAATTCCAGCATCTACGTCAAGATCGGCGGGGGTGGGCGGGCTGGGGTGGGGGGCGGGGTGGGACGGCGGGTCAGCGGTAGGTGACGATCTTGATCTCGCTGAACTGCAGCACGTTCTCGGTGCTACACCTTTCGTTCAGGCTGGTGATGACGGGTACGACCGTCAGCACAACCGATTGGTGGTCCGCCTGGAGTGCCCGGCGGATTGCCTCGGTGGCGATGACCGCTTTCTTGGCTGGGGTCAGCGGGTGCGCCGGGCGCGGGTCGTGGCGGCGGCGGGGGGCTACCGTGCAGTGGCCCTCGTCGCCGTAGCAGCCGCCGTGCCCGAAGATGTGAAACGACCCGGCATACCCGTTGTCCAGAGTCTTGGGGGTGGTGTCGCTGGCGTTCGGGTTGTTGAGGAAAATACGCGCCTCGAATGATGTCTCGGAGTGGTCAAGTTCGTTGAACTCAAGGTCGGCCCGGGCGAAATCGCGCTCGAGGGATGTGATGTCGAGAGCAGTAGAGAAGATATTTGACGCAATCATGACTGCCCATCCGTATCGGTCGCCGCGCCCGGCCCGGCGGCGGCAACGCTGGACGACGCGTACTCGTAGCCAAGGTTGTGGATATCCAGCACGTCGTCCACGGTCAGCGCGAACGGGGCGAGCGGCAGGCCCCGATAGCTCGGCGGAATGTTCGAGACGCCATGCCGTACCTGCCACAAGTGCCACAGCCGGTCAATCATGCAGTGATGCGCCCAGAAGATAGGATCGAAGGCAGCCGTTGCAACCACGCCCATGTCGCCGCCTTGGGATTGGTCGGCTGGGTTGATCCCGCCCGCCCAACCATGAATCTGGTCGTGAAAGTTCTCCACCTGCATGGAGAAGTCTTCGAAGTTCGGCAGGTTGAGGACCGTCTCGACTGCCGAGGAGTCGGGCAGGTCGGCCGGGTCTCCAGGAAAGCGCCTGGTACGGCGGGCTGGATCGGGTGGTCGATCCGGCATCGGCCCGCTGGCCAATGGGTTCGGTTGGCCTTCCGTCTCCGCGGCAGCGTACGCCTCCGGGATACCAGCTTGGTGTGACAGCGCCGAGGTCCAATCCCACCAGGGTGGTATCGCGTTTTCATTCTGGTCCCGCGCCACGTGCTCCCAGGACAGCAGGTAGGCGCGGTGCCAGGGGAGGAACAGGTTGAACTGGAACCGCCGGTTCGCCGGGCCCTCCCGGAAATGGTGCCAGCAGTCAAAAGCCGGAAAGCCGTGCAGGTTAGCCCAGTATACCCAGCTTCGGTTATCAGTTGGGCTGATCGCCTGCATCTTGCCGTACGCGTCGCGCAGAGCCGACAGGTCGCATTGTTCGATACTTTGCCGGAGCGCTATGTTATCCGCCATGGCACCTTCCCCGAGTCGGCCGCAGCTAGTGTCCTGTCAACGAAGTCGCGTTACCCTGGCTTTGCCGCCAAGCGGCAACGTACTTCGCTGACAGGACCTTAGTGGTAGGCGGACATCATTGCCAGATCCCCCTTGTCCCCCCGCTGCAATCTCTGGCAAAGTGCAACCCATGGCAAGTGCGCAGGCACCAACGGTAGTTGTGCCGCGGTGCCGGCGGATCCGCCATCAGAGTGACTTCGTGTCGATCGTGCGACCGATCGTGCAGTGGGCGGTTCAGATCAACCGGAGGTACGGCCGTGAGCCGATCCGGGGCCGAGGGCCACTTGCCGTCGGGGGTAGCTCAACGCCACCGTGGTGGACCTGCAGCGCACCGTCTCCAGCTCCAGCCAGTGCTTCGGCCGATGATGCGTCCAACAACTGGTGAGCCCGCCGTCTTGCCGACACATCTGGACGGTATGCAGCGAAGGCTCGGGGTGACCGGTCTCTGAGGGTATGGTCACGGTCACTGACCGCACGTGTTCAGGGTCAGCGGCATCTGATTTTCGCCCGCGGATGGGCTGGTCTGGTACGAAGCGGTGGATGGGGGCAGTGGTGGCGCAGGAGCCGCGGGAGTTGATGCCGGGTCGTTCGACGCGGGATCTGTTTGGTGCGGAGTTGCGGTACTGGCGGGAGCGGGCGGGGCTGTCTCAGGCGCGGTTGGGCACGGTGGTGTCCTACAGCGGGGATCTGATTAGCAAGGTGGAGAAGGCCGAGCGGTGGCCGTCGTCGGGGCTGGCCGAGGCGTGTGATGCCGCCCTGGGCACCGGTGGTGCGCTAGGTCGGATGTGGCCGACGGTGGAGGCACAGCGCCGCCAGGAGCTGGAGGCCGCCGAGCGGAGGCAGGCGCAGGCTGACAGTCCTACCGTCGGTGGGGGACCGGTGGGGAGGGTGGTGCTACGGGCCGATGGGGAGGGTCATTTGTGGGCGTCGTTGGGCTGGCAGCTTCTTGACAGCGGCACGTTAGAGGCCACCCAGGACCGGCAGGTGGGGGCGTGTCTCGCGCCGTTGTCGGGGGTGGCCTACCGTCAAGGACACGGCAGTGTCCCTGATAGGGCGCGCGCCGAGGGCCAGGCGGGGGTCCGGGCGGTGGTGGGACGTGAGGTGGTCATGGCCACGCACGAGGGCAGCGAGCATGCCGGGGGTGCTGAGCGGCGGGAGATCGGCGAGGCCACCTTGGAGCAGCTCCACGGTGAGGTGGTGCGGCTGTCGCGGGAGTTCGTGACCGGGGCGCCGTTTCCGTTGTTTCGGCAGATGCGGGGGGTCCGGGCTCGTATCTTTGCTGCGTTGGAGCGGCGGTTGTGGCCCCGGGATGAAACTGAGCTGTACTTTCTGTTGGGTTGCCTCAGCGATCTGATGGCGGTTGCCGCCGATGATCTGGGCTACCCGCAGGCTGCCGACGAGCTGCTGCATGCAGGCTGGGCGTACGCCGTAGCGATCGACCACCGCCCCCTGATGGCGCGGCTGCGATCGGTACTCGCCTACACCGCCCTCTGGCACGACCGTCCTCGGCAGGCCCGCGACCTCGCGGTCAGCGGTCTTGACTACCTCGCCGACGGCCAAGACGCCGCCCAGCTCCACCTGATCCATGCCCGGGCGGCAGCACGCCTGGGGGACGACACCGCCCGCGGCGCGATCATCGCCGCGCACGAGGCCAGGGGGCGCGAGCACCACGACGAGCTGCTGGAGATTGGGGGCGAGTTCGGCCTGTCCCGGGCCAGCCAGCACTATCTAGCTGGTTCCACTCTGATGGAGATCCCGGATGCGGCAGCCGACGCCGTCGTTGAACTCGAACATGCCACCAGCCTGTACGCCGCCGGCCCTGAACTGGGGGAGGACCACAGCTACGAATACAAGGCACTGGCCCACATCGATCTGGCTGTTGCCCAGCTTCGCGCCGGTGCGCTCGAGGCCGCGGTGGTCGCCTTGGAGCCCGCCTTGTCCCTGCCCCCGGCCCAGCGCGTCGCCCCGTTGTCCGCCCGGCTCAGCCTGGTCCGGGCCGAGCTTGCCCACTCCCGCTACCACGGTGATGCCTCGGTGAGCGGCTTGGACGAGCGCATTGAGGACTTCACCTGCCAGAGCATCGTCGACGACCTCAGCGACCTACCCGGTCCCCGCTAGTCCTGAGTATTCATGGCGATCTTGGAAGTCACGTGTCGTGAGCGGGAAAAATACTTCTGAGCTTCGGCGATGAGGGTGTCTAAGTCCACATGTCCTGCCCGGATCGAAGCACTTTCAGGTGGAGCCTACGGTCAGGTCGGACCTGCCAGGATCGCGGGTGACAATCCGCGCCCACAGGCAAGCTCCAGGGCATGGCGTAGCCGCATCACATATGTGTGGATCGTCGCGACCGCTTTGGACCGAGGAGTCCCATCCCATACCACTTCGGCCAGTTCCTCGACCGGCACAGGATGGTTGGCCCGCAGCAGCAGAGCTGCCAACAGCACCCGCTGCCGGGGCGCCGCGATCAGCCGCGCGTCCCCCGCATCATCCACAACCTGCAATGGCCCCAAGAACTCGAATCTCATCCGCGGCCTCCTGCCAGCGCTCTACCAGCGTTATGATCGGCCTCGGCAGTGGCGTCACACAAACGTCACCGAAACGCCACTCCGCATCTGCAGGCTAGCCCTGCGTACCGCCGGGTCACAGTGAACTACTCGCACACAGGAAGACCACGATTGGGAAACTTCCAACGAGCCTGCCACGACCACGGCGCCACACTGCGACTATCCGCCAAACCGCAGACCGGCGGCCGAACCTCACTGCGGTACGCACAGCTCCAGACACGAAAGAAAGGAACTACATCCATGATCACAAACTTCAGAGGGGAAACTCATGATCCGGATTGTTTCTAGATTGGCTGGATTCCTGACCTTCGCACTCGCCGTGGTAGGATTGGTAGCTACGTCCACGCCGGCTTCCGCAGCGATGATGCCCACCACCCAGCCGGTGGCGCCATACGTCGCCGTGCCCGCCCAGTCCATCACGATGGGGTCCAATCTAGCGCCTGCGAGCACAATCCAGCCCCAAACCGCCAGGTCCTGCGGCACCGGATCATCCAGCGGAAACGTCACCACCTGCATGTACGTTAATGGGGCCGGCCTCCACATCAACTACGCCAGATCCTCCGCGACTGTCCACAACTCCGGACGCACTCTACAGTCGTGTATTCGCGGCCCGAGGGGCACGGTCGGATGCACTCCGTTCAAATACGTCCCCGTCGGATACACCCTGTATCTCACCTGGTCTCCGAATAGCAACGAACCAGCCGGAAACTACTGCGCAAACACCTGGCGGCTCAACAGCAACGGCTCCCACACCGAAATCGGTCACTACTGCGTCAACGTGCACGCCTGAACCCCCCGTGTCCTCCCCGCATCCAGCGACCGCGGGGAGGACAGCCGGACGCGTCACCGTTACCGTCCCGTCACGGTCCCGCTAGCTCCCCGCGCTCACCGGGAAGGCTACGCCCCTCCCAGCCGTGAGGTGGTCATGGCCACGCACGAGGGCAGCCAGCATGCCGACGGTGCTGAGCGTCGGAAGATCGGCGAGGCCACCTTCGAGCAGCTCCACGGCGAGGTGATGCGGCTGTCGCGGGAGTTCGTGCCCGGGGCACCGTGCCCGTTGTTTCGGCAGATGCGGCGGGTTCGGGCTCGTATCTTTGCTGCGTTGGAGCGGCGGTTGTGGCCGCGGATCGTCCCAGCCGCTGCGTGATCGTGGAGAGGGTACGCCGTACCTGGTAAGGGTCTCGGCTCGTCGCCGGGTTGGATCTTGGTCGCGGAGGCAACTGGTCACCTGTGGTTGCTTCATAGGGGCAACAGGTGCCCACTTGCTGGGTTGGACCGCCGTCTTGGAGCCCGCCTTGTCCCTTTCCCGGCCCAGCGTCTCGACCCGTTGTCGGCTCGGTCTGGTCCGGACCGAGCTTGCCCGTCCCCGCTACCACGGCAATGCCTCAGTGATCAGCCTGGACGAGCGCGGCCGGTTAGCCCCGGCCTGGCTACGGTCCGCTGTGGACAAACGGAGCCCAGTAGTCGAGTCGGTCCGGGTAGCGGTCACGCAGCTCCCGGGTCAGCCGGTGCAGCGCGACCGCTGACCCGTCGGCGGTGGGGGAGCTGGGCAGTAGCTGGTAGAACCGGCGAGCCGCGATCGCGCCGATGGCATCGTCTAGCGGCCACAGCGTGGCGATCACGTGGCGATAGCCAGCCAACTGGAAGGCCGAACCGAGGTGCAGCGCTTCATCGGGATGGACCCAGCCACTCCGCCCGGTCGAGCAGGCCGACAGGTAGCAAAGCTCCGGGTGGTCCAACTGGAGCCGGCTGATGTCCGGCAGGGTGAGCACCGAGTCGTGCAGCAGCAGCCCGCTGCGGGACGGAGCGGCCAGGTCGTTGGCCGCGTGACAGGCGAAATGTGCCCAGGTGGCCTGCTCGAGCGCGCCCCGCACGGCCGCTGCGGTGGCTTCGACGTTGGTGAGCCGGATCGCTTCTGGATGCGTCGCATGGAGCGCGGCCGCCTCGGCTACGGTGCCCGGCAGGTCCGGCTGCCCGGGAGTGTGCGGCATGGCGACGGTCAGTTGTACGCGGTCGGTGGCCGGTCGGCTGCCGCCACGCAGCAGGGTGCGGATCGTGGGTGCGTACGAGCTGACAACGCGGTCTAGCGCGGACGGGCCATGCGGAACGCCGGCCACGTGCACCGGCAGCAGACCCAGCATGCCGGTTGGCACCCACCACACCCGGGGCAAGGCACTGCCGTCGCCGGGGGAGGTGTGGCCGAGTGCGTCGAGCACCGGTTCGGCGATCGTCTCCCATAGCCAGGCCAATACCTCGGGCAGCACGCTGCGCCGGGACGGCGGTGGTACGGCGTCGGGACCTTCGGCCAGCTCGACGATTGCCGCAGCTTGGGCGCGTGCCTCGGACTGGGTGAGAGTGTCGAGCCGGATGTGGTCCACCGACTCCGGTCCGATGAGGATCGCGTCGCTGCGCGAGCTAGCCGAGTTGACCAGCACGACGGTTCCCCCGGCTGCAGCGCGTCGCAGGTCGGCCAGCCCGGGTGCGGCGAGGAAGCTGCCGAAACCTGCCACCTGACGGATCCGCTCCACCAGCGGCTGCCATCGGTCTGCCAGTTCGCGTCGGTGCGCCACCGCTGCGGGATCGCCGCGGTCCCCGGCGGCGCCGGGTGTTGCGTTGAGCGCATCGCGCAGCCGAGCAAACTCCTCGGCTAGGTCGGGCGCCGCCCGCTTAAGCTCCGTGAGGGTGGTCCGGAGGTCCAACTGGCCGGTCAGGATGATTCCTCGGCCGAGTTCGGCCAGTTCGAGCGCGCCGGCTACGTCGTTCAGCTCGAGCTGCGCCGCGACGGCCTCGCCGACCAAGCCAACCGAGCCGCCGAGCCGGCTTTCCTGGTCGGCCCAGTTCAGGTTTCTCGGCGCACACAGCGGCAGGGTCTGCACAGCCGCTCGCAGCACCTGGCCAGCGACGGTCGCCGCACCGGTCTCCTTGGCGAGCAGTCCGACGTTGTACTGCGCGGAGGCCTGTTCGACCGGCGAGGCCGTGGCCGGGCCTTGGACGGCGGCAGCCAGCCCGGCCACCGCACCATCAGGCACCCTACCTCCGGCCGAGTGCAGGGTCCGGTAGGCGACGGCGAGGTTGCCTATGTCAATAACAGCAGGTTCGTCCGGTCCCGTCTCCGCAACCACCCGCTGGCCATAGGCCACGGCGGCGTCGAGATCGGCAAGGAGGCCGGAGCGCCGGTACCTCAGCAGGTGGGCGCCGGCCAGGATGGAGGTGAGCCTGCGCCGGCGTGGATGGTCGGCTGGCAGCGTTGCCAAACCCCGCTCACTGAACTCGATGCTGGCGCTTATGTCGTTGAGATCGCCGCGTTCACCGGCGGACTGGAACCGAGACAGCAGGTAGCCGGCGACGTTGCTGACGGCATGACTCCAGTCGGTGGTGCCGGCGGCTGTGCCATCAACCGCCAGCCGGCCGCAGTCGATGGCGGCGTCCAGATCGGCGGGCGTAGCGGTCTGGTCGAATCTGGTCGAGTACGCGTTGGCTAGGCTCACCAAGCGGGATCCGCGCTGCGGATGGTCGGGGGGCAAGGCGGCCAGCGCGTCCCTGGCGTACCGCACGGCGGTATCCAGATCACGGGCGTCGCCGTTGTATTCGAACCGGCGACGGTAGCCGACCCCCACGTTAGCCAGGCATGCACTGCGATTCGGATCTCCTGGGGGCAGGCCGGCCAGTGCCTGCTCGCCGTACTCAATGCTGGCTGCTAGATCGGCCATGTTCATGGTGAGCTGAAACCGCAACTGCAGGCCGACAGCGAGGTTGGCCCGGGCGGTGACCTGGCCCGGGTGGCCGTCCGGCAACGCCGCCAGCGCTGCCTCCTCGTGGTCGATGCTGGCCGCCAGATCGGCGGCTGCGGCAGTGAGTTCGTACCGGGCGCTGTAGACCATGCCCAGCACCGACTGGCACCTGGCGTGGTCGGGGTGGTCGCGCGGTAAGACAGCCAGCGCCCGCTGGGTCCGAGCGCGGGCGGTGTCGATGTTCTCCGGTGCTCCGGTATGCCGGAACCGCTGCAAGTAGCCGAGGCCCAGGTTGGCCAGCAGTGGGCCGAGGCCCGGGTCGTTGGCGGGTAGCTCCGCCGCTAGCCCTTCGCGCAACCGGATGGCGGTGTCTAGGTCGGCCAAGCGCCCGAACCTGTCGAAGCTGAGATTGTGTGCCTCGGCGAGCAGCGCCGCCGCCATCTGCTGGTCGGGATGACCGGCCGGGCCGGCGGCGGCCGCATCGGCGTAGCCGAACAGCGCGGTCAGGTCCTCGGTCGCTTGGGACCGGGCGAACCGGCGGTGGTGGGCCGAGGCGAGAAAGTACAGCACCGTACGGCGGTCCTGGTGCTTGGCCGGGATAACCTGCACCGCCCGCTTACCGCGCGCGATTCCCGCGTCCAGATCGGCGGGATCGCCGGTGAGTTCGAACCGATGGCTGTACCCGCCGACCAGGCGCATCCAGCTCGCGATCCCGGCTTCGCTTGCGTCCGGTTCGGCGGCGGCCAGCGACAGCTCGCCACACTCCAGCATGGCGTCGAGGTCGTGCGGGTCACCGGTGCGGTTGAACCGCCACTGGTAGGCGAGGTTGAGGTTGCCCAGCCGGCGGTGAGCTCGTGGATCTCCGGCCGGCGTGGCTGCCCGCGCCCGCTCGCCGCACTCGATCGCAGCATCGAGGTCCGCCAGGTTCTCGGTGGACAGGTACAACCGCAGGTGTGCACTGACGAGGTTGCCGAGCACACCGGCCCATTCCGGCTGGTCGGCAGGTGCAGCGTCCACCGCCCGCCGGCCCCACTCGACCGCGGACCGCAAATCAGCCTCGCGGCCGGTCAGCTCGTGCAGCCGCTCGTACGCGTGGGCCAGGTTGGACATGCACCGGCAGCGGTTGATGTCGTCGTCGGCTAAGGCCTCGACGCACCGGTGGTAAAGGTCGATGGCCTCGGTAAAGTGCGCCGGCTCGACTGCGCGGTGCACCAGTTCGTCGGCCACCTGGGCCTGCGCGTACGGATCGAACGACAGGTCGGCCGGGATGTTCGACAGCTCTGGGCCCAGGTTCGGGCGGCGAGATCGTTTCCATCGGATACTGGCACAATAGCAACACGCAGCGCACCGTGCGCGGACCAAGCCGCCGGCTGCGCTTTAGGGCACATCGTTAGAGCCCTCGTCCGGGTGATGTTGCCCGGATGTATCTGCGGGCTGGGACACCGCGCCGGCACCGGCCGGAGCCTGCGGAGGCTCCTTGATGTCGCTCTTGGGAGCGTAGCCGCGCGCGGAACTCCCGTAGAGCAACGCTAGTTCGGCGGGTGTCAGTTCCAGCGGGTCAGCCATGCCGGTCTGCTCCTTCTGCCGGTGGTGGGGTCAGGAACTCCAGCGCATCGATGCCCTCGGCGCGCAGGTAGATGCCCTCATTGTCCGCTACCTTGCCGACAAAACTGCCGTCCGGGTTCATCCGGTACGCGGACTGGAGGAACAGTTCCCCTGGGTTCGGGAATGAACTAGCGTAGGAGTCCTTCCCGTACCATCCGCCGGCCCAGCCGCCGTTGCTCAGCCGCGCTCGGATAAAGCACGGCCCGCGATCGTGAAACGCGTGATCCCACGCCGTCGGGGTGGCTCGGAAACCGGTGGCCAGCCGGCGCTGCCGCCACCACGACACCGCGGCTGCAGCACCGGCCGGGACGGCCAGGAACAGCGACAACCCGAGCAGTGCCAGGGTTCGGGACCGCTGCGCCAACTCGTCGGGTCCGCCGGCCGTGGTGGTCTGCAATATACCCAGCAACTGCGGCCCGGCCACCAACGCGTAGCAGGTGTCCAACACGATCGATGCGATCACGGCTCGTAGGACTCGTTGCCCCAGTTCCCGTTCGCCGGGCACCGGCCCGCGCCACCGCTCGCGGAGGAACTGATAGGTGATGCCGGGCAATACGAGTACGACGAGGAACACGGCTTGGCCGACTGACGACGGAGCCTGCCCCACTATGGGCCCCCATTCTCGACAACCTGACGACCCAGCGATGCGATGAGGCATCGTACAAGCGGCGACCCAGCCGGACGGCAGCGTGCCGCCAGGACGGACTCCAACGCAGCGAACGCATCACGTACACAGCCTCCCTGCGGCAGATGCCACCTCCGTTTAGGTCTCGTTGCGCTGGTCAACGAGCCTGCGGTAGGTGTCGCGCCATTCACCGGCCGTACGGGTGGAGCCGGCGGAGCAGGTGCGAAGCTGCCGGTCGAACCGCTGCGCGCGGGTTCTGACGGCGGCGGTGTGGTACGTCCGGGGATCGCTGATGGCCTGCATGGCCACTCGGCACGCTTCCGGCACCTCCCCGGCCTGCACCAGGGCACGCGCTTTCTCCAGCCGTACCAGCGCGGGTTCCTGGATTTGTGTCACGTCGTAGAGCGCGAGTGCCCGGTCCGCAGCGTCCATCGCGCGTTGTGGCTTGGTGAGGAGTGCCGCACCGTCTGCCTCGTAGAATTCCAGCCGCTCTGGCCTGAAGGAGAAGATGCCCGGCGCGATAAGTTCCTGTGGCGACCGGGCCAGGCAGTCGCGGGAGTTCGCGATCGCTCGGTCGAACTCGGTGACCTCGCCGAGCGCGGCATGCGCCCGGGCCCGCAGCCCCCACAGCCAACTGATGGCGGGCGAAGGGACCGGGTTGGCGTCCAGCCGTGGAGCCAGCAGCGCGATCACACCCCTCGGGTCGTCGGAGTAAGTGGGCAGGTAGGCCCGCCCGCCGAGCGCCATGTCAGCCAGGTACCGGTCGCCGACGTCGCTGGCTGCGTGCTCGGCCGCTTCGTACCACGCCCGGGCGTGGGCGAACCGTCCTACGTTCAACATGATCTCGCCGACCACGGTGCTCAGCTTCGCGCTGGTCCGTACCAGCCGGGTCTGCAGGCGGGTCGGCTGCCGCTCGACCAGCAGGCTGCGGACCCCCTGCACGCTGACCAGCGCGGGCTCGAGCACCGTTAGGGGAGCGGCTTTGCCGACCTGTACGCCCAGCTCCGCGGCAACCTGCTCCAGCCCAGCAGCCCGCTCCGCGCTCGCGGTGCCCCGGTCGAGCGTCATGTGGATCATGCTCAGCTCGCTGTCTGCGGTGGCGAGAAGATGACCGGCGACGGTTGACCCACCTAGCGCGAGGAAACTCCGGCGAAGCGTCGCACTCACCTCATCCGCGCCAGCACCCGTCACATCAGGTTCGACCAGTTCGAACCAGAGTACCTGGCGAGGGATGCGGAGGGCATGCGCCCAGCGCGTGAGCCGGATCAGGTCTTGCACCGGCGGTCCGGTCTCGATCCGGCTGAGTTGGGCCTGGCTGAGGTCGAGCCAGCCACTGACGATTTCTTGGGCGAGCGCTTTCCGGTGGTACGGGTGGGTGCGGTACGCGTAAATTATTTGTCCGATGTGCCTGCTTGCCAGGGCTTCCCGCATCTTCGGGAAGAGCCAGAAGTCGGGTGGCACCAACGGCGCGCCAGCACGAAGGTCCGTGACGTTCCGCTGGCATGCCGAACACAGGAGGCCCGGGTTATCACGGGCCAGTCGCGTCCCGCACTGGCAGGACAACGGTTGACCTCTCGCCGGCACTGTCTCACCCCCCTTTCGTCCGGGCCGGAACTCTTCCCAGTACTGTGACTTAAGGCGGGTAGCTTAACGTCCATCACCACGCTTGGCAAAGTTCGCTATGCACGGCATGCATAGCACGCATCCGCAGGCTTTAGGTGATCAGCCAGCTCCGCACACACGAATACGATCGGCGTGGTGTGACATTTCGGTCCGGCGTCCCGCGAGGGGATCGAACAGCGTTCCGCCTGGTGTGAGCATGCTCGATAGACACTTGCGGAGTGCAATTGGTGGACTGGTCCTGTGCCCGCGAGCTGGAAACCTGCTTTGCGTACCGCTTCGCTCTCGTCCCGTGCAACCGGCGCTCCCGGTGCGGCAGCCGGGCATCCCCCGTTGGCCGTCCCCGGCAACAAGATCAAAATAGGAGATGAAGATCACCAAAGCCAAGCCGGGAGCGAAGCCTGCCCACCCGTGAATGATCGAGGCTCACGCGGCCAGCAACCCCTTAGGCCGACGTCTTCGGCCACTGAGGCATCCATGCACATGTACTGGGCGGACAAGATCAACTTATCCACAGAACGAGCGGTAGAGCCCTAAAAATCAGGTGCACCGCAGGGCACAGGGTGACAATGTCGGCCGCAGGGCATCCCCGCCCGCCTGGCCAGGTGACAACACAACCTCACGACAACATGGAGGAGGATCTTGCGATGCGTCGCAAGTCAATCCGTACCGTAGCCGCCGCTGGGGCGGTCCTGGTGGCCTGCTCACTGCCGTTCGCCGCAGCCGTCCCGGCTCAGGCCGCTCCCGCGGGTACTGTCGGCACTGAGAGTGTGCACCGGGTCAGCTTCACTTGTTCCAAGCCAGCCGGGCAGAAGGCCAACTACTCGTGGAGTGACGGCATCGAGACCACCACGGTCTACTACAACAACCACTGCTCGCAGGCGTTGAAGGTCACGCTGCACCGCACGGGGACCCCCTTCGGGAACATCCTGACTTGCTGGAGCACCCCCACCAAGAAAGGCAGTATAAAGTTCATCTATGGTCTTTCCGCCATCACCAAGGGGTGCTGACATAGTCCCAGCCAGTGGCTCTGGTGAAGACCCATCGGGCGCTCGTCCTTATCCGGGACGAGCGCCCGCCGGTCATGGTGCGTACGGCGCGGGCTCGCGAGACGATGAGCGCTACGGTACGGAGCGGAGGAGTAACAGCGACCACGTACGTCGACTAGCAGACCACGTACGTCGACCAGCAGCACATTGCCGCGCTGACCGGGGCAGCCGAAACCGGAGGGTTCGGCCAGGCGATCTCACCAGGCGTAGGGAACGAAAGAGGGAAAGGTAGTCAGGGGCTAGCTGGTGAGGTCGAGGAAATCGCGTGCCGCGGGGATGTCCCGGTGCGCGTCAAGGTAGATACGCAGGCCCGCAACCGCGCCGGATACCCGAGTGGAGCCCACCCGAGCGGCGATCTCGTAGGCGCACCGGCCGGTGTCGCACGCCTCGTCGATCTCGCCCATCCTGAGCTGCGCCTTGGCCATCTCGGTCAAATTGAGGGCTTCGTCGCGGCACCACCCGCGACCGGCGTAGTGGTCCCTCGCGGCGGCGAAGTGACCGAGGGCACGGCGTGGTGCGCCCAGGTCGAGGGCGGAGGAGCCGGCGGTCCACTCGAACTCCCCCTCGTCCAGCCAGTACAGCCAGGGTGGGTCGTCGTCGTGCGGGCCGGCCGCGTACTGCTCGCGGGCGGCGTCCAGCTCGCGGAGGCAGGCCCGCTCGTCGCCGGTCTTCGACAGAGCGCGACCGAGCAGGTCGTGTAGCAGCGACCGCAGCCGCGGGGTCACCCGGTCGGCCGCGTTGGCCTGCGCGGTCTCGACCAAGCTGACCGCGTCCTGCGGGTTGCCGACGTTGTAGGTCTGGATCGCCATGAACGCGAGCACGTTGGCGCCGATCTCCGGGCGGTCGGCGGTGGCGGCGGCGCGCAGCGCGGTGATGTAGTAGGTCTGCGCGGCGGCGTGCCGGGCGGCGTCGAAGTGGAGCCAGCCGCAAATCCGGGCCGCCTCGGCTATGGTGCCGAACAACTGCCGGCCCACGAGATCGTCGTAGCAGGTGTCGTTGGCCAGCGCGCTGAGCAGTTGGTACTCCGCGACGGCGGTGCGGCGTAGGTCCGGGCCGCCCAGCATGTCATCCAGCCGGCGCAGCGCGTCCAGCCGCTGCTCCAGCCCGCTGACCATGCTCGCCGTCAGCCGCTGCCGGCCGTTGCCGGCTACCGCGGCAGTGGCCGGGTGCGCGCCGGCCCAGCTCGCGGCCACAGTTGACAGGCTGACGCCGCTGGCAATGAGGAATGCGCGCCGGTCCACCGGGCCTCCTCGGGCCGATGCGGTCAGTGCCTCCACCGTACCGGCCAGGGTCCAGTTCGCCTCCAGGATCGCCCGGTCGTCGGGACAGACCAGCAGCAGCCAGCCCGGCCAGCCGTACTGATCCACCGCAGCGGCGGATAGACCATGCAGCGACGCCATCGCCACCTGCGCGGAGTGCTCCGGGACCGCCATGCCGGTCTCCCAACGGCACGCCTTCTCCCGGCGGGTGGCCATCGCGCCAAAACCCAGCTCCCGATGTTGGGCATCGACCATCCGCAGGTACTGGGTGGCAGTGACTCCCAGCCGGCCACGCAGGGCCGCCAGTGGATGCCGAGATACGCCGTCGCTCATGCCAACAACGTATCCGGGCGACCACGTACCGCGAACACCGGTCAACACTGTCAGCAACCGGAGACAACCCGCTCCTTCTGGTCTCCCGAAGCTTGAGCTGGTCCTCTGTCCGGCATGAACGCATCTGGCTGCGACAGCCCAGCCGCCACCCGCTCTCGTCGCAGTGCTTCACCGACGGTCTCGCTCATCGCGGCCCACCGCGGGCAGACAGCTATGAGCGTTGGATCGCTTGTCCCTCAACGCCTTCCCGTACGCCATCAGACCCACGCCTACCCGGAGGACTGAGATCGTGCACCCGCCGAACACCAGCGATGAATGTTCGGCTGGACGTAGCCCGTACCCCGGGTTGATCCGCGCGGGTGATCGAGCCGGGCACGGCTGCCGCTGGCCACGGGGAAGGCCGGTGGGCAGCCGTGCCCGCACCCAAGGCAGCGTCCGGATGCCAGCGAGCACTATGCCCTGCACCTGATCCCCTGGCCCCTACCAAGGCTCCCGCGTCGGTCGCACCCCACACAGAAAGGGGCAGATCCGCCCGACGCGGTTTGAGGAAGCCGGGCACGTCCGCCGTTCTGGGAAGAACGGTGGGCGTGCCCGGTCCCATCGCGACACCATCTCGAAAGGAACTCACCCGATGACCACCAGCGACCAGCGGCCAGGCATACGACGATCACGGCCCGATCCGGCAGTGTGGGAGGACCCGCCGATGCGACGGGCCCTGGCGACCCAGGACGTCACTACTATCTATCGGCTGCTGTCCCGGCTGGGCTTCAGCCAGCAGCACATCGCTGCGTTGACCGGGCAGTCACAGCCCGAGGTATCCGCGATCATCCACGGCCGCAAGGTGATGGCTTACGACGTACTCAGCAGAATATGCGACGGACTCGGCGCCCCCCGCGCGTACATGGGTCTGGCGTACGACGAGACGACCCAGCCGCCGGACCCCCAGGAGGCTCCGGGCCGGCCGGCGCAGGTTATCGAGCGGCGGGACACCTGGCCGGTGAGAGGCCATCACCAGACCGACCCTCGTTATCCCAATTCTGAGTACGACGTCGGGTAGGCGTGATCGTGTCCAGATCGCACGCCACCCAACTGCCTACGTCTGTTCATGACCCTTGACCGTCAACCTGCGTTGATGACTGTCAGCCCTGATCGGTCAGGGTAGCGGCCCCCGACCACCTCACTAGCGCGCGGCGGATGGGAGGGCCGGGCGGAGCCGCTGGGCTGAAGGCCGGAGCAGGTCAGTCCGGCTGTCGCCTGACCTGCTCTGCTTCGTCGGTCCGCCCGAGGCCGTCGAGCAGCTCGGCCATGGTTGCCCGCATTGCGTTCAACCGGTCTAGGAACGCTGCTGGTAGTTGCGCAGCCAGCGGCGTGAGGATCGCCACGGCCTCCTGTACGGCCGCCAACCCCTCGGCGCGGCGTACGCCGTGCGCCGCGCACACCCAGCCCACGGTCCATAACGAATTGGCGAGGTTGGGGAGGTGGGCGGCGGGGTTGGTCTTGGCCAGCTCCCGGTAGATGGTTACGGCTTCCTGGGTGGGGGTTAGGGCGTCCTGGCGGCGGCCCACCCCCGACAGCCTGATGCCGAGGTTGGTCAGCGAGGCGGCGAGGTTGGGGAGGTAGGCGGTGGGGTTGGTCTTGGCCAGCTCCCGGTAGATGGTTACGGCTTCCTGGGTGGGGGTTAGGGCGTCCTGGCGGCGGCCCACCCCCGACAGCCTGATGCCGAGGTTGTTCAGCAGCATGCACCCTGTTGCAGCGGCCTGGGTGTGGTTGGCGTCTTTGGTGGCACGTTTACGCCAGTGGGGGTGCGCCTGGTCGTGGTGGCGGAGGGCGTGCTGGGTGAGGGTGACGGCGACGGCGTGGAGGTGGGTGTTGTACTCCGGTAGGGATGCCACCACCGGGATGAGGTCGACGGTGTCGGGCACCACATGCAGCAGGTCGGCGAGGAGGACGGCGAGGTCGGCGTGCCGCTGGCCGGCGCGGATGAGGACCGTCAGCATGCGGCGGACCTGGTCTGCCTCGGTGTAGCGGAGCAGGCAGTAGGGCAGGGTGCGGCTGGTGGGTAAGCCGTCGGCCAGCTCGCGGCGGATGGTCCGGGTGATGAGTTCCTCGCCGAGCCGGTCGGGTTGCAGCGGATGCAGGTACGCGGCGGTGGTGTGGTCAGGCGGGGGATAGAGGTCGTGCAGCCAGCGGGCGACCGGGTCGGCCCGACCGGGGTGGTCGGGAAGCGTGGCCCGAACCAGGTTTGTGCCGGCCTGGTGGTTCGAGGCGCCGGCCAACGTTGCGGCAGCGACGGCGGTCTCGACCCGGTGCGGCAGGCCGGGGTCGTAGTCGCCGAACGCCTCCCGGGTCGGCCGGTAGAGGATCTGCCGGTCGGCGTCATCCCACAGCCAGTGGTGGTCGCGTTCGAGGTCGAGGATCTCGTCAATGAGGGTCTCGGCGGGCCCGGTGCGGCCGAGCAGCGAGGTGATTGCCGCGACCGACAGCAGCAGCGCGGAGCCGAGTTCCAGGTCGGCTAGGTCGGGTGCCGGTGGGTCGGCGGTCACGGTCAGGCCGGCGCCGGCTGCGAAGGCCGCCACTGAATTGCGCAGATCGGCGGCGAGCGCGTGAAACGCGGCCTTCCGGCGGTCGGTGTCGGCTGGTTTGAGGGCGGCCAGCGGCAGCTCGGCAGCGGGGACGAGTACGCCGCGGGCCTCCAGCCGTGGCTTGACCCCGGTGCCGGTGGCCTCCCACCAGTCGCCGGTGTTGCGGGCCAGCAGCAGCAGCCGCCACCGCAGCGCGGGACCCGGCGCATTCGCCGGGCACAGCATGTCAAGCAAGTCGGTCAGCGCTGCCGCGCCGTACTCGGCGGCGTAGTCCACCACGACCAGCAGCGACCGGCCCGCCGCAGCGGCCCGCCCGCACAGGTCGCGCACTTCTGTGGTGCCGGCCGGGCCGCGGGCGGTGATGGCGACCCACTCGCCGACCTTGTCCAGCTCGTGGCACATCTGCCGGGCCAGCCGGGTCTTGCCCTGCCCACCCGGGCCGGTCACCAGCCAGGCCGACTGCGGCGCCGGGTCGGCACACCAGGCATGCAGCCGCCGCCGCTCGTCATGGCGGCCGCGGAAGTCCGCGACCTCGGCGTCGGCGCGCAGCAGCGCCGTCAGCGAGACGATCTTGCGGCCATCCGCCCACGGCCGTACCGGCCGCAGCGCCGCGTCGCGGACCAGCGCGTCGGCGACTTGGGGAAGTTGGCGGGCGATGTCATCGATGCGGCTGGCGATCAGCGCGCCGCCGACCGCTGCCACCCGAGCGCCGCCGCTGACCGTGGGCATCATCCCTTTCGGGTACGCCCGCACCACCCCCACGACCGGCTCGGTGCCGTTGGCCTGCCGCAGCACTGGGCCACCGGACAGGCCGCCGGGCTGGTCGGGCAGCCCAGCCGCCAGCTCCTCGACGTGCAGCTTGAGCGTGCGTACCGTGCCGAGCCGGCCCTCGGCGTCCCGCACGCCGCCTCCGAACCGCTCCCCAGCGCGGTTGCGGCTGGACTCCGGGAAGCCTTCGACGCAGACCTTGTCGTACGGGTCGACCGCGACACCGAGCGGCAACGCGACCTGACCCAGCAGGCGAGTGACCTCGGCCAGCCGCTCGCCGTCCAGCCGGGAGGGGTCCATCTCCAGCACCGCGGCGTCCAGATCGGTCGCGTGTCCGGCGTACCGCACCGGCACCAGCACCGGGCCGCCGGAGCCGGACAACTGCAGCCAGCCCGCTGCGCTGGTCCCGCCAAGATCTTTGAGGCAGTGCCAGGCGGTCAGCACGTGCCGGTCGCTGATCACGAACCCGGTCCGCAACCCGGCGTCGCTGCCATCGTCGGCAAGCAGGCGACCCACCCCGTCATGCATGCGTTGGGCTCTCAGCCTGGCCGGCGGCTGATCGTGATCACCTGTAGTCGGGTCAGCTCGGCCTGGTCATCGCCGTCGCTCACCATGACCCCCGTTTCCAGTCGGATCCATCTCAGCCGGAGCCGAAGATTTGGGCCACGCTCTGGCCGATCGTGGCCAGATTCGCGGTTAGCTGGGTCGCGCCGCTGAGCAGGCTCCGGATCTTCTCCCAGCGGCTGCGGGCCACGGTTGGCTCGGGCTGCTGGCCGTCCTGCACCGCCTGTGCGTCGGCGGTCAGGTCGTCGATGGCATCCAGCGCGACCTCGGCCTTTGGCAGGCTGCCGGCCAGCGCCTCAACCTCGGCGCGCAGCTCGCCGAGCTGGGCGAGGAGTTCCGCGGTCACCGTGGCCGGCTCAGCCCCGGCCTGGATGAAGTCTCCGTGGCTGTGCACCCCGCCGGAGACCCGGCTGTCAACCACCACTGGGGCGTTGAAGTTTCCGCTGAAGCTGTTGTCGCCTTGGCCGGTTGGCATCACGGTGTCCTTACGTACTCGGCTTGCTGGCGGCGGTACCAGTGTTCAACGTACCGCCGCCGCTGACATCGCCAGAAATGCGGCTGCCGACCACCACAGGTGCGTTGAAGTTTCCGCTGTAGCTGACGTTGTTGGTCACGACGGAGGTGACCTGCTGCTCGAACTCCGTTGATGAGTAGCCGAACTCGCGCATGATCCGGCTCACCGCGGTGATGAACCGGCTGTCCAGGATCTTCGCGTAGCGCTCCACATCGGCGCGCTGGAAGTAGTTGTGCACATTCCGGTCCACGGCCATTTCGCGCAAGCTGTGGAGCGAGCCGTACCGGCGCGGGTCCCGGGTCTCCGGCAGCGGCCGGAAAATGGTCAGCAGCCGGGCAATCCGGCCAAGCATGCTGACCGGCAGCCCGATAAACTCGACCACCGCCTGGGTTAGCGGCGTCCGCTTGCCGGTCGGCAGGCTGTCAATGTTCTGGTACTGCCGGTCGATGGGGAACAACAAACACGGGGTCCACTCCACATACAGCGTGCCCTCATCGACGGCCACGTTCACGTACACCGACACGACCAGGTCCCGGTCCCACGTCTCGACCTGGAAGCACAGGTAGTAGCGCGCCCACTCCTGCGGGTCGGCTTTGATGTGCTGCGCCCACTCCAGTGGCAGTCCCGACCTCGGGGCGCCATGCGGGTCGAGCAGTGCCGTTGCCGCGTCCCCCTCGTCGAGGTGGTCGACGAGTTCGCGGGCGTAGACGATGACTTGTTCGAAGACCTTCAGCTCGCGCATCCGGCGACCGGGCGTCAGCGGGGTGGCGCGGACCAGCTTGGTCATCTCCTCGCGGATGCGTTCGTAGAACGCGGAAGTGCTGAGTGTCGGGGTACTCTTCGACCCGCCGGACTCGTCGTCGGTCGGTTGGTCCGGCAGCCGCTCCAACGGCAGGGCGGTGGACCATGGCTTGTACTCGGTGCCAGCGCCGACGAATGGCGAGTAGCCGCGGTAGACCACCAGCGGTACGCCGGTCACGGCGGCATCCCGGCCCCCTTCTGGCGTACGGTAACGCTCGAGATTCTGGAGGAACCGACGCGGGCTGAACTGATGGATATCCCGCAGTTCCCCGGCAGATCCACTGCCAGCCGTCGACCGACGGAACCGTTCGGTCAGCAGTGACCAGATGACCAACTGGTCGCTTGCCAGGATCACCAAGATGACTACCGCGATGAACATGCCAATCAGGGGCATCCCGAAAAGACCCCCGCCTAGGCTCGACGCACCGAGGCTCGCGAAGATGTAGAAGAAGGTGAAGATGAGGTAGGCCGCCGCGATCAACCCGACGAAGACCAGGTAGGCCTTAGACTGCAGGATGCGCGCCGCCAAGCCTTGGCGGGTGGCGGCCCTGGGCAGCGAGATCAGGACGGCGAGCAGGACCCAGCCGAGCGTCAGGCGTATCGGCGTGGTAATCACAAACACGATCGCCAGCAGGAACAGCGCCCCGTCGCGCAGCTTGCCTCGGGTCCGGGCGGCGACCGCCTCGGCCAGCACCACTGCCGCATCCACCCCGGGTGAGGGCGGCACCGAACGGATCGGCTCCACCAGGAGTTCCTTCACGGCCGCATCGGCGTAGCTGGGGTTCAGGTGCGCGGCAGCGCACAGATACCGGGTCGCGTCGTCCCGGGGCCCCGGCTGCGACCTAGGGGGCGGCTGTGGCGCACGGGGTGGTTGCGGCCACTGTTGCGACGGTAGGGGCAGCGGCTGGGATGGATGCTGCGGTTGGTAGGGCGGCTGGTATGAGGGCGGCGGTTGGTACTGGGGTTGCTGTTGGTACGGCGGTTGCTGCTGGTACGGAGGCTGCGGTTGGTACGAAGGTTGTGACTGGTACGGCGGCGCTTGCGATGGCTGGGGTTGCCAGTTCGCCGACTCGGCGGACAGCGGGATCCGGCGCTGAGCCCTGGAGCCGTCGTCGCCCCGATGCTCGCCGCCCTGATGTTCGCCGCCCTGATGTTCGCCGCCTGGCTGGTCTGGCGGTGGTGGCTGCATTATCCCTCCATCATGGTTGGCGCCAGTCGGCTCGCCGCGGTCAGTCACGGCGTGGAGTTGGCGACCATCGACTCGTAGATGGTCTCGGTCTCATCCCAGCGTGGCGCTGTGCACGAGACGTAGACGAAATACTCGAGGTCCCCGGTCTGCCAGTACAGAATCCTGACATGCCGCGGTACGCCGACCTTAACCCAGGTAAACTCCCAGTCCACCGCGGGAAATCCGTGGTACGTAGTGGACTCCAGCCGCAGCCGGGAGTACCTGGGGTGGGACGGGATAAAGTCGTACTCGTACTGGACATGCGCGCTGAGCATATCGCCAGCGGGGACCGCGGAGCCGCCGAACTCCACAAACCGTCCGGTGTCCGCCGGATCGTTGGCTATCAGGACGTCGGTCCGTACCGGCGCCACCGGCCAGCCGATCGGGACGACCGTCGTCATGCCCTGCGGGCCGGCCACCTGCTGGTAGTCGCTGGGCACCCCTGAGGTCTCCGTCGGGCTCGGAGCAGGGGTCTCCGGTGAGCTGGTCGGGGTATCCGTGGTGGGGCCGGGTGCCGTACTGGCCGGCGTGGTGGCTGACGGCGTCGATTCACCGGCTGCGCTACCGCTCGGTCCGCCCCGTGCCTTGCCGACGGTCAGCAGCAACGCGCCGCCGAGCAAGCCGCTGATCGCCAGGTAGGCGACGGCCACGATCATGCCGAAGGCGAGCGAACTAGGCTGGCTCCGCCCGGCCCGACTCCTCCGGGCTCGAACGGGACCGGTCGAAGGCTGAGCCAAGATTCTCCCCGAGGTGCAACCATCCAGTGGGCTACTTCGCGAAGCTGCCGACATCGGAAGCTGCCATCATCAAGCAGCGTAGCGGATCTCTCCTGGAGTTTTCGATGGTTTTGGACGGCTCAAGTCCGGCCCGCCCGCTGTGGTCGGGCATCCCGCCAAAGTGGCGGCTGGCTGTCGCCGGTGATCTCGACCCGGCGCTCGAAGCGGCCCGGTTAGCGCTGCTCGCGGGCCGGCTGGATGAGGCCTGGCAGGGGTTCAGCGGAGCCGCCAGCCGGCGCGAGCATCCCTACGACCGGGTCGGCATTGGCGACCTCCTACTGCTGCGGGGCGACCTGCCCGGTGCCGCCGCGGCCTACCGGCAGGCGATCAACCTCAGCCCGGACGACCCGGTGGGATGGCTCGGCCTGCTGTACGCCCGGGTGGTGGCGGGAGAGGCGCGGGCCGCGGCCGAGGATCTGGAGGCGCTGGTCGCCAGCCAGCCCGACGATCAGGTGCTGCGCTACTACCTGGCCAGCGCTTGGTACGCCGTCATCGAGCAGACCGGTGGCGCGCCGACCGGCGGTGCGCCGGTGCTCACCCCGCAGCAGGTGGCGAGCTGCGAATACGCCGCGCGCCGGATCCTGGAGCTGCAGGCCGGCGACCCGGGGCTGGACGCGGCGGCCCGCTGGGTGCTCGCCGAGCTGCCGGCTGGCCGCGGCTGGGCCTGGGAGCAGGCTGAGGTGGCCGCCGTTCTCGCCGTCGCCGTGGTGGCCTTCGGGATCGCCGCCGTGGTGGTCGGCGGGCTGGCCGGGCAGGTGCTGGTGGTGGTCGCCGGGGCCGTGGTCGGCGCGCTGGCCTTGTTGGGCATTGTGCTGCGGTATCGCCGCGAGGTCTTGCGGCCGGATCAGGTCGGGCTGCCTCCGGGGGAGTTGGGGGGTGTTGCGGGCTAGCCACTTCCGCGCATCTCCGCTGGGTAGACGAGTTGGATATCTCCCTTGAACCCCGGGTAGCCCCTAGCTAGTGTTGCGGCATGGGGAAGCGACAAAGTACGGGTCCTCGGATGACCTTGCCGACGCAGTTGGTGCTGCGGGCGCTGTTGGAGCACCCGACCCGGCAGCGGTACGGCCTAGAGCTCGGCCAGGCGGCCGGGCTACCGTCCGGCACGATCCACCCGATCCTGGCCCGGCTGGAAGCGGCCGGCTGGCTGGAGTCGTCCTGGGAGCAGGTCGACCCACACCAAGCGGGCCGACCCCGCCGCCGGTACTACCTGCTCACCTCCGACGGTGCCGAACGGGCTCGCGACGCCCTGGCCCGCGCTTACGCCTCGTCGGCCGCCATCGCCCGGCTGCGTCCCGGCCTGGCCGGCGGCCCTCCTTAAGTCCTCGCCGATCTTGACAAAGATGTCGTTATCGGGGCCCGAATTCGAGCATCTTTGTCAAGATCGGCGGGGAGTCATTGTTGGCGTCAAAGGAAGGTGGCGTGATCAGATGTCGGCAGCACCGGCGTACTCTCGGCGCACTTTGCTGTGCGCCACCGGCGGGTTAGCGCTCACCGGTGCGCTGGCTGCAGCCTGCGGCAGCAACACCGGCCGCGGTTCCGGCTCCGGCGTCACGATCAACCAGTGGTACCACGAGTACGGCGAGGAAGGCGTCGAGCAGGCAGTGCAGAAGTTCGCCGCCGCCTACCACGACGCCAACGTACGGGTGCAGTGGACGCTCGGTGACTACGACAGCAAGCTGGCCGCCGCCCTGCTCACCGACCACGGCCCGGACGTCTACGAGGGCCAGCTCACCATCGACCGGGTGCGCGCCAACCAGGCCCTCGACATCACCGGCCTGCTCGGCAGCGCCAAGGCCGACTTCAGCCCGGCGCTGCTGGCGGCCAGCACGGTGGACGGCAAGCTCTACGGCATCCCATCGGCCGAGGACATGCAGTTGCTGTACTACCGCAAGAGCCTGCTGGCCGCCGCCGGCCGTACTCCGCCGCGCACCGTCGAGGAGCTGATCGACACCGCTAGGGCGCTGACCAAGGGCACCGTCAAGGGGATGTTCGCCGGCAATGACGGCGGCGCGGCCGTGCTCGGCGGTCCGGCGCTGTGGTCGGCCGGCCTGGACTGGGTCACTGCTGACCACCGGGTCGGCTTCGACGACCCGCGGGCGGCCACCGCGCTGGGCAAGCTGCGCGAGCTATACACCAGCGGCGCACTGTTGCTGGGCGCGCCGGCCGACTGGTCTGACCCCTCGGCGTTCACCCAGGGGCTGTGCGCCATGCAGTGGACCGGGCTATGGGCGATGCCGGCGATCCAGCAGGCGTTCGGCGCCGATGTTGGTGTCCTGCCGTGGCCGGCACTGACCAGCAGCGACAAGGCCACGGTGCCGGTCGGCGCGTACGCGCAGACGGTCAACGGCAAGAGCAAGGTTGCCGACGCGGCCAAGGCGTACCTGAAGTGGCTGTGGGTCGACCGGACCGACTACCAGGCCGAGTTCCAGCTCAACTTCGGCTTCCACATCCCGCCGCGCCGGAGCATTGCCGCCACCGCGGCGAAGCTCAACAGCGGCCCGGCGGCCGACGCGGTCCGTTATGCCACCGATCTCGGGTACGTAACCGGCCGGCCGGACTGGACGGCTAGGTCGCAGCAGGCCTTCAACGCGGCGGTCACCAACATTGTCAGCAAGGGCGCCGACCCGGCCGGCGAGGTCCGTACCGCGGCTGCTGCGGTAACTGCGGAGCTGAAACGGCTGTACGGATGACCCCTCCCCGGGTCGGGGGACCAGCCCGGGTCGGGACCGGGGGCGGGATCCGGGGACAGGCCCGCTGGTTCTGGGTGTTTGTCGGGCCGTTCCTGGCCGGGCTGCTGATCTTCGGCTACCTGCCGATCGGCTGGAGCGTGCTGCTGAGCTTTTTCCAGGCGCAAAACACGGTGGCGCCCGACCATTTCGTCGGCCTCGATAACTACATCAGCATGTTGACCGATGCCGGGTTCGTGGGCAGCCTGGTCACCTTCACCGTGTTCGCGGCGTTTGTCATCCCGCTCACCTTCGTGATTTCCCTCGGGCTGGCGCTGCTGGTCAACCAGGTGCGGGTATTGCGGGCGTTTTTCCGCTCGGCATTCTTCCTGCCGGCGGCCTGCTCGTACGTGGTGGCCGCCACCGTCTGGAAGATGTCGATTTTCCCAGGCGTGCATTTCGGGCTGGCGAACACGGTGCTCGGATGGTTCGGCGGGCAGCCGATCGCCTGGGTGCAGAGCGTCTCGCCGCCGTGGTACTGGTTGGTGCTGGTCACCTTGCGGCTGTGGCTGCAGGTTGGCTTCTACCTGATCTTGTTCCTAGCCGCCTTGCAGCGCGTCCCACCCGAGCTGTACGAGGCCGCCTACGTCGACGGCGCGGCACCCGGCTGGCAGACCTTCCGCCACATCACCCTGCCGCAGCTACGGGCGACCGCGCTGGCCGTACTGGTGCTGCTGTTGATCAACGCCTACCAGGCGTTCGATGAATTTTACAACATCCTGGGGAGCTCGAGCGGCTACCCGACCTACGCCCGGCCGCCACTGGTTGACCTGTACTACACCGCGCTCGGCCAGGGTCAGGACTTCGGGCGCGGCAGTGCCGGCGCGCTGATCCTGGCCCTGCTGATCGCGATGGTGACCCTCGGGTCCGGGCGGTTGCTCGGCTTCGGCCGCGGTGAGCCCGGCTGATGCGCCGGTCCGGGCGGTACGGGCAGCGCGCGATGAGCCAGCGCTATGAACTTCAGCGCTATAGACCCCAGCGGCCGGTCGGCCACGGTCGCGGCCCGCGAGCCCGGCTGGTCGCGGTGCTGCGGTATCTGGCGCTGGCGGTGACCGCGGCCTTCTTCCTGCTGCCGTTCGCCCTGATCGTCCGCAATGGGCTGGCCAGCCCGGCCGACATCACCTCGCCGCACCAGACGGTACTGCCGAGCCACCTGCGCTGGGACAACATCGGCGCGCTGTTTGCCAGCCCGGCGGTGCCGATGGCCCGGGCGATGGTCAACTCGATCGTGGTCGCGGTGCTGCAGACCGCCGGCACCCTGCTGCTGGCGTCGCTGGCCGGGTACGGCCTGGCTCGGATCCCGAGCCGCTGGAGCCGGCCAGTGTTCTTCGCGGTAGTGGCGACGTTGATGATCCCGACCGCGGTCACCTTCGTACCCAGCTTCGTGCTGGTCTCCACGCTGGGCTGGGTCAGCACGCTACGCGGGCTGATCATCCCTGGGCTGTTTGGCGGACTGGCGGCATTTTTGTTCCGGCAGTACTTCCTGGGTTTTCCGCGTGAGCTGGAGGATGCGGCGCGGGTGGATGGGCTCGGCCACTGGGGTACGTTTTGGCGGATTGTGGTCCCCAACTCCGGTGGCTTCTTTGCCGCCATCGGGCTGATCACCTTCATCACCTCCTGGAACGCGTTCTTGTGGCCGCTGGTGATCGGGCAGGACCAAAGTTCCTGGACCGTACAGGTCGCTCTCTCGGCGTACCTCAACGCGCAGGCACCGAAGACCAACTTGCTGTTCGCTGGCGCAGCGGTGTCGATCTTGCCGTTGCTGCTGCTGTTCGTGTTCGGCCAGCGCTACATCGTGCAGGGGGTGCAGCAGACCGGTATCAAGGGCTGACGAGCGGCTCGTGACCACCCACTCGCTGCTTTTTAGCGACAACAGGTGCCCACTCGCTGCTTTTTAGCGGCAACAGGTCACCTGTTGTGGCTTGGTAGCGGCGGCAACAGGTGCCCACTTGCGGGGGTGCGGTGGGTTAGGCGGTACGGACCGGGCGGTAGTGGCCGAGCGTGGCGGCCGCCCGGCGTACCGGCGACAGCGCGGCACCGGGCAGCAAATCTTCCAGGAAGCCGTACTCGCGGGTCAGCTCCGGTCCATCAGCACCGGCCCGGACCTCCCGCCACCAGGCGACGATCTCGCCCCACCCCGGCGCGGACAACGACCCGCCGAAGTGCTGCACCGACAGCGCCGCGCATAGGTTGGCAAACCGCAGCCGGTGGGCCAGCGGCCAGCCGGCCAGGGTGCCGACCACAAACCCGGCGCCGAAGACGTCCCCGGCGCCGGTCGGGTCGATGGCGGGCACCCGCAGCCCCGGCACCTGCGCTTGCTCGCCGGTGATCTGGTCGATCGCCACCGCGCCCAGCGGCCCGCAGGTGATCGCGGCGAGCGGTACCCGCTCACCCAGCACCGACATCGCCCGCTGCACTGAGTCGGTACGGGTCAGCAGCATCGCCTCGCCGTCGTTGGGCAAGAACGCATAGCAGTGCGCCAGCCGGGCCAGCAGTTGTGTCCGGTGCGCCTCGGACTCCTCCCAGCCCACGTCGGCGAAGACCAGGCTGCCGGCCTGACGGAAATGCCGGACCCAGGTCTGCTCCTCCTCCCCACCGGCATCCCCAGCGGCACCGGGAGCACCAAGATGGGCGAAGCAGGCCCGAGCCGCTGGCGGGGTGCCGATCATGTCGTCCAGGCTCACCGGCGCCGGATGTCCATGAGTGATCATGGTACGGTCCGCGCCGATCGCCAGCGATACCGTCACCGGCGAGTGCCAGCCGTCGAACCGGCGGGATGCGGTGAGATCCACATCCTCCTGGTCGGCCAGCGTCTCCCAGCAGTAGTCGCCGTACACGTCGGCGCCGAACGCTGCCGCCAGCCAGGTCCGCATCCCCAGCCGGCGCATCGCCACCGCGATGTTGGCGATCCCACCCGGGCTGGAGCCCATCCCCGGGACCCATACCTCGGTGCCGGCCCGCGGGAAGTCCGTCAGCCCGGTGAAGACGATGTCGAAGAACGCGGTGCCGGCGCAGAAGACGTCGACAAACGGGTCACCTGGGCGGCGGGCAGTGGCCAGCGGGTCGATGCTGACCGGCGCCGGGCGGCGCCCGGCTGGTTGGCGGCGTTCATCGGGGCAGGCTTGGTCCGGACGGGCTTGGCCCGGCTGCTCAGGATCGGGTGCACCGGAGTGGTCCGGCTCGGTCGTCGTGTTGGCCGGCCTGTCGTGTTGCGCCATCGCCCGTACACCTCCCGTCGTTGTTCGAGGCTAGCCTCTGCGGATGCGACTTGCGATCATCGGTGGCGGCGGCTTCCGGGTGCCGCTGGTGTACCGGGCACTGCTCGATGAGGCGACTGCCCCCGGAGGCCGGCGGCCGGTTGTGGACGAGGTGGCGTTGTACGACACCGACCAGCGTCGGCTAGCCGCGATCGCTGGAGTGCTGGCCGGCTTGGCCGCTGACCGGTCGAACCCGCCGCGGGTGCAGATTTGCGCCGAGCTGGACCAGGCGCTGACCGGTGCGGAGTTCGTGTTCTGCGCGATCCGGGTCGGCGGGCTGGCCGGCCGGATCGTCGATGAGCGGGTCGCGCTGGACCTCGGCTTGGTCGGCCAGGAGACCACCGGGGCCGGCGGGGTGTGCTACGGGCTGCGCAGCGTGCCCGCGATGGTGCACATCGCGGAGCGGATCGCGGCAGTGGCACCGGCGGCCTGGACGATCAACTTCACCAACCCGGCCGGGATGGTCACCGAGGCAATGGCGGCTGTGCTGGGCCAGCGGGTGCTCGGCATTTGCGACTCGCCGGTCGGGCTGTGCCGGCGGGTGGCCTGGCTGCTGGATGTCCGGCCGGACCGGGTCTTCTTCGACTACGCCGGGCTGAACCACCTCGGCTGGCTGCGGGCGGCCTACGTCGATGGCGTCGACCAGCTTCCGCGGCTGCTCGGCGACGCCGCCGCCCTGGCCCGGATCGAAGAAGGCCGACTGTTCGGGCCGGACCTGCTGCGCAGGCTGGCGATGATCCCGAACGAGTACCTGTATTACTACTACTTCAGCCGGGAGGCGATCGAGTCGGTACGGGCCCAGGGCCGCACCCGCGGTGAGTTCCTGGCTATCCAGCAGGGCGATTTCTACGCTCGGCTGGCGGCCGGCGGCGGCTCGGCCGGGTCGCTAGCGCTCGACCCGCGGGCGGCGGCAGCGGAGTGGATCCGGGTACGGGCCGAGCGGGAGGCCACCTACCTGCCCGAAGCACGGCGCGGTCCGGCGCCGGTCGGCGAGCCACCAGGTGGCGGGTACGAGCAGGTGGCGCTGGCTGCCCTGGCTGCCTTGGCCGGCCAGCGGTGGGTCGTACTGGTACTGAACACCGCCAACCGTGGCGCGCTGCCCGACCTGGACTCTACCGCCGTGGTCGAGCTGCCCTGCCTGGTCGACGCCACCGGTGTGCACCCGCTGCCCACCGGTGGCCTACCCGACCACGCCACCGACCTGGTAACCGCAGTGAAGGCGGTCGAGCGGGCCACGATCGAGGCCGCCCGCACCGGCTGCCGGGCGGCGGCGTTGCGGGCCCTGACACTGCACCCGCTGGTGGACTCTGCGGGCAGCGCTCAGCGGCTGCTGGATGGGTACGCCGCCGGGCATCCCGAGCTGGCCCGATTCACCGCTGACTGACCCCGGTCCGAAGGTCCGGTGGGGAGGTTCAGGAGGTTGCACACACGCAGCAGGCTGCCGCGGGTCAGGGCAGCGTGAGCCGAGCCCGTTCGGTGAGCGCCTGGGCGCGCAACTTCTGCAGGTGCCCCCGCGGACTCTGCAGCATCCGCTCGCATGCTTCCACGATGTCGGCTGGTGGAATCCGTCGACCGCGTTCGTAGTCGCTGAGGTTGCTGTGGGCGCTAAGCCCAATCAGCCTAGTTAGACTACGCTGTGAGATCCCGATCTCCATCCGTAGCCGGCGTAACTCAAGTCCAAGTTGAACGCTCGCCGGACTGATGGCCTCTTCGCTGGTCACGCGACATTCACTCCAAGCATGATCCCGCACTCACAAGCGATCGGCGTTCATAGACATGATCATGCGCCCCCCACGGGAATCAAGGTGGTCCACCTGTGATGATCTTGGAAATCCGAATATCGTCCTATGTCATGATCACCCATCCTAGTAAGCAACAGCCGGCGATGGCGTCGAACCTGACAACTGCCGCAAGATTTGTTCAACATGTTGAAACGGTTGCTGATTGATTAAACCCGATTTCGCCCGGAACTCCTAGTTCATCCAGATTTTACCTGCTAGGTACGGCGAGTGTTGCCAAGGGCGGGCGGCGGCGACTGACCGGCTGGTCGGTTTGCTCGGGCAGCCAGTGCGGTCGGTGACGTGCGCCTCGGCTAAACCGGCTGGACGTGACTCCAGTGACCGACGAGTTCGGCATAGAGCCGGCTGCCCCGAAGCAGCTCCTGGTGGCTACCAAGCAGCGGGTTGGCGCCATCCATCACCAGAATTCGCTCCGCCCGCAGGGCCGAGCTGATCCGGTGAGCGATCACGATGAGCGTGCCGTGCCGCTCGGCGAACGCCTGCTCCGCCCGTACCTCGGCCGTCGGGTCAAGATGGCAGGTAGCCTCATCCAGGATGATGATCCGGGCTGGCGACAGGAAGACCCGGGTTAGGGCAATGAGTTGGCGTTCCCCAGGGGACAGGGACCCACCGCCGGGCGGGATGTCGGCGTCGTACCCGCCAACCCGCGAGATCGTCTCGGCGAGCCCAACGGCAGCCACGGCCTGCTCCAGCTCCGCGTCGCTCGTCTGGGGCTGCAGGTAGCTGAGGTTCTCCCGCATCGTTCCGGCGAAGACGTAAGCCTCCTGCGGGATGAGCGCTACCGTCCGCCGGAGGTACGTCTCATCGACCTGGTCCAGGGCAAACCCGCCGAGCCTCAGCTCACCCTGCTGCGGCCTGACCAGCCTGACGAGCAGGTTGGCCAGCGTGGACTTCCCCACCCCGCTCGGACCGACCACCGCAAGGTGCATGCCTTCAGGTACGTCGATAGTAAGGTCCCGGACGACCGGCTCGGCATGGCTGGAGTAGGCGAATGTCACGTGCTCCACTGCTAGGTCGTGGCAGATCGGGATCAGACCGGGAGGGTCAGCCACCGGATGAGGTGGGGGCTCGGCGCACACTTCGGCCAGCCGGCCCAAGACCACCCCGAGGCTCACCAGCAGCGAGCCTCCGGCGCTTACTAGTACCTGGAAAGCGGGTTGAAGCCCGCTGGACAGGTAGACGACGCCGCCAACGATCTGCCCTACCGTCAGGTGGTGGTGGGTGACCAGCCAGGGCGACGCCGCCAGGACAGCGAGCAGCGGGAGGTGCGCCCCCAACGTCACCACCGGCCACAGCAGCGCCCGCCCCCTGGCAAAGGCCCGAAGGGCTTCGGCCTGAGCCTCAACAGCCTCGCCCACATCCCGGCCCGCGCGTATCTCCGCTGCCTGAGCCACCACGTCGCGCCGTCCCTCGACTACCGGGACAGCGGCAGTGCCTATCATCTCGCCACCCATGACGACCATCCGGTAGCGCGCGAGCAGCGGACGCTGCAGTCCGACGAACACGGCCAGCGCGGCCACGACGAAGGGGGCAACGACAAGGGCGAGCCGCGGCGAGAGGACAGCGAGCCCAACGAGAGCCGCTACCCCAGCGGACAGCAGTTGCCGCATGTTGCGTAGCAGGGTGGAAAACAGCGCTCGGACCGCCTCGACCTGCTCGGTGGCCTGTGCCACGCTCGAGCCGCCAGCTCCCCCCTCCTCGCCCGCGAGCGCCCGTCGCAGCGAGGCGGTGACCACGGCGGTGACCAGGGAGTCCCGCAGCGGCTCGACGGTCGCGGCCAGCCATGGATAAACCTGCCGGGTGCCCACGACGCTAGTTGCCCACAGTACGGCCAGGATGCCCAGCCAGCCGAACCCCACCAGCGGCCGGTGAGCCAGGAAGCCGCGGTCGGTGGCGTTGGCGAGGATAAGTCCGGAGACGAAGACAGGTACGGCCTCCAGCGCTGACCAGGCCCCCAGGCGCCACAGCGCCCGGCGGTGCGGTGCCAGGTGGTGCCAGAGCAACTGGCCGCCAGCGGGAAGCTTCATGCCTCGGTCCTCGCTTCAATGATCCCAGCGACCCCAGCCTCGACAACCCCACCCTCGACAACCCCAGCCGGAGCTGGCTCAGCCACCTCCGCTTCAGCCGCGAATTCCGTCCGGTAGCCGGGGTCTGACCACAGCACCGCGTGCGGCGCAAGTGCCCGGATGTGCCCAGCGTCGAGCCAGGCCACCAGGTCGGCCCGAGCCGCAGTGGCGGTCCGGTAGGCGATCACCAACGAGGTCCGCCCCCTAAGTACCCGGTCAAGCGCTTGCACGACTTTCATCTCGGTGGCGGTGTCCAGGCTGCTCGTGGCATCGTCGAGGATCATCACCCGAGCCTCGGTCAGGATGGCCCGGGCCAGCCCCAGCCGCTGCAGCTCGCCTCCCGACATCGGGGCCTGGGCTAGCGGGGTGTCGTAGCCGTCGGGCAACAGCCGGATGAACCGGTCGGCCTGGGCTACTCCCGCAGCCGCCACTACCTCGGCCCGCGATGCCTCCGGCCGAGCGTACGCGATCATGTCGTGGACGGTGGCGCCGAGCAGGGCAGGGCGCTCGAAGGCATAGGCCACGGCTTGGCGTAGCTCGGTGAGTTCCACTTGGCCGACTGGGACCCCGTCGAGCAGCACCTCACCCCCATCGGGGTCGAGTAGCCGGCCGACCAGGCTGACCAGCGTGCTCTTGCCGGTACCTGACCGACCGACCAGGGCCACGCTTGTTCCGGCCGGCACCGACAGGTTGAGCTGGTCCAGCACCACCCGCTCACCCACCCGTACGCTGATGTCGCGCAGTTCGAGCTGACCAGGCCCGCTGGAGAGGGCTACCGGCGGTGCGGGCGGCAGGACCGCCGGCGTGGTGTCGAGGATTTCACCTACCCGGCCGGCCGCTACCTGGGCGGTCAGCAGGGCGACGAGCATGTCGAACAAGCTGACGGAGCCCAGCGCCAGGGTGACATAGGAGACAGCCGCGACGAGTTCGCCCGGGGTGATGCTGCCGGTGGTCAGCGCGTAGCCGCCTACCGCGAGCACCAGTACCTGGAGCATCGGGGCAAGCAACGCCAGTTGCCAGCTCACCTGGCGCTGGGCCGCCCACACCCGCCGCCCGGTGGTGTGCAGCTCGGGTAGCGGCTGGAGAATACGGTCGATGTCGCGCTCGGCGGTGCCACTGGCCCGGATCGTGCGGACGCCCCGGCGAGCATCGAGCAGCCGGGTAATGATTGCCGCCTGGAGCTGCTGGTAACGGAGCACCGGCTGGGCCGCCTTGGCGACGAACAGCCGGAGCAGGAGTACGGTCGGCGGCACCCCGATTAGGAAGGTGATGGCAAGGCGCAGGTCGATCAGGGCTAAGGCGACGACTGCCCCGCCCGTGATCAACAGGGTCTCGCCGGCCGACAGCAGGAGGGGCAGGAAGCTGGCTGGGCTGGCGGCGTTCTCGATGAGCCGAGACAGCACATCCCCGGCCGGGAACCGCTGCTGCCCAGGTAACCCGAGGGCCAGCGTACGCTGCAGCAGCCGGTGCCGAAGCCGGGCGGTCAGCGAGCTGCCGTAGTAGGAGCTGATCAAGCCGTCGAGCGCATCTGCTGCGGTGACCACGACGAACAGCAGGGCCAGCAGCGCCAGCGCCCGGGTCAGGTTCCGCCCGTTGCTGGTGGCATCAATCGCGGCAGCAAGCGCCCCGGGGATCAGGACAGTTGCTACGACTCGGGCAACGGTCACCCCACCCAGCACGACTACCATGCCTCGGGCTTGGCCCGCGCTTTGCTTGAGTACCCGGGTGCCTGCCGCCCGCAAGTCGTCAGCGGGCAGGTTGGGCCCGAGGAAGCGGGACAGCTTGCCAGCCCAGTCAGCGGTGCTCATCGCTCATCGTCAGCGTCTCGACTTTCGGCCGTGAGGTTCGAAATCGTCGCGAATCTACCTGTTCACGAGCTGCGGTGCCCAAAGCTCAGTTGTATCTGCCTGTTGGCAGGGACGGAACCCCTTCATCGCCCCCACCCGGCTGGCTGGTCGGTTAAGCTTGGTACGTGTACACCGCGTCGTTGGTGTATATGCCTAGGCACGGAGGCGTCCGATATCCGCCTCCGTGCCCAGGTACTACTTATGCCGGCCACTGCGTACGAGTCGACGATTCGTCAGACTCGCATGATTCGGTTTAAATCAGCAGGACACGCCGACGCAGACGGTGTTCAGTAGAGTCAGGATGCCGACGCACGCGCAGGTGCCGCCGCCGAGCTGGATGCCCTCGATCTCGATCGGGTCGGTCTCGGGCAGGGCCTGCAGGGAGGCCACCAGGTCAAAGCTGTCGAGCTTCATGATGTGTCACTTCCTTCTTGGTTGTGCGCGGATGTGTTGAGCAGGTTGTACGGGTTGTGCTGTGTCAGCAGGACACGCCGACGCAGACGGTGTTCAGCAGAGTCAGGATGCCGACGCACGCGCAGGTGCCGCCGCCGAGCTGGATGCCCTCGA
>OBLV0100000054.1_pt1 | contig 58295 bp, 46 predicted proteins | sample 1520071 | NCBI WGS metagenome assembly OBLV01 (sample SAMEA3888446, study PRJEB22518) | metagenome | reverse complement strand
GACGAGCCCGAATCCGGCGCCGGAGACGAGCGGTCGCGTGACCAGTTGCCGCTGCGTGCGCGCGAGGTGGGCGTAGCCGAGCGCCCAGCCGACGGCCAGCACGAAGATCAGCAGGACGCCGATCCAGGGCGACGCAGGGTTCCCGAACGCGCTCGGCCCCAGTAGCCCGGCAGCGACGAAGGTGAAGAAGGCGGCCGGCGTCGGCGCCGTGCCGTCCAGCTGCAGCATGAAGATGAAGAGCACGACCAGCAGGCCGCCGACGGCGCCCGCCAAGGCTCCGGCGCTCCAGCGCTCGCGCCGCGTCACGACGCCCGCCGGCCCTGCGCCGCGGTGAACTCGGCCTCGCGCCGTTCGAGCGCGTCGCCGATGCGGTGCAGCAGCTGCCACATCGTCGCGCGCGCGATCGCTTTGCCGACCACGGCGTCGAACGCGCGGCCAAGCCCGCCCAGCGGCGCGCGATACGCGCCCTCGAAGGTCAGCCTGGTCGAGTCGACGGTGTCGATACGCAGCCGCAGCGTCCCGTGGAAGTTCGGGAACAGCCGGGTCCCGGCGTGCCACTCGACCAGCATCGCGTCGTGGCCGCGGCCGGTCTCGGTCTCGTCCGGATGGAGGGCGAAGACGAGCTTGACCGGCTTGTGGGACTGCCTGGGCAGCGATCGGATGAAGTCGCGCAGCGGCACCTTGATCGTGATCTCCCGCTCGGCGCCCTCGAGGTACTGCTGCGCGTACTCGTGAGCGACCCCGAACGGGCACTTCACGACTCGCTCGACGACGACGCGGGAGACGACGGCCACGGTAAAGTTGTCGTCTGCCGGAGGGGCCTTTTCCTCTTGCACTCCGCCTCGGAGTCTGCTAACCTAAATCTCCGGCTGGCACTCTCATGCCAGAAGTGCCAAGCCCGTTTTCCCCCTCTTCACCGTCAGCACCCAAGCTTTCGGAGGATGGTTTTCGTGAATCTCAAGCCACTGGGCGATCGTGTGGTCGTCGAACACGTGGAGCAGGCCGAGAAGAGCGCCGGCGGCGTCTTTCTCCCTGACACGGCCAAGGAAAAGCCGCAGGAAGGCCGCGTTCTCGCCGTCGGCACCGGTCGCACGCTCGACAATGGCACCAAGCTGGCCATGGACGTGAAGCCCGGCGACCGCATCATCTACTCGAAGTACTCGGGCTCGGAGATCAAGCTCGACGGCAAAGAGTACCTCATCATCTCGGAAAAAGACGTTCTCGCTGTGTTCAGCGACGAGCGCGTTCCGGCCGGAGTGTAATCCAGCAACATGGCAGCAAAGCAACTCGTATTCGACGAGAACGCTCGGCGCGCGCTCGAGCGCGGCGCCAACATCCTCGCCGACGCGGTCAAGGTCACGCTCGGACCCAAGGGCCGCAACGTCGTGCTCGACAAGAAGTTCGGGTCGCCGACGATCACCAACGACGGCGTGACGATCGCCAAAGAGATCGAGCTCCCCGACACGTTCGAGAACATGGGAGCCCAGCTCGTCAAGGAAGTCGCTTCCAAGACGAACGACATCGCCGGTGACGGCACGACCACCGCGACGGTGCTGGCACAGGCCATCATCCGCGAAGGTCTGCGCAACGTCACGGCCGGCTCGAACCCGCTGCTGATCAAGCGCGGCATCGAAGCGGCGGTCGAAACGGCCGTCAGCGAGATGGAGAAGCTGGTCCAAAAGGTCGACACCACCGAGAAGATCGCGCAGGTCGCGTCGATCTCGGCCAACGACAAGACGATCGGTGAGCTCATCGCGCAGGCGATGAACGAAGTCGGCAAAGACGGCGTGATCACGGTCGAAGAGTCGAAGTCGATGAAGACCGAGGTCGAGACCAAGGACGGGATGCTCTTCGACAAGGGCTACATCTCGCCGTACATGGTCACCGACTCGGAGCGGATGGAAGCGACGCTCAACGACCCGTACATCCTCGTCACCGAGCGCAAGATCTCGGCGATCGCCGACATCCTGCCGCTGCTCGAGAAGATCGTGCAGGTGCAGAAGCCGCTGCTGATCATCGCCGAGGACATCGAGGGTGAAGCCCTCGCGACGCTGGTCGTCAACAAGCTGCGCGGCACGTTCACCACGGTCGGCGTCAAGGCGCCCGGCTTCGGCGACCGCCGCAAGGAGATGCTCAAGGACATCGCCACCCTGACGGGCGCGACGGTCGTGAGCGAAGAGCTCGGGCTCAAGCTCGACAAGGTCACTCCGGATCTGCTCGGTCAGGCCAAGACGGTCAAGGTCACCAAGGACGAGACCACCATCGTCGACGGCCGCGGCAAGCAGGACGCGATCAAAGGCCGCATCGAGATGATCAAGCGTCAGATCGAGGAGACCGACAGCGATTTCGATCGCGAGAAGCTCCAAGAGCGTCTGGCCAAGCTGTCGGGCGGCGTCGCGGTGATCCAGGTCGGCGCGGCCACCGAGACCGAGCTCAAAGAGAAGAAGCACCGCATCGAGGACGCGCTCAGCGCGACCCGCGCCGCCGTGCAAGAGGGCATGATCCCCGGCGGCGGCTCGTCGCTGGTGCACGCCATCAAGTCGGTCGAGAAGCTCGCCGGCGACACCAAGTCGCCCGACGAGAAGATCGGCGTCGACATCATCCGTCGCTCGCTCGAAGAGCCGCTCCGCCAGATCGCGGAGAACGCCGGCTTCGAAGGCAGCGTCGAGGTCAACCGCGTCAAGCAGGCCAAGGCGGGCGAAGGCTTCGACGCCATGAGCGGCGACCTCGTCGACATGGTCAAGGCCGGCATCGTCGAGCCGTTCAAGGTCACCCGATCGGCGCTCCAAAACGCCGCGTCGATCGGTGCGCTGATCCTGACGACCGAGACGCTCGTCGCCGACAAGCCCGAGCCCAAGGGCGCGCCCGCCGGACCTCCCGGCGGCGGCATGGGCGGCTACGACATGATGTAAATCTTCGCCCCACGCGAAGACGAAATCAGGCCCCGCGGAGCAATCCGCGGGGCTTTTCGTCTTTATTAGATTCTAGGAATCGCTTGCGTTGGACAAAGAAGACGCTGGAAGTGCTACGACTTGTACCGTGCTGGCGGGCACGGACTCAGGCCGTCGCAGATCATAGCCTAGAAGCGGGGTAATAACTTGAACATCGAGGGCATGCGCGCTGAAACTCAGTGCGCTCGACGATTCTAGAGTCAAGGCAGCCGTGACTGTGCTACCAGCTCGCTCGAACTCAACACCGGGAACTTTAATCCGCGAAATGGTTGGTAAAGCCATGCCGACAACTGCAGCGGCCAGGCTCCCGATCGAGATTGTCGCAAATGTCGACGCATTCAGGAGGTGGCGACCAAGAAACACGCTAGCAATCCCCTCACAGGCAATTGCTGATAACACGATGCCGATTTGCGGCGCAACCTGCGCGCGGCTCCTCGAAGAGATTCTCTGAAGGCGACGAAGATTGATCTTCGTAACTGCGTTCGTCCGGCCGAGGTCACGATCGATCTCGAGGCTGCGCCTTAGCGAACGCATCGCAGCTGCATACTCCTCGGTTTCAACCGCGCATTGGGCGCGCATCCTCTCGAGATCCGCCTCACAAGTCTTGCGATATTCGTCGCGCGGCGTACTTATCAGTTGCTTAAGGCTTGTCTCTATAGCCTGCCGTACGTCGTCATAAAGAGACGAATCAACGGCGGCAGCTACGTCAAGTGTAGCGAGCGCCAACAAGTGCCAAGATCGCCAGTCGTCCGGCGCTTCATCGCAGAGGCCGATTGCGAGTTGGCGCGCGACCTCAGCGCGGCCACTGGCAACTTCACAATAGCCGATCGCGAGGCGAAACGTAAGGTCATCTTGCAGCCCAAGGGCGTCTTGAAAGCTTTGTTTAGCAGCGTCGGGCAGTCCTTGCTGCAGATGGACGAAGCCGAGGTTGTACCGGAGCCAAGCCTCTGTTTGATCTTTCTTTAGCGCCTCTCGCAGTAACTGCTCGGCCTGTCGAAGTTCCCGTCGCCCTGTGAGTATCTCCGCTTGCGTCGTTATAATTGACAGATCATTCTCACTAACGTCGAGCTTTCGAGCGCCGTCGATCGCGCGCTGCGCTTCTTCAATTCGGCCGAGTCTCTTTAGTGCTTGAGCGCGAGCAACAGCCAGCCGCCAATCGAAGTCTTGTAGCGCCAGCGCCGAGTCGATCTGCTCGAGTGCCAGATCATATTGACGACGGCCCATATATAACGCCGCTAAGTTTCGAGAGCGCGCAGCGCCGAAGTCTCCCTCTGTGTTGATGCCCCTGAAGAACCGCTCTGCTTCATTCCACCGCTGCTGGCGAGCTGCGAGCACGCCGCAATGTAGCCTGAAATGATCATCCTTTGGATTTCTCGCCAAGAAGTCCGAAAATAATCCGAAGGCGTCGTCCAGGTCACCAAGCTGCTCAAGTAACGCGGCCTTTATGTGTAGCTTAGCGTTCTCATCATTCTCGAGGCGAGCAAATTCGTCGAAGTATTGTAGCGCGTGAGTGCGGTCGCCTTCGTCGCGGTAGGCGGTGCATAGCGCTCGATACGCCAGCTTCCGAGTCGCGTCGTCTTGGTGGCGTTCAAGTAGTAGGTCGCCAGCCTCGCGAATTGCCGCTACGTTTTCCGAAATTGCGATAGCTGCGAGGAGGTCTTCGCGGTGGGGCGTGTCTATGAATCGATGCAACGCTTCAAGGCCAAGTTGCGCTAACTCATCGCTTCGCTTAAGTATGTTCAGAGAGACTAGGCAGTCACGCCAAGCGCCAAAATCCTCGGGGTGGGCTGCGCGCAGCTTCGTAAAGGACTCGAGCGCTGCGCTCTCGTTGCCGGATGCTGACAGCGCGAGGCCAAGGTGGTACTCAGCGTCGAGATCACCAGGAGCAGTATCTAAGACGCGCCTTGCAACCGCAACCGCACGTTCGGACAGGCCGGCACGAATTGCGATTGTTTCGAAGAGTTCTCGGCAGTCGTGATTGTCAATCGTCGCCAATGGTTCAAGAACATCGAGCGCAAGGGATGGGAACTGAGGATTGAGCAGCAGTGCAAGCTCGCGGTAATAGCTGGCTGAATACTGAGTGTCACGCCGCGTTCTTAGCCTTAGCTCCTTTGAATCGAATGTTGAGCTTCTCAGTGCCTCAGCGACTCTCAGCAGGTATGATCGCTCAGTGCGCGATGTTGCCAACTAGCAGTACCGCCATAATGGAAGGATGTGGTTGTCGAGGAGTGATGCAGCGGTCAAGTGCGCCCCTCTACTATGGTTGGCGGTCTTAGCGGCGGGGCCTTCAGGCGGCTCTCCGCGAGCGCCAACTGCACAGGCGCGGGTAGCGGTGGCCTTTTCGCTCAAGGCGATGAATCGGTGGGTCAGAATTCACCGCCGCGACGGACGACGGTTTCGATATCGAACGTGCGAACCTAGGTAGACTAACTGACAATCGGGGAAATCATTAATGTGTCGTAGCATTAAGACGCTGCACAACTTCGAACCGCCTGCGACGGATGATGAGATTCGTGCGTCCGCCGTGCAGTACGTGCGGAAGCTGAGCGGGTTCACGAAGCCGTCGAAGGCGAACGAGGCGGCCTTCGAACGGGCCGTCGATGAGATCGCGCACGCGGCGCATCATCTGCTCGAGGCGCTGGTGACCAACGCGCCTCCACGCGACCGGGAAGTCGAGGCGGCGAAAGCGCGACTTCGCGCCCGCGAACGGTACCAAGTGGCAGGCTAGCTCGCTAGGCCCTCCGGGCGGGCGTGGCTCGAGGCGGTCTTCCCCTGCATACTGTCAACTAGACAGGCTGTCTTCTAGACAGTATGCTTGAGAGACAGCATGCACACCAGGGATTTTGTCGGCCGGGCGGCCGAGCTCGGAGCCCTGACCTCCGCCTTCGAGGCGAAGACCGGCCAGCTCGTGCTCATGTATGGGCGGCGGCGGATCGGTAAGACGTACCTGCTCGAGGAGTTCACCCGGGGCCGGCGCGCGATTTTCTATCAGGCCAGCCGGCAGGCTGAGGCGCTCGAACTGGCGGCCTTCACCGAGGCGGCCGCAGCCGTGCTCGGGCCGCTGCCGGCAGGCTACGCCTTTCCGGGCTGGGAGACGGCGTTGGACTATCTCGCGGAGCACGCAGGCGATCGGCGCCTGGCCGTGATCCTCGATGAGTTCCCCTATCTCTGTGGCTCGACGGACGGCTTGCCGTCGCTCGTGCAGCGCTGGTGGGACAAACGCGGCCGCACATCGAGCGTCATGCTCGTGCTGTGCGGCTCGGCGCAGACGTTCATGAGCGGGCTCGACAGCGGTTCCGCGCCGCTGCACCAGCGCTTCACCAAGAAGATTCGTCTCGGGCCGTTGTCGTATCGCGAGGCGGCCGAGTTTGTACCGTCCTTGAGCCCGGCCGACTGGCTGCGCGTCTACGCAATTCTCGGTGGGACGCCGCTCTATCTGCGTGAGTGGAACGCACGCGACAGCGTTCGAGCGAATCTCCTGCGGCTGTTCGGCAATCCCGGCAGCGCGCTCGTCGACTCAGCGCGACTCGTGCTGCATACCGATCTCGGCGACTCGACCGCGTCGTACCGGGCGCTGAGCGCGATCGCGAGCGGACGCACGCGGCGCAACGACATCCTGCAGACGGCGCACGTCACCAACGAACGTGTGCTGCAGCAACTCGAGGATCTGCAGCTGATCGTCAAGCGCGTACCGGTCACCGAAGGGGCGTCGTCGCGCCGCGGCTTCTTCGCGGTGATGGACCCGTACTTTCGGTTCTGGTTCCGGTTCGTCGAGCCGAATCGCGCGCTGATCGACCGCGGCTTCGGCACGCGCTTGATTGATGAGATCATCGTTCCCGATCTCGACGGCCATCTGGGCGGTGTCTTTGAGGACGTAGCGCGCGAGTTTGCCGGCGCGCTGGTGCTCGACGGCGACCTCGCCGGTACCGACGTCGGATCGTGGTGGTCGACCGACGGCGAGCACGAGATCGACGTCGTCGGCGTGATCCGCAAGACGCCGACATTCATCGGCACCGTGAAGTGGCGGGCGAAGCCGCTCGGCTACGACGTCTACAAGAACCTGGCGTCGCATGCGGAGGCGCTCGGCGTGGATGCCTCGATCCCCTGGCTGATGTTCGGCCGCGGCGGCGTCGAGCAACGCGTCCTCGACGGGGAACCGAACGTCCGCGGCTTCTCGATCGACGATCTATACGCGACCAGCGCTTCGACGGCTTCGACAAGGGGGACGTCTCGGCGTCGGCGGTGACTTTCGCGCTACGCTGATCCGTGTCGCCTACGAGAGGGTGCTGAAGTCGAGGTCGGCAGCTTGGATGGTACCGGCGGTTCGTCCGGGTGCGGTTTGGTACTTCCAGTAGAGGTTCGTGTGGGCGATCACCTGACCGGGCGGCGGCGCGCCCCACTCCGTTTGGTCCTCGGTCGTGTGCGCGTCGGCGACGAGAGTGATGTCGTAACCGCGTGCCAGCGCGCCGTGTAGGGTCGAGCGGATGCAGGCATCGGTTTGGGCGCCGACCAGGATCAGGCGTCCGACCCCGCGTTCGGCGAGGACATCCTCGAAGTTCGTCGCCTCGAAGGCGTCGCCGTAATTCTTCTCGATCAGCGGTTCGCCGTCGATCGGCGTCAGCTCGGCGACCAGCTTCCACGCGTCGGAACCGTACGTCAACTGTTCGTCCGAGTGCTGGATCCACACGATTGGTACGTGAGCCCGGCGCGCACGGTCGAGCACCTCAGCGATATTCGCGATGACGCGCTCGTGCTCGTGCGCCTGACCGATCGCGCCATTCTGGACGTCGAGGACGATCAGCGCGGTATTGGGACGATTGGTCAGCGTGCTCATCGTGCGCCGCGGTTCGACGCAGACCGCGAGGTTCACCCGCCCGGCCGCCGGCAGGACTTCGGTCCGCGTAATTGCTAGCGAGCGGCATGGCGACTTTCGATCCGCTGACCTGCCGCTGTCCGCACGGGCCGTTCCGGCCTGAAGTCTATGCCCGCGCGGTCGCCGCGCTTGTCGACCGGCGCACCTTCATTGCCGGACTTGGGGCGGTGGCCGCGGCCGCGTTCTGGCCCGGCCGTGCGCGCGCCGCCAGCGACGTCGTCGTGCTGAAGGCGGCGCGGCTGTTCGACGGAACCTCGCTGCGCACGCCAGGCGTGCTGGTGCTGCGCGGCGACCGGATCGTCTCGTTCAACGCCGGCGACGCGGGGAGCGATGCGCTCACCACCGATCTCGGCGACGCGACGATCATGCCGGGGCTCATCGACGCGCACACGCACGTCGCGGCCTGGACGGCAACCTCGGTGTACCTGCAACGGCCGGGGCGCAGCGCCGACTCGGTCGCCGGCGCGACGATCCTGTCGGTGCGCAACGCGCAGGCGATGCTCGCCAACGGCTTTACCACCGTGCGCGACGTCGGCGGCGGCGAGGGGATCGATCTCGCGATGCGCGACGCGGTCGCCGGTGGGCTCGTCCTCGGGCCACGCATTCTGGCCGCAGGCCCGTCGCTCTCGATCACCGGCGGTCACGGCGACGCCAACGACCTGCCGGAGTACGTGCACGTCGACCACGAGATCGAGTCGGGGATCTCGTTCGGGCCGTACGGCTTCCGCGAGCGCGTGCGCGAACACGTGAAGCGTCATGTCGACTTGATCAAGATCCTGATGACGGGCGGCGTGCTGTCGTACGGCGACACCTGGAACGTGCCGCAGTTCAACCTCGACGAAGTTCAGGCGACGGTCGACGAGGCCGGCAAGTTCGGACTGAAGGTCGCGGCGCACTGTCACGGAGATCCGGGCATTCGCACCGCGGTGATCGGCGGCGTCCACTCGGTGGAGCACGGCACCGGCGTCGAAGACGGCACATTGCACGAGATGCGCCAGCGCGGCACCGCGCTCGTGCCGACGATCTGGGCGCTCGACTCGATCCTGCAGCCCGGCAATCCCAACAAGATCGAAGCGAACCCGATGCAGAAGGCGCTGCTGGCCGCGAAGCTGCGCAACGCCGGGATGCAGCGCGCGATCGCCGCTAACGCGAAGATCGTCTACGGTACGGACGCCGGCGTCTTTCCGCACCGCGAGAACAACAAGGACTTCGCGCTGCTGCAAACGATGGGGATGCGGCCGCTCGACCTCTTGCGTTCGGCGACCTCGGCGGCGGCTGAGATGATCGGGACGTCCGACCGCGGGCGGCTCGCGCCGGGACTGCTCGCCGACGTCGTCGCGTTCGACGGCGACCCGAGCACGGACGTCGCGCTGCTGGAACGCCAGCCCCGGCTCATCATGCTCGGCGGCAAGCGAGTCGAACGCGCAGCCCTGATGGTCTGACCCTCACGTCTAATGGTCTGGCGCTCGGCGCACGATCCGCGACGATCGTATACGCGACGATTGGCTCAGTTCGGCTGTGACCGAACCGTCGATTGGCGCGTGACGCCATGCGGTACGAACACTCGGTATGGCGACCATGACGCGCTCGCGAGCCGTGCGGGCGCATGCCTCATTCGCGGCGGTCATCACCGCGACTTCGCTCGGTTTCGTGCTCGTGCAGCTCGACGTCTCGATCGTGAACGTTGCGCTGGCGACCATCGGGCGCGACCTGCGCGCGAACGTCGCCGCGCTGCAGTGGGTGGTCGATGCGTACACGCTCTCGTTCGCGGCGCTGCTGCTGACCGGCGGCGCGATCGGCGACCGGATCGGCGCGCGCCGCGCGTTCGTGGCGGGCTTCATCGTGTTCGTGCTCGGCTCGATCGCCTGCGGCCTCGCGCCGTTGCCGGCGATCCTGATCGCCGCGCGCGTGGTGCAAGGGATCGGCGCCGCGCTGCTGATCCCGTGCTCGCTGGCGCTGATCAACCACACCTACGGCGACGAGCCCGGCGTGCGCGCCAAGGCGATCGCGCTGTGGACCGCGTCGGGCAGCATCGCGCTGGCGGCCGGGCCGATCGCCGGCGGGACGCTGGTCGAGAGCGTCGGCTGGCGCAGCATCTTCTTCGTGAACGTGCCGCTCGGTGTGATCGGACTGTGGCTGGCACGCGCGGTCCATGAAACGCCGACCCACAAGACGACGCTCGATCTGCCGGGCCAGGCGCTGGCGATCGCGTTTCTGGCGTCGCTGACCGGTGCCGTCATCGGCGGCGGCAGCCTGGGCTGGGCCTCGCCGCTCGTGGTTGTCGGATTCGTCGTCGCGGTCGCGAGCTGCGCCGGATTCATCGCGGTCGAATTGCGTTCGCCCGCGCCGATGCTGCCGCTGGAGTTCTTCCGGCGCGCGCCGTTCAGCGCATCGGCGTTGGTCGGCTTTGCGATCAACTTCAGCGTCTACGGCGAGATCTTCGTGCTCAGCCTGTTCTGGCAGCGCGTGCAGAACTATTCGCCGCTCGAAGCGGGCCTCGCGTTCCTGCCGTTCTGCGTGTTCCTCGGCGTCGCGAACCTGCTGGCCGGCTCGCTGACGGCGGCGCGCGGCCCGTGGCCGGCGATGATCGCGGGCCTGGCGATCGGGGCGGTCGGGTTCGCGCCCCTGATCCCGGTCGGCGCGCACTGGAGCTACCTCGCGATGCTGCCGGGGACGGTGATCTTTCCGTTCGGGATCGGCATGGCGGTGCCGGCGATGACGACCGCGCTGCTGGCGTCGGTCGACAAGCAGCGTTCCGGGATCGCGTCCGGCGTACTCAATGCGGTGCGCCAGTCGGCCGGCGCGCTCGGCGTTGCGCTGCTCGGCTCGCTGTTCGCCGTGCACGGCGTGACCGGCGTGCGCATCGGCTTCGGCGTGTCGGCGATGCTGGCGCTGCTCGCGCTCGCCGTCGCGGCGGCTGGATTGCGCGGCCTGTCCGCGACGAAAACGAAGGCGAAGACCGCGACGCGCTGAACCCGCGCCGCATGAGCGACGATACGAGCTGCCCGCGCTGTGCATGGGCGACCGGCAGCGACGCCGCGATGACCGCCTATCACGACGACGAGTGGGGCCGGGCCGTTCACGACGATCGCGTGCTGTTCGAGTTCCTGATCCTCGAAGGCGCGCAGGCCGGCTTGTCGTGGGCGACAATCTTGCGCAAGCGCGAGAACTACCGGCGCGCGTACCGCGGCTTCGATCCGGCCAAGGTCGCGCGGTTCGGCGAGCGCGACGTCGCACGACTGCTCGCCGACGACGGCATCGTCCGCAATCGCGCTAAGGTCGGCTGGTCGATCGCTAACGCGAAGGCGTTCCGCGCGGTGCAGCGGGAGTACGGCTCGTTCGATGCGTACCTGTGGAGCTTCGTGAAGGGAAAACCCGTCGTCCACCGTTTGCGCCCCGGCGAACCGCTGCCGCCGCGAACCGAGCTCTCGGATCGCGTCAGCAAGGACTTGCGCACACGCGGCTTCGGCTTCGTCGGCTCGACGATCGTGTACTCGTACCTGCAGGCGGTCGGCGTCGTCGACGACCACGCCGCAGCGTGCTTCCGCGGACGCTCGGTGCGAGGGAAGCGCTGACGTGGAGCAGTCATCGAAGCACGACCGCGACTTGCGCGTTCGGCGCTGGCTCCGCACCGTCTACGGTGGCGTCCTGTTCGGCGCCTTCGATCCGCCGAACCCGGCGGCCGCCGTTCGCATGCTGCGCGACGATTCAGGGCTGCTCGGCGACGACCCGTACCTCGCGTGCGCGGTCGGCGACGTGGATGCGCTCCGGGAGGCGACGACGCGCGATCCCGGCTTCGTCCACCGGCCCGGCGGACCGCTGGATCTACCGCCGCTCGTCGCGGTGACGCACTCGAGCCTGCTGCACGTTCCCGCGTATCGCGACCGGCTGCACGCCGCAGCGCGGTGGTTGCTCGATGCCGGCGCCGATCCGAACCAGCGCGCCGTGACGCCGGACGGTCACCGGCTTTCGGCGCTGTATGGTGCGGCCGGTGCGAACCACGACCTGGCGCTGACGACGATGCTGCTCGACGCCGGCGCCGATCCGAACGACGGCGAGTCGCTGTACCACTCGCTCGAGAATCCCGCCTGCGCGCGCGCGCTCGTCGAGCACGGTGCGCGGATCGCCGGCTCGAACGCGATCTACGCCGCGATCGACATGCCGGATCCGACGGTGTTGCAACTGTTGATGGAGCTCGGCGGCGATCCGAACGAGCCGGCGCGCAACGCCCCGATCACCGACTGGGGCTCACCGCTGATGTGGGCGATCAAGCGCCGCCGTTCGCGTGCCCACGCCGAGGCGCTGCTCAACGCCGGTGCGGACGCGACGAAGCCCGCGCCCGACGGGACGAGCCCCTACAGCTGGGCCGTGCAGTTCGGACTCGACGACGTTGCCGCGCTGTTGCGCGAGCGCATCGGCCCCGCCGCAACGACCGAGACCCTGACTGCCGAGGAGCAGTTCGTAGCGGCCTGCGCGCGCGGTGACGCGGACGAAGCGCGGCGCATTCGCGCGGATCGACCCGATCTGCCGGCGGCGCTGTCGGAACGGCAGCTTCGCATCTTGCCGGCGCTCGCGGCGGCCGGTCACGACGCCGGCGTGCGAACGATGGCCGAGCTGGGCTGGCCCCTCGAGACGCGCGGCGGCGACTGGGAGGCGAGTGCGCTCAACATGGCACTCTATCTCGGCAACGAAGAGCTGACGCGGTTTCTGCTCGAGCACGGCGCCAGCCGCACCACGAAGCACGGGTTCGGTGACGACGCGCTCGGGACGTTGTCGTGGGCATCGCGCAACATGCCGCGATCCCTGGGCGACTGGGCCGCCTGCGCGCGCGCCTTGCGCGAGCACGGCGTTCCGCGCGGTCAGCGCGATCCCGACCATGACGGCGAGATCATGATCGAAGGTCACAGCCGGCCGTTCCCGGACGACATCGCGGAGGTGCTGCTCGCCTGACCGGCGGACAGACGTCGCGATGATGCAGCTCGAAGGTGACGTCGTCGTGCTGGCGGGCGCGACCGGGCGTGTCGGCGGCGCGACGCTCTCGACGCTGGTGCGGCACGGCGCGCAGGTCCTCGTGCTGTCGCGTTCGGTCGAGCGGGCGCAGACGGCGATCGACGAGCTGCTCGACGACGCCGAGGCGGTCGCCGCGCTACCGTTCGCGGCCGACCTCAACGACCCCGATCAGGCCGCGGCGGCGATCGATGCCTGCGTCGAACGCTTCGGCCGGATCGACGCGTGCGTGAGCCTGGCCGGCGACTCGACCGTCACGCCGCTGGTGGATTCGACGCTCGACGATCTGCGCGCGAACCTGCGCGGCTTCGTGGAGACCGCCTATAACCTCACCATGCCGGCGCTGCGCGCAATGCTCAAGCAGCCGTACCGCGACGGAGCACGTTCGCGCGGCCGGATCGTCGTGGTGACCGCCGGCTCGTCGAAACAGCCGGCGCCCGGACGCGGCCTGTTCGGGGCCGCCAAGGCCGGCGTCAACGTGCTGATGCAGGCGATCGCGCGCGAGCACAAGGGCGACGGCATCGTCGCCAACGCCCTCGTGCTCGGCGGCGTTGCGACGGCCGCGGCGCGCAGCTACCTCAACGCCGAAGACTTCGGCGCCGCCGCGACGCCGCAAGAGGTCGCCGACGCGCTCGCGTTTCTCGCCAGCGACCACGGCAGCGGCGTGAACGGCGCGCTGGTCGACCTCAACGCGCGCGAGGTCGACTAACCGTGCGGAGGTCCGACGTTCCGAACCGGAACGCCGTGGCAGATCGGTCTGGTCAGGTCGATAGCACGGTGACGATTGCCGTAAGGGATGGAACGAAGAGGTAGACCCCACCCTCTGGCACGACGACGTCGGTGGCTTGATCAAACGTCGTTCTGGTGTTTCCGACGGGAAAATTCGGGACCGCTTCATCAGTAAAACGAGTCCGCGCGGGACCGGCTCCGTTTTGACCGATGATCGGATCGAAACCGACTGTTACCGCAGCCTTCGTTTCGTCGGGTCTGGTCTTTCCTGGCACAAATCCGGTATTGTTCGCCCAAGACGCTTGCAAGAACTCGAACTGGTTTGCGATCGACGTTTGATAGCACACGAAGAGTAGTCCTCGTTCGCTGGTCGTCGACCCGGATGTCGATTCGGCGTCGGTGAGCTCGGGCCCGAACGGTATCCCTGCGCGGAGGATGCGTCGTGGCGAGATGTCCGCCTGCTTTCCGGTGAGATCGACGCGCGGGTTCATTTTCCGGATGTGCGCACCGTAAGGGCACTTGCGTTGAACTTGGTCTCCGGAGAAGTCGAAGTCGTTGTTCTTCGTCGCGTCGGCGCCGAATGCGGGATCGTCCTGCAACGGTGTCAAGGTCGCCGGTGCGCCGCTCTTCCAGCGTCCCATCATTCGGGCGCCGAGCAGGTCGGCGTCGGTTCCGAGTGAACCCGCGGCCGATTGCAGCGCAGCAGCGAATTCCGGCACCAGCTGCTTGAGGCGCCGAAACACCATGAAAGAGCCGTTCTTCATCCACCGCGTCGCTGTCGCCGGAGATTGATCGTAGCCGAAGACGAAGAAGCCCGCTGCGACCTCCTGTTGTCCGGGGAAGGGGATTAGGCCCAGGGCTGACGGCGCTGGCTGAGAGATGCCGTCCGAAAAGCCGAAGTGTTCGTGGCCGCGGAATTCGCCAGGTCGCACGGCTCCTTGTTCGATCGGTCCGAATGTTACGACCGGATCCAAGAGTCCGTGAATCACGGTGACTTCATTTGCCACGGCATCGTCGTCGCCACCCGTTACTGAGAGGACGCCGTCGATCGCGCCCGACGTGTACGGAGCCAACCAAGTCGTGAGGTTACCGTTGCCGTCGACGGGATCCCCGAGGCCCTTCGCCTGCGTAGAGGCCCCAGCCGCGAACGACGCATCTCCGAGGTTGGCGTCGGGCACGAGCTTCTTGATGCCCGCCGATGTGAAGCCGACGTTAACACCGACGAGCGGCAAGGGTGCTGGCTTCCCAGCGGCCACGGGCCCTGACCGAAACTTCGCGTCGCGAACCTGAAACTCGCGAGCTACCACGAGTCGCGTCATGGTAAGACGCCGTGCGATGTCGGCTCGAAGAACGGTCTTGAACGTAGCAACGTCGTTGATTTGAAAAAACATGAACGTCTGCGAGTTCTTTTGAAGACCGACAAGCACGTCGCCCTGAACATCGTCGACGTCGATCGACGTGGGAGTCGGCGGCGGGACCGCGACGACGTTGATCGGCGTGTTTGGGACACCGTTATACATACACCACCCCTAAATGCACCCGCGGCGTTCGGCGCCACAATCGGTGATTATGAATAGCATGTTACCGAGCCGTTTGCAAGGCCTTGTTGCGTACGGCATGGAGGAACGGCGGTCGTGGGCAGGTCGGACTCCTGATCGAGGAGTCACGGGTACTACGCGCGCGAGGTCGACTGAGCGCACGTTCCGCGACGCGTCTCACGTGTGCGCTCCGACTAGGCGCGCGATGCTCTCCGACGGCTCGCACTGGAGCTCGGACTGCAGCACGTCGCGGTACTGGCGGTAGTGGCGCAGCGCGGCGGCGCGGTCGCCGGCGGCGAGGTGCGCGCGGATCGCGATCTCGCGCGCCGGTTCGTCGCACGGGTCGTACGCGATCATCTCGTGCGCGAGCGCGAGCGCGTCGCCGTGGCGGCCGGCGGTGAGGGCGCGGTTCGCCAGCGCCTGCGCGACCTCGCCGCGCAGCTCGCGCAGCCGCCGTTCGGTCGGCTCGAACCATTCCCACGACGCGAACCGCGCCGGCCGCTCGACCCGCAGGCGCTCGTAGAGCTCGCGCAGGCCGCTCGCACCGGCGTCGTCGGGTGCGGCGCTGCGCGCCGAGGCGAGGCTGCGTTCGATCTCCCACAGGTCGACGCGGACGCCGACGCCGAGGCGATAGCCGTCCGACGTGTGCGCGATGGCGTCGTCGGTTGCCAGCCGCGCCTTGGCTCGGTGCAGACAGACGTGAAACGCGTTGCGCGCAGCGCGCTCGCCGAGGTCCGGCCACAGCATGTCGGCCAGCCGTTCGCGGGTCACCGCTTCGGGTCGCAGGGCGACCGCGGTCAGCAGCGCGTGCTCGCGCTCGGCGAGCGCCAGCGGCGCGCCGTCGCGCAGCACGCGCCCTGAGACGAGCTCGATCTCGAGCTTCGGCCGCGCGCTCGCCGCACCAGCCCCGTTCCTGAAGCGCCGCGCGAACGGTTCGAGGAAGCCCGCGCGCTCGCCGGTCGCCAGCGCGTCGACTGCGGCGTGCAGCTCGGGTGCGTCGATCCGGCAGGCGTGCGCCGCCGCTTCGGCACGCAGTGCGGCCGCGCGCGCCGGTGCGAGCTCCGCCAGCGCCAGCGACGCGAGCAACTGCATGTACGGCAGCCCGGTTGCGGCTGCGAGCTCGCGCGCGGACTCGGCGTGCCGCAGCGCGGTCGCCTCGTCGCTCGCGGCGGCGGCGGCGACGAGCCGGCCGGCGACGACGAGCTTCGGCAGATCGGCAGGCTCGGGCTGCGCGGGCCGCCCCTGCACCATCGCGGCAAAGAACGCGACGCCGCGAACGCCGTCGCGTTCGACCGCGTCGTCGAGCGCGAACGCCTGACGCGCGAGCTCGGCGTCATCACCCGCCAGCCACGCGCCGAAGGCGGCTTCGGCATGGTAGAGCGCGGCGAAGTTGCGCAGCCCGCCGCGCTGTGCGTGCACGCCGAGCGCGCGTTCGAGCCGTTCGCGCTCCGCGGCGCGGTCGCCGCGCACGCGCGCGACGTCGGCGGCGAGTGCGACCAGCGATCCGCCGGCCAGCACCGGCACCGACGCGACGAACGGACGCGCGGCCGCGAGGTCGCGTTCCGCGTCGACGGTGCGGCCCAGCGGCGCGCTCACCAAGCCGCGCAGGCACTGCAGCCATCCGTGAATGCGCGTCGCCGGCAGGTCGGGCGCCGCGATCCGGCGCCGCAGCTCCTCGACGTGCGCGAACGCCGCCTCGAGCTCGCCGAGCTGGGCCAGCACGACGATCCGAAACACATCGAGCCACACGCGCAGCGATGGCGACGAACGTGCGGCGGGGTGCGACACGACGGTGTCGAGCTCGTCGAGCATCGCCCGCGGATCGGCGGTGAACATCCGCGCCAGCGCGCCGACCGACCACAGCCGCGGGTGCTGGACGATGACGTCGCGTTCGAGCGACGCCAGTGCGCGCGCGTAGGACAGCACCGGCGCTTCGGCTTCGAACGTTTCGATCTGCTCCAGCGCGGCCGCGGCCGCGTGCCGGTCGCCGCGTGCCAAATGGATCTCGGCGGCGCGCTGGAACTCCGCCGCGTCCTCGTAGGCGCCTGCGACGTTGGCGAACAGCCGCGTGCGCCGCTCCGCGTAGCGCTCGCGCAGCGTCGACGCCGCCAGCGGCGCGAGCACGAGCGCCCCGTCGTCGTCACGGCCGACGAACGGCGAGGTCCGCGCGAACGACTGGAACACGTCGAAGGCGGCGTCGCCGGCGACCGCGAGCCGCACGTCGCGTTCGGTCGCATTCGGGATCGTCGTCGCGAGCAAACCGTCGATCGCAGCCGGCAGCGCGCTGCCCAGCACTTCCTCGGCCACGTAGTCGTACAGCTCTTCGTAGGCGACGTCGTCGAGCCGGTCGAGCAGCGGCTCGAGCCGGCCCTCGTGGGCGAAACGCGCGAGCAAGAGCGCGGCGATCGGCCAGCCGCCGGCGATCGCGATCGCGCGTTCGACCGCTGCTTCCGATGCGCCCGAGCCGGCGAGCAGCTCGCGCACCTCGCCGGGCGTGAAGGCGAGGTCCTCGGCCCGGAGGGTCAGGATCCGGTGCGGCGGCGCGAAGCGCGCCAGGCGCAGCCGCAGCGGCAGGCGCGAGCAGAGCACCACCACACGCTCGTCCGGGCGCGCGGCCAGGAGCTTGGTCAGGACTTCCCGGCCGTCGGACAGCGCGCCCACGTCGTCGGCCTCGTCGAAGACGAACGCGGACGGAGGTCCGGGACGTCGCCAGGCTGCCAGCACGACGCCCAGCGACTCTGGCTCGAGCCGGGACTCACCCAGCGCCAGCTCGAGCTGAGCCAGGGCCGCGGTTCGGCCGGGGTCCTCGTCGCACAACGCAGGGACGACACGGCGCGCCAGATCGGCCGCCGAGACGAGGTCGCGGCAGTCGCAGACCGCGCCGGCGGGGTAGCCCTCGAGCAGCTCGCGGGCGAAGGCGGACTTGCCGAAGCCGGCCGGGGCGACCAAGCTGACGATCGCCGGCGCCGCGGTGCGGACGCGTTCGGCCAACGCGGTCCGGCGGAGCCGGCCCGGTGGTGGCGAGGGGGCCGAGAGCAGCGTGTCCATCGACGTGTAAGCGATCCGGCGATCGGAGGTCGTCCCGCTTTCGCCATCCCCAGGCAGCTCCCCGCCGCTTTTCAGCCACTCGTGCGGTCGCTTACATTAACAGGACCTTACTTTGCACACGTCCCTGTGCAGGGTGTGGATGGGGTCGGCAACCCGACCCGTTGGCAGAGTGTTTCTGAGAGTGCTAACCGGACTATGGGAGCTTCGCGCGTGCGCAAACAAGACGCCCTTCGACAGGCGCAGGACGAGTTCGAGCGGTTGTTTGCACCACGAAGTGCGCACGGCCGATTCGAACCGAACGTCGACGTCCACCTCGACGAGCGTGAGGGCGAGGTCGCCGTTCACGTCGAGCTGGCGGGTGCGGATGCCGACGCCTTGCGGGTATGGATCGACGACACGTTCTTGAGCATCGCGGGGATTCGCGCGCAGCGCGACGTCTCGCGCGACGCGTCGCTGCTGTGCAAAGAGATTCAGTACGGTGAGTTCTTCAAGCACATCCGCCTGCCGCTGCCGGTGCGGGAAGACGGCGCGGTCGCGGTCTACCGCGACGGCATCCTGACGATCCGGCTCCCCATCGCTCAACCCGAACAGTTTCCGATCGTGCGGACCGAGATCCGCATGACCGTCAGAAGGATCCTCGCTTGATGGCGACCCCCGAAAAATCCGAAGTCCTCGGCATCCTCCCGCTGCAAGACGCGGTGTTGTTCCCCAACACCGTGATCCCGCTGGCGGTCGTGAAGCGGCCCGGCATCCAGCTGGTCGAGGAAGCGCTGCGCGAAGGCAAGCACATCGGCCTCGTCGCGCTCAAGGACAAGGATACCGAAGACCCCGGTCCGGACGACGTTCGCCGCATCGGCACGATCGGCACGATCCAAAAGATGCTCAAGGTCCCCGACGGCACGCTGCGCTGCATCGTCGCCGGCGGACCCGTGTTCCGCATCGACCAGTTCGTCGGGACCGAGCCGTACCTCGCCGCGACGTACACCGAGCTGCCGGACGTCACCCACGAGGGCGACGAGCTCACCGCGATGCAGCGCAACCTCGCGACGCTGTTCCAGAAGCTGCTCGGCTATCTGCCGCAGGCGCCGCGCGAGATGGAGATGGAGGTCAACAACATCTCCGATCCCAACTTGCTGGGCTACTTCGTCGCGTCGACGATGCGCCTGGAGACGCCCGACCGTCAGGCGATCCTCGAAGAGCGCGACACCGCCAACCGGCTGCGCAAGCTGACGATGCTCATCACCAAGGAACTCGAGGTGGTGGAGCTCGGCCACAAGATCCAGGCCGACATCCAGCGCGAGATGGAGAAGAACCAGCGCGAGTTCTACCTGCGCCAGCAGATGCGCGCGATCCAAGACGAGCTCGGCGAAGGCGATCCGCAGGTCGCCGAGGCCAACGAGCTGCGCAAGAAGATCGACGACGCGAAGATGCCCGAAGACGTCAAGAAGGCCGCCGACCGCGAGCTCGACCGGATGTCGAAAGTGCCGACCGCGTCGCCCGAGTACAGCGTCATCCGCACGTACCTCGACTGGCTCACGCAGCTGCCGTGGAGCGTCTCGACCTCGGACCAGATCGACATCTCGCGCGCTCGCGACGTGCTCGACGAGGATCACTACGACCTCGAGAAGATCAAGGACCGGATCGTCGAGTATCTGGCCGTCGGCAAGCTCAAGAACAAGTTGACCGGCCCGATCCTGTGCTTCGTCGGACCGCCCGGCGTCGGCAAGACGTCGCTCGGACAGTCGATCGCCAAGGCGATGGGCCGCAAGTTCGTGCGCCTGTCGGTCGGCGGCGTGCGCGACGAAGCCGAGATCCGCGGCCATCGCCGCACCTACATCGGCGCGATGCCGGGCACGATCGTCCGCGCGCTGCGCGACGCCGGCACCAACAACCCGGTAATGATGATCGACGAGATCGACAAGGTCGGCGGCGACTTCCGCGGCGACCCGCAGTCGGCGCTGCTCGAGGTGCTCGATCCCGAACAGAACAACAGCTTCCGCGACCACTACCTCGACCTGCCGTTCGACCTATCGCGGGTGCTGTTCATCTGCACCGCCAACACGCTCGACTCGATCAGCGGCGCGCTGCGCGACCGCATGGAGATCATCCAGCTGTCGGGCTACACCGAGCTCGAGAAGCAGCAGATCGCCAAGCGCTACCTGATCCCCAAGCAGAAGAAAGCCAACGGGCTCAAAGAGAGTCAAGCGTCGATCGCCGACTCCGCCCTCAAGCAGATCATCGTCGACTACACGCGTGAGGCCGGCGTTCGCAACCTGGAACGCGAGATCGGCACGATCTTCCGCAAGGTCGCGCGCAAAGTCGCCGAGGACGCGAAGTTCAAGGTGCGCGTCAAGCCCGAGAACCTGGTCGAGTTTCTGTCCAAGCCGCGCTTCTACAACGAGGTCAAGCGGCGGACGGCGACGGTCGGCGTCGCTACGGGACTGGCCTACACGCCGGTCGGCGGCGACATCTTGTTCATCGAGACGACCGCGATGCCGGGCAGCGGCAAGTTCACGCTGACCGGACAGCTCGGTGACGTGATGAAGGAGTCGGCGACGGCCGCGATCTCGTTCCTGCGCTCGCGCAGCGCCGAGCTCGGGCTGCCCGACGACTGGTTCGCGAAGCACGACCTGCACATCCACATCCCCGCCGGTGCGATCCCCAAGGACGGTCCGTCGGCCGGGATCAGCCTCGCGACGTCGATCGCGTCGTTGCTGACCGGGCTCAAGGTCGATCCCGAGCTGGCGATGACCGGCGAGGTGACCCTGACCGGTCAGGTGCTGCCGATCGGCGGCGTGAAGGAGAAGGTCCTCGGCGCGAAGCGCGCCGGGATCAAGAAGGTGCTGATGCCGCGGCGCAACGAGATCGACCTCGACGACGTGCCGAAGGAAGTCCGCGACACCATGGAGTTCGGTTTCGTCGACGAGCTGAGCGAAGTGTTCACCCACGCGCTCGGCAAGCGGGTGATCACGCCGGTGTTGCTCGGCGCGACCGAAGCTCCCGCGCAGCGCCGCGGCAGCAACGTCGTCGCCCTGCGCCCGAGCGCCAAGCGCAACGGCTCACGCCCTGCGCGCACCGCCCGCGGCGCCGCCCCGAAGCGCACCCGCTAAGCCGAGGCGACTCATGGCAACGACGAAGAAGGCCACGAGTACCGCGAAAGCGCCGTCGGCGTCGAAGTTGATCGATGGACGGATCAAGGAGCACCCCGACTGGCGGGGTGCGACGCTGGCCCGACTGCGCGCGCTCATCAAGGACGTCGATCCCGACGTGGTCGAGACGTGGAAGTGGCGCGGAGTTCCGGTGTGGGAGCACGACGGAATGATCTGCACCGGCGAGATCTACAAGGACGTCGTAAAGACGACGTTCGCCAAGGGCGCCGCGCTGGCCGATCCGTCAAAGCTGTTCAACTCCAGCCTCGACGGCAACGTCCGCCGCGCCATCGACTTCCACGAAGACGAGAAGATCGACGAGAAGGCCTTCCAAGCTCTCGTCCGCGCCGCGATCGCCTTGAACACTGCCTCAAAGCGCCCCAAGTCGAAGTCATAGCGGCGTTCTCTCCCGCCCAACCTAACGAGTCGGGGCGGTGCTCTACGGCCGGAAGCGGCTGAGTAACACTTCGACGTCTTCCCGGCTTGCGGCCACGAGACGCGAATCGAAGCCGGTTGCGATTGCTGACCGCGCGAAAGGCGTCGCGTGCACGTCAGTCAGGTCGGCGTGGATCATGCCACCTGGATAGCTAGCGCTCTTTACTCGGTCGACGAGCCGTCCGAGCGACGCCCTGAAGATGATCGCAAGGGCGATGACCGTCGCGCAAATGACCACGATCTCCCCGCAACTCGTCGCCAGACCGAGTGCAAGGCTTACCCACCAGGGCTCGTCCGAGTAGCTCAGAGTCAAAGCGAGCAGCACGACTAGCCAGGCAGGTTCAGGTTCAGGAGTTCGCCGAGCGTCTTGTGCCGCCGCGGTGACGTTCCGTTGCCTAGCATCTCTCTGACCTTCGCGACGGTCATGGTCTCCAGCGGTAAGCTGGTTCCGAGACCGTCGATCTCTGAAAGCCGGTCGCTCATTTCGATCAGCGTCGGATCGGATGCCGCCATGAAGCTCGACAACATCATCTCCAGACGCTGCAACTGCACGCTCAGCGCGAGCATCTTGTACTCGAGAAGCGAAAGGCGTTCATCGACCGAGAGTGCCATTTTCCCGGGTTCTGTGCGCGCCGAGACCATTACTTCTACGACCTTTTTCGTTCTAGCGACGATTCGTTGGTTAGCGCATCGTGGGATCGGTGACGTTGTAGAGGCGGCCGCCGTGGTCGTAGCGGACGCTCTCGCCGAGCGTCAGCGCGGCGTGGCGTTCCGATCCGACGATCACGCGGCGCTCTTCGGCGTTGTCGTAGTCGTAGTCGACGGAGTCCGACCCGAGGTCGTAGCGGCGCGGGCCGGCGACGGCGTGATCCATCTCGTGGCCGAGCCCCAGTGCGGGTGACTGCGCGCCGCCCTCGCTCGTCTCGAGCGCGCTGAACGGGTCCCAGCGAATCGTGTGCGTGTTCGGGTCGTACGAGTCGTCGCCGTGGTGATCGATCAGGATACGGTGCGGCGTACGGCTTTTCTCGAGCCGCTCGATGATCGAGCGCTCGATCGGGTCGCGGGCGAGGTATCCGAAAGCCTCGTCGACCTGACGTTGGCCGGACATGGGGATGCTGAGCGACCCGTAGCGGACTGTCGCGGGATGCGTGCTTGTCATGGCACGCCTCCATCACGCGGTCCGCAGCGCGCGACAAGGGGCCGGGGCTAGTCGGGTTCCGCGGTTCGCACGCGCGTCGTGACGCGTTCGTGAATGCCGGTCGGCTTATCGTTGGACTTGCCGCTCGCGACGGCCCGGATGACTGCCGCGATGACGGCGATCACCGTGACGATCCCCATCCACCACGCATCGGGCCAAAACCCGGCCCGGACGAACGCGGCGCTTGCAGTCGCGCCTTGCGCGCACATGAAGGCGAGCACTGCGAACGCGAACCGGCGGCGCGGCCGCGGCGGTGTCGAGAACAAGATTGCCAAGCCGATGGCGATGCAGCACAGCCCGAAGCCCGCGATTGCCCAGCGTGGCGGCAAGTACAACGCGTGGAGATCGTCGAGAAGTCCGACGGTAAAAATCCAGCCGAAGCCGAGCACGCCCCAAAGGATCGGATTCCGACTGATCTGCACCATCTGCTTTGCGCTGTGCCACAGCCGATAGACGCGAGGCGCGAGAAAGAGCAAGCCGAGTTCGACCGTGCCGACGATCGGCCAGCCCGGCTGCGGCACTGCGGCCGTCATGACGCGTTGCACGTCGAGCCACGCCAGCGCTGCGAGCAGGAAAGCGATCGCGCCAATTCCCTTCCAATCCACGATCTGTTACCGCAGCTCTTCTTCAAAACGCATCGGGGAGAACAGCTCCAGCGAGAAGCCGGCGTCTTCGCCGGTAAGGAGCGCGGCGACGATCTCGCCGACCACGGGCGTGAACTTGTAGCCGTGGCCCGAGAAGCCGCCGGCGACGACGACGTTCGGGTGCACGGGATGGGGGCCGATGACGAAGTGCTCGTCGGGGGTCAGCGTGTACATGCACGGATCGGCGCGAATGAACGCACCCGCGGCGCCCGGGACGAACGACGCCAGCGACGCGCGCGCGGTGTCGATCTCGTCGTCACGGACCGTGCGGTCGAGCGCATCCGGATCGGCGCCCTCGCCGCGGCCGTGGTGCGCGACCTTCGCGCCGCCGCCGAAGTCGGGGAAACCGTAGAACATCTCCTGGCCGTCACGCTGCACCGCGTAGATCGGTAGGTGCTCCGGCGTCACGGCGGCGTGGTCGAGCGGCGCGAACCAGAACTGTACTTTGCGCTCGACCCGCAGCGGGATGCCGAGCTCAGGCGCGACCCGCGCGAACCACGGGCCGGCGCAGATCGCCAGCCGGCGCGCTTCGACACTATCGCCGCCGGCCAGCGTGACGCGCACGCCGCCGTCGTCCGCGTCCCAACCGGTCACTTGCACGCCGAAGCGCAGCTCCGCGCCGGCGTCGGCCGCGACCAGCAGGTGCGCTCGCACCGCCGGCTCGGGGAACACCGCGCCGGCGACAGCTTCGTAGACCGCGATCTCGCCGTCGAGCGGCGTCACGTTGGGGAACACGCGCCGCAGCTCGTGCGCGTCGTAGACGTCATGGTCGAGGTTCCAGCGGCGCGCGCTTTCGAGCGTTCCCGCCACGACGGTCGTCTCGGGCCGGCCGACGAACAGCCCGCCCGTCTGCGCGCGCAGCTTCATTTCGGTGCGGGCTTCAAGGGCATCCCACAAGGCGTACGCGCGCTGCAGCAGCGGCACGTAGTCGGGCGACTCGAAGTACGCCTGGCGAATGATCCGCGACTCACCGTGCGACGAGCCGCGCCCGTGCGCCGGGCCGAACCGTTCCAAACCCAGCACGCGCTGACCGCGCGCCGCCGCGTGCGCGGCAACCGCGCTGCCCATCCCGCCCAACCCCAGGACGATCGTGTCGTACTTCACCGCGTACCCTTAGCCGGGTTGGCGCGCCTTGCGCGCAGACACTACCGCACGATCACCGCGCCGGGCGGACCGTCGAGCACTTCGCCGACGATCGCTGCGCTGCCGAGATCGGCGAGATCGGCCAGCACGCGCTCCGCGTTCTCGCGCGGCAGCGACATGAGGATGCCGCCCGACGTCTGCGCGTCGGACATCGCGACCCGGAGCGCGGGCGAGACGCCGTCGCCGTACTGCACGAACGCGGCGTGGTCGTCGAGGTTGGCGCGCGTGCCGCCGGGGATGACGTCGCGCTCGATGAGGTCGAGCACGCCGTCGAACAGGCGCACGGACCGCGCGTCGATCGCCAGCGCGACGCTCGACGCGCGCGCCATCTCGCCGCCGTGGCCGACGATCCCGTAGCCGGTGACGTCGGTTGCCGCGTGCACGCCGTGCGCGAGCATGGCCGCCGCCGCACGGTCGTTGAGCCGCGCCATCGACTCGATCGCCGGCCGCAGCTCGCGATCGCCGATCAGCTCGCGCTTGTGCGCGGTCGTGAGGATGCCCGTCCCGACGGTTTTGGTCAGAAGCAGCAAGTCGCCGGGACGGGCTCCGCGGTTCGTAACGATGCGATCCGGGTGGATGGTTCCCGTCACCGCCATTCCGTATTTCGGCTCGTCGGACTTGATCGTGTGGCCGCCGACGATCGAGACGCCCGCCGCGCTCGCTACGCTCGTACCCCCGGCCAAGATCTCCGCCAGGATCTCCGTTCCGAGCGACTCGACCGGGAACGCGACGATGTTGAGCGCGGTTCGCGGCGTGCCGCCCATCGCGTAGACGTCGCTGATCGCATTGGCGGCCGCGATCCGTCCGAAATCGAACGGATCGTCGACGATCGGCGTGAAGAAGTCGACCGTCTGCACGATCGCCAGCTCGTCGCTCAAACGGTACACGCCGGCGTCGTCGCTGGTGCTGATGCCGACCAGAACGTTGGGATCGGTCGGTGCGGGCAGGCCGGCGATCGCGCGCGCCAGCTCCGAGGCCGGGACTTTGGCCGCGCACCCGGCGCAGGCCGACAGCGAGGTGAGGCGGACGCGGGTTCCGGGGGTCTGGATCATGATGTCGAATACGGCGCGAACCGCCGAACGTCCGCCGGAGAGGGTCGTGTCGAAGAGCCTGCTGTTCATCCCGGGTCCCGTCACGGTCGCCGAGTCCGTTCTGCTGGCGACCGCGCAGCCGATGATCGACCACCGCGGGCCGGAGTTCAAGGCGCTGCTCGAACGAATCGAGCGGCGGCTGCGGCCGATCTTCGGCACGCGCAACGCCAACGTGCTGCTGCTCGGTTCGTCAGGAACCGGCGGGCTCGAAGCGGCGATCGGCAACCTCTTCGGTTCGGGCGACGCGCTGCTCGCGTGCCCGATCGGCGTCTTCGGGGAGCGGCTCATCGCGATCGCGCGCGGCTTTGGCTGCCGGGTCGACGTCCTCGACACGCCGTGGGGCAGCGCGGTCGATCCGGCCGCACTGCGCGCGAAGCTCGACGCCGCCGGCGGAGCGTACGCCGGCGTGCTGCTCACGCACAACGAGACGTCGACCGGCGTGCAGAACGACATGGCGGCGCTGGCGGCCGCGTTGCGCGGGCACGATCCGCTCGTGGTCGTCGACTCGGTGAGCGGACTGGCCGCGAGCGAGTTCCGGATGGACGAGTGGGGCTTCGACCTCGTCGTCGCCGCGTCGCAGAAGGCGCTGGCGTGCCCGCCGGGGCTCGCGATGGTCGCGGTCGGCCCGCGCGCATGGGCGCGGATCGACGGCGGCCACGGCGGCGCGCGCTTCTACTTCGACCTGCGCCGTGCGCGTGAGTTCGCCGCACTGGGCCAGACGCCGTGGACGCCGCCCGTCTCGATCGCGTTCGGGCTCGACGCCGCGCTCGACATCTTCGAAGAAACCGGCGCGGCGGCCGTGCACGAACGGCACCAGCGGTACGCGCGCGCGATTCGCGCCGCGGCCGGCGCGCTCGGGCTCGAGCTGTTCTCGAACGACGGCGCGCACTCGCCGACGGTCGTCGCGATTCGCGTTCCGGCGGGAATCGACGGCGACGCGATCCGCGCATCGCTGCGCACGTCGCGTGGCGTCATCGTCGGCGGCGGCCAGAAAGAGCTCAAGGGCAAGATCATCCGCATCGGCGCGATGGGCGATCTGACCCAAACGGATGTTCTCGGTGCGCTGGGCGCGCTCGAGATCGCTCTGCTCGAAGCGGGCTGCGCGCTGCACGCCGGAACCGGCGTCCAGGCCGCACTCAAGGTCTTCTTGGAAGCGGAACAGCCTGCCGCGGTTTGACAGGAAAACGCGCTTTTAGGATGCTATTGCGGGTGCGAACGAAGATTCTGCCGTAACCCTGGGGTCTTCGCGGAACTAGGGACTCCCGGGCTTCCCCGGCGGGGAGAAGAGGCCGAGCGTATTGCACGACCTGGCACAGCAAATCGTCAGCGGTTTGGCTACCGGCTCGATCTTCGCGAGCATGGCGCTTGCTCTCGTGCTCATCTACCGGGCGATGGGGATCATCAACTTCGCGCAGGGCGAGATGGCGATGTTCACCACCTACGTCGCCTGGCAGCTGGTCGCCGTCGGCGTCCCGATCTGGGGCGCGTTCGCGATCACCATCGTCGTCGCGTTCATCGGCGGCGTCGCGCTGGAACGGATCGTGATCAGGCCGGTCGAGCGCGCGCCCGAGCTGACGATGGTGATCGTGACGCTAGGCCTGTTCATCACCTTCAACGGACTCGCCGGCTGGTTCTGGGGCTATATCGTCAAGTCGTTTCCGACCCCGTTCCCGACCTCGCCGATCCAGCTCGGCGGGGTCGACTTCAGCGCCCAGGATCTCGGTATCATCGTCGTCTCGCTGATCACGCTCGGCCTGATCACGCTCTTCTTTCAAAAGACGAAGCTGGGCTTGGCGATGCGGGCCGCGGCGCTCTATCCGGAGCAGAGCCGCGTGCTGGGGATCCGCGTCGGCTGGATGCTCGCGCTGGGCTGGGGTCTGGCTGCGGTGGTCGGCGCGGTCGCCGGGATGATGGTCGCGCCGGTGGTGTTCCTCGATCCGAACATGATGCAGAGCGTGATCGTCTATGCGTTTGCGGCCGCCGTGCTGGGCGGGATCGAGAGCCCGCTGGGCGCCGTCGTCGGCGGGCTGCTGCTGGGCGTCGTGCTCAACTTGCTCGGCACGTATGTCGAGGTGATCGGAAACGAGCTCCGCCTCGCGGGCGCGCTCGCGATCATCGTCGTCGTGCTGATGGTGCGGCCGCAAGGCCTGTTCGGCCGCGCGAAGGTGCAGCGCGTCTAGTGGCGGGCGCCCGTCGCGGACAGCTCGCCGGGGTCGTGCTCGCGATCGTCGTGGTCGCGGTCGTGCCGTGGATCGTGCCGTCGTTCTTGGTGTTCGACCTGGCGTACGTCGCGGCGTACGCGATCGCGATCCTTGGGTTGGTCGTGCTGACCGGGATGAACGGCCAGATATCGCTCGGCCACGGTGCGTTCATGGCGTTGGGCGGCTACGTGACAGCCGTGCTCGCGCACGCGCTGGGCTGGCCGTACTGGATCGGCGTCCCGCTGGCGGCGATCGCGTCGGGAGCGCTCGGCATCGTGATCGGGCTGATCGCGCTGCGCTTGGCCGGCGTGTACCTCGCGCTCGCGACGTTCTCGCTCGCCGTCGCGACGCCGTCGTTCCTCAAGCACTACAAGAGCATCACCGGCGGCTTCGGCGGACTATCGCTGAGCTCGGTGACGACGCCCTTCGGTCTGCCGCTCGGACCGCAGCACTGGCTCTACTACGTATCGTGGGGCGTCGCGGGGGTCTGCTTCCTTCTTACGGCGCTGCTCGTGCGCGGACGTTTTGGCCGCGCGCTGCGCTCGCTGCGCGACAATCCGGTCGCCGCCGTCTCGTTCGGCGTGAACCCATACTTCTACAAGACGCTCGCGTTCGCGTGGAGCGCGGCACTGGCGGGCGTCGCAGGCGCGTTCTTCGCGATCGCCACCGCGTACGTCAGTCCCGACACGTACACGTTCGCGCTCTCGATCACGCTGCTCATCGGCGCGGTGCTCGGCGGGATCACGAGCTTCTGGGGCGCGCTGATCGGGGCCGTCGTCATCGAGTTCTTGCCGCTGGTCGCGCAGCAGATCAACGCCGCGGCGCCGAGCGTCGTCTACGGCGTCACGCTCATCCTGGTGATGCTGTTCGTCCCCGGCGGCATCGTCGGCGGTATCGGCGGCCTCGCTCGGCTGATCGCGCGCACGCCGCCGCAACCCGCCTTCCCATCGACCGTTCAACCCGGCGGCCCGATCGTGGCCGACCAAACCTCGCGCGAGTAAGCGCACACCGGCGCCGGCTCGGCGCACTCGAGGAGGTCCACTTGCATCCAGTACTCAGCAAAGCCACGACCATCGCCTTCGCGGCAGCTTTCGCACTCACGGTCACCGGCAGCTCGCTCGCACCCGCGCGCGCTGCCGATCCCGGCGTGAGCGACACGGAGATCATCCTGGGCGGCGACCATCCGTTCAGCGGCCCAGCGTCGGCCTACGGCAACATCGGCAAAGGCATCGGCGCGTACTTCGACTACGTCAACGATCACGGCGGCGTCAACGGCCGCAAGATCAAGTGGATCGACAAGGACGACGGGTACAGCCCGCCGCAGGCCGTGCAGATCGTGCACCAGCTCGTCGAGCAGGAGCACGTCTTCGCGATCTTCGACTCGCTCGGCACGGCCGTGAACACCGCGATCCGTCCCTACCTCAACCAGCAGGGCGTGCCGCAGCTGTTCGTCGCGACCGGTGCGACGACGTTCGGCAAGGACGGCGCGCAGTATCCGTGGACGATGGGCTGGCAGCCCGACTACCAAGCCGAAGGGATCCTGTACGCGCAGGACGTGCTCCGCGAACACCCGCACGCCAAGATCGGCGTCCTGTACCAGAACGACGACTACGGCGAGGACATGATCGCCGGGCTCAAGCGCGGCCTCGGCTCGCACCAGACCCTGATCACGAAGATGGCGTCGTACGAGACGACCGACCCGAACGTCAGCTCGCAGGTCGCGACGCTCAAGTCGGCCGGCTGCGACACCTACATGATCTTCGCCACGCCGAAGTTCGCGATCCAAGGCATGGTCGCGGCGGCGCAACAGTCATGGCATCCCGTGATCTACCTCAACAACGTGTCGAACACGATTCCGTACATGAACGCCGTCAAGCGGGCGGCCGGCGTGGGCGCCGTCAACGGCATCATCTCGACGATCTACCTCAAGGATCCGGCCAACCACGCGCGCTACGCCGGCGACGCGGGAATGAAAGAGTACGTGTCGATCATGGACAAGTACCTGCCCGGCGCCGACAAAGACGACGGCAACTACATCTACGGCATGTCGATCGCGTTCACGATGGTCGACGTCCTCAAGCGCGCCGGCAAGGACCTCACCCGCAAGAAGGTGATGGACTTGGCGAACCACATCAACGAGACGGACAACCCGTGGGTGTACCCCGGCGTCGTCGTCCGCACGTCGCCGAGCACGCGGTTCCCGATCACCCAGATGATCACGGCGAAGTGGCTCGACACCGACTGGTCGCCGACCGGCGTGCTGGTCGACACCCGGTCGTTCGCGACGGCCAAATAGCTGAATGGAGCCGTTGCTGGCGGTCCGCGGGCTCACGATCCGTTTCGGAGGCATCACGGCGCTCAGCGACGTCTCGTTCGACGTCGCCGCGGGCCGGATCACCGGGCTGATCGGGCCCAACGGCGCCGGCAAGACGACGTGCTTCAACTGCATCACGCGGTTGTACCAGCCCACGTCGGGCGAGATTCTGTTCAAGGGCGAGGATCTGCTGCGGTGTCCACCGCAGCGGGTCGCTCGCAAACGGATCGCGCGCACGTTCCAGAACGTCGCGCTGTTCGATCACATGACGACGCTCGAGAACGTGATGGTCGGCGGGCACTCCCGATTTCCGGGCGGCTTGGCCAACTCGCGTTTCGAGCCGCAGGCCGAAGCCGAGGCGCGCGAGATCCTCGAGCGCCTCGGCCTCGGACGCATCGCCGGCCGGCCGGTGCGCGGCCTGCCGTTCGGCGTCCGCAAGAACGTCGAGCTGGCCCGCGCGCTGATGGCGAGGCCCGAGTTGCTGCTCCTCGACGAGCCCGCCGCGGGGCTCAGCCACGAAGAGGTCGGCGAGCTGGCCGCGTCGATCAAACGCATCGCGACCGAGTTCGAGACGACGATCCTGATGGTCGAGCACCACATGCAGCTGGTGATGCGCGTCTCGGACCACATCATCGTGCTCGCGACCGGCAAGAAGCTCGCCGACGGTCCGCCCGCGGCGATCCAGAACGACCCGGCCGTGATCGAAGCCTACCTCGGCATCGTATGACGGTGGCGACGACGGCTCGGGGAAGATCGTGACGACCACAGCCGATGCCCGGGTGACGACCGCTGCAGCGATTCTCGAAGCGCACGAACTGCGCGCGCGGTACGGCGAGATCGAGGCGGTCAAGGGCGTCGACCTGCGCGTGCCGCGCGGCTCGATCGTCGCGCTGCTCGGCGCCAACGGCTCGGGCAAGACCAGCACGCTGCGCGCGCTGACCGGCGCGATCAGAACGACCGGCAAGGTCGCGTTCGACGGCAAGCTGCTCGCATCGCGCAGCCCGGAAGCAGCGGCGCAGCTCGGAATCGCGCACGTGCCGGAAGGCCGCGGAACGCTGGCCGCGCTGACGGTGTGGGAGAATCTGATGCTCGGCGGGTACCTCGAGCGCAGCGGCGCGACCGTGCGCCGGCGCTGCGAACGGGTCGCCGACACCTTTCCGTGGATCGCGGAGCGCAAGAACCAGCTGGCGGGAACGCTCAGCGGTGGTGAACAGCAAATGCTGGCGATCGCGCGCGCACTCATGCTCGAACCGCAACTGCTGCTGCTCGACGAGCCGTCGCTCGGCCTGGCGCCGAAGATCGTCCACGACATCTTCATGTTGCTGCGCACGCTCAACGAGCGCGACGGGATCAGCATCCTCGTCGCCGAGCAGAACGCAACCGTCGCCCTCGCCGTCGCAAGCTACGCCTACGTCCTCGAGACCGGCCACATCGCCGTCGAAGGCCCCAGCACGGACCTCGTCCAGAACGACCGAGTCCGCCGCTCGTACCTCGGCTATTAGGAACGGAGTCGCATGAAAGCCGCGCGTTTGGTCGCGTTTCGCGAGCCGCTCAGCATCGAGGACGTTCCGGTTCCGGAGCCGGGGCCGGGCGAGGCGCTGGTGCGCGTGACGGCGTGCGGTGTGTGTCGCAGCGACTGGCATCGCTGGAACGACGACCTGGCCTGGATCGGCGTGAAGCCGGCGCTGCCGATGACGCTCGGTCACGAGATCGGCGGCGTGATCGAGCGCGCCGGTGACGGCGTGAAGATCGCGCCGCGCACGCGCGTGACGGTACCGTTCGTGCAGTCGTGCGGAGCGTGCGAGAACTGCACAACCGGTCGCGACAATCTTTGCCCGAAGGGCCAGGTGGCGGGGTTCGCGCGCGACGGCGGCTTCGCCGAGTACGTGCTGGTCCGCGTCGCCGACCTCAACTGCGTTCCACTGCCGGATGCGATCTCCGACGAGGTCGCGGCGGCGCTGGGATGCCGGTTCCCAACCGGCTATCACGCGATCGCGCACCGCTCGGGGATGCACCCCGGCGACTGGATCGCGATCTTCGGCACCGGCGGCGTCGGCTTGTCGGCGATCCAAACCGCGGCTGCGCTCGGCGGACGCGTCATCGCGATCGACATCGACGAACGCAAGCTCGAACGCGCGCGCGAAGCCGGCGCCGTGGAAACGATCCAGGCCGGTGAAGGCGTGAATATCCCGCGCCGGATCAAGGAGATCGCGGGCGGCGGCGGCGCGGCGGTGACCGTCGACGCGATCGCGACCGCGCCGACGACGCAAGCCGGGGTCATGTCGCTGCGCCGCGGCGGCCGCCACGTCCAGGTCGGCCTGACGTCACAGGCGGAGCAAGGTCAAATCTCGCTGCCGGCCGACCTGATGGTCAACAACGAGCTCGAATTCGTCGGCTCGGGTTCCAATCCGCACCGCGCCTACGCCGAGATCTTCGATCTCATCGCCGCCGGCAAACTCAACCCGGCGGCGCTCATCTCACGCCGCATTGCCCTCGGCGACATCACCGGCGTCTTCCACGACTTCGACCGCTTCGCCACCACCGGCATCGACCTGGTCACGACGTTTCGCTAGCGGCGACGAAGCGCGCGTAGATCTGTGCGGCGGCGGGGTCGCTCGTGCGGATCAGCTCGGGGTGCCACTGCACGCCGAGGAAGAACGCGGGTGAGTCGGCGCGCGCGATCGCTTCGACGATCCCGTCGTCGGAGCGCGCCGCGACCAGCAGCCCGGTGCCGAGCTCGCGCACGGCCTGGTGGTGGAACGAGTTGACCAGGATGCGGTCGGCGCCCACGACTTCGTGCAGTAGCGTTCGCGGGACGACCTCGACTTCGTGCGCCATCGCGTGCGCCTCCAACCCGAGCTCTTCGCGCTGGTTGTGCCGGATCGCATACGCCGGTCCAAGGTGCGCCGGGATGTCCTCGATGATCGAGCCGCCGAGCGCGACGTTGGCGACCTGCAGCCCGCGGCAGACGCATAGCACCGGCAGCTCGGCGTCGAGCGCGTCGCGCATCAGCGCGAGCTCGAACGCGTCGCGCTGGTCGTCGACCCGGTCGGTGGCGAGCCGCGCCTGCCCGCCGTAACGGGCTGGATTGACGTCGCCGCCGCCGCTGAACAGAATCCCCGACAGTCGGAGCAGCAGCCGCACATCGCCCGGATCGAGGTCCTTGGGCAGCAGCACCGGCACGGCGCCGCAGTCGCGCACGGCTTGCGCGTGCAGGTTCGCTTCGGGATCGGGGTCGCGGTCGCTGGACGCGCGCAACGACGTGATCCCTATTCGTACCGCCACCGCTCGATTGTACGCGTACGAGCCGGAGGCGGCATCCTGGAAACCCCGGCGCGCGGCTATTTCACGAGATCGAGCAACTGCCAGCGCGACCGCAGGCCCAGCCGGTTGAAGATCGACGTCATATGCGACTCGACGGTGTGCTCGCTGATGGCCAGCGCATCGGCGATCGCACGGTTCGTCTGGCCGCGCAGGACGAGCTCGGCGACTTCGAGCTCGCGTGCGCTCAGCGCTGGCCGCAGGTCGCCTAGCGCGGTAGGCACGCGCCGCGCGGGCTCGGGCTCCGTGCCGCGAGCGGGCGCAGCGATCTCGAGCGCGATCCGCTCGAAGCGCTTCCACCCGATCCCGGCGAACGACCGCGCGGCCTTGCCGGCCCGCTCTTTCGCGACGACCGGACGCCGCCGGCGTGCCGCGTCGTACGTCTCCCACAGCTGCGCGAACGCGGTCGCGACCTTGGCGTTGGGGAGCCGCATGCGCCGCTGCAGCACCATCCGTGCCCGTCCGGCGTCGCCCGCCGCGCCGAACCGCGCGGCCAGCGCGAGCAAGTCGCCGGCATGCTCGGGCGTGTGGACGAAGGGCAGCGCGCGGCCCACGATCGCCGCCGCCGCGCCGGTCGCGCCGCGCCGCGTCAGCACCCGCGCGTACGCGGCCGCCAGCGGTCCGATCCAGCCGGGCTCGCGCGACCGGAACGCCGTCTCGAGCGCGACCGGATCGAGCTCGCGCGCGAGCAGGTTCTCGTCGCCGGTCGCGTCGGCGAGCTGTGCACCGATCGTGGCGGCGAGGATGCGCAGGATCGGCGTCTGCAAGTCGTGGAGCGCCGACTCGGCCAGCAGGTCGCGCGCCAGCGCGTTCTCACCGTGCAGTACCAGCAGCCCCGCGTAGCGTAGCGAGAAGTACGGGACGCGCCACGCGATGCGCTGCTCGCGGGCGACGAACAGCGCTCGCTCGCGGCACATGCGGGCCGTGTCGAGCCGGCCCAGCGTCGTCGCCCAGTTGGCGTAGTCGTCCCAGATGATCGTGAGGAGATAACCGTCCTCGACGTTCTGCGCCACGGCCGCCGCCGCGTCGAAGATCGCAAACGACGCGGCGGCGTCGCCGTTCGCCGCCGTCAGCATCGCGCGCTGGTTGAGCAGGATCCCGCGCGCGTGCGCGTTGAGCTCGCGTTCGTCGGCGCGCGCGGCGTACGGCGCCGCCTCTGCGTATCTGCCCATCAGTGTGAGGTAGTTGGTGGTCAGGGCGTCGACGTGCGAGTTGCTCTCGGCGCGGTCGCCCAGCAGGCTGCGCGCGCGCTCGACGCAGGCTAAGCTCTGCGGGGTGTTGGCCTCGAGCCAGTACTGCCGCGGCAGCGCGAGCCGGATCGACAGCAGCGGATCGTCGCCGGCCCCGGCACGTTCGTGGCGCGCGATCGAGCGTTCGATCCACGCCCGCGCCGTCTCAGGTCGCGACGTACAGAAGATGCTGCGGATCAGCTTCTCGGAGATGCGGTCGTCGTCGACGAGCGGAAGGCCGTACGACAGCGCATCCTGGTAGCACGCGACGGCATCCGCGTAGGCGAAACGGCTGAATGCGACGTCGCCGGCCGACTCGAGCCGCAGGCGAGCGGACTCGGCGTCGCGCCGGCGCCGCTTGAGCGCGCGCGACTGCGCGACGCGACGTTTCGCGCCTTCGTTACACGCGTCGCAGGTGCGCTTGCCGTCGGCCGGCCGGCGGCAGCAGCAACGCGTGCACAGCCCGTCGGCGAGCGCGCGTTCGCGCTTGCGGCGCACCCACGGCGTGCTGACCGGCGGCGCGCTGGAGGCCATTACGGTAACGGTTCAACCATGGAATTGTGTTACCGTAATGCGCGCCCCGTTCCCTCCGGCCGGAGCGCCCCGTTTAGCGGACTCCAGGATGCGCACGGTTTCCGCATCCGCTACCGTGGTTGGCAATCCGCCAGTCGGGTGACGTGCGGCGTTGCAAGATGCCGGAGGTAGGTCGATGTTTCTCCGTGGCGCCGTTTCGGCGATTCTGTGTAGCGCGGCGATGCTGCTCCCGATCGCAGCGAGCGCCCAGGTCGCGCCGACCTCGACCGCGTCGGTCGCCGGCAGCGTCACCAACGCTGCGGCCAAGCCGATCGCCAACGCCGCCGTCACGCTGCGCGGCACTGCCTCGATGACGACGACGACCGACGCGCACGGTCTGTTCGTGTTTCTCAGCGTCCCGCTCGGAACGTACGACATCTCGGCGAGCGCGCCGGGCCTCGGCACCGCGACCCGCCCCGGCGTCGTCGTCCAGAACGACACCGAGGTCACGATCCAGTTCGAGCCGCCGGCGAACGGACTCAAGGTCATCGGCGGCGTGACGACGACCGCCAACGCGCGCTTCAACGTCACCCCCGCCTCGGTCACGCAGATCGATCCGACCGCCAAGGCCTTCGACGGCAACACCTCCTGGCGGACGATCCTCGAGCAGATCCCCGGCGTCGCCGAAGCCGGTTTGCACGACGGCACGTACAGCGCCCTCGGCGCGATCGCCGACAGCCCGATGGTTCCCGTCCAGGTTTCGATCGACGGCGCGCTGCCCTACGAGAGCGCGACGCTGCTCGACAACATGCCCATGATCGGCCTCCACAACGGCACGGGCGCGCAGACGGCGGGTTCCGGGACCGACCTCGGACTCTACGCGCTCAACGGCTTCGGATCCGCGGACATCATTCGGGGACCCGGCGCGTCGGCAAGCATCGTCGACTCGATCGGCGGAACGCTCTCGATGCATCCGGCGGGCGTCGTCACGCGCAACCACTTCGACTTCTCGATCACCAACGACCCGTACGGCGGGATCATCGCCGACGGCCTGGCGGCGCTGCGTTTCGGCAAGCTCTCCGTGACGGCGACGTACGGCGTCGACGACAGCCCGGGGCCGAACGGCGGTCCCGGCTACTTCGGCTTCTCGATCGGCGCGCCCGACACGATCAACGGCCGCGCGTTTCAGTGTACCGGCGCGTGCGCGACGACCTTCAACCCTCCCGTCGGTTACTCGCAGTCGTACTCGTACACCACCGGCTTCGTGCAGTGCTGCGCCGACGAATCGGCGGCCTGGAGCCAGCACAGCGGCTCGATCTCGTTGAACTACCAACTCTCGCCGTCGGTCAGCGCGGGGCTGTTCTACACCGGTCAGGTGTCGGCGGCCGACGAAGCGCTCTACAATCTCGACGGAACGTTCGTTCCACCGGCCGGCTACACGGGCAACTTTCCCGCGGGCACGCAGCCCTTCTCGTACACGGGCGTCTTCCTTTCGCCCGAGCAGATCTCGACCGCGTCGAGCTTGTTCGAAGAGAAGATCACCGCGGTGCTCGGCGCCGGAGTCCTGCGGGTCGCCGCGCTGCAGAACCGCACCTACAATGCGTTCTCGCAGCAGTCGCCGCCCACGTTGACCCAGCGGCTCTACGGCGGCGGCGACCTGTGCAGCGATACCAGCCCGAACTGCGCGACCGGCACCTACCAGCCCATCGTGTTCAACGGCGGCACGTATCAGCTCGGCTACACGTCGTCCGTGTTCGGCGAGTACGCGAAGAACGTGGCCTTCAATCGTGACCTGCTGCTCAGCTACGAGACGCCGATCGGCGCGCACGCGCGAGCCGGCGTCTCGGTCGTGAAGTCGACCTACGACGATCCCGACGAGTTCGCCGAAAACTACGCCGGCACGACCATCTTCTCGCTGCTGCCGCCGAACCCGCCGGCCGCCGTTTCGCAGACGACGAGCGAGACCCGGCTGTTCGTCGGACTGACGCCGACGCCGCACACGTCGCTCGAGCTGGCCGAGTACGTCGTGCACGCGAACTACCACGTGCAGAACCCCAACGACCCGACCGGCGGAACGTATATCGACAATGCGTATTCCTACTCGGCGCCCAGGCTGGGCTTCGTCTGGCGTCCGACGCCGTCAGTCGCATACCGCGCCGCGGCCGGCGGCGGCTTCGCCGAAGCGCCGCTGATTTATCTGGTCGGTTCGAACGGACCGCCGACGTGTCAGGTCGGCGACTGTTTCGTGACACTGACCAACGTGAACTTGCGGCCCGAGACGGCGTTCTCGTTCGACCTCGGGACCGACATCAGGCTGCCGCGCAATACCGTCGTCTCGTTCGACGCCTACCGCTCGAACCTGTACGGCCAGCTCTACGAGAACTCCGGCTACAACGGAACGTGTCCGACCTGTGGCGGCCTGCCGCTCTACGTGACCCAGTTCAACAACCTCGGCAGCTCGCGGTTCGAAGGACTGACCGCGAGCGTGCGGCGCGAGGTCCCGCGCGGCGTGTTCGGGCTGGTCAGCGGCGGGCTGACGCGCAGCTACGTGGTGAGCCTGCCCGCCAACTTCTACGACGCCAACGGGCAGAAGTGCGACTTCGCCACCGGCGCGAACTGCCAGAACATCCAAGTCATCCCGAACATCAACATGAACGGTTCCTTCGCGACCGCCGTCCCGTACGCGTCCGGGTACGCGCAGATCGGCTACCGCTGGGCGCCCGAGAAGTCGATCGACCTCGCCGCGACATACTTCGGGAACAACAACACCTACCAGCGGCCGGCGTTCGGCGAGCTCGACGCGCACCTGCGGTACCCGTTGACCAAGAGCTGGACGCTGCTGGTGACCTTCCGCAACCTCACCGGCGCGTACGACGACCCGATCCAAACGCTCTCGCTGGCAAACACGATCGGGGCGCCCGCGATCACGGGGCCGCCGTACCCGCTCGCCGGCGAGAACTATGGGCCGCGCGCGATCATGCTCACCAGCCGGTTCAGGTTCTGAGATGCACCGCTTCATCTTGCGTCACGCCGTCATCGCCGTCGCCATCGCGCTACTGCTCGGAGCGACGGGGTCGGCGATGTGGGGACCCGATCACCGCTGGCAGCTGACCCGGCATGACGAAGGGCTGCTCGCGCTCGCGCTTGCGCGCGGAGACGCGCGGATCAGCATCGTCTATTTGGCGGCGCGCCCTGCCGCGACTGCCGCGCTCACCACGCGCCTGCGCGGGCTCGGCGGCGAGGTCCGCGTCGCCGACACGCGCATCGGCTACGTGCGCGCGCGCTTTCCCATCGGCCAGGCCCGCGCCGCGCTCCAGCTGCAGCCGGGCGAAGTCGCGGCCGTCGACGTGAACGTCAAGAGCGGCACGCACGGCACCGGCGAGTACCGGACGCCGCCCCTGACCGACGGCCAGTACCGGCGGATGGCAGCCGAGGTGCGCGCGTCGGTCGCGCAACGGCGCCGGCTGGCGCGCGAGTGGCCGCAGCTGCACGACCTCGACGGCGACGGTTGGCGCAAACAGCATCCGACCTACGATGGCCGCGGCGTGACGATCGGCATCGTCGATGCCCTCATCGACCCGCTGATCCCCGAGCTGCGCAAGGCGTTGACGCTCGACGGAAAGCCCGTCCAGAAGATCGCCGGTCACCGCTTCGTCGCCGACGTCGACGAGGAGCGCGACGGCGACCTGCTCAGCGAGTCCGACCAGTGGGTGCACATGTCGCCGGCGATCCCGGCCGGCTACGTGCTGCCGCGCGCCGGCACGTTTCGCTTCGGCGTCTTCGACTTCGCGCGGTACATGCGCGGGCTGTACGTGGTGAGCGATCCGGCTGAGTCACGCTACTTCGCGAAGTCGTACGCCGTGTTGTGGGAGCCGGCGACCGGCACGGTCTGGGTCGACACCAAGAGCATGCACGACTTCCGGCGCGCGAAGCCGATGCGGGCGTTCGAAGTCGCGGGCGACTGGTCGTACTTCGGTGCGCTGCGTTCCCCGCAGCGCCCCATGTTCGTGCCGGCGGTGAGCTTCGGCATCCAGATCGACGCCAAGGACGGCGCGGTCGGCATCGGTTTGGGGATCGGCGGGCACGCGAGTCGCGCCACCAGCTCGGCCGCGGCGTGGCCCGTCGATGCCGACGATCCCGCCATCGGGATCGCGCCCGCGGCGCGCATCGTCTCCATCTCGTACGAGTACGTGCTGCACGCCGAGGCCGAGGCGGTCATCAGCAGCTGCGAGGACCCGCACACGGACGTGACCGTCTTCGAGATGGCGAGCTACATTCACGAAGCGACCGAGATCAACGAGAACGAGAGCTGGTTCTTGAGCGCGCTCGGCCAACGGCTGGTCGAAGTGCTCGACAAGCCGCTCGTCGTCGGCGGCGGCAACACGCCCGGCGTCGGACAGATCGACGACGAGTCGGTCGGTCCCGACGTTCTCTCGATCACCGCGTACCAGAGCGCGAAGAGCTACACGCTCTACGAAGGGCGCACGCCGGCCGCCCGCGACAACCGCCACTTCGGGGGCGAGAGCGACGGGCCGGCGCCCGACGGTTTGCTCAAACCCGACTTGATGGCGCCGTCCGGTTTCGTCGCGGCCGATCAGCACTACGGGTGGTGGGACTTGATGAGCCGGCGGCCCGGCATGTTCACGCTGCCGCCGGGCTCCGAGGTCTTCGCCGGAACGTCACAGGCGATGCCGACCGCGGGCGGAGCCGTCGCGCTGCTCATCAGCGCGCTCAAGCAACGTCATCTGCACGTGCACGCAGTTGAGATCAACGACGCGCTGCGGCGGTCGGCGCGCCCGATCGCGATGCTGCGCGCCGCCGATCAGGGACACGGCCTCATCGACATCGCCGCGGCCTGGAAGCTCTTGACGGCGCCTCACCGGCCGCCGCTGCTGGCGCGCGTGTGCGCAGGCTCGGTGCGCACTTATGCGATGCCGAACGGCGGTCGCCCGACGGCTGGGATCTTCGAGACCACCGGCTGGCGCGCCGGAGATCGCGGCACGCGCAGGCTGCGCTTCTGCGGTCTGGCGAGCACGCGCGGCCTGCGCGTCGATCTCGTCCATAACGACGGAACGTTCCATGCCGGCACGGTCACGCCGGACGGGCGCGACGCCGACGCCGAGATCGCGATCGCGCCGGCGACCACGGGTTTCCACTCCGTGCTGGTCGAGCTGCGCGGGGCGGGCAACGTGTTGCTCGGCCGCGCGAGCGCCGCGATCGAGGTACCGGTCGCGCTGGACGCGGATCGGCACCGTGAAGTGAAGCTGACGGTTCGCGTACCGCGACCGAGCTACGCGACGACGTTCGTCGACGTGCCTGCCGGGATCGACGCGCTGCGCATCACCGGCACGCGCAACAACGGGTTCATGATCATCGCCTGGGATCCCAGCGGGAACCGGTTCACCAACTGGGATGAGAACGAGAACCCGACGGTGACGATCCCCACGCCGATCGCGGGTACCTGGGAGATCGATCTCGAGGACACGATGGGCACGCTCTCGTTCCATCCGACCCTGCAGCGCGAGCTGCTGCCCGAAGAAGCCTCGGATGCAGCGCTCGTCGTCGACGCGATCCACGCGCCGCGCGGGCCGCAGGACGCCGCGCCGGCGAGCAAAGTGCCCGTGCGCGCGATCGGCGCGACGACCGAGCTGGTCTCGAAGAGCGGTACGTTCGCGTCGCCCGATCCGATCTTGGTGCCGTTCGAGGTGCCGGCGCACGCAAGCGCGACCCTAGTCGACCTCGCGGGCAGCGATCCGTCCGTCGACGCCTACGTGCTGGACTGCCGCGACAACAAGTGCGAGCGTATCGCGGAGAGCATCGGCCCCGAGAAGGTCAAGCGCCTAACGCTCAACGGCCCGACCGGCGGGCACTACGTCGTCGCGCTCACCTCGAACCCGCCGGGCGACCCCACCGTCCACCCGTCGTATCGCATCTCCGTTCGCACCTACGACCGCACCGCTCCCGGCACACCATCGCCGGACGGCACCGCAAACGCCTACGAGTACGACTGCCGCCCCGCGTTCTTCGGCGTCACCAACCCACCATGCTCGATCTTCATCGCCCCGTGACGAGCGCGTTCGTCAGCCGTTTGCCATGAGCAGGTCGTCGAGCACGCGCAGCACGCGCGGGTAGCCGAGCTGCATCCCTGGGAAGTTCGGGTCCTCCGACCATGGGTCGACGTGCTGCGCATGTGCGATGAGCTCACTGCGGTAGAGGTCGCTGTTTCCCGCGGCGGCGATGAGCTCGCCGTAGGGTTCGAAGTGAAGCTTGGGCGGGACGAGGTGGTCGTACTCGGACGCGAGCTCGACCAGCGGGCACCTGATCTCGCCGGTGTTGGCGAATCCCGAGATGCGAGCGCGCACGGCGTCATTTGGCCGCCAGCTGGAAATGCGGCCGTTCCACGACTCGGCTGCTGACGGGTCAGCTACTTCACCGTAGGCGAGTGATGTCGTCGGATCGATGTTCATCGCGTGCAGCCAGGCGGTGACGTACCAGTAGACCAGCAGATTCTTCCGGTACATCGTCGTGCCGTCGGTACCGGCGATGTTGGGCGGAAAGCCGAGTGCCTCGACACGTGACGGCTCGCCCTGTTCCATCGCCTCGATCGCTTCGCACAGGACGAATAGGTTGTGGGCCGGCGTCCAGAGCGCGGCGTTCCAGGTTAGTGCGGCTGCGTAAAGGTCGCTCGTCTCGATCGCGCGCCGCACTTGGTAGCCGCCGTTCGACAGCCCGACCGCGTACGTCGCCTCGGGTTCGCGACCGCAGGTCGCGGCGATCGCCTCGATCGCGCGCTCGGTGACGGCGACGAAGTCGTCGCGCCAGCGTTCCATGCGGTGACCGGGCGCGTGGAACCAGAACGAGAGGCCGCGGCCGTCCGGCAACATGAAGCGCGGCAGCTCGATGCCGTCGAGCGCGAGGCGATGCCCTGACACGAGGATCACGGCGCCGTCGCCTTCGCCCTTGTTGCTCGTCGCGTAGGCGAAGCCGCGCGCCAGCAGCGGGTCGCCGAAGAGCCGATCGCAGGCGAACTCGGAGCGCTGCGCCGGCGTCCCCGCGACGACGAGCCGGCCGTTCCAGCGGTCGGGGATGCGAACTTCGAACCGCTGCGCCGGGCCGAGCGAGCCGCGCACCCGCCGGCCGGGGATCGGCACGGGCGGGGTTTGGGCGGCCGACGGCGTCAGGTCGGCGGCATCGCGTGCGGCGTAGGCCGGCGACCCGATCGGGATCGCCGGACCGAACAGGCTGCTCGCCCACGGCGGGAGCTGCGCAGCAGGCGGATACGGCGGCGTCGCCGGCGACCGCAGGTCGGCGACGCGGGCAGGCTGTTCGACGGCGACGAACCTCCGGGCGGAGCGGAGTCACGCGTTTCGACGCGGCCGGCCGCGCTGCCGCCCGATGGGCGGCTTCCTTCTGCACCCTGGAGACGCGCAGTGTCGACTGCATCCCGCGACGGCGTCGCCGTCATCACGATCGACTATCCGCCGGTCAACGCGCTCGGTCCGACGTCGATCGCTCCGCTGCTCGAAGCGCTGGCCGCCGCGCAACACGATCCCGGCGTCACCGCGATCGTGCTGCACGGCTCGAACGGCACGTTCAGCGGCGGCGCCGACATGAAGACGTTCGGGATCAGTCCACCGCCCCGTCCGAACACGCGCGACTTCATCGAAGGGCTCGAAGCGTCGTCGAAGCCGATCGTCGCCGCGCTCGAGGGGAACGTGCTCGGCGGCGGGCTGGAAACGGCGCTCGGCTGCGACTATCGCGTCGCGGCATCGACCGCGAAGATGGCGTTTCCGGAGATCAAGCGCGGCCTGCTGCCGGGCGCCGGCGGAACGCAGCGCGCGCCGCGGCTGATCGGCATCAAGGAATCGCTGGCGATGATCCTGGGCGGCGAGCCGGTCGACGCCGCGCACGCCAAAGACATCGGCCTGGTCGACGCGGTCGCAACCGGCGATGCGGTCGACGACGCGGTCGCGTTCGCGCGCACGCTGACCGGCAAACCGCGCCGCCGCATCAGCGACATGAACGTCGAGCGCGATGACGCGTCGCTGGCCGAGGTGCGCAAGCGCGCGCAGGCCGCCGAGCGCGGCGGTCTCGCCGAGCAGCGCGCGATCGACTGCGTCGAGGACGCGACGACCCTGCCGTTCGCGGAGGGTTTACAGCACGAGCGCGATCGCTTCGTCGAGCTGCTCGGTTCCGAGCAGTCCAAAGCGCGGCTGCACATCTTCTTTGCCGAGCGCGAGGCCGCCAAGCCGCCCGAGGGCGCTGCGAAGCCGTCGCCGATTCGCACTGCGACGATCATCGGCAGCGGCACGATGGGCAGCGGGATCGCGATGGCCTGCGCCAACGCCGGAATCTCGGTGACCCTGGTCGACGTGAAACCCGACCTGCTCGAACGCGCGCGCGGGATCATGGCCGGAAACTACGCGACGACGATGAAGAAGGGCCGGCTGACCGAAGCCGAGATGAACGCGCGGCTGGGCCGGATCGCGTACGCGACCTCGCTCGACGCGGCCGCGGGCGTCGACCTCTTGATCGAAGCGGTGTTCGAGGAGATGGAGGTCAAGAAGGACGTCTTCCGGCAGCTCGACACGATCGCGACGCCGGGCACGCTGCTGGCCAGCAACACCTCGACGCTCGACATCGACGAGATCGCGAGCTGCACGTCGCGCCCGCAGGACGTCTGCGGCCTGCACTTCTTCAGTCCGGCCAACGTGATGCGGCTGCTCGAGATCGTGCGCGGCGCGCGCACGTCGCCCGACACGATCGCGCGCGCGCTCGCGTTCGGCAAGCAGATCGGCAAGGTCGCCGTCGTCGCCGGCAACTGCGACGGCTTCATCGGCAACCGGATGCTGCACCAGTACTTCCGCGAGGCAGCCTTCCTGATGGAAGAGGGCGCGCCGCCGCAGCAGATCGACCGCGTGATCAAAGGCTTCGGGTTTGCGATGGGACCGTTCGCGACCGGCGACCTGGCCGGGCTCGACGTCGGCTGGCGGATCCGCCGCGCGCGCAACGCCGTCGCGCCGCCCCACGGCCGCTACTCGCGCGTCGCCGACGTGCTGTGCGAGATGGGTCGCTTCGGCCAGAAGACCGGCGCGGGCTACTATCGCTACGAGCCCGGCGACCGCACGCCGATCCCCGACCCGGTCGTCGACGAGCTCACCGAGCGCATCGCGCGCGAGGACGGCGTCACCCGCCGCACCGTCTCCGACGACGAGATCCTCAAGCGCTGCCTCTATCCGCTGATCAACGAGGCGGCCAAGGAGCTGGACGAAGGCATCGCGCAGCGGCCGGGCGACGTCGACGTCGTCTGGATCTACGGCTACGGCTTCCCGGTCTGGCGCGGCGGGCCGCTGCGGTGGGCCGACTCGGTCGGTTTGAAGTCGATCGTCGACGACATGCGCGCGTTCGAACAGGTGCACGGCGCGAACTGGACGCCGGCGCCCCTACTGGTCGAGCTGGCCGAGAGCGGCGGCACGTTCGGCAACTGGAAAGGACGCACTGCAGCCCATGCGTGAGGCCGTCATCGTTTCCACCGCGCGCACGCCGATCGGCAAGGCCTTTCGTGGCGCGTTCAACGACACGCACGGTGCGGTGATGGCGAGCCACGTGATTCGCCATGCGGTCGAGCGCAGCGGGCTCGATCCGGGCGAGATCGAGGACGTGATCCTCGGCTGCGCCGATCCGGAAGGTGCGACCGGCAGCAATATCGCGCGGATCGCGGCGTATCGCGCAGGGCTGCCGATCACGACGGGCGGGACGACGATCAATCGCTTCTGCAGCTCCGGCCTGCAGGCGATCAGCCTGGCGGCGCAGCGCGTCGTCGTCGACAACGTCCCGGCGATCGTCGCCGGCGGCGTCGAGTCGATCAGCCTGGTGCAGAACTTCATGAACAAGCACCGCGCGCTCGACGAGTGGACGCTCGAGAACAAGCCCGAGCTGTACATGCCGATGATCGACACGGCCGAGGTCGTCGCCGAGCGCTACGGCGTCAGCCGCGAGCGCCAGGACGAGTACTCGCTGATCAGCCAGCAGCGCACCGCCGCCGCGCAGCGCGAGGGCCGGCTCGACGCGGAGATCGTCCCCCTGCCTACGCGCAAGGCAAACGTCGACAAAGAGACCGGCGCGATCTCGTACGAAGAGGTCACGCTCGGCAAGGACGAGGGCAACCGCCCGCAGACGAGCGCCGACGATCTTGCCAAGCTGCAGCCGGTGCGCGGCCCCGGCAAGACGATCACCGCCGGCAACGCGAGCCAACTCTCCGACGGCGCCTCGGCCTGCGTCGTGATGGACGCGAAGCTGGCCGAGCAGCGCAACCTCACACCGCTGGGATTCTACCGCGGCATGGTCACCGTCGGTTGCGAGCCCGACGAGATGGGGATCGGGCCCGTGTTCGCGATCCCGAAGCTGCTCGAACGCCACGGCCTGACGATCGATGATATTGACCTCTGGGAGCTCAACGAGGCGTTCGCGGTACAGGCGCTCTACTGCCGCGAACGGCTCGGAATCCCGCTCGAACGCTACAACGTCGACGGCGGTTCGATCTCCATCGGTCACCCGTACGGGATGAGCGGCGCGCGCATGACCGGTCACGCGCTGATCGAAGGCAAACGCCGCGGCGCGAAGCGCGTCGTCGTCACCATGTGTATCGGCGGCGGCCAAGGTGCCGCGGCGCTTTTCGAGATAGCGTAGACGCGCTCTGACGACGGCGGGCGCTTCGTTCCCCGCGCCGTCGTGCGAAGAATTGAACGCTGGCGTTCGCTTGCGCTAAAGCGAAAGTCCTAACCGGCAGGCTAGGCAGCGCAGAGTACACGCCGAAGATGGACAGTCAAACGTCCCGACGCAGCCTCTTGCGCGGGCGCTTTTGTTCTCATGGAGACTTTCATGCGCATTCGTGCACTGCGGTTCGTCATCTCGGCGCTCGCAAGCGGGGTCCTTTTCAGCGGCTGCGCCGGAGGAGGATCGAGCATCGCGCAACCGGCGGACGCCGTTCCCGCGGCCGTTCAGCCCGGCACGCTATCCGGGTCGGCCAGCCGCCAAGCGCGTTCCGGCGTCCGGCGAACGTCCAGCGTTAGCCCTCCGACGTGCTCGGGCACCGGCACCGCAGCGTTCGTCGGTGCCAATAACTCGAACGTCGCCGGAGGTGCGTACTCGGTCGTCGTCGGCGGAGAGTTGAACCAGGCCTGCGATCAGTTCTCAGCCGTCGTGGGTGGCTACCAAAACGCGGTTTCAACGACGCCGTCGGGCGGTGCGGACGGCTTCATCGGCGGCGGCACCGGCAACGGCTTGACCGGCAACGACGGCAATTCAGCGATCGTCGGCGGCACCGACAATGGCGTTACGGGCCCCAACTCGTTCATCGGCGGCGGTGCGTACAATACCGTCTCCACCAATTTCGGTGTCGTCGCCGGCGGCGAAAGCAATACCGTTTCCGGCAGCACCTCGGCGGTCGGAGGCGGCGCGAACAATGCGATCTCGACGCAATACTCGTTCATCGGCGGGGGATCGGGGAACACGATCACGACGAACGGATACTATGCGGCGATCGCAAGCGGTGCATCGAATAATGTTTCGGCGCTCTACAGCTTCATCGGCGGGGGCATCCAAAATACCGTCTCGGGCGAAGGAGGCTACATCGCTGCCGGCGGTTACAACACGGTCAGCGGCGAGGGCGCCGTGATCGACGGCGGGTTCAACAGCACGGCAGCCGGGACGTTCGCGACGATCCCAGGCGGGTACGTCAACTCGGCTGCCGGTACGTACGGCTTCGCCGCCGGTGCGCGCGCGAGCGCCGCGCAGACCGGAACGTTCGTGTGGAGCGACGGCTCGGACGGCGACGCGATCCTCACCTCGTCACGCGCGTATCAGTTCTTGGCGCGCGCATCCGGCGGGTTCACGCTCTACACGAACGCGGGCAGCACGGTCGGCGCGCAACTCGCCGCCGGATCGGGAACCTGGGCGTCGCTGAGCGACCGCAACGTCAAGACGAACTTCGCTCCGTTGGACGACGCCGCCGTGCTCGACAAGGTCGTGCAGTTGCCGATCAGCCGCTGGAGCTACAAGTCCGAACACGGTGTGCGCCATGTGGGTCCGATGGCGCAGGACTTCTATGCGGCGTTCAAGGTCGGCGAGGACGACAAACACATCACCTCGATCGACGAGGATGGTATCGCACTCGCGGCGATCAAGGCGCTGCACGGGCAAGAAGCGACGTCGCACGCAGCGATCGCAGCGCTGCGCTCCGAAAACGCGCGGCTGCGTCGTGAGCTCACCGCGATGAAGGCCGCCCAGTCGGCGCACGACGTGCGCGTCGACGCGGAAATCGCCCGTATCGTCACGGTACTCAGGAAGTAGCGTCTGCGCAATGGGCGGCGCGGGGCAGTTACTCCGCGCCGCCGATCGTGACACCGCCGTCGACGGTGAGCACGTGGCCGGTCACGAACGAACCGGCCCGCGAAGCGAGGAAGATCGCTGGTCCGGCGATCTCGTCGGGTTCGCCGATGCGCCGTAGCGGATAACTCCGCACGGCTTGTTCGTATGTCTGTGGGTCTTCCCACAGCTTGCGGGCGAAGTCGGTGCGGATGATCGAGGGTGCGATCGCGTTGACGCGCACGTTGGCCGGGCCCCATTCGACCGCGAGGTTGCGCACGAGCTGCATGTCGGCGGCTTTCGAGATGCCGTAGGCGCCCAAGTGCGTGTTGCCCTTGAAGCCTGCGATGCTCGAGACGATGATCACCGAACCGTCGCGCCGCTCGGCCATCTGCGGGATCACCATCCCGCACAGCCAGACGTTGCTGCGCACGTTGCTGTCCATGATCTTGTCGAACGCGTCGTCGCCGATCTGCAGCAACGGGCCGAAGTACGGGTTCACTGCGGCGTTGCAGACCAGCACGTCGATCCGGCCCCACTCCGCCATGGCTCGATCGACGAGCCCCTGCAGGGCGGCCTTGTCGGAGATGCTCGCTGCGTGTGCGATCGCGCTGGCGCCGCGCGCGCGGATCCCGGCCGCGACCTCTTCGCAGGCGTCGGCCTTTCGGCTGGAAATGACCACGCGTGCGCCGGCCTCGGCCATGCGCTCCGCGATGGCTCGTCCGATCCCGCGGGAGGAGCCCGTGATGAGGGCGACCCGGCCGGTCATGTCGAATAACACGTTTGTCGCTTTCGTCGGCAACAGGAGGATTGGTCCGGATGGACTTGGCTTTCAGCCCGCAAGAACGAGCTTTCCGCGACGAAGTGCGCGAGTTCATCGCCGCCCGCCTGCCCGACGACATCCGGCGCAAGGTCCAGGCCGGCGACGCGCTCGTCAAAGACGACTATTACCGCTGGCACAAGATTCTGCACGAGCAGGGCTGGGTCGCGCCGGGCTGGCCGGTCGAGCTCGGCGGCACCGACTGGACGCCTGTGCAGCGCCACATCTTCTACGAAGAGTTCGCCTACGGCTGGGCGCCGCGGCTGCTCCCGTTCGGGTTACAGATGGTCGCGCCGGTGATCATCGAGTTCGGCAACGACGCGCAGAAGGCGCGCTACCTGCCGGCGATCCACAGCGGTGAAGAGTTCTGGTGCCAAGGCTACTCCGAGCCCGGCTCCGGCTCCGATCTCGCGTCGCTGGCGACGCGCGCCGAACGGTCGGCGAACGGCGACACCTACGTGATCAACGGCACCAAGACGTGGATCACCGCCGCCCAGTGGGCCGACTGGATCTTCGTGCTGGCACGGACCGACCCGCAGGCGAAGAAGCAGGAAGGCATCTCGTTCATTCTGGTCGACATGCGCAGCCCAGGCGTGACGGTGCGCCCGATCCAGACGATCGACGGTGGGCGCGAGATCAACGAAGTGCACCTCGAGAACGTCGAGGTGCCGGTCGAGAACCGCGTCGGTGACGAAGGCGGGGGCTGGACCTACGCCAAGTTCTTGCTCGAGCACGAGCGGACAGGCACCGCCGGGATCGCCGGCTGCCGCCAGCAGCTCGAAACGCTGCACGAGCTGATCGCGCGCGAGTCGATCGACGACCGGCGGCTGCGCGAGAAGATCGCGCTGGTCGAGATCGAGCTCGAAGCGCTGGCGTTCACCGAGCTGCGCACGCTGGCGGCCGAGTCGGCCGGCAAGCGCCCCGGACCCGAGTCGTCGATCCTCAAGATCAAGGGGACCGAAATCCAGCAGGCGCTCAGCGAGCTCGCGCTCGACGCGCTCGGACCGTACGCCGAAAGCCATGCGGCCCCGAAGTACTTCAACTACCGCAAGACCTCGATCTACGCCGGCTCCAACGAGATCCAGAAGAACATCATCGCCAAGCGCATTTTGAAACTGTAAGAAAGTAAGAAGAAGAGCGATGGACTTCACGCTTACACCTGAACAGCTGCTGATCAAGGACAGCGTCGCGCGCTTTGCCGCCGGCGATCATGCAGGCGACAACTGGGCGCAGTTCGCCGAGCTGGGTTGGCTCGCGATCGGTGCGCCGGAGGAGCTGGGCGGCTTTGGTGGTCCGCTCGAGACGCTGCTGGTGATGGAGCAGTTCGGTCGAGGACTGGTCGTCTCGCCGTACCTGTCGCAAGCGGTGTTCGCGGGCGCGCTCCTGCGCGCGGCCGGCCGCGACGATCTGCTCGGGCCGGTGGTCGAAGGCGAAGCGCGCTACGCGATCGCGTACGAGGAGCCGCACGCGCGCTACGATCCGCTGCACGTTGCGACGACCGCGGTCCGCGACGGCGACGCCTACGTGCTGACCGGCACGAAGGTGCGCGTCCTCGACGCGTCGAGCGCAACTACGCTCATAGTCTCGGCGCGCACCGGCGACGAGATCTCGCTGTTCGCCGTTCCGGCCGAAACCTCCGGACTCACGCGCACGCCGTACGCGGCCGAGGACGGTCACGAGGTCGCCGACCTGCGGCTCGACAGCGTGCGGGTCGATTCGGCGGCGATGGTCGGCGCGTTCGGCGACGGATCGGCGCTGCTCGCGACCGCGCTCGACCAGGCGACCGCCGCGCTCTGCGGCGAGGCGCTCGGCCTGATGGCGGTCATGCTCGAGATGACGGTGACCTACACCAAGCAGCGCCAGCAGTTCGGCGTCCCGATCGCTTCGTTCCAGGCGCTGCAGCACCGGATGGCCGAGATGTTCATCGAGGTCGAGCTGGCGCGCTCGATGGCCTACCTCGCTGCAATGACGCTAGACGAGCAGCGCGACGATCCGGTCGCGCGTGCGCGCGGCATCTCGGCGGCGAAGGTGCAGATCGCGAAGTCGGGCCGCTTCGTCGGCCAGAGCGCGATCCAATTGCACGGCGGGATCGGCATGAGCGAGGAGTACAAGGTCGGCCACTACTTCAAGCGCATGACGCTGGTCGAGCGGCTGCTCGGCGACGCCGACTACCACCTCGCGCGCTTCCTCGCGTCGCAACGTGCCGCGGTGCCCGCGCCGGCCGAGGCGCTCGCCTAACGCGCTCCGGTCAGCGCGGCTGGTCGCGGTCGAGCTGGAGGGTGCGGATCCAGAGCACGGTGATCGTGTCGATCATCTTCTCGACCGACGGGCGGCGCGGCGCCAGTACCCATTCGAGCAGCAGGTCGTGCGACGCGCCGGCGATCGCGGCGCTGAGCAGCCGGCTGTCGATCCCGCGGTCCTCGAAGCCTTGCGATGCGCGGGTCATCTTGCGCACGAATGCTTCGCGCTTCGCGCGCCGGTGCTGCTCGAGCTCGGGATGGAGCCCGACCGCCTCGATCGCGTAGATGCGCGCCAGCCGCGGATCGCTGGTCAGGTAGCGAAAGTAGGCGGCGGTGCTGTTGCGGATCCTCTCGCGCGGATCGTTCTCACCGGTGACGCGCAGCGCACCCATCGAGCGCTCGAACACCGCTTCGGCGATCCCGTCGTAGAGCGCGCGCAGCAGCGCTTCGCGCGAGTCGAAGTCGTCGTAGAAGTGGCGCGCCGTCACGCCGGCCGTGCTGCACAGCATCGGGATGGTCGTCTTGGCGAAGCCGACCGTCCCGTACAGCTCGAGGGCCGCGTCGAGCAGCCGCTCTCGGCGCTCAGCTCGCCGCTCGAGCGCCGAGAGCCCGGCGTAGGTGCGTCCCTGCGGCGCCGGACTCTTCATCGCCATCACGGCGTGCTTCGGCGGCGCGCGTGCGGCGTCCCCGGGTCGGCGCGATCGGCTCGGTCGGCGTGATTCAGTGTTCCGCAGGCTCGACCCACGGGCCGCAGCGCGATTCGTCCGGATTGCACAGGAGCTCGCGCAGCGTCAGCGTGACGTCGCGCTGGTTCGTCCCGGTCACCAGCGTGTAGCGAACAGTGCTCCCGACCGGACCGCGCGATGACGCGTACATCTGGAGCGGCGACAGCTGCGCCACCGGCGTGCCGTCGATCGCGGCGATCGCGTCGCCGGCGGCGACCCCGGCGTCGGCGGCCGGCGAGCCCGGGATCACGGCGGCGACGACCGGACGCCCTTGCGCGTCGAGCGAGGCGGCCAAGACGCCCGTGCGCGTGTACGACGGCAGCGACGCGTCCGGTTCGCGATGCAAGTACATCCGTTCGCGCGCATAGTCGAACGTCACGGTGAACTGCGAGAGCACGTCGTGGCCGAGGTTTCCGGCTTCCGTGCGCGACGAGAACGAGCCGCGCTGCTGCACGACGAAGCTGGTGATGAAGTCGTGCAGCGTGAGGCCGCCGAAAGTGAGCGCGCGCAACCGGTGCGTGCTGGACAATACCGCGCCGCCGGTTCCCGTGCTGCGGCCTGCCGCGCCGGCCGTGTAGCGCGCGAAGAACCCGTTCCGGCGCAGGTAGTCGCCGAACAGGAAGGGCGTGCCGCCGTTTCCGGTGTCGATCCCGAACAGCCCGGGTGCACCGTCGGCGCTCGCATACGCCAGCGGCATGTCGTCTTGAAACGACAGCGGCACGATCGCGTCGCCCGGCTGCGCGGCGGCGGCATCTCGCGCGCGCAGGGTCAGCCGGTGGTGCAGGTAGTCGACCGTCACCGCGAAGCGCTCGAACACCTCGAGGCCGAGGATCCCCGCCAGCGGCGGCCGGCCTGGACCGCGGTACGAGAACTGCTTGTCGTACGGGATCACGAACATCGGAAAGTCGGTGATCTCCGCAGCGCCGATCCGCAGGCTCGCGACGCGCGCGTTCTGCTCGCTGATCGTTCCTTCGCCGCCGCCGCCCGAGACGCCGCCGCCCTGACCGGTGATGCCGAGTTGCTTCGCGGCATCGGCGGTGAGGATGGCGTGGCCGCCGGTGTCGAGGATGAACGGCAGCGGTCCGTGACCGTTCACGTACGCGTCGACGATCACCGAACCGGTCGCCGTGTCGACGTCGAGCGCGGTCGACGTCGCGCCGCCGAGAAAACGTTGGTTCGTCGCATCCGCTGGCCGCGCGAAGTCGGTTAGGTTCACCGTTTCCGTGACGTGGAACGTGCGGATCGTGCGGTCGACCGTGTCGGCCGGCCGGCCGTCGGTCTCGACGATCTCGTGCGGCAGAACCAATCCGCCGTCGGCGCGGTACGCACCGTAGTCCGTCGTCTCGAGCAACGTCGGCGCCTGCTCCTGCGTGCGCACGACGACGTGCGCGGCCGGATCGATCCACACCGTCACCGCGCGGCCGCCGCGCGGCGCGATGCGCACGCGCCGCAAGAGCGTCCCCTCTTCGGTCACGTCGGGCAAGCACGTCATCGTCGCCGGATCGGCGTCGGGACGGAAGTAGCCGTTGCGCGCGAGATACGCGGCGGTGCGTGCCGCGGCGCGCGCATCGGGCGCGTCGAGCCGGTGCACGCCCCCGGTGAGGTCGCGCTTCCACGCGACGTCCGGTTCGCTCACGATCAGCTCGGGCGCCAGCGCGACGCGGTCGTCGGTCGCGCTCGCTCCGCTGACCGTATCCGTCGCGAGCCGCATCGGGCCGCTCAGCCCGGCGCTGAACACCAGGCCGTCGCCCTCGATCTCCCGCACCGCGTCCCAGCGCGCGCCGCCCGTATGGGCGCGCACGTCGCGGAACAGCGCCGCGGCGGCCGGACAGACGGACGGGCTCGAAGACGGCGGACGCGCGATCGCAGCCGCCAGCGCCAACGAAACGAACATGCCCCGATCGTAGCGCGCGGGGCGAACTGGGTCTTGGAAGAAACTAGCGCGCGAAGGTGCGGCGGTAGCGGCGCGGCGAGATCCCGGTCGCTTCGCGGAAGACGTTCGTCAGGTGGCTCTGGTCGGCGAACCCGCACTCATGCGCGATGCGGCTCAGCGGGCTCGACGACTGCAGCAGCAGCGACGAGGCGGCGCGGACGCGCTGGGTGCGCCGGTACGCGCCCGGCGTCATCCCGGCGTGGCGCCGGAACGCGCGGGCGAAGTGGGTCGGATGGAGGCCGGCCAGCGCGGCCGCGCCTTCGAGCGCGACCGGCTCGAGCCAGGCGAACTCCCGCAGCACGACGCGCAGCCAGGCCGGCACGTCGGTCGCCTCGCCGTGCCCGCCGGCCGAGGTCAGCGCCGCCCGCACGGCCGGCTCGTAGCGCGGATGCGTCGCGGCGACCGCGCGCAGCACGGCCTCGGGTCGCAGTGCCGCGCCGGCCGGCTCGAAGTTGACGCAACGGCCGGCGGCGGCGAAGTAGTCGGCATGCACTTCACCGGGCGCGTGGACGATCGCGGTCCCCGGCAGGCAGCGCCGCGGGATACCGTCGCGCAGCTCGGTATAGGTGCCGTCGACCAGCACTGAGACGTACGCGCGGTCGTGCCGATGCTCGCCCAGCACGCTGTCGGCCTCGTAGGCGACGTCGAGAACGGCGATCTCGTCGCGGCGGAGCTCGCTCAACAGCCGGCCGCGGTGGGCGCTCATGCCCGCATGTACCGGCCGGCAGGCGCGAAGGTGTCAGCGCGTCGCGTCATCTACCTCCGGTGGTGTTGGTTCGAATCGCGTTCTGCGTTCTTGCAGCCTGCGCCGTGGTGGCCGCCGCCTCTCGCGGCGATGCCGCCGAGCCGCTGACGGTCGACGAAATCGTTGCGCCGGTCCCGGTAACGGGGAACCCGCCCGCCGACTTCGTCTGGTCGCCGGACGGAACGCGCTACGCCTACACGGTCGCCGGGTCGACGCCGCGGGCCGGGCGCGTGCTGCACCTCGTCGAGCTCGCGACCGGCGCCGACCGGGCGTTCGGGCCGCCGGCGAACGCGTCGGCGCGCGGCTCGCGGTCGCGCGCGATCCAGCAGTTCGTGTGGGCGCCGAATTCGACGGCGTTCGCCTACGTCGACCGCGGCGAGCTGCACGTCGCCGGGGCCGACGGCAGCGGCGAACGCGTCGTCGCCAAGGACGTCGACGATCCGCAGTGGTCGCCCGACGGTACGCGGATCGCGTTCGTTCGCGCACACGACGTGTACGTCGTCGAGCTCGTGACGCGGCGCGAGCGGCGGCTCACCCGCGGCGGCTCCGCGACGCGGCTCAACGGCGATCCCGACTGGCTCTATAGCGAAGAGATGGACGTCGAGCACGCCTACCGCTGGTCGCCGCGCGGCGACGCGATCGCGTTCCTGTCGTTCGACGAGTCGCGGGTGACGTCGTTTCCGATTCAAGACTATCTGCCGATCGTCAACACCGTCGAGCAGCAGCGCTACCCGCTGCCGGGTGGCGCGAATCCGCGCGTCGCGCTGCGCGTCGTCGACGTTCGCTCGGGCGCGGTTCGAACATTGTACGACGGCGGCTCGCGCGACGAGTACCTCGTCGGCTTCGCCTGGACGCCCGACGGCCACGCCGTGTACGACGAGATCGTCGACCGGGCGCAGCGGTCGCTGCGCCTGGTCCGCTTCCCGCGCGCCGACGGTGCTCCGTCGACGATCGTGCGCGAATCGGATCCGCAATTCGTCGAGGTCGTTCCGGCGCCGCGCTTTCTGCGCGACGGCAAAACGTTCTTATGGCTCTCCGACCGCGACGGCGTGCACGCGCTGTACCGGGTCGACGCGCGGAGCGGCACGGCGCAGCGGCTCACCGGCGACTTCGCGGTCGCGTCGCTCGACGCCGTCGACGGGCGCGCCGGGGTCGCGTACGTCACCGCGCTCTACCCGACCCGCCGCGACCGCGCGCTGATGCAGGTTCCGCTCGACGGCAGCAAGGTGATCGCCAACCTCACGACCGAGCCGGGCGCGCACCGCGTGTCGATCGCCGAGCGCGGCGGCACCGCGTTCATCGACGCGTTCTCGTCGTACACGCACCTGCCGTCGATCGTGCGCCGCCCGCTCGCCGGCGGCACGAGTACGACGCTGTTCGAGACGCCGTCGCTCGAGCGGTTCGGCTTGGGCACGACACGCGCGGTGACGATCCCGTCGAAGTGGGGCGATCTCGACGGCGCGCTGACCGTCCCGGCCGGCTTCGATCCCACCAAACGCTATCCGGTCGTCGTCACCACCTACGGCGGGCCGCTGCCGGTCGGCGCGCACTTCGCCGATCGCTTTCCGGGACTGTTCGCGTACCTGCTCGCGCAGCACGGCTTCTTGGTGCTCGACGTGGCCGGACCGGGCGAGCGCGACGACCGCGCGTCATACGCGCGTGCGTTCTCGCGGCAGATGGGCGCGTTCGCGATCGACGGTCCGGTGGCCGCAGCGACGTGGCTCAAACAGCAGCCCTACGTCGACGGCGACCGGCTGGGGCTCGAAGGCTGGAGCTACGGGGGTTACCTGACCGCGTACACGCTGACCCACGCGCCGGGCGTGTTCCGCTCCGGGATCGCGGGCGCGCCGCCGGTCGACTGGCGCTACTACGACAGCGCCTACACCGAGCGGTACATGGGCACGCCTCAACGCGACGCTGCGGCCTACGACCGCGCGGCGGTCCTACCGGCCGCGGCCGGGCTCGCATCGCGGCTGCTGATCATCCAGGGCAGCGCCGACGACAACGTCCACGTGATGAACTCGATCTCGCTGCTGGACGCGTTCATCAAGGCCGGCAAGCAGGTCGACTACTTCCTGTTCCCCGACGCTCGCCACGGGCCGACCGGGACCGCCGCCCGTCGCTACCTCGACGCGAAGATGCTCGACTGGTGGGAACGCACGCTGCGCTGACGCGCGGCAGCGCGGTCAGACGTGGTGGCGTGCGAACAAGGGCATGACCAGCGGGCGCACCCACCACGGCATCGTGCCGCGCAGATAGGCGTCGATCCGCCCGTTGTCCTGCGACACGAACGCGACCAGCGTCGAGCGGTGGAGGTCGCTCCGCAGGTCCTTGGTGAGCGGGAAGAAGAGCGCAACGTAGATCACGGCCCACGCGCCGAGCAGCGCCTTCACCACGCCGACCACCGCGCCGCCGGCGCCGTTGCCGAGCCCGATCACCGGCAGCCGCGCAAACCGCGACAGCACCGACGACACCACCATCAGCGCGACGTAGACGATCAGAGCGAATGCGACCATCCCGATCACGTGCGCTGACCCGGCCCCGAGGTGGGTGAGTTGCTCGACCGGCGCGTCGAGCGTGCCCGGATAGACCATTGCGGCCCAGATCGCCGCCGCCAGCGCGATGAAGCCCCCGATCTCGGCGACGAACCCACGCTTCCAGCCCTTGAGGGCGAACAGCACGGCGAACGCGATGATGACCAGGTCGGGCCAGGTCACGCGCGAGGTTCGGCTCCGAATCGCGTTCGCAAGGTGGTGACGATACGCGCCAGCGCTTCATCGGCCTGCTCGTCGGTGAGGGTCGCCTCGTCGCTCTGCAGGGTGATGCGCATCGCCAACGATTTCTTGCCGGCGCCGGCCTGCGGACCGCGATACTCGTCGAACGGGACTGCCGCGCGAACCAGCGCTTCGTCGCGAATTGCAGCCGACAGCTCGCCGGCGAGCACGGTGTCGGCGACGACCACGGCCAGGTCGCGCTCGACGGTCGGGTAGCGCGACGGCGCGGCATAATGCGCCGTCACGGCGGCCGGCAGCGCTCCGACCAGCACCGTGCCGAGCGCGGTCGTATCCTCGACTTCGTACGCGTGCGCGAGTCGCGGATCGACGACGCCGACCGAACCGACGATGCGATCGCCGATCCGCAGCAGCGCAGTCTTCCCCGGGTGCAGCGATGCGAACGCTCCGCGCTCGACGTGCGCGTCGACGCCGGTGACGCGCCGGATCAGCGCCAGCAGATCCGACTTCAACCGCCCGAACGCGCTGGGGCCACCCGCGTGCAGCGCGGTCAGTTCGACGGTCTCGCGCGGTGAATCCGCCGACTCCGCACCCGTCGGCGCGGCGTTCGCGAACACGTGGCCGAGCTCGAAGATGCGATACGGTCGCGTCGCGCGGTCGCGTGCCGCGAACTCGAGCAGCGCCGGCGCGAGCGAGAAGCGCATCCAGCGCTGGTCGTCGCTGAGCGGGTTGCGGATCTCGACCGGTTCGTCGACCGCGATCCCGCTCGCGCGCCAGCGCTCGGCGACGCTCGCCGGCTGCAGCGAGAGCGAGAGCACCTCCGTGTAGCCGAGCCCGGCCAGCGTCGTCGCGAGCTCGGCTTCGCGGTCGAACTCGTCGCTGCCGACGTCGTGCGCGACGACCGGCGGCAGCTCGGCGCGGACGCGGTCGTAGCCGGCGATGCGCGCGACCTCCTCGACCAAGTCGGCGACGATCGCGACGTCGCCGCGCCAGTACGGTGCGCGGACCTGGGCGACGTCGCCGTCGCGTTCGACCGCGAAGCCGAGCGCGCGCAGCGCAGCTTCGATCTCGTCGAGGCTGAGCTCGAACCCGAGCAGCCGCTGCACGTCCGCCGCGCGCAGCGCGATCGGCGCCGGCTCGGGCGCGGCCTGCCCGGCGATCCGCACGCGTTGCACGCGCGCGCCTTCGCGCGCGAGCAGATGCACCGCGCGCGCCGCGCCGGCGTCGGCGAGCGCCGGTGAGAGCGACTTCTCGAACCGCGTCGACGCCTCGGTGCGCAGCTTGAGCGCGACCGACGCGCGGCGAATCCGCGGGCCGGTCCAGCCGGCGGCCTCGACCAGCAGCTCGGTG